>Ga0255169_1000424_pt1 | contig 16731 bp, 9 predicted proteins | sample Atl_Miss_RepC_8d_FD_183179 | JGI IMG/M metagenome (GOLD analysis project Ga0255169, IMG submission 183179) | Freshwater microbial communities from Altamaha River, Georgia, United States - Atl_Miss_RepC_8d | ecosystem: Environmental > Aquatic > Freshwater > River | place: USA: Georgia | collected...
GTGCTAGCACAACTAGAGGAATTGTACAGTCTTTTAATATAGCCAACGCTAGTGCCTCAAATAACGTAATTACAATAACTACTAGTAGTGTACATAGTTTATCTGTTGGTGATATGATAAGTGTTAGCGTGCCAAGCTTAAGCTATGCACATAATCAGGTATCTGTTACAGCAGTTAGTGGAGATCAATTAAGTTTTACCTATACACAAGCGGTTAATTCATTTGGTCAAACTAATCTTAGTGGTACTGTAACATTAAATAGCGGATATTATAAGAAAGTAAAGCTTTCTAGTAGTACAACTACCACAGAAGTTAGTGGTGGAGATTTGTACTTATTTGGTTACTTAAATCAAGAGGCACAAGATTTATTGGTAATTAGTATTGAGCCTACAAGTAATAAAAGCGCTAGACTAACTCTTGTAGATTACGGTATTACTGATACATACAATTTATTTACAGATTATCAAACATTAAATACTACTAACACAGTTTTCGAAACACAGATAAGTTTACCACCAGAATTAAATAGAAGCTTATATACTAGTACACAAAAACCAATTATAACAGGCGTATCCAGTGATGAAACTGCTGGAGATTTAATTGCGCCCGTAATTAGTGAAAATCGTATAAAAATAGCTTTTGGGCATCCAGCAGACTTGCCTACTAATACAGCTTTTATTGAATGTGAATATGATCTTAGCAGTGCTGTATCTACAGTTAGTACAAAATCAATTAGAGTAGCATATCCTGATAACACAATTTATATACCAAATGTATTAAAAAATGAAACCTATAAGTATAGATTACGATACATTGCTAGTAATGGTGTAGTTGGATTATGGACTGATTTTGCAACACATACTGTTCAGGGTCGTGTTCGTAGTTTAACCAATGTAAGTAATTTGTCATATGATTTAAACGAGTTAAACATAGAATTAACTTGGGATATACCTACAGACAGTGACTATGACACTACAGAGTTACGTTATGTAACTAGTGCTGTACCTAATTCTACTGAATCTACACAAGAGAAGAATACACTGTGGACAAATAGTACGCTTATAGGTTATAGCAAAACTGGTAAATTTAATTGGATTAAACCAGCTAGTAATAACTATCGCATACTAGCAAAACACGTTGGCAGAAGTGGTAATACTAGTATTGTTCCAAGAATAGTAAATGTTAGCTGGACAAATTTAATAATTGCCAGCATTAGTAGTGATTTAGTTCCAGCTGTACCTATTGTATCATTTAATGATAGTAATCAAGCTATACTTACTGGAACGGGTGCAACGATAACTGTTAAACAAGGTGGTACAATACTTAAGTATGATGGAGTTGGTACTGCTAACGGGCGTTGGAGAATAAGTCAAAAAGTAGACGGTACTGGTTTAACTAGTGGTAGTATTAGTACCGTACAAGATGCTATTAATGGTGATAATACCGCTACACTAGGAAATCTAACAAGTTTTACCGCTGAAACAAGCGCTACAGTTACTTTAACTATTAGTGGTAAAAGTACTTTTGGTGATAGTTTTACTATTACTGAAATATACAAGTATAACAGGTTAACTAGTGGCAAAAGCTCCAGTCTTGTATTCGCGTATAAACGTGCACCAGATAATACTAGCTGGACCGGATGGCCTACTAGCCTAGGACCAGGATCTGCCACGTTTGATTTTAGCACCTTTCAAATAGATACTAGTACAGATCAATTAGATAACGGTTGGTCAAAAGAAATATATGGCACTGGTACACTTGATCCATTATGGGTAACTGTTGCAACAGCTAAAAGTAGTGGTGGAACTGATACTATTACTGCTAATGAGTGGTCTACGCCTGTAAAATATAGTGAAAATGGTATAAATACTGCAACTGTTACGCTATACAAACGTACTGCTACATCTACACTTAGCACAAATTTAACACCAACTGCTAGTTTAAAATACACCTTTAGTACTGCTGCAATTAGTGTGTGGAATATAGCTGACACACTTAATACTATATTAAATGGTTGGTCTACTACTCCTCCTGCAGATAGTTCTGGAAAATATCTATGGGCTATTTATGCTAGCGCAGCTAGTTCCTCAACTGTAGATGAAATTACTACAGGTCAATGGACTACACCTACTATAGTAGCGGAACACGGCAATGATGGTAAAGTTATAGATATTAGTGGAGTAACTAATTTTGTAGTAGATATTAATGGAGTGTATAGTCCTAGCACTGCTACACTTACTGCTACATATCAAAATTTGACTCCTAGTAGTTATTCTTGGGCTATAACCGGAGCTACTCCTGCTACTGGCAGTAATCAAACAATTACTATAACTCCTAGTGCAAATGTAACTAATATAACTGCAGCTTTAACAATTACTGCTAGTGGTGTAAATTACAGTAAAACTGTAACTATGAGTGTTGCTAAAGATGGCAGTATTGGTAAGCGCACAGCTACTGGTATAGTTCATTACCAAAGCGTAGTAACTGATGGTAGCACGCCTAGTATAAGTAATACCGGAGTAAGCTATAATTTTACTAGCGGTGATTTTACTGGGTTATCTGGCTGGGCAAAAGGTGCTCCAGTATATGCTGCTGGCAACTCTAACAAATATTACTATGTTACATACACAGTAGTAGAAACAACTGCTGGTGGCGGTACAGGACAGCCAACATTTGGTAGTGTTACTCAAGCAATTGGATTTACTGGATTAGTTACATTTACTGCCGCAGAAAGCATAAGTAATGGAACAAATACTTTAAGTTTCGGTAATAGCGGAACTACTAGCATTAATGGTGGTAATATTATTACTGGTACAGTTACTTCCGATAAAATAGATACTAGAAATTTAACTGTTAAAGACGCTAATGGTAATATATTATTTGGAGCAGGAACAGCACTTGATTGGAGTAACATCAGCACAAGCTATCCTAGTATATTAGACAATAGCAACGTTACTGCTACTAGTATAGGTGCAGTTAAAACTGATTTAACTAATGCACCAGCTGGCATATTGAACAGTAATATTACAGCTACTAGCTTAGGTGCTATTAAAACTGATTTAACTAATGCACCAGCTGGAATATTAAACAGCAACTTGTACATTAGTAAAACAGGAGCGGTTTATTCACTACAAGGAGGCGGAGCTACTAGTACAACTATTGATGCGGCAGGTTTAGCAGCTGTAAAAACTGATTTAACCAATGCACCAACTGGAATAATAAACGGAAATATTAGCATTACGGAAACCAATGGCACCATTACTCTTAGTAATGCCGGTACTGGATCGTTTACTACTATTACTAGTAATAATAAAATTAGTAGTACTAATGTAGCTACTTTTATGCAAGAAGCAGCAATTGGAGATGCCTATATTGGAAATCTTAGTGCTGGAAAAATAACTACAGGAACTTTAGATGCTGCTAGAATTGGAGCTGGTAGTATAGATGCTGGAAAATTAGTTATTGGGGCTAGTAATACAGGGAGTTATATTAAACTATTTAATAATAAAATAGAAGTTTATGAAAACAATGTATTAAGAGTTATAATGGGGAATCTATCATAATGGCATATGGATTAAAGTTATTAGATAGCAGTGGAAATGTAGATTATGATAGCACGAGTACCGGTGGAGTTTATATAAATACTGTAATAATACCCACTACTGGTAGTGGGTATGTTACTTATGATGGAACCAGCACTTTTAACAGTGTTACTTTGCCAAATTTAAAAAACAAAGTAATATTTTGGATTACGTTGTTTAACGGAGATCAAAATTGGTATTATGATCCAGTAGCTGTTTATGATCCGGAGGGGCCCAGTTTCATACCTAGAATACGTTATGTGCAATTAAACACAAGCGCTATTAACGATCCTAGTGGCACCGTTTATAGAAACTCTAGTAAAATATTGGTATTTGCAAAATGACTTATGGTTTTAAATTTTATAATACTAGTGGCGAAATAGTACTTGATGACGATTATATTAAACCATGGTTTGCTGGTAAAGGAGTTCCACTAAGCGTTACCGGACCTGTTGCTGGCTACAATAGTGATAGATATTATTCTATTACGTATCAAACACCAGGTATAGGTGGTAATGGAGGATTTGCGGCTATTACTGTTCCTAATAATGGTGGAGAATATTGGGCAGATGGTGACTGGAATCAAGGGTATAACTTTACTGTTAATGTATATTTTCCTAATACATATACACCTACAAGTGCTGATGCTCCAGAAGTCTATTTCTTCTCCATAAATCCAGTTAATCCTAGATCTACAACGGGTTATGGTCTTCAGTTACGTAGGGCCGATCAGCAATGTACGTTTGATTCTAATAAAAAACATTTTAAACCTAATGATGCAGTCCAATTTAATATACCTTTTAGATATGCGACTGGCACAGGCTTTAGTAATACTTGTTGTGGCTATCCGTGTAATCAAGCTAATTGTAGCCAAGTTATTAACCTCAGTAATGTACCGACTAAAGCGGCTTTTGTATTGCCTTATTTTTTCAAAACTCAGTCTTATACAACTGGTCCAGGTGCGCTTGCATCATATCTATTTGATTTTCAAGCTGTATATAAAAGATCTGCAACTAATGCAATAACAGCTAGAGTGGCTTTAAGAAATTATGAGTTCGTAGATGCATATTTTAGTAACTATGATCTTACACAGGGTTCTGATGTACAATATATAATTTATATTGATGGTAGTAGTTATGATGTAGGTGGTGGTAGTATAGAATTTCCAGCAGCTACCTATAGTTTAAGTGCCAGCCCTACTAGTGTAGCTGAGGGAAATAATATAGTTGTTACATTAACTACAACTGGAGTACCAAATGGAACTAGTGTACCTTGGGTAATTAGTGGCAGCAATATTACTAGTGAAGATTTTTCACTAGGCGGAGTTTTGTCCGGCAGTTTTACAGTACAAAATAATACAGCATCTGTAACAATACCTACAACTAGAAATGATAATAGTGAGGGCACAGAAACAGCTACTTTTAGTTTAACTAATAATGCCGCAAGTGTAGCTTTTAATATTACTAATGTTCCATTTTATACAAATCCAAATATAACTAGTTTTAGCTATAGTCCTGCAAGTCCCGATGAAACTGCAAACAGCGTAGTCGCGTTTACTATAAATGTACAAGATAATACTGTTAGCGGTGCACCCAGAGATTTTTACTGGGCTATAGAAGGTGGAACTAACGTAACTGGTGATGATTTTGTAGGGCTAATATATGGTACGCTAACTACAGAAAACGGTACTGGGCAACGTACATTTAGCATTACAATAAAACAGGATTATGCTACTGAAAATGCACAAGAGCAGTTTCGTGTTAATTTTTATACTGCCGGGCCATATGTAGGAACTCCATTTTATCAAAGCAGTTATATAACTATAGCTGATACTAGCAAAGATAGACCTACAATTAATTATTTTCAAGTTAAACCAAATAGTACTGGTACTTATGGTAGTAGTGTAACTGGATTAAGCGGTGAAACTCCTTATTTTAAGTGGGATGTTACAAACGCCACAAGTGTTACTATTGATAATGGTGTTGGCACAGTTGCTAGTAGTGGTACCGATGTAGCATTAGCAGGTGCAGTCCTAAATGCTACAACGTGGACCTTAACTGCAACAAATCAATATGGCAGTGTAACTTCATCAGTTACATTTAATGTTAGCGCAAGTACTTATCAATTATCTACAAGTGCCACTAGTATTAACGAGGGTGGCAGTGTAACTATTACATTAACTACTACAAATGTATTAAATGGTACACAAGTTCCCTATTCAATAAACAACACTACATTTGATACCAGCGACTGGAGTGGAGGAGCTCTTAGTAGTTCAGGAATATTTACAGTAAATAATAATACAGCTAGTAGAACTTTTACTAGTTTAGCTGATGTTAGAACAGATGGAGACAAAGTATTAACTATTGCTTTAACTAATTATCCACAGGTTACAGTTAGTACTACTATTGTAGATAGCAGCACCTGTCCTGCGGCAAATACTCTTCTATCTTCGCAATGCTTAGCTAATTATGTAGAAAGAAAAACTTACTATACTGGTAACTATTCTGGCGGAGTTTGTACTACATACAATATAGATACATCTAATAGCGTAGCCTGCGGCTATGTTAGCTATAGTATAACTCCTAGTGCAACTAATATTGTAGAAGGTAATAGTGTTACTTTTACTGTAAATACTACTAACGTTGCTAATGGTACAGTACTTTACTGGACTAATAGTGGTACAGTAGGTACTAGTCAAGGTACTGTTACTATTACCACATCTGGTAGCTATGGCACTGGCAGTTTTACTATTAATACAACTGTATCTAGTGTTTATGATGGTGGCAGAAGTATTATAGCTAATTTACGTACTGGCGGATATAGTGGAACAATAGTAGCTACAGCAAACACTGTAACAGTAGCAGACGCCCCTACTACCTGGTCACTAACACAAAGTAGTACTAGTATTACTGAAGGTGGTAGTATTACGTATACAATTACTACTACAAATTTAGTAACGCCTGCTGCTGGTATATATTGGGAACAAATTGGTACTGCTGGTAGCGGTGATATGTCAGCAACAAGTGGAACTATAGGTGCTGATGGTAATGGCATATATTCACTTACAATCTCAACCAATGTTGATCCAGTTTATAATACAACATTAAAAACCGTACAAATACGTTTTAGAAATATAAATAGTAGTGGCACAATATTAGCAACATCACAATCAACTACATTAAATAATGCGGCTCCTACTTATAGTATTACAGTAAATCCAGCAAGTGTAAACGAAACTACTAGTGCTTTGGCTACGTTTACTATTACAACTACTAATGTGCAGAATGGCACTACACTATATTGGATTAATACAGGCACAATAATTGCTGCTGATTTTACGGATAATACTAATAGTGGAACCGTTACAGTTACAAATAATAGCGCAACTTTTACTAGAACGATTGCTCGCGATCAGGCCTATGAAGGCCAAGAAAACATAGTTATGGAGGTACGCACTACAGCCGGTGGAACCGCTGTAGCAAGCGTAACTGTTCCAGTTGCGGATACAAGTCAGCTAGCAGATTGGGAAGTATTAGGCCCAAGTGATATAAACGAGGGTAATAGTGCCGAATATGTTGTAACAGGCACACAATATGTAGCTACTTGGGGAACTACTAGAGTTTATTTAAGTATACGTCATGATACTACCAACAGCAGTGATGTAAATATAAATTTTACTAGTGGTAGAATACTAAGTAGTGACGCTGGAGAAGCAGCTTTTACAGTTAGTGCTGTTGCTGACCAATTAACTGAAGGTGCTCAACAATTTTACTTAGATTTACGAAAAGATAGTATAACTAATGGTGTTATACTAAGCAAACTAGTTACTATTAACGATACTTCGCTTGATCCAGTATATAGTAATGTTCAAATAAATAGTATAACTTGGGATCCTGCAAGTGTTAACGAAGGTAACTGTGTAACTTTTACAGTTAATGCTACAGATAATACTACCAGCGGAGCACCTAGAAATTTTTATTATGCTGCAATTGGCGGAACAAATACTACTGGTGCAGATTTTAGTGGCAATCCTTATGGCACACTAACAAGTCAAAATGGTACTTTTACTAGAAATTTTTCTATATGTATTGCGGCTGATCAAGCAACAGAATCTAGTCCAAGCCCAGAAACTTTTAGTGTAGGTATATATAAAACAGGACCATATACTGGAACTCCATATTATCAAACAGCTTCAATAAACATTAATGATACAAGTCAAACACCTAATCCACCTACAATTGATTACTTTCAAATAAAATTAAGCGGAGGTAGTTATGGTAGTTCAGCAGGGTCTGTTCCTTATAGTAGTAATGGCTATACAGCTTTCTTTAGGTGGAGCACTAGTAATGCTACTAGCGTCACTATTAGCGGAATAGGTGGAGATCAAGGTAGTAGTGGTAATGATGCAGCACTAGCTACTGGTGTAACTACTACAACTAACTGGACTTTAACAGCAAGTAATGCTGGAGGTAGTGTAAGTGCTGGAGTAACCCTATACATTTGCGCAGCTCCAGGTTCATGGGATGGCAGTAGTTATGTATGTGTTGGTGCAAATAAGTATAAAACAGTAACTGACGGTAATTGTGGTACTACTACAGGAGATTTACTACAGGCTAATGCTTATAGTGACTGCTGTTCACAAGATAAAACTACGGTACTAGAATCAATTTGTATAACTGATCAGTATAATCCGCAAAGACGCAGAAAATATCATGATGGGTATTGTGGTTACAATTACACTTATACACCAGATAACGATTGTTGCCCTCCTGTTACTAGTCCACCAACATTTTTAGGCTATACTACATGTAGTGGTTGTGTACAGTATCCAATTTACGCTGGCGGAAAAAATACTAATAATACTACAACGTGTCTTGCAAATACAGATTATAGCGCACCACAACCTTGCTCTATGCCTGGTTACTATACTGGTGCAACTTATTGTGAAAGTGGTAGTGGCTGTACCGGCTATATCCGTAGAGAATATCAGCCGGCAAATTGTGGTGCTCCATACTATGAAGATACAAATGAAACTTGCTATCCAGGTTCAGAAAAGGTTATAAGTAATACTTGTAGTGGAGTTACTAGAACTATTACAACTTGTAATGGTAGTGGTGGTTATAGCTCAAGTAGTTACACAGATACTGCCGGTTGCTGTGCCCCAGCAGGTTGGAGTGGAAATACTCAATGTGTTTACTTAGGTGGAACTGGCTATGGTCAAACTCAAGAGTTCTACAATGATGGTTCTTGTGGAGGTGGTTGGTACGATAGAGGAGGTTATTGTTGCTTACCCTACGGTACAGCTTTATATAGTTACTGCGCTAGTGCTAATATAGGCAATAATAATAAAGTTACTGTATATAGTGGTGGTGGGTCTCCTACCGGTTGTAATAACTATACACAAACTGAAACTAATCATCCCGACTGTTATGTTAGCCCGCCTCCATTATCTATTAGTTGTAGTGCTAGCCCAAGTAGTGTAGCAATAGGCGGTACTACTACCTTATCCTGGTCTACAACTGGAACGTGTAGCGGAACCACAGTAGAAATTTGTGCAGGCGGAGGTTGTACTGGAGTAGTATATCCGTGTAGTGGCAGTCAAAGTGGTGTAGGTGGTGGAGTAACAACACCTGGAACAATTACTGCTACATTTACTGTGTATTATGGTGGCTATTCTGCATCATGTAGCACAGATGTTTACTTCTTCGTACCAAGTGGCGGCGGAGGTGGAGGCGGAGGTGGACAGCAGCAGTAAATTTTAACAACTTATTGGATCCACAAATCTACCCCGACTGGGCGACCGAATTCACTAAACTGAATTGGAAACCACACATCGAGTCGGCAAAAAACACAACAAGTACTAGTCAATACCCTGCTCAATATCGATTGAGCAGGGTATTTTTTCTAGTTGACAAGCTCTTGCCCTTGTGTTATAATATACAAGTGTTAAAAAAGGTTTGAATATTTTTACTTGACAATAGCAGTGCCTGTAAATATTAGGCAGTAGCTAGGTCTATTCATAACTAGTTATAAACCACTGCCAATGGAGAGGAGCTACAATGGTTGAGGTAGAAAATCATAGCCTGGTACAAACCATTAGTGTAGCAGCTATGGCAATAATTGCACTATCAGTAGGTGTGCAAAAGCTATTAAAAGATTGGCGAAGTACCGATGCAGAAACTAGTGTAATCAAAATGATGCACGAAGAATTAGAGCGTATGGGCCAACATAATAGTAAACTTACTGAAGAATTAACAAAATTACAACTAGATATAGTTGAACTAAACAGTCAACTAACTAAATTAAATATTGAGAATAATAAGTTGCAGGAAGAAATTGCTGCACTTACCACAGAGTTAAATAGTTTTAAGAAACTGGCCGCTCTTAGAAAGGTAAAGGTGTAACATGACACCTGCTAAAATTAATTATAAAATTTATCAAGGCACTACATTTCGTGAAACCTTGCGCTGGGAAAGTCAAACAAAAGGTTATGCAAATATTAGTGCTATAACTAAAGCTGCACCTTGTGTTATAACCACACAAAGTAATCACACGATTCCAGTAAATTGGAGGGTTAGAGTGGTTGGTGTTAGTGGTATGAAAGAAGTTAATGTTACTGGCGAAGACGATTATTATATTGCTACTAATACAACTAGCAATACGGTAACATTAAATCAAGTAAATAGTTCTAATTATACAGCATATACTAGTGGCGGAGTTATTGAATATAATTTGCCTATACCACTTGTTGGTTATACGGCACAGATGCAGATTAGAGAAACATTAGATAGTACCAGTACTATAATTGAACTAACAAATACAAACGGTGGAATAATTATTAATACTAATGATAGTACAATTAGTATGTTTATTACAGCTGCCCAAACACGCGCATTTACATTTCCCACCGCCGTATATAGTTTAGAGCTAACAGATACTAGTGGCGTAGTAACTACTTTAGTAACAGGAAACCTGACCTTAGTACAGGAGGTTACCAGATGACTACTGATGTAATTGTTACAGAAAAAAATAATGCGGTAGTTATTGAACGAAAAGATCCTGTAGTTATAATAAGTGGTATGATCGGTCCTGCAGGCGTAACTACCCTACAAGGCTTAACAAATGTAGATGTAACAAATTTAACAAATGGTGGCGTTTTAGTTTATAATTCAACATCGCAGAAATGGGTAGCAACAACAACGCTTGATGCCCAAAATATGGAAGGTGGCTACTATTAATCGGAGATAGAAGATGGCTTCAATTATTCGTATCAAGCGTTCAAGTTCCTCAACTGCACCAACCACACTAGGAAACGGAGAATTAGCATATTCAGCCGGTAGTGGTTCACAGGCAAATGGCGGTGAGCGCTTATATATAGGTTTTGGTACCGAAACAGCAGGTGGTGCGCCACAATTTGTTATCGGCGGAAAATATTTTACAGACTTACTAGATCATGTACATGGTACACTTACAGCCAATAGTGCACTAATTGCAGATAGTAGCAGCAAACTAAATAATCTAAAAGTAGATAATTTAGATTTAAATGATAATACTGTTAGTAGTACAGATACTAACGGTAATATTATACTAGATCCAAATGGTACTGGTTTAGTTAGCGTTACAAAAGCAGCAAATATTGGCGGCACCCTAGCCGTTACAGGTGCTACAACACTAAGTAGTACACTAGGCGTTACAGGTGCCACAACACTAAGTAGTACTCTAGGGGTTACAGGTGCTACAACACTAAGTAGTACCTTAGCTGTTACAGGCGATGTTAGTGTTAATACTAATAAATTTAACGTTACAGCAGCTAGTGGTAATACAGCAATTGCAGGTACACTAGGTGTTACAGGTGCTACAACACTAAGTAGTACCCTAGCCGTTACAGGTGCTACAACACTAAGTAGTACTCTAGGGGTTACAGGTGCCACAACACTAAGTAGTACCTTAGCCGTTACAGGCGATGTTAGTGTTAATACTAATAAATTTAACGTTACAGCAGCTAGTGGTAATACAGCAATTGCAGGTACACTAGGTGTTACAGGTGCTACAACACTAAGTAGTACCCTAGCCGTTACAGGTGCTACAACACTAAGTAGTACTCTAGGGGTTACAGGTGCTACAACACTAAGTAGTACACTAGGTGTTACAGGTGCTACAACACTAAGTAGTACCTTAGCTGTTACAGGTGATGTTAGTGTTAATACTAATAAATTTAACGTTACAGCAGCTAGTGGTAATACAGCAATTGCAGGTACGCTAAGCGTAGCTGGTGCAACTACTTTAACTGGTGCTACAAATATTGTTGGTGATTTTAGTGTAGCTACTAATAAGTTTACTATTGCCGCAGCTAGTGGTAATACAGTAGTAGCAGGTACGCTACAAGCAGGAGCTACAACTCTTAGTAGCGCTACTATTACTAATAATTTAACAGTTAATGGTACTTTTAATAGTGACGACATTACAGCAGCTAATATTAGTGTAGCAGGTAATGCAACTATTACTGGTAATTTAACTGTACAAGGTACAACAACTACAGTTAATTCTACAGCCGTAAGCATAGCTGATGTAAATCTAACTTTAGCAAAAGATGCTACTAATAGTGCTCAAGCAGATGGTGCAGGTTTTACTGTTGCAGGGGCAAATGCTACAATAGTATATGCTAGCGTTACTGATGACTGGACATTTAATAAAAATGTAAATGCTCCTAATCTAACAGTTAGCGGAGCCATAACTGGTAATGCTAGTAGTGCTACAAAATGGCAAACCGCTAGAAATTTAAGTTTAACTGGTGATGCTACTGCTACATTAGCTAGTGTAGATGGTACAGCTAATGTTAGTGCAGCACTTACACTGGCTACTGTTAATACAAACGTAGGTACTTATGGTAGCTCAACTAGTGTACCTACATTTACAGTAAATGCTAAGGGCTTAATTACAGCAGCTAGTCAAACAGCAATTCCTATTGCTACAACTAGCGTAAATGGATTAGCCAGCTTTACTAGTACAGAGTTTACTGTTACAAGCGGTTTGGTTAGTATTAATCAAATCGATGGTGGTACATATTAATATTTGTTTTTTAACAAATCTATAACCTTTTTAGGATACTTACATGTCAACTATTATACATAAAAAAAGTTCCGTAACTGGAAAAATACCTGTTGCTGGTGATCTACAATATGGTGAGTTAGCCGTAAATTACGCTGATGCAAAGATTTACTTAAAAAAATCAGATAATACTATTGTAGGTATTAGTGATACAGGCACACAGGCTAATGATTTTGCTGTACAAATGGCAATTGCACTAGGCTAAGGTGTTGACATGGGCTTTAAAAGTAAAGTATCCGCAAATATAGGTTTAACTGCTAGTCCTACTACAATAAGTGATACTGTTACTGGTGCACTTACACATACTATAATAGGACTAACGCTAGCAAATACAACATCTAACAATATTACTGTTAGCTGTAAATTAAATAAAAGTGGTGGCGGCACAGCGTATATGCTTAAAGATGCCAGTGTGCTCCCAGGTGGAGCAATTGTATTAGTAGGTGGTGATCAAAAAGTAGTGCTAGAAGCTGGTGATACATTAACTGCTTGGAGTAACACAAGTACTAGTTGCGACGCAATAATTAGCTATCTGTCTAGTTAAAAGGAGTAGTTATGGCTTACATTGGAAATGCTCCTTATCAAGGTAGCGTAGCCGGCACAAATATTCTAGATGGCACTATAGAAACTGTAGATTTAAAAGATGGTAATGTTACTGGTGCTAAACTAGAAACACTAGCTGGATTAACTAGTGGTACTTACGGTAATAGTACTGCTATACCTACTATAACTATAGATGTTAAAGGACGTGTAACAGCTATAAGTACAACTGCTGTTAGTATTCCTAGCGGTAGTATTAGTGTTACTGGTGGTGATTTAACGCTAAGTGGTAGTACAGGCACTGCAATTACTGATGCTACATTAACTAGTGTTGGCACTGCAGGTACTTATACTAAAATAACTACTGATGCTAAGGGACGTGTTACTAGTGGTACTACACTAGCTAGCAGTGATTTGCCTACATATACAGGCACTATTACTTCAAGTCAAGTTACTACTGCACTTGGATTTACACCTGAAAATATAGCTAATAAAGCAGTGGCAAATGGCTATGCTAGCCTAGATGGTAGTGGCAAAGTACCAAGTGCTCAATTACCAAGTTATGTAGATGATGTATTAGAATATGCTAACCTAGCTGCATTTCCTGTAACGGGTAGCAGCGGTATAATCTATGTTACACAAGATACCAATAAAACTTATCGTTGGACTGGTAGTGCTTATGTAGAAATTAGTCCTAGCCCAGGTACTACTGACAGCTTAACTGAGGGTAGTACTAATCTTTACTATACAAATACTCGTGCTAGAGCTAGTTTAAGTTTTACAGCAGGTAGTGGTGCTTATAATAGTACTACAGGCGCTATAACAATACCTACTAATACTACGCACTTAACAAATGGTAGTGGTTATATTACTGGCAATCAAACAGTAACACTTAGTGGAGATGCTAGTGGCAGTGGTGCTACAGCTATTACTGTAACACTGGCTAGTAGTGGGGTTACAGCAGGCACATACAATAACGTAACAGTTGATGCTAAAGGAAGAGTTACAAGTGGTTCTAATACTTCATATTTAACATCATATACTGATACTCTGGCAACTGTAACTGGGCGTGGAAATAGTACATCTACAAATATTGGAAGTACATCTGGTACCCCACTTGCTTTAGCAACAGCTGGTAATGTTGGTACTTGGATAGGTGGTATACAAGATGGTACATCTGGATGGTCATTGTCTCAAGCAACTATCGGTTTCAAATCTGATAATAACACATATGCTGCAATAGGTATTGGTACTGCACAAGGTCTTCTATATTTTGGTAGAACTACTGCTTCTGGTGTTGGTAGTATGGCATCTTGGCTCGAAGTCAATAGTAATGGCGTAGCAAATTTTGTTCGTGCTCGTCCTCAGCATAACGGAAGTAACTTAGCTTTGGTTAGTGAAATTCCATCGTTATCTGGTTATCTAACATCTGAATCAGATACTCTGGCAACTGTAACCGGGCGTGGTGCAACAACTAGTACAGCAGTTACACTAACTTATTCTATTGGTGATGGAACCGCGGCACTTAGATTGTCTCCCACATCATCATCTGGATCGTTTCAGTGGGCAAGTACGTCATTATCATCCGGACTAGGGTCTGGGCAAACTATGATACATTTGCTTGGAAATGCTACTGGAACTAATAATAGTGGATATGTTGGATATCAATATGGTGGATCTGCAGGTTCAACAAATAGTTTTGTATCGCTTGGTTTGTATGGTAATGATAATATCTTGCGTGTATATGGTGGAACGTACACACAATCACTAGGATCAATGCGTGCACCAATTTTCTATGATAGTAATGACACATCATATTATTTAGACCCAAATTCAACTGGAACATCACTTCAAATTGCTGGAACTATCGAGCAAGGCAATAACTACGCACATCCAAATATTGAATGGTCTGCATCAGGTACTTCAACTGGTGAAGTAATATTCTATCTACCCGGGACTACATCTAATTATGGCATGGTTCATATGGTGTTTGACATCTATGAATATAATAGCCCACGCCTGTGTACTGTTATTGTTGGCGGACATAACTGGAATACGTCTTGGTATAATACCGCATGTAATGTAGTTGGATATACGGATAAACAAGTACGTCTTGGTGTTAAAGACGGAAGATACGTAGTTGTATTTGGTACGACTGGATCATCATGGTCATATGGTCAAATTAGACTTCGTAAGATCCAAAATGGTTCATATTATGATAACATAATGGATCTTGGAGGAAATTGGTCTGCTACTCAAACTACTACAGAGTCTTTTAGTACAATTACCAGTGATCTAAGAGGGTTTAGAACTCCATCAACTATGGAAGCTGATGGAATAATTTATGGCTATTCTGATATTCGTTCGCCAATCTTCTATGATTACAATGATACTAGTTATTATATTAATCCTCGATCCGCATCTAGATTAAGCGGTCTACGTCTTGACGGTGTTGATAACGAGGCATCTGGCACTGATGCAATCTTATGGATCAATAAACCCAATAACAATGACTGGGCAATGATAGTTAGTGGTAATTTAGAATATGGCATTAGTCTCGGCATGGCTGCTTCACATAGTTATGCTATACGAGCGCAGGCTAATGGCACAGAATATAGCAGGCTTGGATCAGACGTATTCTATCATAACTCTAACATTAGAGCACCAATCTTCTATGATTATAATGACACTGGGTATTATTGTGATCCTAATTCCCTTAGCAGACTTTATAGAACCGAATCATTTTATTTTAGAAATATTTACGGTGTAAGCACAGATCATCCATTTGGCTTATACTTCGACAGTGGTGAATCTACAGCTTATGCCATCTATAGAGAAAGTGGTGCTTGGAATCATCCATATCCAGACCTAAGAATTGCATTTCATACAGGTATTAAACTTGGAGCAAATTCGGGATATAATGGTATAAGATTTTATACTGATTATGATATGTCTAGCCAAGTTATGTCTGTTAATAACGGTTCAGACGGCTTAGGTGCTAATAATGTATACGTAAATAATTCTCTTCAAGCAGGCAGCAGTTTACGTGCACCAATCTTCTATGACAGTGATAATACCGGTTACTATGCAGATTTAAACAGCACCGGCGACTCAATTCGTGCTGCTGGTAACATTGTAGCCTACTATTCCGACGATAGACTAAAAACTAAACTAGGTAATATTACTGATGCACTTAAAAAGGTCAATCAATTAAATGGTTTTTACTATCAAGCCAATGAATTAGCACAAAACTTAGGCTATAAGCCTACAGTGGAAGTTGGTGTTAGTGCGCAAGAAGTTGAACAGATACTACCACAAATTGTTAAACCTGCACCCATTGATCAGCAGTATAAAACCGTAGATTATTCACGCTTAGTACCACTACTTATAGAAGCTGTAAAAGAATTGTCACAAAAACTTAGCAAATTAGAGGCAAAGTATGGCATTACCAGCTAGTGGTCAAATAAGTTTTGCTAATATAAATACTGAATTAGGATAT
>Ga0255169_1000443_pt1 | contig 16272 bp, 33 predicted proteins | sample Atl_Miss_RepC_8d_FD_183179 | JGI IMG/M metagenome (GOLD analysis project Ga0255169, IMG submission 183179) | Freshwater microbial communities from Altamaha River, Georgia, United States - Atl_Miss_RepC_8d | ecosystem: Environmental > Aquatic > Freshwater > River | place: USA: Georgia | collected...
CATTATTAATTACGCTACAACATTTCTTGCAGCTAAAGCAGCACAAGAATACACATATTGTTGCATGACAGACAACCATGTAAATCTTGTTGAAACTGCTCCAATTGAAGATGCATTTTTCATTGCTAATGAAATTTGGCAAAATGAAACATTTAAAGAAGAATACAAGAAACTACTTAATGGACTATAAGATGAAAATCTCAACACTGAAAAGAAATCCAACATCACAATCTGGAAAAAATTCTTGGACAACATCAACATTACATTCATGGACAAATTCCAAGTGTGGTGCAGTTTTTTCATCTTTCACTGCACATTACACTTTTAGATCATGGACGTAATCAATAATTTAAAAACTATGTTCACACCACAAAATATCATTGATTCCGGCTACAAGCATTTCCCTTTCAAGGACAAGCAAATGTTCAAATATGCTGATTTGTTTTTCCAAAAGAAAGTAAAGGAAAATGATAAAACAAAGTATTTCATCAACATTTACTACTACATATTTACAGATCTATATAACAAGGTAGGTCCCGCCACCACATTTGAAGTAGCTTTCTATCTACAAAACAATACATGTGTAAATGTGTCATTTTCCGGTGAAACATTTTCTTCAATTGTAGAGATAGAAGAATTTTTTGAGAATTTCTATAAAAACAACAATTTTGTTCCGGACATTCACAATGAATAATGCAATGTTAATTATTATCATTTTAATTATTTTGTACTTTATCTATCAGTCCGAAGATTAAAATTAAAGGGGTATTATGGTATTATGTAAAAATTGCAAACATTTTGATTCACAATTCGTTGAATGTAATCATCCACAATTCTACAAAATTGAATATTCACCAGTAAATGGTGCAAGAAAATCTCTTAATATGGAAGTTTACACTAAACTTTCAAAAGAAAATCCAGACAATCCATGTTCTTCAATTTGTTATTTACAAAACAAAGATTGTAATTGTTCGCTTTATGAACCAAATTTATTAACAAAAATTCTCAACAAAATTTCAAAATTATTCTAATATGTCCTGTTATCACTACATTTACAAACTAGAACTACTTGATGAAAACAATGTAGAAATTCATAATTATTTCGGCAAGAGATCCTGCTCAGTTAACCCTGAGCAGGATTGTCGTTATATGGGATCACCAAAAACAGCAAAAGAAATTATAAAAAACTGGCCCAAAGAACGTAAGAAAAAAATAATTCTCGAACATCACAAAAATAGAATTAGTTTGGGTATTGCAGAAGAAAAAATTATCAGAGAAAATATCCACGACAAACCAAAAAACTTAAACTATGCAATAAGTGGAAAAAATTATTATTTAACACCAGAACAATTAAGTGAAATTGGTAAAAAAGCATATGCAACAGCATTAGCTAAATTAACTCCAGAACAAAGAAGTGAAAATGGTAAAAAGGGATATGAATCATCATTAGCTAAATTAACACCAGAACAATTAAGTGAAATTGGTAAAAAAGGGGGTAAAAAGGGATATGAATCATCATTAGCTAAATTAACACCAGAACAAAAAAGTAAAATTGGTAAAAAAGGAGCAACAAAATGGTTGGAGAGTAGCACACCAGAAGAAAGAAGTGAAATTGCTAAAAAAAGAGCAACAAAATGGTTGGAGAGTAGCACACCAGAAGAAAGAAGTGAAATTGCTAAAAAAGGACATATAACAAGAAAATTAAAAAGGATGTCAGCAAACTATACATTAGAGACACCACAAACAAAAATTTGCTCAATGTGTAAAAAAGAAAAATTATTTTCCCAATATAATAAAAAGAAAGATGGAAAATATAATCTAAGTGCAGAATGTAAAGAATGTCACAATATAAAAAATAAAATTTATTACTACAATAAAAAAGAAAAGTTATGGTAAGATAGAATGACAGGGTATTTCGACAGGATAAAAAAGTAGAATAAATAGTGACCCATCTCTAATAGTCGATAGAAATGGTGGGGTGTTGTTTTGTTTGGGTATCTATTTATGTGGAAAAAAAGACACAATGTGTCAAAAATGACACATTTGTGAAAATAGTTGGGAAGTTGTGAAAATGGTTGAAAAGTTGTGGGTACTTTAACTGCTGCGCCATTTTTTCTGAAAATTTTTTCATATTAAAATTTTTTTTCCAACTTTTTTTCGCCAACACTTGACATGAACACATGACTTTGCTATACTAAAAGAGTAGACGATGTGTTCCGAACACACAGAAGCTACAAAAAATCAAAAACTGAGGATAATTACATAATGAACGTTAAGTTTTGCTCTTTCGACAATGAGATTCAGACCGAAAATCCGCTGGTTATTGCTGATTCCTACAATGAATGTGTTCGAGAAACGCTAAAGATTGGTGAATTCACCGATGAAACTCTGGAAGACATGGTAACTACTCCGAATATTGAGGAAGTTATGGGTTTTTCTGTTAAGCAGATGCTGGTCCAGGGCTAGTTTTTTTCTGAACACATGAGAATTCTACTTGTTCCAGCCGTTTTAATCATTTTTTTGCTAATTTTAACAGATTGGTGGAATTTTGACGGCTGGAACAAGTAGAATTCTGGGGGATTTTGAACACATGGATGAAGAAATTGAAAAATTTGAAAAAATTATCGACGATTTAATGGATATCATCCAAAAACGGGATGAAAAAATTGCAAAATTAAGAGAAATTAATTCTGAATTGCAAGATATGGTCGATGAATTGAAAATGCAGATTGAAGAACTTCAAAATTCAGATTAATAAAAATTAATTTTGACAAAATCCTGGATATGGTATACTGAACACATGACACTATCAGTTAAAAAAGAAAATTCTTTACTAAAGAAACAAATTTTAAGATTAAACTGGAATTATTTTGTTAAAAAATAGTTGACAACCTATTCTTGGACTGATATAATCAAAACATGTACATCACATTGAAAGTTCAATTTCCTAATGAAGTGATTAAATTTAAATATTCCAATTTTCATAATGAAGGAGATGTAGAAAATTTCATTTTCTTTCTTAAATGTTTATGGTTAAGATCAGAACATGATTGGGAAAAACTTTTTTTCTATAAAGGAAGAAAACTGGTTGAAACAATGATCCGGTAGTGATATACTGTAATCAATGATTACCATTACACAACACACAAACACCGGAATTAAAGTTCATGTGAATGCTTGGAAAGCAAACAACATTAATTTTTCAATTTTTATTGAAGATGAAGAATATGATTCCGGTACTACAATTGATAATGATATTGTCGGTGAAGCCAAATATTGGGCAAGAGTGACTGTTGCTGATATTGAAAATGGAAGATTAAAGAAAGTTAATGGTCGCTGGTTCATTTAGTTGTTGACAGTCTGATATTCAGTTTGCTATACTGGTTTCATATGACGATCTGGAACATCGACGCAAACGCAAAAACGGTCAAGGGTCAGAAGCTTGGATATCAGACCGGAATCATTTATCTGGCTCCTGGTGATTTGTCTGGTCATCAGGTCTGTGCTGGTGCTTCTAAAGAATGTTTGGCATTCTGCCTGAACACTTCTGGCATGGGTGCATTCTCTAATGTCCAGAATGGACGCATCAACAAGACCAAGAAGTTGTTTGAAAATCGTGAAAAATTTATTGCCCAGGCTTTGAAAGAACTTGACAAAGCTTGTGCTGCTGCGGTAAAATCTAATCTGGTTCCTGTTTTTCGTCCGAATGGAACTTCTGATCTGCCTTGGTTGGCTAAGGCATTGCACACTGCACGTCCTAATGTCCAGTTCTATGATTACACTAAACTGGATCGCCCTTGGGAGCGTGTTTCTGAAAATTACCACTTGACTTATTCTTTCAGTGGTGATAATATGGAGAAGTGCTTGGAAGCGTTGAAGCATGGTGTTAATGTCGCTGTTGTTTTCGACAAGTTGCCCAAAACTCATTGGGGCTATCCTGTGGTAAATGGCGACGAAACTGATCTTCGCTTCTTGGATGCCAAAGGCGTGATTGTTGGATTGAAAGCCAAAGGCAAAGCACGAAACAAAAAATCTGAATTTATTCAGATTGGCTAGTTGACAACCTGACCAAACTGTGAGATACTAACAATATGAACATCACGAACTTCGTTGACCAGATGACTGAAAAGCACGGCGGCACCATTCTTCGTGCTAAGACTATTAAGCAGGAAGCTGAAATTTTCAATGTTCGCATTCCTGTTAAGTTTTGGACTCTTGGTAAGATTTCTCGTGGCATCTTCGATCTGAACGTGCTGCGAAATGTTAATGGTGTTGCTGAAGCTCCTGGTGAAGTTGTTCCTCTTGTTGTGGAAACTGACGAGGAAATTCTGGAGCGTCAGCGTGATGGTTTCTCTTCGATGGATCGCATGGTGGAAGCTGTTATTGAAGGCAAGGTCACGTCGATGATTGTTTCCGGCAATCCTGGCATCGGCAAGACCTACAACATCGAAATGATGTTGGAGAATGCTTTCCTTGATGAGAAGATTAACTACACTCCTGTTAAGGGCTTTGTTCGTCCTACTGGCATTTTCCGGATGTTGTGGGAAAATCGTCATGAAAACAGTGTTTTGCTGATTGATGACGCTGATTCTGTTTTCGATGATGAAGTTGGTCTGAACATCTGGAAAGCTGCTTTGGATAGCACCAAACGCCGCATGATTTCCTGGAAAACGGAAAAGAAGTGGGAAGATGATGCTGGCGATGAAATTCCTTCCACGTTTGAATTTCGTGGTTCTGTGATTTTCGTCACCAATCGGGATTTTGATGCCATGATCCAGCAGGGCAACAAAATGTCACCTCACTATCAGGCACTGATTTCCCGTTCGTTCTACTTGGATTTGAATTTGCGAAATACCCGTGAGTTCCTGATCCGAATCAAGGACGTGGTTCAGAACACCGATATGCTTCACACTCTGGGACTGGAAGAAAACCAGCAGCAGACGTTGATGCAGTTTGTGGAGGACAACCACAAGAAGCTGCGGGAATTGTCGCTTCGCATGGTGTTGAAGTTGGCGAAAATTCTGAAGTTTGCGAAGTCTGATGAAGATTTCGTGAAAGTTGCGAAATCCACTTGTTTCAAGGTGGCCCGTTAAGGGCCACCTGTGGTATAATATAATCATGAAGAAATCAATCTACAAAAGAAATATTTGGTCTGCGTCTAGGTCTATGTCTTGGTCTATGTCTGGGTCTTGGTCTGGGTCTGGATCTAGGTCTAGGTCTTGGTATGGGTTTGGGTCTAGGTCTTGGTCTGGGTCTAGGTCTGAGTCTAGGTCTGGGTCTAGGTCTTATTCTGAAACTGGTTAATAAACTATGATCAAGAAATCAATCTACAAAAGAAATATTTGGTCTGGGACTGGGTCTTGGTCTTGGTCTTGGTCTTGGTCTGGGTCTAGGTCTAGGTCTATGTCTGGGTCTGAGTCTGGGTCTTGGTCTGGGTCTTGGTCTAGGTCTGGGTCTATGTCTGGGTCTAGGTCTTGGTCTTGGTCTGGGTCTGGGTCTTGACGAACACATCAGCCTGTGGTATGATATAATCATGAAGAAATCAAGAACACAAAAATTTAAGTCTTGGTCTGAGTCTATGTCTATGTCTATGTCTGGGTCTTGGTCTGGATCTTGGTCTGAGTCTGAGTCTATGTCTAGGTCTGGATCTTGGTCTGAGTCTGAGTCTATGTCTAGGTCTTGGTCTGGGTCTAGGTCTTGACAAACACACAGAAAGGTGCTAATATAGTTTCATGATGAAATCACGCATTTCAAGAGTGTGGACTGCATCCAGGTCTGGGGAAAAATCAATCCCTTGTTCCGGTATTAGAACTGGTTCTTGTTATCGACAAATCACTTTCACCGGAAAGTGGGCAAGAGTCCGTTCTTATATGAAATTGTGGTATGGATTGAAAACTTCAAAAATTGAGTTGACAACTAACCTGAAAGGTGCTAAGATATAATCATGAGTAACGAACAACTGCACGACCTCATTAACGAATATGTAGAATTGATTGTTGATACAATGGACATGGAGGATCTCATCAATCATGCCTATGAATCCATTCATGCACGTTTGGAGCAGATGGGGACTGAAGATATTCTGGCAGAAATCACAGAAGTTGCCCCTGAACTCTTGACAGACGACATGGAATCTGGTACACTGGAACAGTAGAGGAAAACATGATTAACGATCTGACTGTAAAAGAATTGGATTTGCTGACTCAGGTTTATGCAACCAAGTTGGTTGAATCTATGAGTGAATGGGAACTGGCAGAAATTGTTGAAGGTTCCTTCGTTGATGAATTTCGGAAAATGCCGCTGGATGAATAGAAGGAACATTTTGATATTCCTGCATTCAAAACTGCTGTTGATATCGTCAAGGGCTTGCGTAAGAAGTAATTCTGTGGTATACTAGGGTTGTGAGTGAGAGAAACTCACAACCCACAAAAAAGGATATAAATATGGTAAAGCTTGAAAGTTCCGCTGTTTCTGGTGTTGGTTATGACCACATCAATCAGATTCTCACTGTGAAGTTTACTTCCGGTAAGAAGTATGACTACAAGGACGTTCCTGTTCAGGTCTATGAGGATCTGGTGAACGCACCTTCTTCTGGAAAGTTTCTGAACAAGGAAGTCAAGGGCAAGTATCAGACTGCCTAAAAGTTTTTGGCCCTGTCGTTCAATGGATAGGACATAGGTCTTCTAAACCTAGAATCGGGGTTCGAATCCCTGCGGGGCTACCAAATTTAATGTGCGCTCATAGCTCAGTTGGTAGAGCATCTGACTTTTAATCAGAGGGTCGCAGGTTCGAACCCTGCTGGGCGCACCAAAATTCTTCTTGACAAACATCCTGAATGGTGATAAGATTTAATCATGGGACTTGATCAATACATCAACCGCAAGAGCTACATTCAGAATTGGTCTTTCGACAAGGAAAACAAGTATGAAGTTGTTGTGACCAACAACGGACAACCTACCCACATCAAGAAGGATAAAGTCACCTATGTGACTGAGGAACTTGGTTATTTCCGCAAGTTCAATGCACTCCACAACTGGTTTGTGCAGCTTGCTGATGGTAGGGATGAATGTCAAGAAATTATTTTCTATGAGGAAAATGTTGACAATCTTCTTTTAACCATGAAAGAAGTCCTGATCTCTAAGAGAGAAGATATTGCTCTTGAAATGTTTCCTCCTGTTTCTGGGTTTTTCTTTGGTTCCATTCAAATTGATGAGTGGTACTGGAACGACCTAGAAAGTGCCATCAAACTTTTCCAGGAAATCAAGGATGAATGGGTTGATGGTCGAACGACCTATTACTACCAAGCATCCTGGTAGTTTGCAGGGGGAAGAAATTCCCCCTTGACATTTCACCTAGAATGTGAGAGAATAAAAACATGACCAAGAAATCAATCTACAAAAGAAATATTTGGTCTAGGTCTGGGTCTGAGTCTCAGTTTGCGTCTTGGTCTGGGTCTAGGTCTTGGTCTAGGTCTGAGTCTGGGTCTTGGTCTGTGTCTTGGTCTGGGTCTGGGTCTTGGTCTGGGTCTTGGTCTGCGTCTGGGTCTGGGTCTAGGTCTGAGTCAAAATAAACCTTGACATTCTGATCAGAATGTGAGAGAATAAAAACATGAGAGTTAAAGTCTACTTCAACCTTCACAAGAAAGTTTTCTCTGTCATGGACAAAAAAACCCGCAAGGTTATTGCCCACACCGACACCATCATCCTGAAAAATGCCAAGTTCACTGTTTCCAAGTCTGGACGGGAACGTGTTCTTCGTGAAAAAAAGAAAAATGTTCATGCCTTTGTTGAAGGTGATTGGCAAAAAGACCAAGAGCTTTTCCTGAAAAGGAACACGGTTCGTTACAATCCCTATGAGGCAGATTACTTCATCAATGTCCTCACCGGAAAGAAAATTGAAACTTCCGCCTGGTGTGACCTCTTCATCGAAAACGGAAAGGCAAATATCTATGCTTATTAACTGGAACGACTACAAAGATCATGACGACTACCAGGAGTATGACTGGGACGACTAATATAGAATAGCATTTCTTGGGCCGGAAACGGCCCTTCCTGCCCTTAAAATTTCTAGCAGGTAGTTGGAGGCTAGAAAAACAAAAAACAAAAAACTTGACAAATCACACAGGGTGTGAGATACTAAAAGAGTCAGAGGAAATCTGACAAGAAAAAAGGAGAAAACTGATTATGAAGAAGATTGTGACTGAGGTTCAGGGTGAAGGTCTTGTGGCCCTTCTTGGTGAGCACGTGATGTTGTTCTGTGCGAACTACATCTATGCTGGTACGCTCACTGGAGTGAACGATACCTGTGTCCTTCTGGACGATGCCAAGATTGTTTATGAGACTGGTGCGTTCAGCGATTCGAAGTACAAGGACGCTCAGAACCTTCCCACGAAGACTTGGTATGTGCAGACTTCTGCAATTGAGTCTTTCGGCATCGGTAAGAAGGGTTAGTGGTTTGGGGGAGAAATCCCCCAAACTTTTTTGTTTATGATCAAGAAATCAATCTACAAAAGAAATATTTGGTCTATGTCTAGGTCTGGGTCTTGGTCTTTGTATGGGTCTAGGTCTGGGTCTAGGACTTGGTCTAGGTCTTGGTCTGGGTCTAGGTCTTGGTCTGTGTCTAGGACTTATTCTGAAATTGGATAATAAACTATGATCAAGAAATCAATCTACAAAAGAAATATTTGGTCTTGGTCTATGTCTGGGTCTAGATCTAGGTCTTGGTCTAGGTCTGGGTCTGGGTCTTGGTCTGGGTCTGGGTCTGGGTCTTGGTCTGGGTCTGGGTCTTGGTCTGCGTCTGGGTCTTGGTCTAGGTCTATGTCTAGGTCTTGGTTTAGGTCTACAAAATAATGCTTGACAACCGAAAAGAAAGGTGCGATAATAATATCATGATGAACGATGTGATTGACGATCTGATTAGCGGAAACATGAAGGTAATCGGTCTGATGAACCTGATTATTAGCAGGTTCGATGAAAACGACGATGATTACCTGAACGCTCAGGCTATTATCGACTTTGTGACGATGCAGATTTTGGTTTTGTCTACGTTAAAGGATAATCAAAATGCTGCAAAAGCTTAGTGTTTGGTTTTGTCGGGAATTCCACACAAAGATGACCAGACCTGTTAATGGTCATTACAGTTGCCTTGAATGTGGTAAGAAATACAAATCACCTTTTAACTAGGAGAAAAAATGCGGCACAGTATGGAAATTTGCTACAGAATTTGGAATGATGACACAGGTGACCATATTGCAGTCACAGATGATGCTGATGGACTTGGGTTGTTTGAGATTCGCCAACATGACGATCAAGGAAAAATTATGAGTAGAATCACCTTGTCGAAAGAAGAATTACCTTTAATTATCAGTGCCTTACAAAAAAAACTTGAAGAGTAGTTGACATTGTGAAGAACACATGGGATAATAACAGTATGGTTGAACACATCAAGCTGCCCAAGTTTAATCCTGCTAAGATCCGGTCTGGTGTAAAGACCGGATCTATTATCCAGGACAAGAAAACCAAAAGCAAGAATTATCGCAAGCGCAAGCACAAGAAGGAGGAAGAATAATGCTTTACAATGAGTATGAAGCAAAAACTCTTGAAGGTCAACAACTTGCGGATGAAGTGTATGAAGCATTGAAACCCATTGTAATCAATTGGCAACAAAAGGGTTACAAGTTGCGGGAAATCCAGACTGTGATTGATTCTGAAGTTTTTTTAATGATTTCTGAAGCTGTTCTGGTTGCCGCAACAAAAAAGAAAAAACTTGGTTCTTGGGGTTGACAAACCCCTCAGACTGTGAGATGATGGATTCATGACAAGAAAAGAACTTCGACTCAAATATCTTACGTTTTTCATGGCGGGTTATCTTTTCGGTGTGATTATTATTTTTTTCGCCATGAAAGCAGATTGTGCAATTAAGTAGTTGACAAATTCCCCAGACTGTGAGATGATGGATTCATGAAACGGCTTATCAGTGATTCGATGTTTGACATTCTGTTGATTGTCCTGGTTGTTTCTTTGTTTTCTATTGCATTTCCGACTGTGCTGGATTTTTCGAAAGAGTTGAAAAAAACTCTTGACATCCCCAAAACTTCTGTGGTAAAGTAAAAACATGAGCAAACAACACCTGATGCTTTCGATTCTGAACTGCCCCAACTGCAAACGGAACGTTTGTGACTTTCACAAAAACTTGAAAAATTCTGTTGACAACCGGAAAAAGGTTGTGGTAAAGTAAAAGAGTCAGGGCAAGAGCCAGGACAAAAGGAGAAAAGACCATGTTTCTGAAGAAAGTTAAGTTTTCGACCCTCCCTATCAAGCGTTTCCTGGTTGGTGACCTTCCTGGGAATTTCAATCCTGAAAATGTTGTAGAATCTGAGACTTACGCTGGTGCTGTTGGTGACTGGATTGACTTGGGTATGAATGAAACTGAAGTTTATGCTCAGATTGGTGAAGACTACTTCCCCATCACGTTCCACACTGATGGTTCTGACACTGCCACTCTGGAACGTGGGGTGTTTGAACGCCGAATCGCTGAATAGCAAAAAAACTTCAAGTGGGGGGTTGACAAACCCCCCAGAATGTGAGAAACTAAAAGTATGAAATTCTTCCATTTTTCTCAAAATAATTCAGGTGGTCATTTCACCGGACCAGCAAAACACGTTGTTGTTGAGGCTGAAAACGCCGAAGATGCGAACAATCGTGTTTTAGAAGTAGAGGGTGTTTACTTCGATGGTTGTGATTCTGGCGTTGACTGCCCTTGTTGCGGTGATCGCTGGTCCAGCAAATGGTCTGGTGAAGTTGGCGATGATGTCCCGTCTACTTATGGTGATCCTGTTGTTTTTGGTGATGGTGATGGTGATGGTGATGTTTTAGTGGTTTACGCAAACGGTGAAAAAAAGAGGGGACTTTTTCACTGGTAACTGTTGACAAACCCCCCAGAATGTGAGATACTAACAATATGAAGAATCCATTCGGCAAAACTGCCAAGATTGACAATCCTCATATGATTTTCAAGAGTTTTGATGGTTCCTGGGAATGGCGTGTTCTCAAGACCTATCAGACTCCGGAAAAGGAAAAGCAAAACCCCTTCGCTCGCTGGTACTGTGCGGTGAAGTCTCCAATGACATATGGAACGTTTGATGTGGGCGATGTCTATGTTGCTGAAATCAAACAGGTTGCGGTTCAGGTGAAGTAAAGTGTGGGGGGCGAAAATCCCCCACAAAAAAACAAAAAAAGTTGTTGACTTCCCTGCTACAACGTGCGATACTAAAAGAGTCAGGGCAAGAGCCAAGACAAAAGGAGAAAACGGAATGTTTGAAGACTACGACACCTACGAGTTCTACGAAAACGACCTGGAAGAAATGGGTCGGAATGAAGCCTGGGAAGATGCTCAGGCTGAAATGGCCGACATCTATGATTCTGACGATTTCCAGGACTATCCTGAAGATCCTAGTTTTGAGCTGGAGGACCAGCACCTGGATTCGATGTATGAATCGCAGTATGAGTCTTACGACTACTACGGGGAATAGGTGATTCCTGGGCCGGAAACGGCCCTTCCTGGGGTTTTGGGTGTCAGGGGTACCCCTGACACCCCTCAGAGAATGGCAACAGAAAAAACTTCTAGTTTTCATCATTTTTCTGTTGCCATTCTCTGAGGGGTCGTGGTAATATAAATCATGGTTGAAAAACAGAAACTTGAAATCAACACCTTTGACCGTGGCAGCATCTACTGCTTCACTGAGTTTTTGCTGAATGGCACACTGGTTGCTGATTGGAACCCTAAGAAAAAAGAACTGATGTTGTTTTCTGAAGAGAAGATTTCCTTAGTTCCCTGCAAAACTTTGCAGTCTGCGATTTCCAAAGTTGTGAAATTTCACAAAAAGTTGTTCTAGGGGTTGACAAACCCCTTCCAGTATGGGAGAATAAAATCATGAAAAGCGATTTGCAGGAATTTCTCGAAGATTGTGGTTTTGAGTGCAGGGGCTATTCTGGCCGTTATATGGGTGGCAAATCTTGCCTTGCCATTGTGGTTGACACAATGGCTGAGATTTTGGATGTGATGTATGAAATGGGACGTAGAAACGTTTACGTCCCAACCAATGTGAAATGGGATAACATGGGTTATGGATATGTTTTCTACTGGCCGGGAGTTGAGTTTGTGGGTGATGTAGAAAATGAGGATGGTGGCGATGAGGGGATGGGGGAGGAATAACCTCCCCCAAGAAAAAAAGTTCTGAAAACTGTTGACAAGCAACCGAACCTGTGAGATACTAAAAGAGTCAGGGCAAGCCTGATAGAAAAGGAAAAAACGAAAATGCAGATGACCTTCAACTTCCAGACCGCTTCCTTCCAGAATGAGAAGGGTGCGATTCAGAACACCCCCAACACTGGCTACCAGATTCAAGTTGGTGTGGACAAGTCCAAGTACACCACGATCAATCTGGTGGACTCCAATCTTGGGGCTGTTATGTACCTCTACAACCAGATTGTTGCTGAGAATGGCAATAAGAAGCGTGTTCGCAATCAGGTGACGGGCAAGATTATCGCCCGTCACATCAGCAAGAAGGTGGGGCAGTAGCCCCACCTTTTAATTAAGTCCTTTTCCGTCAATGCGTAAGGGTCGTTTGTACCCCTCCAAAAGTATTGATGACCTACGCATAATGCCGGAAAAGGACTTAATTAAAAGGAAATTTGAACACATCAGGTTGACAACCTGAACACATCGTGCTAAGATAGGAACATATGACACCCACGCCTGAGATTGTCGCCTCAATTCAAGAGAAGTTCAGATCATATGATGCGAAGATTATTCTCGCAAACATGCGTTGGTCTAACTTGTGGGAACATTGGTTGTTTGATTGGGCCGGAATGAGTTGGCAAGTTGACCAATGGGGGCAAGTTAAGTTAAATTCTGCGAAGTTTGTTTGGGAAGATTAACTGGTAGTTCCTTTGCCTACCAGTACCACTAGTACCGTCTGGTCAACGGTACTAGTACTGCGGATGGGCGCATTAGTACTAACTGGTCACTAGTACTAGTACGCCCATCCCCTTCCGATAGTACCACCAGGACCAATAGTACCAGACCTGGCGAGGTACTAGTACTGGCACCAGGACCGATAGTACCAAAATTTTTTTTGTTTTTTTCTTGACATTTTTTTCTGACCTTGATACCATTGACTCATGGAACAAAATTACATTGAAGAAAAAATCATGACGGTCTATCACAACGGGAATGAATATAATTTAATCCATTCCCGTTGGGAGTGGAACGGTGAAAAATATGAGCATTTCGATTTGATGTTGGGACATCATGTTGGTCACTGGAACTATTGCCCGTTGTACCGTGAGATGATTGAAGTCATTGAAGATATGGAAAATAATGAAAATGGGGATTGACAATCCCCATTTTTTCATGAGAGAATAACAGTATGAAAAACAACGTTATCAATATGATTTTGGATGCGCTATCATTCGTTTTCCTTATGGGGGGTATTTATGGAATTTATGTAGTTTTTTCGTGGTAGGGTATTGCAGTTTAGTTCTGGCCTATGGTAATCTATAAGAGTTGAGGCCAGCGCCAAACAGAAAAGGAAAAAATGACCATTTTTCGTATGACCAACGATTTCATGACCAACATCCTCGCCGTCTACAATATGGCGACGCCGGAAGAAAAACGCTCCGGGGGTGCATGGTACACCGCCGCCCACGAACAATTACGGGTTATTGCCCGTGTTTCTAACTTTTCGTTCGATGCGGTAGTTGATGCAACTGCCGCATTATCGCCGGGTATCCGTTGGACTTCAAATTTGAATGGAATTGATATTTTGGCCGACGCTATCGCTAACGATAAGCCGTTATCGTTAGTGTCCGGTGTTGCGGGCTATCGTCGCAACATCGACAAGGCAGCTGCTATCCTGTTAGCAGACAAACGGAACGAACCGTTTCGCCATATTTTGAGCGGTCCCAAGGTTACGGCTTTTGCTGATAACCTCCGCAACGGTGATAAGAACGGTGACGATAAGGTTACCGTAGACGTTCATGCCTATAGCGTTGCGGTAGGCTATCGCTACACTGTAGCGACAATGCCGCATATCGCAGAACGGGAACGTTCTGCGATTATTTCCGCATACCGGATGGTAGCGGGAATTGTTGGTTTGTCCGCATCTCAGGTTCAAGCTATTACTTGGGTGACGTGGAAACGAATCCACGGGATCTAATCCCGTCATGACGGGAAACGAAAAAAATATCGTTTCCCGTCATTTTTCGTTTGATTCTGTCCGATAGTGTGGTAATCTATAGGTGTAGGGGATACACCACTACAGAAAAGGAAAAGGAAAAGGAAAATGACCAACAATTTCGAATTTGACGATTTCGACACGCAGATTAACTGCGAGGAAATGTCCGGTCCTACGGATCAGGAATTGCAGGAAATGATGGCTGAGGGGGAATGGAACTTTCCGGAGTTTGAGCCGGAATGGGACGGTGAATCGGTCGAAGAATTGACCGATATTTTCAAGGCGTTGGGTTTCAACGTTATCACGTTTGAGTAGAAAAAAAGGGGGGAAACCCCCTTTTTTTCATTGACAGAAACCACGTTTTCATGGGAGAATGAATTATGGAAAAGTTACTGAAGATGTTGAATGACCGCAACTCCGCCAGCAAAATTTTGCTGGCGTATGCTGATTTAATTGTGGGGAACGAAAACAATCCCGAATTTTTTCAAACGATTCTGGATAATCTCCGGATTGATCCTTACTATAAGATGAGCGACGATCACCGTGATTGGGTTTTGGGTGAGGCCCAAACTATACTCAAACAATCATGCGACTGGTGGCTGGCAAAAGGGGCTTAAGCCCCTTTTGGTACTAGTACTAACACAACCTTAAAGTGGGAGTACTAGTACTCCCCCGGTAGGGTATTATGTATTATCCCCCACTTTAAAAAACTTTATTTCTTTTCCCCAGAAAACACACCCAACCTAACACAATCTAAAAAAATAAAAAAATTCCCCCCAAAATTTTTCCCGCCAAAAATTTTTCCCCCAGAATTTTTTCCCCAGATGTTTTTATTCTGGTGGAAACACCAGATGTTTTTATTCTGGTGGAAACACCAGATATTTACACAAGTAATAACTATCTACCAAATCTGATACAGGTGAAGATATTTTAATTTTCTTTTTTGAGAATGTTTCTTTTAGCTTTAACTGTGTTTCTTCAAAAAATTTATCATACATATCATCTTTATTGCTTCTACCTGAACTTGTTGCATATTTCTTTAATGTGGTAGGAGCAATTTTTTGATATTTGTAATTTTCCACTTCTAACATATATTTCATTATTCCACAATTTTCTGCTAATTCAAATATCTTACCTTTTGATCCAAATGAATAATCTTCTATGATTATCATAGTTTCTGGATAATCATATGCTTGTTTTGTTATATCAATGCATCTAATTGTCCAGTTTGCTATTAAGGTAAATCTGTTGATTGGGGATTTGTAATTTTCTGGTGGTGTTGTTTGGTGTACAAATTCAAGAGGAGAAATTTGTTTTGTTTTGTTGTAATAAAAGAAATTGCACATTCTAGGATCAAAAGATTTTTTGTCTCCATAGAATGTGCAAATTGAGGGTGATGTTATAGAATAATCAATTCCAATATAAAGCATTGATGTACTTCGTCATTAATATTCATCTTCAGGTTCTTCTAGATAATCGTCTTCGTCATCTTTTAGAAAATCAAAAGATTCTTCGTCGTGTGTGCCGCAGAAAGGGCAGAATTTTACTGGCACTGATGTGTTTTTTGCATTTACTGTAAATTCTAAATCACACACTTCGCAATAAAGTTTTGTTTTCATTTTTCTTCCTTGTATACTTTGTGTATTGATCTTGATTTATCCAATCAAACTGCAAAAGATATTTATACTTTTGTGTTATGGTTTTCTTTTTTTGAAAATCTATAATTTGTGCTGGTGAAGCGTTGTTCAAAAAATAATTTAAAATTTTCTCATCCATGTTTTTACCTCTTTAATATATTTCTCTCCATTGCATCCCAACACCAACACCTGTTGAATTTACTGTTGAAAGATTTTTTGCTACAACAACATAAATTTCTGAATCTGTTGATGTATAATTTTGCACAATATAATTCTTTTTTGCTGTTGGACCTATTTTTGCTGGAGAAGATGTTCCATATAGTTTGTTTGCGTTTTGTGATGCTGCTGAAACATAACCATTATCTATTTCTTCGCCATCTGTATATGATGTAGCTGTTG
>Ga0255169_1000481_pt1 | contig 15305 bp, 24 predicted proteins | sample Atl_Miss_RepC_8d_FD_183179 | JGI IMG/M metagenome (GOLD analysis project Ga0255169, IMG submission 183179) | Freshwater microbial communities from Altamaha River, Georgia, United States - Atl_Miss_RepC_8d | ecosystem: Environmental > Aquatic > Freshwater > River | place: USA: Georgia | collected...
CTCTTTGCCGGGGAAGGTGATTACATTCACCCCACGCTGCATAGCTGCACCAATGGCGTTCTTGATCATCAGTTGCTGAACGACCTGTGGAGACTTCTCCATACCAGCGAAAGCCTCTTCTAACCTGTACTCCCCAAATCTGGCTCTAGCTCTGAGCTTGGATTCCCTATCTGAGAGCTTTAAGAACTCAATCAATTCCTTCTTCTGGTCTGGATAACGATTGAGAACAGATTGGATAGCTTCAGATTTTTGAAGTGGGGATGCAAATGATTTAGACTCCAAATCCACAAGCTTATCTACGCCCTCTTTTATCTTGGGATCCGAAGTAAGCTGTTTAATGCGCGAAGACATGCTGGCAACTTCTGCCAAATCCTTTTCTTTGCTTCCGCCTCTTGCTCCAGTCTTCAACAAATCGTCAAGACGGTCCGACTGCAACTCAAGAAAGTGCATTACTTTTGCCTTACCTATATCCGGTAACGTCGTTTCTTGATCAACAAATCGGCTAAAGGCTACGTTCTCGCCTTCAGGAGCGATTCCTTTGTGCTGGCCGTAGTAAACCCTTTTTTTCCTAAGTTCTTGGTTTAGAGCGACTCTTTCTTCTTTAATCGCATCTTCAAACTTCTTCGCCGAACGATAAAACTCGTCCTTTAGCCCAGATAGCTTAAGCGCTGCCGTTTCATTTACGAAGGTCTTAAACGCCTCTGAATTGATATCCATGCCTTTTGGAATAGGGATATTCATGGATTTCAGCGCCTTCTGAGTTTCTTTTAGCAACTCTTCCCTAGCCAAGGCTCGCCGTTCTTCAAAAGAACGAGTAGGGTATTTTTTGTTTAAAGACTGCCAGATATCGTCAAACTTTGAATGGAGTGTTGGATAGCTAACGCCTTTGTACAGGTCATCAATAGCTGCTCGATCATTGTCTAGTTTCTTTACCCCAACTTTTACCTTTTTAAGCGCGTCCATAACACCTTTGTAATTGGACGACAAGCCTTCTTTTTCCAAGAAATCTATCGCTGTGTTCAGTTCTGGAGATTTAACGTCTCCCCTAAACGCGGAAGCAAGCACTGTTTCTGCAAACTCCGCATTCTTGGATAGCTCCTTGGCTTGCTCTGCAACAGGCAAACTCAAATTAACCGAGCCTACCAAGCGCTCCCCGTAGGGGTTATCCATCGTATTGTGCAAGCCGTACTTCTTCGGCTCAATAATAGTAGTGCGCAGGTTGGACGTAGGGTACGTCTTTGATACGCGAGCAGATAAATCCTGCGGCAGGATCTTGGCAGTATCCGGCAGATCAGCAAGCGCTTGTTCCACGCGCCCTATCTCATAATCCCTGAACTTGCCGCGCATCTGCCCAAGCAACTGTTGCTTGGTCACCGGATTTTTCTGCCCAGTTATGAAATCATCCACCTTGCTAACAAACATCTGATCAGCCGGACGCATGCCTTCTGCCACAGTAGCCGTAGTTTGCTCCACCACGCTCATAGGCTTAGCAGCAGGGGCTACCTTACTAACTGTTGCCTCCACCGCTGGGCCAACATCCCTGATTGTCTCCACAGTGGGACTTGCTGCCTTTAATCCTGCCATCATTGCTTTGGCTGTGCCTTTAATCATGGAAGGCGGGATAGGTAGCGGTAAAGAAGAACCGAGTTCCTCGAACCCCGGTGCTTCTGCCGTTCTTTGTGTTACGCGCTGCGGGAAGCGCTGTAATAACTCCTCGGTACTCGGTGCGCGGCGAAGATAAGGGATATTAAACGCCTGACCAATATCGCCCACCATACCGGGAATAGCTGCAGTAGATGCGCGTAAACCTGTCTCAAGATTAGACATACCTTCGCCATATATACGGCGCAGTGTATTAAATGCATCCGAAGCAGATAAACCTTGGGGCAAGGACAGTGCAGCGCGGGTATCTGGCGTTACCTCACCGGTAGTTATCTCGCCATAGACAGGGGAGCCGTCTGCGCGCTTTACATACCCGCCCTCTGCAAACAACTTCGGAATGGACAGGTTGTACCTTTCCGGGTCTTCCAAAACGTCATAGACAAACTGCAATCGGCGCTGCTTTGCCTTGGCTAGATCCACTGCGGCCTGCACTTGTTCTGCAGAAGACGACGGCTGGCTTGGGCCGCCACCCGGCTCGCGGGGCGCGGCCATCTTCATGAACTCGCCCGTGCGGACCAAGAAATTACCGCCGCCTACATCCACAGGGGTATATGTCTTACCCTGCTGCGAGACATGAAAAGAAGGCAAGCCTCTTTGAGAGGTTGTCGGGGTAATATTACCGCGGCCCGCGGCATAATAAGTAACAGGCTCGCCTTGGTATTGAACGAACGCCGAGTTATATTGATTCAACAAATTGTTGTACTCATCCACCCGTCTGTTGTAATCTGCTGCTGCCTTGTTATACGCGTCCCACTCCTGCTGCGCGGTGGCTACTTTCGTCTTAACGTCAGAGGGCAGCAGGGCAGAAGGCTTGTATGGCAATCCGCCAAAGGCTAACTTGACCGGCTCTTCTGTTTCAAACGGCGACTGATAGGATAGCTCTGCTTGTAATAAGCGCTGTGGTGCCGCAACGGCAGGTTCTTCCTGCGCGGCCAGCCGCTCTTGGGTAATGCGCTCTATATAATCCTCATCCGTCTCACCTTCCTCCCTGTCTTCCGACAGATCCCCCAGTGTAGATGCAGCCAATGCAGCCATATAGCTTGGCCCCATGGATGCCAAGAAATCGCGCGACATCTCAGGCCGCTTAGGCGCACTCTCTTGTGCCACCTGTTTGACAGGAGCTTGCGGCCTTATCGTCTCCTTAGGCGTGGCAGGCGCTACAGCAGGCCCTGCTGTTACTGGCGCTTTGGGAGCCGCCGCTGCAGGCTCCTTCATCTTTTTGCGCATGCTCTCAGATAGCTCTGCTACCGTCATGCTCTTGAACTGGGGATTGGCTTTTAATACCTTGGGGGACAGGAGCTCTTTTAACTCCGTATTCGGGTCCGACGATAGCACCATCGGCCCACCTGTCTTGCCAAATACGTGCATCATATAAAGCTCGGATTGCGATGGCTCGCGGCCATATAACCGCTTGAACTCGGCGCGATTGCCGTCAATAACATTCAACCCTACCCGAATATTCTCCGCAACATCATTCCTCTTCTTCGGGTCGCCACCGTAAAACTTCCACGTATCATCCGTCACCTGAAACAACCCGCGAGCCGAGGACCGGGGGTTCTTGGCGCTCGATACAAGATCACTTTCCGCATTGGCAATCTTTAGCGCCACCTCAGGATCAATCCCACGCGCTATCGCCGCATCCCGTATCTGCTGACTAATACTCTCGGCCATACCTATCCCCTATCCACGCCCATGCCGAAACTACCACTTTCTTCAATAATACTCAATCACGCCCTGCGGCTCGCGCTCTTCATCGTCATCATCATCCAAAGCAATAAAATTGCCCTGCCTAAACCGCATTAATGCCATAACGGTAACATCCACCTGATCATCATTTGCGCCATTGGGAAACGCCGCGCACTCCTCCACCAAATCCTGCGCAAACTCCTCATCCTCCGGATACCACACCATCCCACTCTCTAATATCGGCGCAACCGCATTGGCACGACTTATCTTATCCTGCCCAGAACGCCTACCCCCCGGGGAATACATCGTCACCGGTATCCCCATCTTCCTCAACTCATGCTGCAAAGGCGTACCCGTAGCTTTGGCCTCAATCAATACATTATCCGGCTCCCAATACCGATACTCCTCCCGAGCAATACGCTTTAACTCAGGAAAGTCCCACCGGCCTTTTCTAACTGATAACAAAATTAAATTAGGGCCAGAGTCAGCAGATGCGCGGAACACGCCCCACGTCGCGATAACAGAGAAATCCGCCGTCTCTTTTTTACTGTACGCCGTATCCATCGTCTGAATCACATACTCACACGGCGGCGGATCCGCCTTCTTCCACCGCTGCCACCAATCCCTCTTTAATATCGCCCCCTCATCATTCGTCGGCTGCTGCTGCCACTGCGCATTCCACTTCTTTAAACCAATCGTCAGCTTGACCTTCTCTAACTCATCCAAACTCCAATACTCCGGCCACAACTGCCGACCCGATGGCAATATCGCCGGGAACTCCAATATCTCCCACTGGTCCGCTTTCAACTGACCTTGCAGTTTCAACAACCTCCCAGACAAGTCATCCGTCTTCCACCTTGTATTAATAACAATAATCGACCCATTAGGCTGCAATCGCTGACGCGGACCACTCGTATACCACTCCCACGTGTTCTCCATCGCCGTCTCAGACAAAGCATCCTGCTCGTCCAAAATATCATCCAACACAACCACATCACCACCACGGCCCGTCATCGCGCCGCCCTTACCAATAAAAAAGGCCTCACCACCGTGGCTCGTGGCCCACCGGCCAGCAGCCTTGGAATCAGCAGAAAGTTGTGTATTAGGAAATAGCTCCTTGTACCGCTCATCGTCAACAAGGTTCCTAATCATCCGACCGAACCGCTGAGCGAGCTCCGCGGTGTGCGAGCCAACAATCAACTTACTCTGCGGCAGCTTCCCCATCAAATAAGCAGGGAACAAATAACTCCCCAACTGCGACTTCCCATGCCGAGGCGGCATCGCAATCATCAGCCGCTTACACTTGCCCTCGATTACACGATCAAGGGCCGCGCATATCCGCCGATGATGCTCACCCACTAACATCTCCGGCCAAACGTATTGACAAAAGGGTAAGAAGTTGGACGTGGCTTTTTCCTGTGCTTCAAGCTGCGTGAGCCGCAGCTCGAGGCGCAGGCGTTCGGCTTCAACGTCTAAGTGATCAAGTTTCATGGTGCGAGGGCCAAGTTTTGAATTTTTTTAATATATACCCCCCATGCGGGTTTTACAAACAAAGGGGGGTGGGTCTAGGTTTTAAAGAAGCATTCTTAGGCTAAAAACTGGGCGAAGGTCCGACTTGAGCAGCTGTGGGTGCATTTATGGCCCTCCCCCCTTCTAGATTCCTAACTGCTGCCCGGCGCGCCGGGCAGCTTGTCAAGCTATCGCTGTGCCATAGCCAATAGCCAATAGCAATAGGCAGTGAGGGGCGGCGGTCGGGTGCGTGATTTAGGTAGCGCTTGCGCGCTACCTGTCAAGTGGATTATAGCTATCGGGGCGCGCGCCCCGATAGCGAATCAGGCTTCCTGCTTTTCCTGCTCAAGCTGCTGGTTGTACGCGTCCCGCGCGGCTTTGGCCGTCTCTTCTGTGGAATAGACCTCGCGGCTTCCCAGCCGAACGCTGACGTTGGCTTCGTCCACGTAGTGAAAGGTTTTCTTGTAATCCGTTGAATAGACATCGCTCATCGGGCGAAAGTTCAACAGCATCGCACAAACCGTTGACAGTTCTTTGTCCGACATATTGGCAGGGACGGAATAGGACATCCCGTTGATGTTCACATAGGTGATTCTGGTCTTCATGCTCTATCCTTTCTGGCGGTTGCACTGGATCGGCTGATCCAGTGCTTGAATTATGCCCTCATTGTGTCCTGGCGTCAACCATTAATTCAGATTTAGGCTGATGCGCAGGCCGTTTAATGCTTCGCGCACCTCCTCTGTGACATCAAAATTATTTTCCACCCAGCCCTCGACGCGGTCTTCAATATCATCATCGAGCTCTTCAAAGCGCTCGGTCAGCGCTTCGATGTTGTTTTCCATATCGTCGATTTTTTTCGACAGGGATCCAACCATTGATTCAAACAGCGCGGCCATGGGATCCGCGCCAACGTCCGGGTGATCCTCTGGTGCAATGCGCACCTCAGCGGGCGGCGCGGGCAATTCCTGCCCGGCGATATCGCGCAGCTGCTTTGCTATCGAGTTGACCATAACGTGCAGCGCGGTTCGCGCCGCAGCACGAGCACCGGATTCTGGCATTGATTCAATCATGTTTTCCGCAAAATCAAAAGCCTCGCCTATGGTATCGCGGCTTGCAAATAGGCCAATGTGCAGATCATTGGCCAGCTGGATAATTTGGTTTCGCATCTCTCTATCCTTTCTTGGGTTATTGACCGGGCGCGCCCGGTCAATAAGATAATGCCCGAACATGCAGGCATTGTCAAGCGGAAATTATGCTCTTTCGGTTCTTACTCCGCCACGAGGTCCCAGCGTCAGAAGGTAGTCTGGGTATTCCACAACGTCCGCCATACGCGGAGCGATATGTATTGTCGCGGAACAGCGCTGGCCATAACGGTCAAGTTCTTTGGCCACAATGCCAAAGGCAAATTGAGCGCCGCGCAGTGTTTGATATGCGCGGGCGTCTTCCAGTGCGTCATTGTCAACGCGCAAAAAATACAGGTTTTGCATTGCTCTATCCTTTCTGGGTGATTAATCGGGAGGCATTAATGCCTCCCGGACATTATCTACCAGCTGGACTGATATGTCAACCAGCATCCCTGCGGCAAATTGGCGAGAACCCTGCGCAAGTCTTCCGCCGTATCGCGCAAATCTTGCCAATAGTAGTCGTCCACCTCAGTAGAGCCAAAGAAAAAACCAGCGCGCGGCGATAGTACCTCCGCATCTTGATTCTGAAGCGCCCTTTCACAGGCCGCGATCAATTCCTCAATTTGCCCGGTGCTAACGTAATATTCCCGGCAATCATCTTCGCCCCTCTGCACATTGTCCACAAACCACCCATGTACCTGATTGGCTTTCCGCCAATATTTAGACAACGCGGTCACAGTATTCACTTTGAAGGGGTTTTCAAACCCTACAAGCTCCGCGCATTGCCCAGCAATGCGCGCTTCAGTTTCGTCATGCATTGACAAATATTTGTGTGCCTTGAGATACATATCGAGCCCCATACATCCCCCTCTATATAAAAAGATTGTCGCGGCAATTGCCGCGAGACAATAATGCGCCCCCCGCGCGCCAATTGCCAATTGAAATTTTTAATCGAATCGCGCGCCGCGATTCGAGCGCCACGCGCCCCGGCCAGCGCCACGCGCCACGCGAAACACGCGCCGCGACTCACGTTTCACGCGCCGAGCGCCAGGGCGCGAGGGGCAGGTTTATAGAACGGCAATTAATCCTGATTTATGACCAAAATCAGGGTAATCGCAGAGCGAAAACCCCGATTTATGACCATTGCTTAATTAATTACGCCGAAAGCAGCTCCAGCGCCCGATTTTTAATCGCAGAACCAGTGCCGAACCATGCCGATTCAAGCCGGGTTGAATCACTACGCCCGCGCTCATGATCAACCAATTGCGTGACAGCGTTCAGCATGCCCCAACGAGTGCCAGCCACGCCGCCAATGTCCGAACCAATAGCCGCGCCATTGAAGAGCTGCAAAATTCGCTTGTAAGCTTTGCTTTCCTCAATATCTTTTTTGCTGGTGTGATACGGCGCTAAAAGTTCCTGAACGAATGAATCAGCGTCTTCCGCTTTCATTGGAACACCCGCCAATTGGCGCGACTGCACTAGAAAGCGCTCAAATTGATTCGAGACGATGCCCAACTGCAGGCGAACAGAATCAGCGTCAAACCGTTCGGAGTGCAAAACCCGAACCGCCGATTTTATATAACCCTTGTCCACTTCCCCGGCGGTTGAATTGACTGCAGGTGTAATTGTGTTATTGCATACGACGCGAATCGCTGTAAATTTCGCAATTGTCGCCATCGTGCCATCGTATGACGTGCCCAACAGCAAATAGGGCTTTACAACGTCGCCATCGATAACCGGCGCGCCATCGCCTACACTTGCCAGCGCCCACACGCGCCGCCCTTCCGAAAGCGCCCCCGCGGTTTCCATCTGAAACCCGCCAACGTCCGAAAGCTTTCGGAAAAAATCCATTACTTCCGCCGGTTGAACGGTTTTGTAGTCTTTACTTACCACTGACAACGGCGCGCCAGTATCCGAACGGTGCAGTACTTTGCGGTCTTTCATTACCTGAAAACCCGTCACTGCAGGGGTTTCATAATGCACTAAGCTTTCCAGCACTGTATAACCTAGTCCCGCTTCACGCGTCCAATCATCGATTGAAGCGCCCGGTGTAAGCGCTTGGCCTAAGCCATGCCATGGGGTTTTTCCAGCATACGCAATAGCGGCCTTGCCTGTTGTCTCGTCAATCATGTGTGCCATGACTCTATCCTTTCTCGGTTAATCCGCCCCTCGGCGGCTGATTCAATATTAGTTCATTGTACGGTTTTGTGTGATTGATTTTTTTAATCGTTTCCGTCCATCCAATCGACAATCCACCACAACGCTAGAATTATCAATACGGCGAAAACAAACATTATGCCGCCCTCACTACAAAGCCGGACATGTCTTTTTTCGCTTTGCCTTTGGCATATAAGGCAACCACCGCGCCGCGCTTGTCAAGATGCCGAACGTCCGAATCATCGCCAGAGACAACCGGCAAACCAAGAAAAACTTCCGGGAAATTTTCTTTTTTATCGAAAACCACCGCAAGCCGTTCGCCGTTCGAAACTGCTTTTCTGACATAGGGCAAAAAGCTTACAACACCGCTATAGCTAAATGTCAAATCATAATTTGCCGGGATGTTTTTTCGGTTCGGGATTTTGGTGTAATCGTAGAATTGAACAGTAGGAAACAACTCGAAAATATTGCGCCCTTGCTTATCGATTTTTATGTCTTCCCAGCGAATATCTGACGTGCCGTTTAATCGAACGAGCGGAATAAAACCCTCACGTTCGGCTTTCCTGATCAATGCCTGAATTGACGCAACCAGCGCTTGCATGAAACTTTCGCGACGTTCGAAAAACCACCGGGTTTTTCTGATACGTGCCGCTTGTGTTGAATCAAAAGCGCCGCGTCCGGCTTTGTTCAAACAGGGCTCGTGGCATTTTGCTTTTTCCGCCATGGCGCAAACCTGATAACCGGACAAATTGAACGGCGCAAGATACAAAATGCCCGTCATGAAACCAAGCTTTTGCCCCTTGACGGTTTTCGCGTTCGTGTCAATACTCAATAAGTTTTTCATGTCTCTATCCTTTCTAGGTTGGGTACTGCAAACCCTATGTTATACCATCAGGCAATAATGTCAAGTAGAATTTTTAGATAATAGCCTTTCTCTAATTTGCTGCCAATCTACTGCAGCGGTCGAAAACGATAACACCGGGGAAAGCGATAGCCCTTTTTCTTGAAGTTCCATCGATTGCCCGCCCTCATAAAGCAAAATCGAGCCGATTCGCTTTCCCGCGGGGATATGTCTGACAAGGATATATGCCGAAGCACCATAGGACCAATGCCGAAAAAGAAACGATACCTGATGAGGGCGAAGACCAACTTTTAAACCACGTGTTACTACCTTATTTTCAAGAAAGCAAACCTTGCCAGTACCGCCTTTGTCGGTCAGCACCATATCGGGAAAGCCTAAGCTGGCAACGGTTTCAACGCGAACAATGTCGAACCCCGGCAGCATGGCAATGACATGACGAGAAAAAACCGCTTCAGGTTTTTTCGCCATCGTCGTCTTCCTCTTCAATCATTTCAAAGATATCAGGCGGCGGCTCGCTCACGCCGGATTCAAAAGCAGGGTCTTTTTCGCGCTCTACGCTGGCAATGACTTCGCCTGTTTGCGCATCAAGGATTGCAGGTGGCGGGGGCCCGCCATACAGGCGCTTGAGCTCTTCAAGCTTGCGTTGGACTTCCTCTTTGGACATGGAGTCAATGGTGCCATGCCTGATCTCTTTGCGGTCAATATAAATCGATCCCAAAGCCTGCCCGCGGCGATACTCCGCTTGAACAGCGGCAGCATAAGCCCCGGCTTCTAACGCCTTATCGCGAATCATCTGCAAATCCCGCATGTGGCGCTCATACGAAGTGTTGTACTTCGAAGCCAGTTCAGCGCGGTATTCTTGGATCGCGGCAACAATATGGGGATTGATGGCAGGGTTGGTCAATTGCCAAGCAATGACAGAAGCAGACTTCGGGTTGTACCCAGCGCGGATCGCGGCCTCTTTCAGGGTTACCCGCCCATCCCCTGAAACATACTCCGTGATGAACTTCCAATGCTTCGGCGTGACCGTCCGCTTCTTCCCCTTCATTGTTTTCAAAGAGGGAACATTTCCAGCCATCCTAGCCGCCGCTTTCTTCGGAACTACGGGCGGAACATTCCAAACATCCTTCTTCGCCATTTAAGATGCCCTCCAGAGCCTCCAGCCGCCCTCTACACGCCTCAACGTGAACCCCCATGTAGGGTGGTACTTACCCGCGAATCGAACGGCTGCAACGCGCGCTGAGGCCGCTTTGCGCTCATCTCCGAAAAATATGCTGTCACCGGGCAGCATATCGTCAAAAGGATACTTGCACCGCGCTTGTGGAATCGGGATTCCCGGTTCAATTTCAACTTTCATGCAATCTCCTATAATCAGCACAACCACTGTACATTTGCCCAAAAGGCATGTCAAGGGTAACGCCCCCAACAAGAGCCAACACCACCCCAACCAAAACCAACAGAGCCAAACCCCAAAAACCAAACCAAGCCACCAACTAACCAAAACTTCCCTACAAGAATCAATGGTGGCCTATAGAGATTTTTTGGGGTCATAAGTGATTCAGGAACTAAAAAAATTATCTCGCGGAACCCCCCAGAATATTACATTCCATTTTATAAACGTGATGCTAACGTAATGCTGAAAACCCGCGCCAATACTAGCTTCTTACGGCATTACGTCTATTACGGCAAATTTGAAAATTTTTTGAACAAAATCAAACATGACCCCAAAAAGTTCTATAGGGAGCCCTCCAAAATTATAAGAAACCCGATTTCTATAACTTTTTGATCTAAAAACCCCGCATTATTTCCCTTGATCCACGATCCGCGATCCTTTATCCTAACTTCGTAACCGTCGCACTTGTTCCTCACAGCTATCAACTCTCTCAATAACTCAACGGTCGTGGAAATGTTGCGAGCCCTTTGTGCAAGAAACGTGGAACGGTTGCATAACTGCGGCACCTTTTGCCCTTGTTTTGGCATACATTTGTCAACCATTGTAAGTAATTAGAAAGGACTTTGTCATGAACGATGAGGTAATCGAACTGCAATATCTTGCCCATGAGGCAACAAAACATCTGACAAAAGTTATCAGCATTACAAGACTTTTATTAGATGGGCCGTCGGTAGGGAGGGATATTTGGGAGGTTGTGGGTGCTGAAGCGGAGGGGATATCTTTGTTGTGCGATGCTGGAGAGATGTTGATTGGTATTATTTTGGCGCATTATGGGTTAGAAAGTGGGGAGTTGATGGGGTCGGATTTGAATGATTTCTTGGATCACGTGTTGGTTTGCAGTGATGGGTAGGGGGCTGATTTTGGCGTTTTTGGGTCTAGTGATACCCGGTCAGGGCCCGTGTTTGAGAAAGGAGAAATTGTGGGAAAAGAGACTTATATTGCAAAGCTTGATTGGGAGGTCCGCGAGCAGTGGTGCTCGGTCCTTGTCACCCGGTTCGTGGTGCATGAGGGGTCCTATGCTTATCATGCGGCGAGTGATTTGGATTTTTACGGGTGGGTGGATGTGGATTACCGCTTGTCCAAGGATGGGGTAGTGCCTTGCCCTGAGTTGGAGGCATTGGTCGATGCAGGGGAGGATAGGAGTATTTTGCGGTATATCCGGGAGGAGTTATGCGAGTGGATGGCATAGGTTGGGTGATACATATAGGCAAGCTTTTGGTCCTGTTAGGCGCTTCGTGGTCCTTGGGCAGCGGGCATTATGGCTTGTCAGGCGCGATGTTTTGCGCGGTGATTGCTGCGGAATTGTTGTACCCAACTACTGGAGGGGAGAGATGAATAGGTTTTTTCTATTTGCATTGTTTACGGTACTCACCTATGCTGGGTCGGTACGGGCGGCATCTGAGGTATGGTTAGAGACATCGAATACGGCTGGGGGCAAGATTTTGTTGCTGCAGCAGAAGTGTTCCAAGGGGGAGGGGAAGATGGTTATTGCGTCCAATCCCGGCGGGAAGAACTTACATGGCTGTTGGTACTACTTTGCCGACATGATCCACGTAGTTTATGAGGATGGGAGCACGTATTCCTATGAGCTCACCACATTTACGGCAAGGGAGAGGAAATGAAATGCAAGCACCCTGATTTTGAGGAGTTCATGGACGAGGTCCGCGATACGGCCAACATGTTGGGCGAATCGTTGGAGGAGAACGACATATCCCTTGGAATAGGCATCCCCGCGGCGATCATGCTCTGCGTAGGCTTGGCAAAGATGGCGGCGGAGAAAAAGATGTTTGCTTCGGTGGCCGATGCCCTCGAGCACTTCAAGGAAGGTTTGGAAGCCCTGTCAATAGATGTAATGAATGGAGACAATAATGTCGGAAAGCACTGAGACGGAAGATCAAAGGATAGCCAGATACCAAGAGGCGGCTAAAAACATCCTTTACGAACTGCATGACGGCACCAAAGGGCCGAGTGAGGCGATGGCTGTTTTATCCAGCGTTTGCGCCTCTGTCTGTCTGGCGGTGAAGGATGACCAGCCGCATTTGATGGACGAGTTTTTGACGCAAACCTTGTACCAATACACACAACTGAAAAAGGAGCTAACCCCCGCCAAAGGGGACGCTGTGCACTAGAAAGGGAGGTCATATGTTGAGAGACGGTAAATATATCCGCGAGCCGTTGCCCAAGATCGGGGCACATTATGTTCCAAACAACACCACCTCATGGGAGATGGAGGATTACGCGATGCAGCGGGTCTTGCTGCACGAGGATATGCCCATGGAGGAGAGCAGGGAGTTCCCTGTGTCATCCAAAGAGCTTTTGGTAATCGCGCTGTTAGGCGCAATGCTGGTGCTATTTTTTACGGGGTAAAAATGAAATTAAATCAAGGCAAGATAAATGTTGTACCAAACGCATTGTTGGATGCGGTGGCCGCGCACCTTGGTCTTACCAACGATAGGATGCTGGCACATGCCCTGCGGGTTCAGCCTAGCGCCATATCCAAGATCAGAAATATCACCAAGAAGAAAATATCTGCGCAGATGATATTAAGCGTTCATAAGCTAACAGGCTGGCCCATTGATCGCATTGAGGTATTAGCTGCAACGAAGGCAGATGCTCAATAACTTAGAAAGGAGAAAGTCAGATGAATCCAGAAATCAAAGAGCGGTGGCTAAAGGCACTGCGCTCCGGCGAGTATAAGCAGGCGAGAAAGCAATTGCGCTTTCATGACCACTATTGCTGTCTTGGGGTGCTGTGTGATCTGCACTCCAAAGAGACAGGAACGCAGTGGCACAGAGGCTCCTACCCGCATAAGACAGGTGATCCTGATCTGACTTACCACACGATCACGTATATGAAGATGGAAGGGCTGTTGCCTGAGGAGGTAAGCGCTTGGGCCGGGATCAGCGATTCGGACCCCAAGATAAGCCGTGGGGAGCAGAGTGTAAAGCTTTCCAAGCTAAATGATGATGGCGCGTCGTTCACGGAAATCGCTGAGTTGATCGAGGAGTGCTTATGACGAGGGATGACATTATCCGCATGGCGCGAGAGGCTGGCGATTCCTTGACCGATAAACACGGCAGGGAGGATTTTATTTTTAATGGTTACGGAATTGAACGCTTTGCCGCCCTAGTCGCTGAAGCCGAGCGTGAGGCATGCATTCAACTATTGGAAGACTTTTCAAAAACTCAAATGGTTCCAGTTAAAGATACATGGCGCATGGGATTGATTGCTGGTGCTAATGCTATCCGCGCAAGGGGGCAGAAATGAGCATTTATGTCAGATATATGCATGTGTGTGATTTTTGTAGCGCTAAGATCCGCGATCAGGAGTTCTTGTTTGCTCAGGCGCCGGACATGGAGCTACCTAGGCCGCATCCGAACAATTTCCGGATGGAGGGGATAAATTGGGACATGTGTCAGCAGTGCATGGTCGCGGTCCGCGATGCGGTGAAGGGGAGGATAGATGAGTTGAGGGGGCAGGAGCGGTTATCGTCGTACCGGCATCCTGCTGAGATACGTGGGGCGGAGATTAAAGCGGCTATGTCTGACCGCTTTGCCGAGGCCGAGTCTACCTTGAAGGAGAAGAAATGACTGACCGAGAACTGATGCAGCAAGGATATGAAGTTCCGCTGGTGGAGCAGCTTGATGCTGTGCCAAGAGATGCGCGATTGTGGATTGAAAATTCCGACGGGATGGGTAGCCGCCATTTTCCAATTGGTCTTATGTGCCACAAAGCAGCAGAGGCTCTACGCGCCAGACTAAGCGCACCTGAACCGGAGCCATATGGATACATTGTTCGTCGCAATTGGAAGATTCCGGTATTTATTGAAGCTGACAACGTAGAGGCAACGGGACTTCCTTATAACAACGCCGATTACGAGCCGGTTTTTAAAGCCCCACCACAGAGCGAATGGCAGGGGCTAACGGCAGACGAGATTAAAGACCTTCATTACGGAATTAAAGTGAAAGGTATGGGCGCGTTTAGCACTGAGGATATTTACCGTGTAGTTGAAGCCAAGCTACGGGAGAAAAACACATGATTGCCTTGACACGCGAGGAGGCGCAGCAGGTGCTGGATGCGTTGAAATGGTTTGAACAACGCTTTGCATGTACGCATTTAGAGTTAATCGATACTATTCGCGCCAGACTAAGCGCACCTGAACCGGCGCGGCTAGGCGAGATAATGCCAGCCGACGAAGAACAGTTGAAGCGTATAGCGAAGCTAGTAGCACCTGAGCCGGAGCCGGTGGCGAAGTTGTTTGGAACCCTTCCGGTGTATGAAACAAAACAAGACGGAATCTTGACTGTCAACGCCCCACCACAGCGCGACGAAGCGTCAGCTAAAGCTGCCGAATGGCAGGGGCTGACGGATGAGGAAATACGCAACGAAGCTAAAAATCATGTATTTGATGAATCGTTTTTTAGTGGCGCAATATGGGCAAGAGGGCAAATAATGGGGAAAAACAATGAATGAGAACAAGCCAGAAGTAAGGTCAGACATTGACCAGATATATTCGGCAGTCATGGCAGACACCGAAGCGTTAGAAGAAGCCAAGATGACTTTGGAAGTCATCAAGAAAACTGACCCCGGCGTTTACGACGAGATGATTGACGACACGCTTTCTCTTATTCGTAAGGCACTTAGTAACTCTATTCTCGGCGCTATTGATAGGTTAGTAGACCCAGAGGAGCCAGTCGCGTGGGTAGTTTACGAGAGTGAGAATAACGATATTGTCTGGACTGAAGCGGGTAAGAAATTAAAACAAAACACGCGGCTCTATACTTATCCTCCAAAGCGTAAATGGACAGACGATGAATTTATTGCCGAAGCTGTAAAGCGTGGACATTACACA
>Ga0255169_1000485_pt1 | contig 15124 bp, 24 predicted proteins | sample Atl_Miss_RepC_8d_FD_183179 | JGI IMG/M metagenome (GOLD analysis project Ga0255169, IMG submission 183179) | Freshwater microbial communities from Altamaha River, Georgia, United States - Atl_Miss_RepC_8d | ecosystem: Environmental > Aquatic > Freshwater > River | place: USA: Georgia | collected...
TTTCCAGCCAAGAGCCACAATCCGGCATCGCCACGCAGTGACGCATCAACAGCGGTCATCTGCTTGCCCATGACAACGAGCGCTTCGTCGCTCGGCAAGGCGGCCCCCGTGAGTGGCCATTGGGTGACAACTGCCTCAATCTGGGCCAGCAGATCGGCAGCGACCGGCACGCTGCGGGTTTCAGGACGTGACAGCACTGCGATAATGCCGCACATAGGTTTCAGGCTACCGAAGTGCGCGTTTCTACGAGATGAACGAGGCGCTCAGCCACGGCTTCGGCGCGCTCTTGTGAGAGTGCTTCGACCATGACGCGCACGACAGGTTCGGTGCCTGACGCACGCACGAGTATGCGGCCGTCGTCGGCAAGCGCGGCACGTTCGCTGCGCAACTCATCACCGAGCAGACCATCAAGATCCTTCGGCATGCGCGACACGCGCACGTTGCGCAAGACCTGCGGAACCGACTGCAACACGTTCGTCGCGAGCACATGCAGCGACTCACCACTGCGCTGCACGAGATCAAGAAGCACTATGCCGGCAAGCAAACCGTCACCAGTCGTGGCGTGACGCGAGAAAATGATGTGACCACTTTGTTCTCCTCCGAGCGAGAAGTTTCCGTCACTCATTGCCGACAGCACCGCCCGATCGCCGACATCGGTGGTTACCACCGCCACGCCGCTCTGGCGCATCGCACGGTGGAAACCAAGATTGCTCATCGACGTGACCACCACGGTGTCTTCGTGCAGATGGCCGCGACGATGCAAATCGAGCGCCGCGAGTGCAATCAGTCGGTCACCATCGACGATGTTGCCACGTTCATCAACGGCAATCACTCGGTCGCCGTCGCCATCAAACGCCAGCCCGATGCACCCCAGGGCGGCACAGCGTTCGGCCAAGGGTTGCGGGTGTACTGCACCACACTTGTCGTTGATGTTGCGGCCGTTCGGCACCGCATTGACCACTTCGACGTCAAGACCGAGCGATGTGAGCACTCGTGGTGCAACTTCGCTCATTGCTCCGTTTGCACAGTCAACAACGACGCGTTGACGGCCGAGTGTCACCACGGTAGTGAAGTGATTCAGGTAGTCGTTGATGCTCGGCGAATCGCTCTGCGCCGGTGTTACCGCTTCGGCCGACGCAGCACTCGACGTTGTGTCGACTGCCGGCGCCCCGACTGCCGGCGCCCCGACTGCCGGCATCGCAACCGCCGCGACGTCTCCCGCCGCATTCCACAGACGCTCAATGCGGCCTTGCTCGTCGTCGCTGAGTTTGACTCCGCCCGGCGCAAAGACTTTGACTCCGTTGTCGTGATACGGGTTGTGCGATGCCGTGATTGAGACCGCAACACAGTGGTGTTGTGCCGACAAAAACGCCAATGCGGGCGTGGGCACCAGCCCCAGTGCGTGCACGACACCACCTTGCGATCGCGCGCCGGCCGCAAACGCTTCGACCCATGAAGTGCCGCTCTCGCGACCATCGTTGCCGATGATGATTGGGGTCTGTGGCCACTGGCGCGAAACACAGGCACCGAGTCGCGCGACATCGGTCGCACGAAGATCGGTGTCGACTCGGCCGCGAACTCCGTCGGTGCCGAAACGCAGCGCCAAGATCAGCGCTTGGTGTACTGCGGGGCCTTGCGTGCCTTCTTCAAGCCGTACTTCTTGCTCTCCTTGCGGCGAGCATCGCGCGCAAGCAGACCAGCGCGCTTCAAGGCCGGACGATGCGACGGGTCGAGTGCAACGAGCGAGCGAGCAATCGCAAGACGCATCGCGCCTGACTGACCAGCGGGGCCTCCGCCAGCGATGTCGACATCAATGTCGTAGGTCGACAACGTGCCGGTGATACGCAACGCTTCGGTGGCGTTGTTGCGATGAATTGTCGTAGGGAAATAGTTCTCGAAGGCGCGACCGTTGACAGTGACGCGACCTGAACCAGCGCGCAGACGGGCGCGCGACACTGCGCTCTTGCGACGACCGGTGGTCTGGGTGAGAGGTTTGGTGGCCACGGTGAAATACTCCTTTGTTAGCGCGCCTTGGCAGCGCTCATGTCGACGGGTTGCGGCTGTTGCGCGACGTGCGGATGTTCTGCACCGGCGTACACCTGCAGCTTCTTCAGCATGGCACGACCAAGTCGACCTTTGGGCAACATGCCGTGCACAGTGCGACGAATCGCCGCCTCGGGGCTGCGATCAAGAAACTGGCTGAACTTCTCAACACGAATACCGCCCGGGTAACCGCTGTGGCGAGCGACGATCTTGGCGTCCGCCTTGCCGCTCGTCAGCACCACCTTCGACGCATTGATCACGATGACATGGTCGCCTGTGTCGATTGACGGCGTGTAGGTCGGCTTGTGCTTGCCGCGCAGCAATGTGGCGATCTCGGTGCTCATGCGACCCAAGACGAGACCATCGGCGTCGATGACGTGCCAGGCGCGCTGCACCTCGCTTGGCTTTGCCGAATACGTACCCATGTGACTGCCTCTCGTACTTGTCGGGCGGGCCAAACAACCCTGCAACCCGAACACTGAATGATAACGGGGTAACGCCTGCCCTCCACCTGGCAGCGCTGCGCGGGCTTCGCATGCACCCGTCGCGAAAAAGCCACTACCCGACGGTTGCCTGGGCACTCAGCCAGCGCTCGACTCGCTCGGTGAATGCCGATGCGGAATAGCGCGCATCGACAGCCGCGCGACACGCCGCCCGGTCGATCGCCGAGATCGTTGACAGCGCCGCAACGACCGCCGTCGGGTCATCGGGGGTGACAACGTAGCCCGTCACCCCGTGATCGACGATTTCGGCCGGACCACCGCGGTCATAGGTAACGACCGGTACGCCACACGCCATCGCTTCGATTGCGACATTGCCGAACGCTTCCACCCAGTGATGCACCATCACGAGCGCGGCACACTGGCCGAGACGCGCGGCCAAGTCACGGGTCGAGAAGAATCCTGCGTAATGCACGATGGCTTGTGGATGTCGAACTTGTGCTTCGCGCCAGGCTGCTTCGTCTTCCATCACGCCGAATGCCTGCACCTGTCGCCCACTCAGTGCCGCCACCCGAAAGAGATCGTCGATGCCCTTTTCGCGTGAGATTCGTGAGACGAAGGCGATGTCATTGCCGGGCTGTGCGACGAAGTCGTAGTTCGCAAGATCAATGCCGCTGAGCACGATGTGGGCGTGTTGCAGCACCTCAGTGCCGAACGTAGCGGCCTGGGCGCGAGTGTGCATGGCGATGCAGCGTGAATTACGAGCGAGTGCCGAACGAACGGCGTCATCCATTTCGTCACTGAGTGAACCCATGCTCACCAAGTGAACAGTTGGCACTGCGAGTGGTGCATCGACAAATGGCAGCGCGTCATAGGCGAAATTCAACACCACATCACAACTGCCGCTTGCCGCACGGTCGCGCGCCAGCTTCCACATTGCCTTTAGCACCGAGTCATTAGGCACATCGAGTTTCGCTGTGCGATCAAGTGTCTGACTCGGCACGTGTAGCGCACCATCGACCTGCACGATCTCGACTGCGCGCGGCAGATCAGGCACGGTCGAACCACGCGGTGCCAGCACGGTGATCGCGTGACCACGCGCAGTAAGCCCGGCGGCCAAGGTGCGCAGCGTGAGTTCGACACCGCCACCGATACCCGAGCCGAGCGGGCCGACCGATGTCGAGAGAAAGACAATGCGCACGGTGCGCTCAGTCGAGCGAAGCCGGATAGCCGACTTCCCACAGACACAGCCCGTGTGCCGGGGCAATTGGCGATGCGTCTTGGCGGCGACCCGAACGAATGAGAGCCATCATGTCGCTCGCCGAGCGTCGACCAAGACCGATGTCAACGAACGTGCCCACCAGCGAACGCACCATCTGGTGACAAAACGCGTTGGCGCGCACCTCAAACTCGACGAGGTCGCCAGTGCGCTTCCATGTTGCCTTCATGACATAGCGCTTCATCGAAGCTGGTTTGCGTGCTCGTCCGGCAACGCCAGTCGCATTGACACGACTGGCGCCCACGTCAGTTGCAGCGCCGTCTGACTCGTCACACTCGTCGACATCGTTCGATGACTCGTTCGACGATGTTCCAGTTGACACTGGCTTGCGGCAGAACGCCGAGAAGTCACGCTCGCCCATCACCGCGTCACAGGCCAATTGCATTGGGCGAACATCAAGTGGCTGATGCAAGTGCCAGGCAGTTGTTGCCAAGAACGGGTCGGGTGTTGCCGCATTGAGCACCGTGTAGCGATAGTGGCGCCAGATTGCCGAGAACCGCGCGTGAAACGATGCGTCTGTCCAGGCGGCTTCGCGCACCGCAATGTGCGGCCCGCAAAGTGCATTGAGTTTCTTGGGCAATGAATCGATTTTCGTACGCGTCGGCAGATCGAGGCTCAGCACCTGGCCACGGGCGTGTACTCCGGCATCGGTGCGCCCCGCCGCCACGAGGTGAATGTCGGTCTGGGTGATTTTCTCTAGTGCTTCGGTCAGTGCACCTTCAACCGTCGGCACTTCGGGGTTCTTAGCGAAGCCGTGAAACGTTGAGCCGTCATAGGCGACGAGAAGTCGCGCCCGGCGCAACGAGGTGTTGGCCATGAGCAGTGTGGTGTCGCGACCTGTGATGCGGCCCGTGTGGTGATACGGCCCGGGTCGACGACCGACTGCTCGGCGTTAGACCAGTTCGATGCGGGCCATCGGCGCTTTGTCGCCGAGGCGCTCGCCCAGCTTCAAGATGCGCACATAGCCACCGTTGCGCTCCATGTAGCGAGGCGCCAGGTTCTTTACGAGTTTGTTGGTCATCTCTTTGTCGTTGAGGAACGCCTGAATCTGGCGGATCTTGTGCAGGCTTGCGGCGTCACTGTTCTGCGCCTTCTTCGCCTTGGTGATAAGGCGCTCAGCAATCGGACGCAACGCCTTGGCCTTGGCCTCGGTGGTCTCGATGCCTTCAGCGGCAAACAGCGATGCGGCGAGATTCGCCATCATCAAGCGCTGGTGCGACGACGAGCCACCGAAACTCTTACTACGGCGTGGTTCGGGCATGTTCGGTCTCCTTGCGCTGCTTGATCGTCAGACTTTGAGGGCGAGGCCACGCTCGTCGAGCTTGGCCTTCACTTCGTCGATGCTCTGCTTGCCGAAGTTCGGCAGGCCCATCAATTCTTCTTCGGTGCGAGCGACGAGATCGCCGATCGTGTTGATCTGTGCACGCTTCAGGCAGTTGAACGGACGCTGCGACAAGAGCAGGTCTTCGACGGGCATGTCGAGTTCTGGCGACCCGCTACCGCTGATCGTCGACTCACCGAGCTCAAGCGCCACTGGCTCATCAGACAGCGAAGCAACGAGGTCGAGCAGGCTGCGCATCGTGGCGCCGGCCGAAGCCAGTGCCTCGGCGGGCGTGATCGAGCCATCGGTCTCAATGTCGAGAATGAGGTTGTCGAAGTTCGTCGACTGGGCGACGCGCGTTGGCTCTACGTCGAAACTCACGCGGCGCACCGGCGAGAACAAGGCATCGACGGGGATGACGCCGATGGTCTTGCGGCCCGAGTCACGGTCGCTACCGAGATAGCCCTTGCCGCGCTCGACGGTGATTTCGACCGAGAGACGAGCCTTTGCCGAAAGGGTTGCGATGTGCTGGTCGCCATTGACGAACTCAATGCCCGCAGGCAGCGGAATGTCTTTGGCTTTCAGGTCGGCGGGGCCGCTCACATCGACGCTGATTGCGACTGCATCGTCCACTTCGCTCTTGACGACGATGTCTTTCAGGTTGAGGATGATTTCAGTGACGTCTTCGGTGACACCGTCAATCGTCGTGAACTCATGCAGCGCCTTCTCGAACTTGACCGAGGTGATTGCCGCACCGGGGATCGAAGAGAGCAACATGCGTCGCAGTGAGTTGCCGATCGTGTGACCGAGGCCCGGATCGAGCGGCGACACGGAGAACTTCTGACGGTTGCCGGTGGCTTCGCCAACTGCGGCGACAGTGGGGCGCTGAATAACGAGCATGGTGTGGTCTCCTGGTGTCTTGGGGATTACTTCGAGTAGAGCTCGACGATCAGTTGTTCCTTGACCGGAACATCGATCTGTTCGCGCGTTGGCAGGTCGCGCACGACGACTGCCTTTCCGCCATCTTGCGCATCGAGCCACGCCACCGGGGCTCGCCCGAGGGTGTCGATGTTGTGCTGGATGACGATCATGTTTTTGGCCTTGTCAGACAGGGTGACAATCTCGCCCTTGCCGAGGGTGTACGACGGCACGTTCACGCGCTTGCCATCGACTTTCACCAGACCGTGACTGACGAACTGACGAGCCTGCGGACGAGTCGCTGCCCAGCCGGCGCGATACACCACGTTGTCGAGACGCAACTCGAGCAGACGAAGGATGTTTTCACCCGTCGGGCCGCTCATGCGCACCGCAGTTTCATAGATCTTGCGGAACTGACGCTCGAGTACGCCGTAGATGTACTTCGCCTTTTGCTTCTCTTGCAACTGATTGAGGTATTCGCCCTCGCTTGAGCGACGACGAGTGCGGCCGTGCGGACCAGGCGGGAATGGACGACGATCAAGCGCCTTGGTGCCCTTGGCGTTCTCGAATACGTTGATGCCGAGACGGCGTGAGATGCGAACTTTTGGACCGGTGTAACGAGCCATGATTACGGACGCTTCCTCTTCGGCTGACGGCAGCCGTTGTGCGGCACAGGGCTCACATCTTTGATGCTCGTCACTTCGATGCCAAGGTTTTGAATCGAGCGCAACGCGGTGTCACGGCCCGAGCCCGGACCCTTCACCAAGACTTCGGCGCGACGCAGGCCGAGTTCCATTGCGGCACGACCGGCCTTCTCGGCGGCAAGTTGTGCGGCGAACGGCGTCGACTTGCGTGAGCCACTGAACCCCACGCCACCCGACGACGCCCATGCGATGACGTTGCCGGCCGGGTCGGTGATGGAGACGATCGTGTTGTTGAAGGTGCTCTTGATGTGCACCACGCCGGTGCTGACGTTGCGCTTTTCGCGCTTGCGAGTCTTGCGGGGTGCGGCTGCTGGCTTGGCGTCGGACATTTACTTCCTCACGGCGACTTTCTTGTTGGCGACGGTCTTCTTCGGACCCTTGCGTGTGCGCGCATTGGTGTGGGTGCGCTGACCCCGCACGGGCAGGCCCTTGCGGTGACGCGAACCTTGGTATGAGCCGGTTTCAATCTTGCGCTTGATGTCGGTCTGCACATCGCGACGACGATCGCCTTCGACCTTGAGATTGTTCTCGATATACATACGAATCTTGTTCACGTCAGAGTCGGTGAGGTCACGCACTCGCGTGTTCGGGTTGATGCCGAGGTCTGCACACATCTTGACCGAGGTCGGGCGACCAATGCCGTGGATGTAGGTGAGCGAAATCTCGACGCGCTTTTCGCGCGGGATGTCAACGCCGGAGATACGTGCCATGTGTGGTTGCCTTCTCTAACCCTGGCGCTGCTTGTGGCGCGGGTTCTCGCAGATGACCATGACGCGACCGTGGCGACGAATGACTTTGCACTTCTCGCACATCTTCTTGACGCTTGGGCGGACTTTCACGGTGTTCTCTGTTCCTGTTACTTGAATCGAAAGGTGATGCGACCTCGCGTGAGGTCATATGGTGACAGCTCGACTTGCACCCTGTCCCCCGGATTGATGCGAATGTAATTCACGCGCATTTTTCCGGAGATGTGAGCCAGAACGGATCGCCCGTTGGAGAGTTCCACCCGAAACATTGCGTTGGGCAATGACTCGGTGATCGTGCCTTCCAGCACGATGGCATCTTCTTTATTCTTTGCCAGAACTGACTCCTTCGAGCCCCGCAGGGCGACTCGTAACGCTATCGGGATGCCGTGCCGTCGCCACCCGTGCCCTGCACCCCAGTCGCGCTGGAAATCACCGAGACCAGACGCGCAAAGACCTCATCGGGGGTACCCAGGCCATCGACCACGGCGAGGGTGCCCTGTCGGCGGTAGTGGGCGATCAGCGGAGCGGTTTGTTCTTCGTACAGCGCCAACCGCTGTTCGACGGCGGCCGGCGAATCGTCGGCGCGGTTTTCCACAGCGAGTCGGGCGCTGAGGCGGGCCATCACGACCTCGCGCGGCACCTCAAGGTCGACGACGATGTTGATCGGGCGTGCGCGGGCGATTTCATCCATCGCTTGTGCCTGCGGCAAGGTGCGCGGAAAACCGTCGAGCAGGTACCCCCGCGTGCGTGCATCGGTCTCGCCGAGGCGACCTTTCACGAGCGAAGCGATGAGGTCGTCTTCAACGAGGCGGCCCTGATCGATGACGTCTTTGACCACACGACCCACCGGCGTGTCGTGTTTGATGGCGTTGCGCAACATCTCGCCCGTTGAGATGTGGGCGATGCCGTAGTGCACGGCCAGACGCGCACCCTGAGTGCCCTTGCCCGATCCTTGACGACCGAGCAAGATCAACCGAATGGTCACTTGAGGAAGCCCTCGTAATCACGCTGCATGAGTTGGCTGTCGATCTGACGCATCAACTCAAGGGCGACACCCACCGCAATCAGCACCGTGGTGCCTGCGAAGGGGAAACTTTGCACGTCACCCACCCAAAGGATGATGTACGGCGTAATGGCAATGAAGGCCACGAAGAGCGCGCCGGGCAGTGTGATGCGGTTCACTGCTTTTCCGAGGAACGACTCAGTCTGCGGACCCGGCCGAATTCCGGGCACGAAGCCACCCTGCTTGCGTAGCTGATCAGCTTGGCGAATCGGGTCGAAGGCAATCGAGTTGTAGAAGTAAGCAAAGGCGATGATCATTGCAAAGAAGATTGAGATGTACAGCAGGTTCTGGCTGTTGATGAGATAGCGGTCGACGAACCGAGCTACCGAACCGCGCCAACCCTCGGCGCTACCGAGCATGTTCGAGAGCAACACCGGCAACAGCAACACCGACGACGCAAAGATGATCGGCACGACACCCGATTGGTTGACCTTCAACGGAATATAGGTCGATTGCCCACCGAACTGACGACGACCGACCACTCGCTTGGCAAATTGCACCGGGATTCGGCGCTGCGCCAGCTCGACGCGCACGACTGCAGCGAGGATCAGCAGCGACACACCGATGAGCACGACGAAGACGACCACTTTCTTGCTCTGCAAGAGCGAGTAGTACGAGTACGGCAGGTCGCTGACAACCGACACGAAGATGAGCATCGACATGCCATTGCCGATACCACGCTGGCTGATCAACTCACCCAGCCACATCAGCATCGTGGTGCCCGCAACGAGCGACGGAATCACGATCAACGCACGTGGCATGAACGGGTCGAGCAACACGACATCGGGCACCGTGGCGGCGGCACCAAAGAACGCCGAGCCGTTGCCCTGACCAAAGATGAACGTGAGACCGGCAGCCTGCAGGGTGGCAATGGCGACAGCGACATAGCGGGTCCACTGCGTAATCTTGCGCTGACCTACTGCTCCCTCTTGCTGCCACTGCTCGAGTTTTGGAATCACGACGGTGAGCACCTGCATGATGATGCTGGCGGTGATGTACGGCATGATGCCGAGGGCGAAGATCGAGAAGCTGCCGAAGGCGCCGCCCGAAAACAGGTTCAAGAACCCGAGTGCACCTTGTGACTGCGATGCTTCACGCAACTGGCTGACGGCCTGAGCATCGACGCCTGGGGCACGCACGGTCACGCCGATGCGGTAGATCGCAAAAATAAAGAGCGTGAAGAGCACCTTGTTGCGCAGGTCGGCGACGGTGAACAGGCTCTTGATCCGTGCGAACATCGTTGTTCTCCGATCTCTTGAGAGCGAAAACTAGCGGTTCGTGAACTGGCTGCCACTGGCCGGCGGACGCACACCGCGGAACGGCTTGGGCAAGATGGTGATCTTGCCGCCCGCTGCCGTGATGGCCTCTTGGGCCGTCTGCGACACCGCATGCACCGAAAGCGACAGGGCCTTCGAGACCTTGCCGCGGCCGAGCACCTTCACGAGGTTGCCCTTGCGAATGAGGCCCTTGGCGATGAGCATCTCGGCTGTGATTTCACTGACACCAAGTGCATCGAGTGTGTCGAGATTGATCGCCTGATACTCAACACGGAACGGGTTGTTGAAGCCCTTCAACTTCGGCACGCGTTGCTTGAGGGGCATCTGACCACCTTCAAAGCCGCGCGCCACGGTGTTGCGGGCGTACTGACCCTTGGTACCACGACCGGCGGTCTTGCCGCCCTTGCCGCCAATACCACGGCCCACGCGCTTGCGTGACTTCTTCGCCCCGTGCTTGGGACCCATCTGGTCGACGCGCATGATCAGCTGCCCTTCCCGTCATTGACGACGATGTCGATGAGGTGCGGTACGCGCGCAATCATGCCACGAATCTCGGGGCGGTCAGGCAGCGTGTTGGTGTCGCCGATCTTCCGCAAGCCGAGCGCGCGCATGGTGGCGCGGGTCTTGGGCATGCTGCCGATTTGCGAACGCTTCTGGCGAACGGTGATGGTCTTGCTCATGGTGCTTCCTTATCGGGCCTGTGTTCGCTGCTTCTTCGACTCGTTGTAGGCACGCAGCATGCCGCGTGGCACGAACTCGTCTTCAGAGAGACCGCGACGCTTGGCGACTTCGTCGGGGCGCAACAGCGAACGCAACCCGTTGATGGTCGCGCGGGCCACGTTGATCGAGTTCGGTGAACCCAGCGACTTGGCAAGCACGTCTTTGATGCCCGCTTCTTCGAGGATGATGCGTGCAGCACCGCCGGCGATGACACCGGTACCAGGGGCAGCGGGCTTCAACAGCACTCGTGCCGCACCGTTGACGCCTTCGATGGCGTGCGTAATGGTCGGGCCTGCAAGCGCGACGTGGAAGATGTTGCGCTTGGCGTCTTCGGTGCCCTTTTGAATGGCGAGTGGCACTTCACGCGCCTTGCCGTAGCCGAGGCCCACGCGACCGGCTTTGTCACCAATCACGACGATGGCGGCGAACTGGAAGCGACGACCACCCTTCACCACTTTGGCGACGCGGTTCACGTGCACGACACGCGACTCACCGAACTCGCCTGGCTTGGCTTCGGGGCGTGGCTCGCGCGGCTTACGCTCGCGACGGTCACGACGATCGCGACGGTCGCGACCCTCAGTTGCTTCTGGTTGCTGTACGTCGGTCATTAGAACTCCAGTCCTCCCTCGCGCGCCGCTTCGGCGAGCGCTGCGATACGTCCGTGATAGAGGAATCCGCCGCGGTCAAAGACCACTTTGCTGATTCCGGCTTGCTTGGCGCGCTGGGCAACCAGACCGCCGACGGCTTTTGCCGCTGCAACATTGCCACCGCTCTGCTTGCCGCGGAACTCGGCCTCAAGCGAAGACGCCGACACGATCGTGCGACCCGAATCGTCGTCGATCAGTTGGGCGACGAGGTGCTTGTTGCTGCGGTAGACCGCAAGGCGGGGACGCTGTGCGGTGCCATGGATCTTCTTTCGCACGCGACGATGGCGGCGAAGTCGGCTGTCGTGACGCTTCTTGGCGATGGTGGTCATGGTCGAATCTCCTACTTCTTGCCCGTCTTGCCGGCTTTGCGCAAGACACGCTCGTTCACGTAGCGCACGCCCTTGCCCTTGTACGGCTCAGGCGAGCGGAATGCTCGAATCTCGGCTGCAACCTGACCGACGAGTTCTTTGTCGGCGCCCTTGACCACGATGCGCGTCGGCTGCGGAACTTCGAAAGTGATTCCTTTCGGGGCGACGTACGGCACCGAGTGCGAGAAGCCGAGCGACAACTCGAGCTTGTCTTGACCTTTGGCGACGGCGCGATATCCGACGCCGATGATGTCGAGTTCGCGGGCGTAGCCCTGTGTGACACCGTCAACCATGTTGCGAATCATTGCGCGCAACATTCCGTGGCGCGAACGCTCGTCGCGACCACTGCCGGCCCGCTCGACGACGAGCGAGGTTTCGACCTTCTTGACCGAGATACCGGCGGGAATCGGACGCACAAGCGTGCCCTTCGAACCCTTCACGGTGATGCTCTCGGCACCGATGGTGACTTCGACTCCCTGCGGAATCGTGATGGCTGCTTTGCCTACGCGTGACATGATGTGCTCCGATTCACCAGACGTAACACATGACTTCGCCACCAACGTTGCGCTTGCGCGCCTCGCGGTCGGTCATGAGTCCGTGACTCGTAGAAAGAACAGCAACGCCGAGACCGCCCAAAACGCGGGGCACGTCGGTCGCACGACGGTAGATGCGCAGGCCGGGTGTCGACACGCGCTTGATTCCCGAGATCGTGCGGCGACGGTCATCGGAGTACTTCATCTGAATCTTCAGCACCTTGGTGCCGCTGGCGACGCCATCGACCAACTGAAAATCGGCGATGTAGCCCTCTTTCTTCAGAATGTCGGCCAGCGCCACCTTCTGCTTCGAAGAAGGCATGGTCACTTCGTCGCGCATCGCCGAGTTGGCGTTGCGAATGCGGGTGAGCATGTCGGAAATCGGATCAGTAATCATGCGCCTACCAGCTCGACTTTCGCAGACCAGGAATCTCGCCCGCATGCGCCAACTCGCGCAAGCAGATGCGGCACAACCCGAACTTGCGGTACACCGCACGGGCGCGCCCACAGCGCTGACAGCGCGTGTACGAGCGCACCTTGAACTTCGGTGTAGCCGCTGCTTTGTTGCGGAGAGACTTCTTGGCCATGTGGTGTGTGTTGTCCTTTGTTACGAGTTGCTCTGAACGACTGACTTCTTCTTGGTTTGCTTCTTCGTGCGCTTCGTCGAGGCCGGCATCTCGCCCTTGCGGAACGGGAAACCGAACGCATCAAGCAAGGCCTTGCCGGTGAGATCGTCTTTGGCCGTCGTCACGATGGTGATGTCCATGCCGCGCGGCACGTCGACCTTGTCGTAATTGATCTCCATAAACACCATCTGCTCGGTGAGACCGAAGGTGTAGTTGCCGTGCCCGTCCCACGACCGACCGGGCAGACCGCGGAAGTCGCGAATGCGGGGAATCGCCACGGCGAGCAGGCGGTCGAAGAACTCCCACATGCGGTCACCGCGCAGCGTCACCTTGGCGCCAATCGCCTGGTTTTCGCGCACCTTGAACGATGCGATAGCGATGCGTGACTTGGTGACGATGGGCTTCTGCCCAGTGATCGCGGTCAAGTCGGCAACTGCTCCGTCGAGCAAGGAGGCCTGCTGGGTCGCCTTGCCGACACCCATGTTGATGACGATCTTTTCGATCGTGGGTACCTGCATCGGGTTCTTCACGCCGAGCGACTGCATGAGTTCGGCACGCACGACGTCGCGGTAGTGCGACTTCAAGCGGGGAACGTACGAGGTAGCCATCAGATTTCGTCTCCTGTGCTGCGTGCGACACGCACCTTGTTGCCCTTGGCGTCGACCTTGAAGCCGATGCGCGTGACTTTGCCCTTGTGTACGAGCATCACATTTGACGCCGGCATCGGCATAGGGATCTCTTTGATTTCACTCTTGTCTTTCTCGTTGCGTCGCGCGGTGTGGCGCTTGGCAATGTTCAGACCATCGACTACGACCTTGTTCGCCGCCGGCAAGACGTGCAGAATCTTGCCCTCTTTGCCGCGGTCTTTGCCGCGAATGACTCGCACGACGTCGTCTTTGCGCAACTTCATGTCACAACACCTCCGGAGCCAGCGAGACAATGCGCATGAACTTCTTGTCGCGCAGTTCGCGACCGACTGGCCCGAAGATTCGGGTGCCGCGTGGGGTCAGATCTTCCTTGATCAAGACGGCTGCATTCTCATCAAAGCGGATGTAGCTGCCGTCTGGGCGGCGCTTCTCTTTAGCGACACGCACTACGACGCAACGCACCACTTCGCCCTGCTTCACGCCGGCGCCGGGAATCGCATCTTTGACCGTGCCGATGAAGACGTCGCCAATCGAGGCATAGCGGCGACGCGTGCCGCCCAGCACCTTGATGACGAGCACTTCGCGTGCTCCGCTGTTGTCGGCCACCTTGAGGCGGCTCTCTTGCTGGATCATTTCGCACGCTCCAAGATCTCGACGACGCGCCAGCGCTTGGTCTTGCTGAGCGGACGAGTCTCAACCACACGCACGCGGTCTCCCACTTTGGCTTCATTGGCCTCGTCGTGGGCGTACAACTTCTTGGTGCGGGTGATGAACTTGTCGTACTTCGGGTGTCGCACGCGCTCGACCAAGGCGACGACGATGGTCTTGTTCATCTTGCTCGACACGACGAGACCGTCGCGCTCTTTGCGGGCGTTGCGTTCGGTGGTCTCGGGCATCAGCGGCTCGCTTTCGACGTGGTGCTGGCTGCCTCAGCAGCAGCGATTTCCTTGGCGCGAATTGCCAGGTTGACGCGCGCGATCTGCTTGCGCAGCGCACCGATGCTGGCGGTGTCGGTCAACTGACCCGTGGCGAGCTTGAAGCGCGCGTTGAGCGAGTCTTGCTTCAGGTTCTCCAACAGCTCCACCAGACCGGCGAGGTCGAGTTCGTTGATTTCCTGCATCGACTTGTCGAGGTTCTCGGCCATGACTAGATGCCCTCCTCACGGTGAATGATTCGGCACTTGATCGGCAACTTCTGCACCGCACGGCTGAGCGCCTGCGTCGCAACATCCGATGTGGGGTATGACAACTCAAAGAGGATGCGGCCAGGCTTCACGACGGCGACCCACAATTCAGGGTTGCCCTTGCCGCTACCCATGCGGGTTTCGGCGGGCTTCTTCGTCACCGACTTGTCGGGGAACACGTTGATCCACACCTTGCCACCGCGCTTGATGTGACGGGTCATCGCGATACGAGCTGCTTCGATCTGGCGTGACGTCACCCAGCCCGGTTCGAGGGCTTGAATGCCGTATTCACCGAACGCCAACTCGCGCGCGCCCTTCGACTCACCCTTCATGCGACCGCGATGGTGTTTGCGGTGCTTCACTTTCTTCGGTTGCAACATGGTCAGTCCTTCTTGAAGTGCGGGGTCTCGGTGGAGTCACTCAGGCGACGCTCGATCTCTTCTTCAGCGTCGATCAAGGTCTCCATGAGCTGGTCGGCCTCGGGCACGAGCGGGTCATTTTCGTCGCGCGGACCGGCAGAGGTGATCACGCTGGCCGAGCGCGGTGCAGCCGCCATCGTGTCTCCGGCTGCCATCTGCGCTTCACGCATAGCGCGATCGGCAGTGTCGG
>Ga0255169_1000487_pt1 | contig 15087 bp, 15 predicted proteins | sample Atl_Miss_RepC_8d_FD_183179 | JGI IMG/M metagenome (GOLD analysis project Ga0255169, IMG submission 183179) | Freshwater microbial communities from Altamaha River, Georgia, United States - Atl_Miss_RepC_8d | ecosystem: Environmental > Aquatic > Freshwater > River | place: USA: Georgia | collected...
GTAAGGAGTCCAGTTACCTGGAGCCCCTGTAGTACTAGTCCAACCATTATTAGTTTTTAAACTGCTATCATAAGGTATAAGATTGCCTGTAGTGCTATCAATACTATAACCACTAGGAGTACTTACACTGCCGCTAACTACCTGCGCTGTAGCAAATCCAGGTAGTATAGCCATTACCGTTAGCGTGACAAGTATTGACCAGACTATTAACTTATCCCTCATCTAAACCAACCGACTTTTTTATTTTGTTTGGCAACTTCAGTTTCGGTTCTGTAGTCATATTGTGGAATCTTGTCTGGATTTGCCATCCACAATTCCTTAGCCTGATCACCGATTTTGCCTTCGTAGGGGCATGGTGTGCCGGCTGCCAGCATTGCCTCAAACACTCTGCGGTCTTGGCACATAGTAGCTACAGCAGCAACTTTCATGCCCATGTCAAATAAGGTTTTTGATAGTTTTAATCTTTCGCAATTTAGGTCACGTTGTGTGCCACCTAATGACATGCCTACAATTTGTGTTTGTACAGCACCGCTGCTACCAGTAGTACAAAGATCCTGTCCGCCACCACTCATCATTGCGGGTGCAATAGCAGTAGGCGGTGGTTGTATTACCCGCTGCGTAATCGTAGTATCATTAATATTACGATTGGTCATGTCGCCAGTTTGTATATTTTGATTAACTGCACTACTCGTGCTTTGATTAATGTTCGTGTTAGTTGTTGCAGCTGTGGTCTGATTTATATTGCGATTTGTCATATCGCCAGTTTGAATATTATTGTTAGTAGTTGTAGCTGTGGTCTGATTTATATTGCGATTTGTCATATCGCCAGTTTGTACGTTGTTATTTGTTGTAGTAGCTGTGCTAGTGTTAATATTGTTATTATTATAGGTCATTGTGCCACTATTAACATTGTTATTTGTATTTACGCTAGTACTAGTATTAATATTAGTATTTGAACTAGTGCTTGTACTAGTATTAATGTTACGGTTAGTCATGTCACCAGTATTAATATTATTATTGGTACTTGTGCTAACGTTATTGTTGTTGTAAGTAACAGTACCACTCATAATATTGCGATTAGTACTATCACTAACACTGGTATTTTGATTAATATTAGTTATTTGTCCACTTTGAATATTATTGTTAGTATTAACATTAGTATTAGTGCTAGTACTGGTATTTGCATTGTTGTTATTGTAAGTCATTGTACCCGTATTAACATTGTTATTGTTATAGGTAACTGACCCACTCATAGCATTGTTGTTATTATTAGTAACAGTACCACTTTGTACATTATTATTAGTGTTAACGTTTGTACTGGTGCTAGTACTAGTATTTATATTATTATTAGTATTAGTACTGGTACTAGTTACGGTACTATTATTAGTATTAGTGCTTGTACTAGTACTCATATTATTAGTAGTTACACTGCTGGTGCTGTTACTAACGCTATTAGTATCTACAAGGCTTTTGCTGTCATAGGTGCCTTGATTTATTAAGTTAACACTACTAGTAGTCGTACCGCCAGTAGTACTTTGTGTACTAGTATTTTGTGCTAGCGCTGTGCTAGCTAATAAGAATAGTGCAAAGGCTAATATCTTACGCATATTAGTCTCCTCTAAGAGTTATTGGCCTAGTATATGCAAGCAGTGCTCGTAATGCTTTTTTCTATCCTCTAAGCCTATCGTACCACCGTTGATACGTTTTGTTAGTGTAAGTATATCACGTTTATCCGCCCACTGATTGAGATTGTTTGATTCCCAAAACCAGCAAGCACTTTGCGCAGCTCCTTCAAAGGTTTCCATATATTCTGATGCTTCTTCTGGACTAATTTGTAGGCTGGCAGCAAACCAGCTGTAATTATCACGCCCAGTTACTTGTATTAATCCACGCCCACAAAAACGCCAACCATCACCCGATTCTTCAGGCCCATTGCCCATGCGACTTGCATATACACGATTAGCAATCTTTTGCGGTTGCTTTTCATATTGTTGCGCCAATGCATCTGTGGGAAAATACTTGGCAAATACCTTACGTAGGCTTTGCCACTTATAGTTAAGATTTTCTTTAATAAACACAAATCCACCCGACTCATGTGCACATTGCGCTAAAAAGGCAGCTATGCGATCTGGTGTGTTTATTTCATATTGTGGCAGTAGTTGTTCTAGTGCGTGATGCCAGTAGCTGGCATATTGATTTTTTGGTATAACCTGCTTAAGTTGATCTAGTGTTAATTCCATTACTTGTCCTTTTTCCAGTGAGTGTTATACCACTTAACCCAACTATCGTTATTTAGTTTGCATAGATGATATAGCTGGTAGTTTTGTTGTACTAGATCTACAAGTTCTGCCATACTTACAGCTTGTGCGTCTATGGTTTTTAATATTTCACACTGTTTTACCATTGCCGGATCAGGTACTTGTGGCCAGGGTGGGTTTATTTTAAAAGTTTGTAGGCAACCGGCTAGTGGCAGTGCTAGTAGTAACGCTAGATATTTCATTGTTTAACACCCTTAGCAGTATTATTTAATCGTTCTATATAAAGCTCGGGCACTGTAGGACAATTTTTAGCGTTTGCTAATACATCTTCCAGCTTTTTATTAGCAGCAGCTTTATCCTTTTCGCCTAGTGCAGCATATTTATCCTGCTCAGCTTTACTAAGTGTTGCCAATACATTTTGTACTGTAGCGTCCTTGCTTTTAAGCACTTCAATAAATCTCTTATTTTGCTGACGCTCACGTTCTGCACTTTCCTTAAGTTGTTGCAGTTTAGCTTCTCGCTCCACCTTTAGCTCATTATTAACAATCTCTTGCTGTTTGGCTGCCTGCTCCACTTTAGCAGTTTCAGCCGCTAATTTCTCCTGCCAGTAGTTATTATTCCAATTTGCACCCATAAAAAATACTGTGAGTGCAAATAGTGGAATAGTACTATAGTGTACAACTTTAGCCTGCGGTATTAAGTGTGCAAAGAATCTGGTTATAAAAAACAATAATACGCAAGCTGTCGCTAACAGTGGGAAGAACCAGTCTGGTATAAAGTTTAGGATAAACATACTTATGCTTTACAATTTTGTGGTATAATCTTATTACCTAAAAATAATGCAGTATAAGACCATAAATGAAACATACCTACTTTTCTACCAATTAAACTATGAAATTTATTATCATCTAGAGTACTTTCTCTATGCTGATTAACAAATTCATTCATTAAATTAGTTATATTATTAGGCAAAGGTAAATTTTTATAATCTTTCCAGAATGCACTGTCATCTCGTGCAGTTAATTGATAGTGCGCTGTTACAAAATCTAAAATATCATTGTGCTGCTCTTTCATTTCTAGATTAAATTTATCTTTAAATGTTTGTAGTGGTATATTTTTAGCCTGCATATATTCATTAAGCAACATTACGGCATAATTTGCAATTGCAATAGCTGTACTTTCTATTGGTTCGCAAAAGAAACCACTTAATCCAATAGACACAACATTTTTATGCCATAGGTTTGGTCTAAATCCTGTTCTAAATTTAATAAGTCTTAAATCAATATCTTCTAAATTGTAACCCCACCGGTTCGTTAAATAATCTTTAAATTCCAATTTAGCATTATCACTATCAATATAGCGACTAGCATGAATATATCCTGTACCTATACGAGTATCTAGCGGTATATTAAATACCCAACCACTAGACAGCCCCGTACAGGTAGTAAGATTTGTTTTTTGTAACTGTTCTTTTATATATGGTAACTGTACTACCAAAGCCTGGTCTACAAATAATCTATCGCTGACGCTTGTCCATGGTGATTCAACAGCATTACTTAAAATACTTGCAAAACCAGTACAATCAATATAAAGATCAGCAGTCACTTGTTGCCCATTATCTAATACAATGCTTTCTATTTCTCCAAGATCATTTTGTTTAATATTGGATACTACAGAGTCTATTAGCCTAACATTTGGTCTATCTTTTACAGTAGTTTTCAGTAGTGCGGAATATTTAACTGCATTAATATGAAATGCACCTCCACCTCCATTAGCAGCAGTTTTATAATTTGTAAACCAATCTGTGCGTTCTATGAAACCATTTTTTAGCCTTGATCCAGCCCAAGTATATTTACTAGCAAAATCCCACTGATTGTCTATATTTTTATAATAACCATATCTTATTGCTTTAGCTAATGTTATACGATCAATGTCTGCTGCATCTAAAAAAGGATGTAGCCACCTTGAATTTTTTGTATAAAAATTTTCAAAACCTATTCCAAGTTTAATTGTGGCATCAACTGAATTTGCCCATTCATTAGTTTGCAGTATAGGCAATTTCATAGCACGATGTGCAAGGTGTAAGTGTGGTAAAGTACTTTCGCCTACACCAATAATAGGTATATTACTCGGATCTAATATAGTTATGGTAATGTCTGTATTAGTTGAAAGTATTGCAGCAGTAGACCATCCAGCTGTACCTCCACCTACAATAATAATATGTTTATGCATTTATGACCAATCTATAGCCTGCCTAGCTCTTTCACGTTCGTCTAATATATCTTGTGGAATAGCTACCCCTGTTTCCTCTTTTCTTATAACATACCAATCTGTGCTTCTTAAATAATCAAGCAATCGTTGATTTTCAGCATAACGGCGACTTCGTTCTTCGCTAACATCTAGTGTTTGTAAAAATTGCAATACTTCTGCAACTTGAGATTCAGTCATTTGATGCTCTACTTGTCCTTGAAAATAACTTCTAACATTCATGGAAAACTGTATAGCATCATAAGAAAATGAAAACACAGGACGAGTTCGTCCAATAATATGTTTACCATCCTTCATAATAGAGACATTAGATAACGGATTTGATGGTACAATCATCATTGGTTGTTCAACAACAGTCATTAAAATTTGCTCCAAAATAATTTATAAATTTAATAGTAATAAGCCCAGTAGGAAGTATCAACCCAGTAGTAGTAGCCGGTTTCTACCCAATAAGCACCGGGGTCGACCCAGGTAGTGACATCGTCGTCGTAGTACCACTGCCACAGATTGGAGTAGCCATAAAAACCGGTTACTATAAGCCAGCCCTGGTAGCCACCGCTCCAAGGCGCTATGAAGTAAGGTTCAAGCATGCCCCACGAGGTATAGACACCCCAGACTTGTACAGCCTGCTCCCCACCGCTAGTATCCCACCATCCTGTTTTGCGTCCGTAAATTGTCTGGTTATAGCCCGGCGGGTCATACCAGTAGCCTTGACTTACATACTGATTATAGCCCGATGAAACCCACGCCCGCTCCCATAGTCGGGTGCCGCCCGGTCGATTTAGTCGGTTAAACACAGATCCATTACCTATAAAATAGGTAATGGATGACATATTAATAGTTTGTGATGGCATAGTATTACCAATTTATAGTTAGCGTAGAACCGCTAACTGAAAAAGTAGCACCTACTGGACCTGCTGGACCCTGCACACCTTGTGGCCCACGAATCTGGTTAACAACAGCTGCTGGTATTGTTTGAGAGCCATTAAGCCATGCAGCACCAGCATTATTGACCGCTGTGACTTGCGTAGTGCCTGCATTATTTACGGTAGTAACTTGGGTGGAGCCAGCTGTATTGACTGCGTTTACTTTTGTAGTACCTGCGTCATTCACCGCATTAATTTGAGTAGTACCAGCACTATTAACTGCTGAAACATTAGCATTACCAATAGAAGATTCTGAGGCTTTTGCTAATAGTAACAGTTCTGTTGCTGTTGTTGAACTAGTTACGGCGTTTAAACGTGCTTGAAGTGTATTGGTATAAGTGGTAAAATCTACTGGCATTTAAATATCTCCTATTATAAACCTGCAAGAGCTAAAGCTCTTACGTCCTCTAATTCTGTAGGTGTAACTGGTATATAACCAAGTGCTGTAGTAATTTGAGTGCTAGTTAAAGTTACTGCAGCTGATACAGCAGTAGTAGTAATACTAGTTATTCGGCCTTTGGCGTCAACAGTTATTACTGGAACACTGCTTGCCCCGCCATAAGTACCACTTGTAGCTCCGCTGTTTGTTAAGGTCAAACTAATACTTGTAGAACCAACACCTGTAGCATCGCCTGTTACTGTAATAGTTTGATTACTTGTAATAAATCCAGCTCCATTAGTTAACTGATTAGTATTAGTGGGTATTGTTATAACACCTGTAGCACTATTATAAGCACCGCTACCGGCTGTAAAACTGATTGCACTGCGCACTCTAGTGTCAGTATAGTATTTATTAGTGGTGCCTTCAGTTAAACTATCAGTAGTGCCAGGACTTGGACTAATTTCTACATATGCACTACCAGTCCAGCGATATGTTTTATTTGTATCTTGTGTAACATAAATTATACCGCTAGTACCTGTAAGCGGAAATGTTGCTAGAGTAGTGTATTCTAATACGTCATCAACATAGCTTGGTAATTGTGCGCTAGGTACCTTGCCTGTTCCATCTAAGGTCGCATAACCGTTAGCTACACCACGATTACTTGTAGACTCTGGTGTAAACCCTAGGGCTGTGGTAACATTGCTACTAGTAATACCGCTAATAAATCCGGCCCCATTAGTTAATTGGTTAGTATTAGTAGGTATTGTTATAACACCTGTAGTATTATTATAACCACCACTGCCTGCAGTAAAACTAATTGCACTACGCGCTCTACTATCTGTATAGTATAGATTAGTACCTTCTGTAACAGAGCTAGTAGTAGGAGTTGAGTAACTTAATACACCAGTAGTACTGTTATAACTTAAATTACCGGTTACGCTAATTGCACTACGTGCTCTACTATCTGTATAGTATAGGTTAGTACCTTCTGTAACAGAGCTAGTAGTAGGAGTTGAGTAACTTAATACACCAGTAGTACTGTTATAACTTAAATTACCGGTTACGCTAATTGCTGTTCTTGCACGAGCATTTGTAAAATATAAATTACTACCTTCTGTAATTCCACTGGTAGTAGGAGTAGTATAGCTTAATACACCAGTAGAACTATTATAACTTAAATCACCGCTTGTACCAATAGCTGCTCGTGCTCGTGCATTGGTAAAATAAAGGGCATTTGTGTGTTCGACTATATCAGCTGTAGTTGGTTTATTTAATAAATCCGTGTAGCTACCAGTTGATAACACTGTAGCTGTTGGATTTACCATACGCAATGCAATAGCTGATGCAAAAGCCTTAGTTGCTGGCATACTTGCTCCTTATGGTGTTGTTGGTGCTGGTGTTGGTGGTGCCCAAGGCATTTGTGCTTCTGTAACAGGCGTAACCTTGTCAGCAATTTGTTTTGCTATTTGATTGTTAACATGTTCTTCATAACTACCAACAACTACAGCTTGAATCCACGATAGTACCACTTGTTCAGTTAATTGCTCAAATGGTATAAATTGATAATTTTCTGGCATGTTTAGTGTACTAAAAGGTGTAGCACCACTAAATGTACCGGTATTGTTATTTTCATCAGTACCAGTCTTTTGCCAATAAGTTTGAACTACAGCATTTTGATTGTTATTTTCGGTTTTGGTTTTTAAACTAGTTACTTTCCAGGTATATGTAATTGCCATTATTTTCTCCTAAAATGTTGGCTATTATAGGTTTATCCAGCTTGTGCCGGTATAGAATTGATGCTTATTAATGAATAGAGTATTATACATAATTAAAGTTAATGTTAACCCTAGCCTTTGCATTGGTACAAGTTGTAGAGTGATGATTTTTTGAAGCATCAAATACTAATAAACGATTTTCTACGCTTTCTATTTGGGTACCATCATCTAATACTGTTAATCCGTCATTAGAGTTAACGTAATAAATTGCGGCTTCGTGATCAAATCTATAATCCATATGATCCAAATGATGTTTAATTACTGGTGTTCTTGTATATAAATTTCCCTTTATTCTAATTATAGCTTTAGGATTTATTTTAGCTATAATAGGCATTAATAAATTTGTATATCTACTTCTAGGCTCATAGGCTTGATAAAAATGATGAACAAAATAAAAATCATCTAAATCAGTTTCGGATTGAGGATTAGCAGTAGTTCTATAATGATAATTCCAGCTAAACTCATCACCAAGCATTAATGTTTTAAGTGCTAAATGATCTGCAGAATCTAAAAAATTATCTAAAACTTGATAAGTCATATTATTCTACCTATAATGTTCTATGCTTTAACCATTACAACACCGCGCTTAATATAAGTATCTTCGTTAGGGCTACCTTGATCTGAATGAATAGCAAGGTGCATTCCATGTGTTCTAGTTGCACCGGTATCTATTGTATACCATGCGTCTCCTGGAAACACAGTTGGTGCTACCCCTCCCGAATTATCTCCTGCCTGTAGTGTATTAAAATTCCTAACATATTCTGTAGTATAATCATTAGATCTATTGGCATGAATACAACAATAATTATTACCTATAAATGCTTGAGGGCTTACGCCGCTAGTTTGCATAGTTGGCGCTGTTCCGCCATTAGGGCACAAATAACCACTATAAGAAATAGAATGAACATATGTAAACATATGTTGACTGTTGCCGTCTCCGCTATTATTTCTCATTATAGTTAAACCGTCACCTACACTCCCTGTTATGCCTAAACTTGCTAAATCCCTAGTAGAATTAAACCCATCATTTGAATAATAGTTATAAAGATTAAACCTAAACTTAGCGTATCTCCAACTGAACCCTTGATTACTTATAGTCGCGTATTTAAAATTACTCTCTGTAGCATCACTTCTATAATAACCGTAAGTAGCATCAAGTGTCCAGTTACCAGTGGGAGTGGTAGTTCCTTGTGCATTTAGATTTAGGCCGGATAAAGAGGACGCATTAGATAAGAATGCTGCGCCGCCACCTCCCCAATTACCTATAACAATGTAATATGGATGACTATTTAGCGGAGCAAATAGCTGTACCGGTGTACCGCTAAAATTAAACCAATAAAGGCCATCAGAATTTTGACCAGCGTCATATAATTCTTGCACTGTTACAGCTGCAGTTGAACTAGTTAATCCATCCCGTCCTCCAAGTATAGACTTCCATGAACTACCAGTAGAAATTTCTACTTTACCTGTTTCATTATTATATCTAAATAATCCTGCGCTTGGACTAGGTCTATTACTAGTGGTTCCACTACTACCAAAATCTATTGGCATGTTATACCTCCTTGCGAGGAACTGCCGTAGCGGGATCAATTTCCTCTAGTTTAAATTTATAAACACGATTACGTTTGTTGTTATAGATAAATAAATCATCTTCGCCTTCAACAATAGTCCAGTCCCCTATGCCATTACTTAATGACAAATCGCTTGTATATACTGTTGCCCATCGAAGACTAGTGCTGCCTAAATTCTGAGTGCCATTAGCGCCTGGTAATACATGCCCACTAGCATCAATTTTAAACATGATATTACTACTAAGTGAGCTTCCTTCTGAGAATCCAGATAATTGTGCTGGAGACCATCTATGCCACATTAATTCTTGAAAACCTACTTGTAATAATGAGGCACCACCAGCTATATAATTTGTTGCAACTTGATATCCACTATTACTCGTACCAACAGCAACTCTAGCATTACAACCAAGTGCTAAATCCCAAGCACTATAGGGGGAACCTATAGTAGCATAAGTTGCTAGTCTCATTCCCACAGAGTTAACTTGTACACCTTTACTTATGGAAAAATCATAAACTCCTGCTGTAGTACTACCAACAGTACTTAATATAGAATTTGCATCAGGAGTACTACCAATACCTACGCGATTATTGCTATTAATATAAATACCATCATTTGATCCACTATAACCACTACCAGCACTTAGTGCTATATAATTTATAGTTTTAGCAATATCTGTACCAGTAATTCCTATTTTTAATGCTACTCTATCAGAGCCTCCACTAGAACCATTCCAACCAGTTCGTAAAGCAAGATTAATAGTCTCATCACCAGTTAATCTACCAAACATCCACCAAGGTTTAGTACTGTTAGTGGTAGTATAATCAGTAGGAAAATTAAGAGTAGCCCATCGATTAGATAAACTAATATTACCAGCATTAGTAAAAAATCCATTTGAATTATTATTATATGCTGTGCTGGCTCCTTGACCATTTGTTGACCAAATATCTGTGCTGTTTGCTATATATAGTGTTCCTACAACTGCTAAACCGCCGCCTATTCTATTATTCCAACTATAATAATTTGAACCAGGATCATTAGCTACAATACTACCTACATTAGCATAACTACTACTAGTTAATGCTCCAGTGATAGTAACTGTACGATTTATAGCAAAATTATCGCCACTACTAGCATATAAGATTGTAGGATTACTAGCATAGTTGCCAATAGTAATACCTGCTCCATTAGCCGCAGCTGCGTTTGTAGCATTTTTGCCCACTACAATATTAAGATCAGCAACTTCTAGTGTAGTGCTGTTTACAGTAGTTGTTGTACCGTCTACTTGTAGATTACCGCGAACGCGCACTGTGCCAGTATCATCACCAACAGCAGCAGGATCAATAATTAGTGTACTAGGTCCGCGAAGTTCGCCTGCTAGTGTTAAGTTGTTGAAACTAACATTACTAGTAGTACTAACCGCTTGACCAATAGCTATAGTTACTTTACCAGCACCTGTTCCTGTTGATACACCCGTACCAGCTTCTAGCAGTAGTTGACCAGTACTAAGATTAATATTTTCTGTAAGACCACTACTAGCTGCTACAGTAAGTGTGGTTGGAACGGTTACTGCTGTAGTACTAATACTAGTAACTCTGCCTTTGCTATCAACTGTTATTTGTGGTATTGCGCTAGCACTACCATAGCTGCCTGCTGTAACACCGCTGTTAGCTAGTGTAAGAGAAGTGCTGCTACCAGTACTACCACTACCAGTTACATCACCAGTAAAGGTTAATGAGCCACTAGGTATACTAACTGCTGTATTTGTAACACTAGTAATGCGACCCTTACTATCAACAGTAATAGCTGGAATATTAGTAGCACTACCATAACTGCCTGCTGTAACTCCACTATTAGCTAGTGTAATTGCACTATAAGTGCCGCTAACATCACCACTAAAACTGGCACCTAGTTGCAGGTATCTGGTATCTGCTTCGCTTTTTAACCAGCCGTCACTTAAACCACGAGGTATAAAACTAACCACCTCTACGCTATCATCAGCGGCTGCTCCTTCAGCAAGTACAACAGTAGTACCATTACTAGCTGTATAATCGTCTCCACTGACCAATTTAACGCCATTAAGGAAAACGTCCAAATAGCCAATGGTATAGCCACTAGTAGGAATAAACGTAGTTTGATTACTAGTAGCTGTAAATTGTGTAACCACGCGCTGTGAAGCAACGCCTGGACTGTTTCCTATATATGCCATACTAGGTCCTTAGAAGTAGGGTTAGTATAAATAATTATTTATTTATAATATTGGCTAAATTATTGTTATAAATTTCTACAATTAAATATAAGGACTTAATTCCCAATTTAAATTTAACTCATTCCAGTGATATAATTTATCATCTTCTGGATAAGGTATAGGAGGCTGCCATAAACATGTTTCAGAATCTAACAGCCAACTAGGAAATGGCTTTTTTGGTATAAAGCAATCTCTTATACTGTCGTAAGTATCACCTATTCCAGCATAGTTTTTTCTTAAAGCTTTAGTCTGATCAGCACTTGGTAGTTTAGTTATTGGATCATAATGAACACCACCCCTAGTATTATAGCTAGTTTGTATCCAATTGTCACCAAATATACCACTTGCAATAACTTCTGGCTCTGCTACTATTACATTAGTTACTATACCATCTTCTATTTTTGCAAAATGTGCCATAATAAATTACCAAGTTATTGATCCGGAACTACCAAACCTATAAACGCGATATCCACCTGTAAGCATATAACTTTCTAAGCCTTGATAGCTACTAGGCGCTGCTCTACTATCAGAATAATATAAAATTACAGCCCCGCTGCCACCGCTACCACCAAAGCCTCCACCATGTGGGCCACCACCACCACCGCCGCCAGTTCTGGGCTGTCCATCACCACCAGCTACTCGTGGTAAGCCTTGATCTCCCCAACCACCAGCACCACCAGTTGTAACACCAGAAGACACTCCACCAGAGCCTGGATTACCATTATTTCCATAAATACAACCGCCACCGCCACCGCCCCAATAAAAAACTGCAGAACCTATTGTTATAGATTCACCAGATCCACCACTACCAGCAGTTCCTCCACTGGGGGCAGATCCTGCTGATAATGTTCCGCCACCGCCACCGCCATACCATCCACTGGCACCATTACCACCAGCATAGCCTTGTCCAGATATACCTGCAGCACCTGGTGCTACATAACCATCCATTGGCGCACCGCCGCCACCACATCCACCACTAACAGCTGATCCAGATCCTGTTCCACTATTATATCCATAATAATCTCTAGTACCGCCACGTCCACCGCCAGTAGCAGTAAATCCAAAGATAGACGAATCTCCACCGTTGCTACCTAAAGCACCTCCTGTACCACCTGCACCTACAGTAAAAATATAAGTTCCTGCAGAACTTATAGTTGTGGCTCCTGTTAGTCTACCACCAGCACCACCACCAGCACCAAAACTACCGCCACCACTTCCACCGCCTGCTATAAGTATCCAATACACGGTGAGTGCTGCAAAACTACTTTTTCCATGTAAATTAGTCATGGCTATTTGGCCGGAACTTACTCCGGCCAAATTACGTACTGCACTATCGTTTAAACTTATTTGATTAGTAGAAGCATATCCTAATTCAGTATTTATATTAGCAAAACTTATTTGACCACTAGCTGGTAATGCCATACTTTGCCTCTAATTTGCTAAGTTTTTGTGATAGCTCTTTTACAGCTTCTATAAGTAGTGGTACTAGGCGTGAATAATCTACGGTTTTATACTGTTGATCAATGGGTGCAGGTTTAACAATTTGTGGTAGTATCTGCTCGACTTCTTGTGCGCTAACACCGACTTCCATTGTAGGTTTGTAACCTAAACTTTGTGCTAATTCATTGGCTTGATAGTAAAAACCATTTAATTGATTGACCTTTTTAAGTGCGTCAGTAATATTACCTAATTTAGTTTTTAGTCTATCGTCGGAATAGTAAGCTACAATATTACCAGCAGCACGAATTGAGTCACCGGTGCTGCTTAAGTCTGCATAGTAAGAAGTATTATTACTGTCATAGAATATAGGAGAGCGCAACGAATATGGAGCTGTAACATATCCTGCAGAATTAAATAATAAACTGTAATCTCCACCTAATGTCTGGTTGTATATACCGTACCCACCTACACCTGTACCATAGCCAGTTCCAGATCCTCCATAGATATGTCTCCATACATACGTATCATCACCGTGTGCGCGCATGTATATATCAATAGAGTTGCCGCTACCGTTACTAGTTGTATAAAATTTACCGCCTTGAAGATACGTAGTATTCAAATACGTTGTTGAAGCTGGATCAACATAGTAAGAAGTATTATTACTGTCATAGAAGATTGGTGCTCTAACGTCACTTGGTGATGTTACATTATTAATCCATCTACCATCGTTCTGCCATAAAGAAGCACCGCTTGCTAAGTTCCATGTAGTGGCACCATCATTAGATGAATACCATGTTGGTCCTGAGCCTTTTAGAAAGAGTAGACAATTTGTACTATCAGATGATGCATGCGCCCAAGAACCATTATCATAATATGTTCCTGATGAAATATATGTACCACCGTCGCCCCAGGGCAATATTGACCAAACTGTTGTATAATTCCTAGATTTAGCTACAATTGGCCCAGTACCATTAGCAATCGAAGTTACTGTGAGTCCAGCATTTGTTCCGCCTGCACCACCGGCTAAAGACAATCTAGATAGGATAGATGTACTAGCTGGATTTACATAATAATTAGTGTCATCAGAATCATAGAAAATTGGTGCTCGCATTGATCCTAGTGATTGTGTATATGTTCCACCATATACACGCAAGATATTATCATTACCATACAATCCAAGCGATACAAAACTATTTGTTGAACCTGCAGATCCACCATATTGATAGCCAACATATCCACTATTATTAAGTCCAGTAGCATTTCCAAGCAAATGTATCATAGTTTGCCCAGACCCTAGTCCGGATGATAATGATGTACTTGCCCACTGAAACGATCCAGATGATGATGCGGGGGACAATCTAAGTGCCGCGGTTCCATCACCAATAGAATAAGTTAGTGTAACTGCTGTACTAGTTGTTGCACCACGTCCAGTTACAGTTGCCAGGGTATCAGTTTCTGTGTATCCTGTAATATAACCAGGTCCATTAGTAAGTTGATTTAAGTTTGTTAAATTAGAGCTATCCCAAATCTTTTTCCAAGAACCCCAAGTAGTAGATGAACCACTACGTTGCCATATATTTCCATTATCTGTAAAACCCAACTGGTGAGACAAACCTCCGCTCCAATCAGTAGTACTACCATACTGTCGGAAAGTCATTTGACCAAAATAAGTCCCACCATCACTAAGATTTTCTGTTGTGTTTTGTTTAAAATCAAATACAACGCCCATATTAATTGACTGAGGCGTTGTAACAGTAGAGCGAGAATCGGTTACCTGGTGTATTATAGAAACTGCAGCTGTACCACTAGAAGTAATATAGCCACTAGGATTTGTACTATTATATGGAGTAAATCCAAGTGCAGTAGTAACTTGACTTGAAGTGATAGTGCCGGTATAGGTAGGCAAATCACTGCTAGCTAGTGTAGTACCACTAGTAACGCGTCCCTTAGCATCAGTAGTTATTTTAGTATAAGTACCTGCTGTAACCCCACTGTTAGCTAATGTTACAGTAATAGCCGTAGCGCCACTGCCGCTAGCATCTCCGCTAAGCGTTACTGTTTGATTGCCAGTAATATAACCACTACCATTTGTTAAGTGCGTAGTATTAGTAGGTATTGTTAGAGCGCCTGTAGTACTATTATAAGCACCACTACCTGCTGTAAAACTTAAACTAGCTCTAGCACGAGTATTTGTATAGTAAAGATTAGTACTACCCTCAGT
>Ga0255169_1000507_pt1 | contig 14796 bp, 11 predicted proteins | sample Atl_Miss_RepC_8d_FD_183179 | JGI IMG/M metagenome (GOLD analysis project Ga0255169, IMG submission 183179) | Freshwater microbial communities from Altamaha River, Georgia, United States - Atl_Miss_RepC_8d | ecosystem: Environmental > Aquatic > Freshwater > River | place: USA: Georgia | collected...
CAAAGAACATCAAAGCCGTGGAAAAAGACAAAAGGGGAAACATGCTTCAGCTCCGGAAATGAAACCCGTTATCAGGGGGTTGGGCAGAGGTTGGAGTCATAAGTTTCGGCGTAAAGAACGCTGTTTTTTACGCCTGATTCACGGCAGACGCCGGAAGGTGATCCCATCGGGTCCCAATAACAGGTGGTGGTGTAGGCGCATTCGGCAAGGGTGCTGTTTACCGTGCTGTTCCAACCCTCATTACTGGTTGTGGTGAAGGTGTTGGTCATCCGCTTGACGTAGGTTTTACCCCCACAAATGGGTTGCAAATAGGTATCACAGCCTGCGGTAGGCGCCAAAGCTGTACAAAGAATCGAACTCGCCTTGGTGTTGCTGCATGATCCCGTCATGGGCGGGCTCACATCAGCCAGCAAGGGTTTCAGGCAGAGTAGCCCGGCCCCAAGGATGGTGGAAATTCGGAGGAACTTCCTGGTCATAAATTTCCAATTACGCATGGCTAAAACTCCTTCGATGGGGAAACTCCCCGATCGGACTCACTCACCACATTGACCCGGACTCGGATCAACTTCTCAACCTCACTCTCCGTTTCAATCAGAACTTGAACTCCGGAGAGGTCCCTCCCCCTATGCAGGGGTGGCTCGAACGTGCACTCAATGGCACCACTTTCGGGATGCCAGACTGCCTGGATGAAATCCACGTTGGCGTAAACCTTTTTGACCTGGAAATCCTTCTTGGTCCCGGCCGCGAGATGGATGGTCGCTTTCCCAGGCCTGGTCCTGGTGAATTCGACAGCCATGGGCTCCACCTGGATTTCCGGAAGAACATTCGCCCGGATGTGCAATGGGATCAGGCCGGCCCTGGAGCTGATCTCCTTGGGCTGGGAATAAACCACGGTAATCTTGTCGGAAACATTTCCCCGCTTGTTTCCAAGGAACCAGTCCACCCCGACCGTGGTGCTTTCACCAGGCTTCAACTGTTTGGCGTAGCCAGATGGAACCGTGCAGCCGCAACTGGTCCAGATGTCCGTGATCTTGATTTCAAAGGGAAAATGATTGGTCAAAAGAAATGATCCACGTGGCTTATCTCCCTGGTTTTTAGTGCCGAAATCCAGGACTTCCTGGGATGGATGAAGACCTCCTTCAGGCATCTCTTTTCCTTTCAATCTGGCGGCAAAAGTACCGGTCAGCGCCGCAGATCCCAGGAGGCCACAAATCACAACGGATTTGAGAACTTTGCCCTCCGGCTTTATCCTGGACAGAGTTCGTAATCCTGCGGTTTCACGAATTCCCAAAAGGCGCGAATACATTTTTTCCTCCACGTATTTCCCGGCTCACATCACTGGACAAAAGGGTATTCGCGCCGGTTTCGGATTTTTTCTGGTCTGCTGATTTTTTGTTTGGAGGATGATTTTGGTTTTCCGACAAAACCGTGCAGTTGATTATTTGGATCAACAGCCATCTTGGAATTGGGTTAATCCATAGAAAAAGCGGTAAATGGTCGGGATAAGTCAACTAGCTTGCATGAGTAGTTTCAGGACTAGGAATGAAGAAACATTTGGTAAAGGTGGGTGTTTTTGACGGAATGGACAAATAGGCACTTTTGAATAATTTGGAATTGCTTCGTAATAGTCAGGAATAAAAAGATCAACCACCAGCAGGGCGAGGAATCAATCACCTGGTTTCTGTTGGTTGGGAATTGGGACCAGCTTTTTGGTGCCAAAATCTAGAGTCGTTCCCGGCATGCCAGAAAGTTTAGGATTCAGATTGTCCATAACCGGCAAAAATCCTGAGGATTCCACCGCGATGTAATACCTTTCACCAGCCCAGTACCCTGAAAATTGGAAGGAGCCATCTTCGGCCGTATGGACCGACTCCATTAAACATTGAGAAAAAACTCGATTAGTAACAGATTGGGTTTTGTACAGCCAAAACAAACTGACCTTGGCTTTGGCAATGGGGGTACCCTGTTGGTTTTGGATGAATCCTGAAAGGTCGATTCCATTTTCTTGACGGAGGTCGATGTGAGGCTTTTGGGCCCATTGGCCTGGAGAAAGAGCGACAGGGGTGTTCACCGCATTTCCTTGTCGGGCCCAGATTTTCAAGGGCGTTTCCCGTACCCCAAGGACTTCCAAGTGGGAATCAAAAACATTGAAATTTGCCATGAAATCAAGATTTTGCGATGGCATGACCGGGCAATACACCTGCAGGACTTTATCCACAGGCATGGGACCAGCATTTCGGATGATACCTTGGATTTTTGCCGATGGGGTCAGAGCAATGTCTGGAATAAAGAGTTCTTCTTCGGCAAATGGCTTAAGGGGTAGTTTCAATTCGGAAATCAGGTCTTGGGCGGCTTTGATTTGGTACCTATCTGAATCATGAAGGTGGTTCAAAAAGCTTACCGTGTATTGATAGCCACCTTCGACATAGCAATGAAATTTCCCTTCCGCGTCCGATTGAATCATTTCCTGCTGGATGGGATCAGTTTGATTACCTTTGAATTTCTGGACTGCCAAGAATAACCCTGGGATCCCTTTCCTTGTTTTTGCATCCACCAAGCGACCACGAAGGGAAGCTGCCTTGCTGTATTCAAGGTCAATAGTGGTTACCTGACCCGATTTAATCACTATTCCGCCTTTGTTTCCCAAAACAAAAGGCGTGTTCGGCAAATGGAGGAAGGAAAGGGAATAGGAGCCCGGAACTATATTCCGGATCTGATTGCCGGAAACATTTGAATTGTGACTGCCAGTGTTATGGTCCTGAATGGGGATCCCAATTTTTTTGTTTCCAGGATTTTCACCAAGGATTTCCCAGCTCAGTTGTTCTAATAATGGAGACTGACCCTTACCACTGAAACGGATTTCCAAGGCGCCTGGCTTATTCAAATGGATGGTTGCAACCGATTCGGGGTTGGCTTGAATTTGAAAACAGTTATTCCATTCACCTGCGATTCGTACACCAATTTGGCCATTGGCAATAATCGGCTCTAATTCCACTAAGCCATTGGCGTCGGAGGTCCCGCTGGCTTTTGGAAAACCACGCGGCAACTGCTGGTATTTATCAAACAAACGATGCGGGTCGAAGCCTACCAGTTCCACCCTGGTGCCTGAAAGGGGTTTCCCCTCCTGCAGGAGTTGGATTTTGGTTTTGGCCGGGCGTTCAAGATCCACCTGGAGATCTGCCGCTGATTTTGGTCCAGGTACCCAAGGTTTCCAGGCCTGAAAGGCATTATCGTCCAAGGCAAAGGCGCTTTGGATCTTGGCGGAGTTTACCGCGAAACTAACCAGGCCATTTTCATCCGTCAGGTTTGGCCCCAGAAACAGATACTGGTCCTGATCCAGAATCTCCATCCAGACCTTGGTTCTGGGTGAGGGTTTGCCACCACTTCGAACTTGAAGAACCGTTATTGAATGCGCTGAATGGAAGATCTGAGGATTGTCCTGCGCGGGTTCAAGGGGGCTATTTCCTGGTCTGGCGGATTTCAATTCAGATGCATGTACTGGGTTTGACCCCGGCTGCAAAAACGAAAGGACCATCAGGCAGGGTAGGACCATTGTCCAGGCAAGAACCCACGTCTTTTGCAAATGGGGTGAAGCAGTTTCACCCGTTTTTAGGCGGGTCAGTCTTTGGGAAAGCTCGTTAAAACCAGAGGCAACTGACAAAAGCGCTGGAAAAAGGGGAGACTCCGGATCGATCAGTGACAGTAGTTCATGGACATATTTTTCTGGTTCAGTACCGCATTCCACAGCCCAATCATCACAAGCCATTTCTGCATAGCGATGGATGTTTTTACGGAGGGCATAAGCCAGGGGGTTCCAGGGAAAGACTGCAGTTGCAAACCTTGCCAAAAGATTCCAGAGGGGATCGTTTCTTTTGAGGTGGGCCAGTTCGTGAAAAAATACGCCGTTTGAATAGTGATGAGGGGCAACTCCTTTGGGGATAAGGATGGTAGCCCAGACCCGATGCATCCCCAACACCGCCGGCGTTCTTACGGTGGAGTTTTCAAGTAAACAGGGAACCTGCGAAAGCCCGATTTTTCCGGCCAGTTCCTTCAGGAAAAGACCGGAACCTTCTTCCAGGGGACTGCCCGTTTTGGCCAGCCTGTAGGTGGCCCAAACAGTTCTGGCCAATAAGAACAGGGAGAACACGGTCCATAGGCCCCAGCCCCAATAAAGGATCGTAAGCAGGGCGAAGACAATGAGTTTTTGTGACGTTTGCAGGGAATTCAGGAGATTTCGGGCCCCGGTGAAAACGCTTTCCAAAAAACCGGGGCATAAGGAGGGTGAATCGCTGGCGATCGGGTCGTCCTGTAACGGGATCTGCGCTTGATCAAGAATTGCTGATTGGTCGGACCGATTCTCCAAAAGCGGGCTGGTTTTATTCGGGGAAGTGATTTGGCTGACCAAATCCTGATTCGTGTTGGAAACCTTCCCTACCGGGGAAGGGGACAGGCTAGGTAATAAGCCCCAATCAGCCCGATGCACCGTCATGTAAAAAAACGGAAAAACCAGACTCCCGGACAAAGCCAGGACCAAAATCGCGTGGGCTTTTGCGGGAGCCTTGGAGAATGGGAAAGCTAAAGCCAATCCCAACCCAAAAATCAAGGAAACGCCCAGCGCGATTTGGACCAAGGGGTCACTAAGCAACTCAGGCATTTGGCTTTTTGCCGGATTTGGAGGCGAGGATTTTCCGGAGGGCTGCCAAATCCTCGGTACTCAAATCTTCGGACTCGAGGATATGGTGTACCAGATTCATCGGGTCACCCCGAAAGACCCTGCCCACCAGGCGTTTAATGGATGTGGCCAGGGTTTGCTTTTTGCCCTTCACAGCGCTGTAGAGATACATGCGGCCCTGGGTCTTATGCTTCACCCAACCCGCCTTCTCCAGCTTTTGGAAAGTAGAGAGCACCGTCGTGTAGGCGATATCCTTGTGGATTTTCTCAAGCTCATCGCGAACCTGATGGACCGTCGCCTCGCCCAGTTCCCACAGCACATCCATAACTTTGGACTGCAAAACACCCAGTTTTTCAAAATCATCCGATTTCATGATGGTAATCCTTTCGACTAACCCAATAGTAAATAATACCACGCCTTTTCAAAATACAGACCGCCATGACGATATTCCATGATATCACTGGAAGCCCGTGCATATCTCAGTAATTTTCAATGGGTTGCAATAAAATCTGCGGTTATTGTTGCCGCAAAGGTACTACGAATGTAGTATTAATTTGGGGAGATGATTTCCAAAGAGTTTAAACGATGTTGCAATGACGCGCTCCCCAAAACAGTACCACTAGATGGTTTAAGCTTTACCCTGTCCGAGTGAGGGTTGAAGCGTGAAGAAGCGGTTTTCCGATGAGCAGATCGTGACCATCTAGCGTGAGGTGAACACGCATGGCAAGTCCATCGAGGACACCTGCAAGCGTCACAATATATCGGTGCAGACTTTCTACCTTTGGCGAAGGCGTTTCGGGTCACTGCAGGAGAATGAGGTCAAGAGACTCAGGGAAATGGAGAAGGAGAACGCCCGGCTCAAGCGTCTGCTCGCCGAGCGGGATCTGGAGCTGGATGTTGTCAGGGAATTCCTGGAAAAAAAGTAGCTGGGGCCGCCGAAAGGCGGAAAGCGGTGCGATTTCTGACCGCCAAGGGCCTTTCGGTCCGCAGACGGTGTTCCATCCTGCGGATCAGCCGAAGCTCCCTGGGATACCTTGCCCGCAAGGACAATTCCGCTCTGGTACGGAAACTCAAGGAACCGGCGGCCAAAAACCCCTGCCATTGTTACCGCATGCTGCACGGGTCGTTACTTCTGGCAGGTTGGCGGGTGAATCCGAAAAAGGTCCGGCGATTGTGCCGACTCCACGGACTGTCCCAGCCGCTGCGCCGAAAGAGGAAGCGCCGGGGTGCCGGGTCATGCATGCCCTGCCGTGCGGAGTACCTGAACCATGTGTGGTCGTGCGACTTCGTTTCGGATTTATGCGACAACGGCCGCAAATTGCGGTTTTTCACGGTGATCGAGGAATACACCCGGGTATGCCTTGCGGTGGAGGTCAACACCGGTTTCAACCACCTCCAGGTGATCAGGGTGATGGAAGACTTGATCAGGTTGTTCGGGGCACCCAAGTTCCTGCGGACGGACAACGGATCGGAATTCATCGCCAAGACCCTGGTCCGCTGGTTGAAGGATCAGGATGTGCAATCCAGATTCATCGATCCGGGGTCACCCTGGCAGAACGGGCGGAACGAGCGGGTCAACGGCACGTTGCGGAATGAGTTCCTGAACCAGGAGGTGTTCCATCATGTGGACCACGCCAGGGCATTGGCCCGGTTGTATGTCAGGAAATACAACACTGAGCGACCGCACGGCAGGCTGAAGTATCGGCCACCGCTGGAGTTTGCCATGGGACAGGGCATGAGGGTCAGGCGGGAATGGTACGGGTGCGGCAGCTTGGCGAGATTCCGGGGGCTCTGCCCCCAGACCCCCGGGATTTATCGCATCAGGCCTCCGGTCTAGGAAGGCAACCGGGAGGCGGTCCCCCGGTTGCCCTGACCGTCTGGCCAACCTTTGACGCTCCGGTTGCTTCCTAGCAGAGCCGTATCCTCCGAAGGTTGATCAGATTGTAGGTCAAACGGCCCCGGGAACAGGGGTTTTTCAAGACCGACAGAGGAAGGTTTTAAATTATCCGGTGGTACTCAAAATGGGGTCTGGACAGTGAAATGACCGGACATGTGGGGAAATAATGATGGTTCCAAAACCGACCATGGAAGACGACAAAGACCTGGCCCTAAAGATTGCCAGTGAATGCATCGCCGAAGTCCCTGTGATGGTGCTAGGAAGCGGTGCTTCTAGCGCCTACGGGATTCGAGGTATGTCCCAGCTATCGCAATACTTAATTGAACACGTAGCTCCCGAAAGCAAGGATTTCGATTGCTGGGAAGCCTTCAAAGCAGAATTGAAGCAGCACAGCGATCTTGAAGAAGCACTTCAGAAGGTCGCCGTGACCGAAGACCTGCATGGACAGATCGTTGGTCACACAAGACACATGATTCTTGAAGACGAACGCCTTGTTTACGACAAGATCGTAACTGATAAGACATCCCTTGCATTGTCCCATCTGTTTCGGTACCTGTTTCAATCGACGCACAAGGTGCTTCATGTCGTTACAACAAACTACGACCGCCTTGTAGAGTACGCTGCATGTCAAGCGAATATTCGCTGCAATACAGGGTTTACCGATGGCGCACTACGCCATTTTCATTGTCAGAAGTCGGAGACAAATCACTACACACGCCATGCGAAGTTTCGCTGTATTGACATATGGAAAGTCCACGGGTCCGTCGATTGGTTTCAGAATTCAACTACATCCCCTTTAGGGCTGCTCGACCATGCTACTTTGCCACAGGGTTTCTCGCCACTCATCGTCACACCAGGCGTTGCAAAGTATTCTCGCACTCACCAGGAGCCGTTTAGGTCGGTTATAACATTCGCTGATGGAGCATTATCGGCAGCAAGAGGTTTCCTTTGTATCGGTTATGGATTTAGCGATGATCATATTGAGCCAAAGTTAATTCAGCGTTCCACGGACATGCGCCCCCCAATAGCCATTCTTGCAAGATCACTTCGGCCAGGAGCTAAAAAGTTTCTTTCGCAAAACATGCACCCCAAGGTAGTTGCCTTTGAGAAGGACAGCAACGGAACACGTGCATACACCGATCGGCACAGGGATGGCTTTGTAATTCAAGGTGAAGAACTTTGGAGCCTCGAAGGTTTATTACATAAGTTGAGAATAAAGCGATGACTACACCACTATTCACATTCGAAGATAGCGAAGCTTTAGGCGTAGTACGGGCGGTCGATACGGCCAGTGTTGTTGTAGGAGTGGACAACCTTGAATTGCTAAGGAAGATGCAAGTTAATCGGTTAGTGGTTCTTCAAAGCTCAAAGGCGGGCCAGTTTCTTATTGGCATCGTTCAACGCATCGTTCGCGACGCCCCTACTGTCAAAGAAATAGAACAAGAAGAAGAGACTGGAGAAGCCCAGGTTGCAGAAAGAAACACAGTCAAGGTAACGTTGATTGGGACCTTTGTCGAGCGTGATGGAAACAAGACAAACCTCTTCCGAAGAACCCTGGAATCTGTACCTGAGATTGACGCTTTTTGTTTCTCTTTAGAAGGTGACTTGCTGACGCGTTTCATGCGTGTAGTGTCGCACCAGGCCGATTCCAACGCGCCACGACTTTCACTCGGATCCTACGCGCTGGACCTACATGCGGAAGCGTACTTGAATGCAAACCGCTTCTTCCAGCGGCATGCGGCTATTGTAGGAAGTACAGGATCTGGAAAGTCATGGACTACTGCGCGGCTTGTTGAGCAAATCGCCGAATTACCTAACGGGAATGCAATTCTTTTTGACATTCATGGTGAATACGGAACGCTAACAGGGAGTGGCATCCGACGCTACAGAATTGCAGGAACAAGCGATCTCGAATCAGGTAAAGGGTTGGATGACGGAGTCATTTTTTTGCCGTATTGGCTGCTTGCATACGACGATATGGTCGCAATACTTGTTGACCGCGATGATAACAATGCCCCCAATCAAGCAATGATTATGTCCCGTGCGGTTGTCGCCTCGAAGAGAAAGTATCTTGAGGACGGCAAACATACTGATATCCTTGCAAACTTCACGATTGATAGCCCCGTACCTTACGATCTCCAGGCTGTTCATGATGAGATCGAGTCAAAAAACGTCGAAATGGTTCCAGGTTCTCGAACAGAAAAACAAGGTGACTTCTTTGGCAAATTGAGCCGACTAATAGCTCGCATGGAAAACAGGATTTCTGACCGGAAACTTGGTTTTATGTTTCAAGCTCCCGGTGAGACGAAGGAATTCGGATGGCTTGAGCGTCTTGCAAAACGCTTAATGGCGGGAAGTCGTGATCAAGCGGATGCAAAGGGTGGTGTAAAGATCATTGACTTCTCAGAAGTTCCATCAGACATTTTACCGCTGATCGTAAGTCGGATTGCAAGTATTGTTTTCTCAGTGTCGCAATGGACTGAAAGTAATGAGCGCCATCCGATCGCCCTGCTTTGCGACGAAGCACATCTTTACGTTCCTGAACGCGGCACGAGCACCGGTATTCTCGCTTCTGCATTGGGTACGTTCCACCGTATTGCAAAAGAAGGACGGAAGTACGGTGTCGGCCTAGTCGTAATCAGTCAGCGACCGTCGGAGGTGAGCAGGACGGTGTTGAGTCAGTGCAACAATTTTGTTTCTCTCCGCTTAACAAATGCGGATGACCAAAGCGTTGTGCAGCGAATGTTGCCTGACAACCTTGGTGGTTTGGCTGGCCTCCTACCGATTCTCGATACAGGCGAAGCCCTCTTAGTTGGAGATGCCTGTCTTTTGCCAGCAAGGATTAGAATCTCGGAACCCAGATCAAAACCAGACAGCGGCACAGTTGAGTTCTGGGATAGGTGGGCAGTTGATGAGCCGCGCGAACAGATTGTAAACGCGGTGTAATCCTGGAGAAAGCAAAGCACTTGAGACAAAACTCAACGCCAGCAACTGCCAGCTCAATTGCTGATCCAACCATCACCTGTCCGAAATGCCATACGGAGATAAAGGTAACGGAGTCCCTTGCCGCGCCGTTGCTAGAAGCAACTCGTCAACAGTATGAAATGCAGCTTTCTGAGAAGGAGAAGGAAGTCGCAAAACGCGAAGCCGCCATAAAGGATCAGCAAGCAGCATTGACGAAGGCGAAAGGCGCAATCGATGAAGAAGTCGCGAACAAGCTTAAAGCCGAGAGAGCATCCATAGCTGCCGAGGAAGCTAAAAAGGCCAGACAACTTTTGGCTACCGACCTTGAATCCAGCGCAAAGGAACTGGCCGACTTGCAGGAAGTGTTGAAGCAGAGAGACATAAAACTTGCCGAAGCCCAAAAAGCACAAGCCGATTTGATCCGCAAGCAACGGGAACTTGACGACGCGAAGCGGGAAATGGACCTTACGATTGAAAAACGAGTGGAAGAATCGCTAGTGGCAGTACGCGATAGGGCCAAACTCGACGCCGAGGAGGGCTTGAAACTCAAGGTCGCTGAGAAGGAGCAGACCATTTCGGCAATGCAAAAGCAGATCGAGGAACTTAAGCGTAAAGCTGAGCAAGGTTCACAGCAGCTTCAGGGAGAAGTGCAGGAGCTTGAACTCGAAGGAACGCTCCGAACCAAGTTCCCGCGTGATGTCGTTGAAGCAGTACCGAGGGGAGAGCACGGAGGAGATGCTCTTCACCGCGTCTGCGGCCCAATGCAGCAAATATGCGGAACAATCCTCTGGGAGTCCAAACGAACAAAGAATTGGAGCGACGGGTGGCTGGCCAAGCTTCGTGAAGATCAGCGTGCGACGAAGGCTGAACTGGCCGTTATTGTGTCTCAGGCACTGCCCAAGGATGTAGAAACATTTGATTTCCTTGATGGCGTATGGGTCACTTCGCCTCGAAATGTAGTTCCTGTAGCCATTGCCTTACGGCACATGCTGATAGAGCTGTCCTTAGCCCGTCAAGCTGGCGAGGGACAACAGAAATGCCGAAGGATATAGGAAAATCCTTGGTGTTTGCGAGGGTATGCAGGAGGACAAGGAGAGCTGGCTGGAGTTCCTCCGACACTTGGCCTCCCGGGGCCTTTCGGGTGTCCGGTTGGTGATTAGCGACAAGTGCCTGGGACTGGTGGAGGCCGTGCATCAGTGACTGCCTGGCTCAGACTGGCAGTGCTGCATCTTCCACTTTCACCGGAACATCCTGGCCAAGGTGCCACGGGAGAATGTTTCCGAGGTTGCCCCAATGCTCAAGGCTATCGAGGCCCTGGAGGGCAAAGGGGCCGCCCAGGAGAATGCCGAGAAAGTAATCGCCAAACTTATGGACTTTCGCAATCGCGCGTCGGCCCAAGCCTTGAGGGAAGGCATCGGCGAATCGTTGACCTATTTGGCCCTCCCGAGGAATCACTGGACCAGGATTCGAACCAACAATCCCTTGGAAAGGATGGGCCGAGAAATCAGTAGGCGCACCCGTGTAGTTGGCAACTTCCAGGACGGTCGATCAGCCTTGATGCTGGTGTCAGCCAGGTTGGGATATGTCGCCGCCACCCAGTGGGTTTGGGCAAAGGTCTCTCGATATGGACAAGCTTCAAAACCAAAGTCAAAAAATGGAAGATTTTGAAAAGGTTGAGTTTGATTGCCCCTAGGCCATTCGGAAAGGTCCTGACTTCATGAGGTCAGGAAATTGAAGTGCGCAAATCGACAAACACCTTCCCGATGGGCTCCAACATAATGGTCTTACTCGACATGATGGTCATGCCAATTTATGTAAAAGACATTGATTTAATCGGAGTTTTTAGGGGGATCATTGTAAATTAGCCCAAGTATATAGAATGACAGCAACGCAAAGGAAGATGCATGGCAGGCCCAAGCCAATTTTATTCTGTCTAAGTATCGCATAGGTTCTTCAGAATCCCATATAGTGAGTATCAGCATTGAGGATCCAATAAGTGAATTCAAAATAGTAAATCCCAGGGACCTCTTTAGGCTTATCTTCTCTTCATTTTTCATTATCTAACTCCAAAAATTTATGACTTTTTTTATTTCCATTTTTGACAAACCTGAATGTTGCAATAAGCAAATCCGGCACCAAAAATAGTAGCATCAATGCGCCAAAGTGCCCCTCCAATCATGTTCGCCATTGGAAAATTTGGCCTAACCGCCAACCCGCCTCCGATTATACCGGCCCAAATAAGATAGTCGCTTCTTGGGATAACGCTATATCCACATTGCGTAGCACTAGTGTACCCCAGCATTTCCCAAATGCTTTTATATTCAAGACAAACTGCCGAATTGCCGATGGGTACAGCCCCTGATTTCAAGCAGGCATCGTAACAGCATGAATAAGTAGTTTTCCCGGACTGGCATGAGGTAATTACCTTAAACCTATATTTAAAAAACCTATCGCCTTCTGAACAATCGCATGTTATTTCAAAAGGATCCTTTAACTTTTCTATTGGTTTAGGCTTAGGGTGAGGATTTCTTAATCTTTCATCCGCAGCCTTTTGTTCTTCCAAATATTTTGGGAGATCCTTTATCTTATCCCAATGTTCCCTAAGACCACTCGGGTCCAATTTGTTTAAAGGGTTATTGGATTCCATTGCATAAAAATTACTTACCCCGGCCCCGAACCCCAGGGGGTCATTGCTGAGCCACCTGCCCAGGCTGGGGCTATACACCCGGCTCCTGAACTCATAATCCCACGCCGCGATCCTCTCGCCACCCTGATGCAAAAACACCCAGTCCTTCGCCGAACCTGACAGTGTCGACCCGCTGCCATCCCTAAAGGTCACCTGCCCGAATGGCGCATAGGTGTACCGCTCCTGCACCGTCCCGCCAGCATTCACCAGCGCCGTGGTGTTCCAGTTGGCATCCTGCAACGCATACAACCGCTCATCCAGCGAGCCATTCCCATCGGTATCCCGATCCCTTAGCACCAAGCCATCCACATACACCGGGCTCCAGACGTTCCGTGTCACCGTATTCGAGCCGGTTTTCGTCTCCAGCAACTGCCAGTCACCACTGAAGAACCGGTCGGTCACCGTGGAACCCACGGTATCCGTCACATGGCGGTGCAGGCCATCCCGGCCATAGGTGACGATGACCACATTCGACGAATTCTTGACCTGGACGACCCGGTTCCAGGCGTCGTAGACGAAGCGGTAGTTGTTCTCGTCGGTGGTCAGATTGCCGTTGCTGTCGTAGGTCGGCGTGGTGGCCCCGCTGACTGCGGTGATTTCGTTTTGCTTGTTGGCGGTCCGTGTTTGCGTTGTGCTGTTGGTGGTGATGGAGTCCCAGTTGCCGACCGCATCGTAATCCCAGGACTGGCTATTCGTGGGTGACCCGGTGATATCGGTTTTGCCACTGTTCAGCGTGCCCAGCTTGTACGTGGCAATCTGGTTCAGGGAGTCGTAGGTGTAGACCTCGCTCAGGGAGGTGATCACCTTGTTGTCCTTGTAGAGCCGGTTGCCATCCCGGTCATAGCCATACTGGTAGCGGTCGACATCCGTGCCGGAGCCATTGATCCAGCGTTGGTCCACCACCCGCCCGAACCGGTCCAGCCCCGTGTACTGGTCCCCCGCATCCCCCACGGACTCCGTGGACAGCTTGATGTAGCTGAGATCCACCCCGGGCTGGGAATGCGCCCGCTTGACCACGGTGCCGAGACCAAGGTAGCTGTAAGCCTCCAGGGTGTTCGAGGAGTCGCTCAGCGAACTCAACCGCGAGATATTGCTGTCGAGCCCTGAGGCGTAGTTGTAGTCGACCGCATAACCCGAGGCGTAGGTCATGCTGGTTAGTCGGCTATGATTTGCCCCGCCAGCCATCTCGCTGTAGGCATACTGCACCCGGGGTGAGGAGCTGGTGACCGTCCCGCTGTGCGCCTGCCACTCGGAGGTAACCTGCCCCAGGCCATTGAAGTCCCGCTTGACCTGGTTGACGATGCTGCCGCCGGAGCTGGCATCGTAGGCGGTGAACAGATAAGCATTGCCCTGGGTGTTATAAGCCGTGACCAGACGGCGCACCGTCCCATCGACGCCGCTGCCCAGTGTCGTCACCGCATCCGCCGTCTGCCGGCCCAGGACATCGTACGAGTAGGTGTGGACCGTGCCGTTCCGGTCGGTCATCGTCAATGGCTGGCCCAGCGCGTTGACGGTCAGCACATCCTTGGACGAGCTACTGCTGGCCCCGGTGGAGGGATCGGGGTAGCGGACCTCCTTGACCAGGTCGTTGGAATTCAGCCCGGAACCACCGCTCGTGGTGACCCCGTACACCCACTCCGTCACCTGCTGGCCGTTGGAAGGCCGCACCACCTTGACGGTGGTGCGGCCCACGGCGTTGTAGGTGGACTCGGTGGTCTTGTCATCGGTGTCGGAGACAGTGCCATCGACATAGTTTTCGATGATTTTGGTGACGCGGCCCAAAGCGTCGAAGGTGCTGCGGGATTCGATCCCCCGGGGATCCGTCAGCTTCCAGGCCAAGCCGGCGGAGTTGTAGGCGGTGGAGGTGACCAGCACGGTGTCGGAGCGACTGGGAACCGTGGAGGGTCTGGTGTAGGAGGCCCCACCGTTGGTGCCGACATCTACGGTATTGGTTAGGCGATCGGCACCATCGTAGTAGCTCGCGGCGTAAGTGGCCCGGGCCTTGACACCCGTGGAAGCAGTGCCCAAAGCCCCGGTGCCGGTCTCATCGTGGAACCGCTGCTTGGCGGTGACCAGGATCGCGTTGGAATTCGCATCGTAGGTGGTCTCCACCTGCTGCAGCACGGCATCGCCGGTGACATCATCGGCATCGGTGTAGGCGGAGTCCCCACCCCCATCGGTGGTGTAGTTGGCCGTCGGCCGGGCTGCCCCATCGTAGGTGACCTTGGTCACCAGCCCGCCGGGTGAAGACTGCTTGATCAGCAGGCCCCGGGAGTCGTACCAGGACTGGGTGGTGAGAGCCGAGGAGGAGACGGAACCACTGGACGGATCCACGCTGTAGGTCAGGGTCTTGTAGACCTGGCCCCGCTCATCGTACTGGGTCTCGGACTTGGCCCGCAGCAGCGAAGAGCTGGGAGCATTCGGCACGCCGGAAGTGCTGGTGATGGAGACGGTGTCGCCATCGTACAGGCGGGAGGTGGTGACCCGGTTCAGGTTGTCGTAGTCGACATACGAGATCAGGCGGTTGGTGTCGGTGGCCTCGCTGGTCTCGACGCCGGACTTGGTGGCGACAACCCG
>Ga0255169_1000517_pt1 | contig 14580 bp, 20 predicted proteins | sample Atl_Miss_RepC_8d_FD_183179 | JGI IMG/M metagenome (GOLD analysis project Ga0255169, IMG submission 183179) | Freshwater microbial communities from Altamaha River, Georgia, United States - Atl_Miss_RepC_8d | ecosystem: Environmental > Aquatic > Freshwater > River | place: USA: Georgia | collected...
CCCCGGGCCCCGGCTCCGGCCCCGGCCTCACCCGAGCCGCCGCCCGGCCCCGCCCCTCCCCTCCCCTCGCGCCCCCGGCCGGGCCCCTGTACGTCATCCGCTGCCGAAAGTTTGCCAAACCCGCTTGACATACACGCCCCGGCCGCACTCACTCACCGACGCCGGGGCCCTCACGCCCCGGCCGCAGGCCACGAAAGGCCCGGGCCACGACAGGTCCGAGACTAGCGAACACACAACATGACGACCGACAACACGACCGCCCCCGCGATGCCAAAATGCTGGACCCTTGCGGAGGCCTTGCTGAAGGCCTGCCGCACCGCATGCATGCACGGCCCCGCCGGGACCGGCAAAACGTACGCGGCCCAACGCATCGGCCTCCCGGCCGGTGCCCCCGAGCCCATCACGGTGACGCTGACGAGCGACACCAGCGCCGCCGACCTCATGGGCTATTACATAGCCACGCCGGAAGGCTTTAGGTGGAACGACGGCCCCGCCCTCCGGGCTTGGAGGTCCGGTTGCCGCTTAGTGATTAACGAGGCCGACAAGGCGAACGGCGACGCCGAGAGCGCCCTGCACACCATCGCGGACGAGAGCGGCTCCGCCGTCTACATCACCGCCGCAGGCGAAACCGTCCGGCCCGCGCCCGGCTTTCATGCCGTGGCCACCACGAACGCCAACCCGGACGAGGCCTTCAAGAGCGAAGGCGTCGCCGACCGCTTCAGCGTCCGCGTCCAAATCGACCAGCCGCACCCGGCCGCGCTCGCGGCCTTGCCCGAGGACCTGCGCAAGGCGGCCGCCGCCACGTGGAACGGCTCGCCGAAAATCACGATGCGCCAGTGGCGAGCGTTCGCCGAACTCCGCGCCGTGATGACGACGGACACCGCCGCCGAGCTGGTGTTTGGCGACCGCGCCAGCGCCGTCCTCGACAGCCTCACCATCGCCAACGCCTGACCCAGCCATGACCACGACAAACGCCCCCCAGACCCGCGCCGCCGACCCGCGCCCAGTTCCTGGAGCCATCGACGGCCTTCCTTGGGTCGTCACCGAAGGCGCCCCTATCGGCCACATCGACGGGACGACCGACCTCGACGGCCGACGCATGCGCGTCCTACACCGCAGCGCCCACGCCGCCCGATGGGTCGCCCAACACGAACTCGGCCACGCCCGATGGACGCCCCGTGCGTCCGACCCGCGCAAAGTGGCCAAGGCCAACGCGCCCGCCACCGAGCAGGACGTCCAGATTATCGAAGACTGCCGCGTTTTGTCCCTGCTGCGCGACGCAGGGTTGGCGCAAATCCCGCGCCACTCAGCCGCCGAGATCGAGGCCAACGCGGTCCAATGGTTCGAACGGGCTTGCAACACGGAGACGGAGCGCCCCGGCCCGGCCGCGCTGCTGGCCCCGTATGCCATGCACGCATTGCAGAGCCTCGCCGTACCGACCGTTGGCTTGCCATCACTCGACCTGACGCCGTGTGGCAACGAGGTTAAGCTGCTGCGCCACCACCTGACGCGCTTGACGATTGCGGCCGCCGAGGCCGCAGGCCGAGACGCCGACGCCGACGTTGACGCCCTGCACAGCGTGCTCAACCACGCCCACGAGATCGCCACCGACGCCGCCGCCATGCTGCGGCCCAAGCGTCGCCCGCCATCCGGCCGCGTCCGCCTGCCATTTAAGAACGTCGGCCCAGCGGCCGCTTACTTCCGCAAGCGCCTGACGGACGCTCAGGACATACCCCCGGGCAGCCGGTTCGGCTGTGGCCGATCCCGAGGCAACCGCCAGAGCGTGACATGGGGCAAACTGGTAGCGCTGCCCGCGCTCCCGATGACGGAGCACGCAGCCGCCACGGCCGCCCAACGGCGGACGCTCGCCGTCCCGGCCGGGTCGCGCCTAGGCCAGATCCGCCGCAGCCTGACGGACGGCCGATGCTACCGCCGCAACGTGCAGCGCCTAGCCAAGGGAGGCACAGTCCTAATCGACACATCAGGCAGCATGCACCTTGAGCCGGAGCAAGTGCACGCCGTCCTCGCAGCCCTCCCGGCCGCCACCGTAGCAATCTACAGCGGCACCGCCGACCGAGGCGCCGTATCGGTCATCGCCAAGGGCGGAAAGTGTGCCAGCGCTGCCGCCATCAAACGCCGCATCGCTGACGTAGGCGGCGGCAATATCGTCGACGGCCCCGCGCTGCGCTGGCTCGCAGCTCAGGCAGAGCCCCGCCTGTGGGTGTGTGACGGCGACGTCACGGGCTGTGGTGACGCCAGAGCCGCCCACTTAAACGACGAGGCCGGAGCGCTGGTATTCCGGGCGGACATCGTCCGCCTTGACTCCATGTCGGCCCTACGCGCCCACATCAGCAAGGAGGCAGCCCGATGAACCGCGCCCTTGATTGGGCCATCGGAGCCGCCGTGGCACTGGCCTTGATTGCGTATGCGTTGATCCTGACGATCAGCGGCCAGAGCAGCAGGCACAACCCGCCGCCAGAGGGCGAGGACGACAAGACGCCCAAACCCTGACCGGGCCCCACCGACACAACGAGCCCGCCGGGACCACCCCCGGCGGGCTTTTCGTGCCTCCACCGGCAAAGAACAGGGCAGGGGAGTAGCCACCGGCCCGCAAAGGGCACCACTCCACCGTTCCTGGAGTCATCCCAACCCCGCCGTGGACCGGTTGACCCCTCGATTTCGCCCACGCACGCCCCCGACCCCGGCAAAGACCGCCCAAAATATCGCCTTGCGGCCCCTTCGGGGCCGCTTTCGGGTCGAAAATCGACACCCACGACCACCCAACAGGGCAGGGGAGTGGTGGACTGGTAGCGATTTGCCCCTGGTTTTACAAATTCGCCCTCGCTTCGCTCGGGGGGATAACAGCGCTCCCAGAGTCGCAGTAGGCTCCGGAGATTCCTCGCTGCGCTGCGGGGGAATAGACACCGTTCGCAGACTCACAGGGGGGGGAGGGGGTCGCTCCCCCTACGGGGTCGCTCCGATTGTCCGGTCAACTCGACTCTTTAATTTTTTTACAAACGCTTCCTGTAACTGAATGGTATTCAGGGACGGGGCAGAAGGGTGAAAAGTTACACCAGAACAGAAGATTTTTTAAAAAAGTTCTATTATGGGCCCGCCTGTCTGGGATTGACAGGGTATGGGGAATAGTCCCCAGATGGGGGTATGACAGAAGGCTTGAAGGTGAAGAAGGACTTGGCGCGGTCGTTGGTGGCTGCGGCTGAGAATCGGCGTAGCCTTGAGGCGAGGGACCCGGAGCGGGCGGCTAGGTTGTTGGAGATGATGGCGGAGGGCAGGAGCTGGAAGAGCATTGTGCGGGAGGAGGGGTGTGATTGGTACACGCTGGTGGGGCTGAGGGCCCGTCACAAGTCGTTGTTGGATAAGCGGAAGGAGATTGTGGCACAGGATGCGATGGAGCTGATTGAGGGGGCTAGGTTGCTTCAGCAGGAGAAGATGAGGATGCTGGCAGAGGACGATAGTATGTTGGCCCGCACCAACTTACGTGATTTGGCGATGAGCTATGGCATCTATGCGGACAAGTTCTTTATGGCGACGGAGGGGAACAGGGTGACGGTGGAGCACAAGAGTAGTGCCCCTAGCTTGGAGGATGCGATGAAGGCGATTGAGGAGGCGAAGGCCAAGCTGAAGGAGAGCAGCATTGAGGTGGTGACGAAACCGGCGGAGGGCGTATGAGGGTGTCTTGGCTTCCCAGCAACAGGCCCAGCTTTGGTATGTGGCTGACCAAGGCGATAGTTACGTCGTCTTGGACGGATGTGTCTACGGGCAAGCGCCATTACGGCCAGTATTCCTTTACTGAGGGCGGCTACTGGTCCTTTACCCTAGGCTTCTGGCGGTGGAAGCTGGAGATACGCCAAGCAAAGTAGGCTTTCCTTTAATTCCATTTTCCGGAATTAAAGAAAACCAAGCTTTCCTTTAACAATGGCCCTAGTCTGGGAACCGCACGAAGTGCTGAAGCCGCCCTCCAACGAGGAGTTGGCGGCAATGAAACCGGAGGATGTCCTCAAGCTGCACGAGGTCTACCATTCGGCCATTGCAAACAGCAAGCGGGACCCGTACAGGTATGGCTGGAAGCTGCCTCATTGGAAGGATGCGGAGGAGTTGTTGACGGTGCATTCCGAGCTGCTGGTGAGTGGGGGCAATCGGAGCGGGAAGACGAGCTGGGCGGCGCACGCCGTGGTGAAGGCGGCGGTGGAGAACCCGGGGTCGGTCATAATGTGCTTTGCCCAGAATGCGGATGTGTCCATCCGGCAGCAGCAGAGTGCGGTGTATGACGCCCTGCCCGAGGAGTTTAAGACTAAGGTCTTGGGCACGGAGGAGAACGTGTCCTACACCCGTAAGAACGGGTTCTCCAAGAGCAGCCTCATCCTGCCCGGTAGCAAGAGCTCGATCATCTTCAAAACCTATGCCCAATTCCTTAACAACGACACAATCCTTGAGGGTGCTGAGCTTGGTAGCCGGAGTCCTAGCTGGCTTAACATTGGGGCTTGGTGTGACGAATATCTCGTCGGGCCGGAGCTCCTTGGCACTCTTCGTTTTCGCCTCGCTACTCGCAACAGCAAGCTGGTCGTTACTTTCACACCTATCGACGGATACACAGAGGTCGTCCGAGACTATGTGCAAGGGGCGGAGACGTTCCAGACTAAGCCAGCCGAGCTTCTCGGTGGGCGGAGCGTCCCATACCTACAGCGCTCAAGGAACCGGGATGCTGGCATCATCTACTTCCACAGTAGGGACAACCCCTTTGGTGGTTACGACCGTATCGCCAAGGACCTTGCGAACAGGCCGGAAGCGGAAATCCTCACCCGCGCCTACGGCATAGCTACGAAGTCGCTGTCCACCCGCTTTCCCAACTTTAGCCGGGAAGTGAACGTGGTGGAGCACAAGTCGATCAACCTGAAGGGTACGACCAAGTATCTCATCCTAGACCCTGCTGGCCGGAAGAACTGGTTTATGGCGTGGGTGGCGGTGGATGAGTCGGATACGTGGTGGGTGTACAGGGAGTGGCCCGACATCAATGTGGGCGACTGGGCCAAGTGGCAGGGAGGTAAGTGGGTAGGCGGCGAAGGGTCGAAGGGCCTTGGTTACGGGATACGTGACTACGTTGACCTCATCACCGGGATGGAGGCCGAGACGGGGGATGTCATCTTTGAGCGGCTGATTGACCCTCGCCTTGGTGCAGCCAGATATCAGACGCAAACCGGCGTATCGTCCGTTATGGCGGACCTTGAGGATGCTGGGCTGGTGTTTATGCCTGCCCCGGGGCTGGACATTGAGGAGGGGTTGCAGGCCATCCAGACCAAGCTGGCCTACAACCGGAAGGCCCCGATGGACGCCCTCAACCGCCCGCATCTGTACATCTCAGACCGCTGCGAGAACATCATCCAAGCCTTTCAGGAGTACACGGCGGAAGGCGGGTTGGATGAGGCGTGGAAGGACCCGATTGACGTTCTCCGCTACGCCGCCGTGGCCGACATTCGTTACATAGCCCCCGGTCAGATGACCACTACCAGACCTAAAAATGCCTACTACTGACATTCCATTCGCCAGCTTGGCCGACGAGCTGGGCATTACCCGCTTTCAGCTAGCGAAGATCAGGGACGAGAAGCTGTCCGAGAACGATTGGAAGCTGGTTGGTGGGCGGCAATACTTCACGGAGGAGGGTGCCGACAAGGTGCGCCTTGCCGTGGCCGTGCCCTTGGCTGTGCCCAAGCGCGTGGTGATGCGGGCCCTGAAGGCTGCCCCCAACCCGCATTGGCTGTATTGCATCCCTGAGAAGGGCTTGGGCGACAAGGTGTTGGTGGCCGTCAAACCGAGCTGGTGTGATAGGCTGGTGGGCAAGCTAATCAACGTAGATGTCATCGAAGACGCCAATGGCGGCAAAACCTACCGGCACGAAGCCCTCGGAGGAAAGTGACCTGTCACTTTGCCCTGAGTGGCAGGCTGAGCAGGTGGATCGCCTGCTCGGCTTTGAAATCCTGACGCGAGCGTTGTCAGCCTGCTACCAGCCCGTCTCTCCTGAGCGGCTGGGCGACAAGCTTGGGGTGGGCAAGGGTTTCTCAAATCGCATCATCGTAGACATTAAGCGCAGGTATTCCTATGGAAAATGACACTCAAGAGGCCTTGACGTATGTAAGCGCCAAGCCCGACGTGCTTGCGCTCAAGAATGCCTACGACCGCACGGTGAACGATTTGGCGTGGTATCTGTCGTCCACCCGCGACAGCTATGACTACCGACGCAACATCTGGCCGAACAAGGCAAAAGACCTGCGGAAGTGGGGCCCGGACGCCTTCCCATTTGAAGGAGCCTCGGACACGGAGGTGCCGCTCATTGACCAGTTTATCAACACTTACGTTGCGCTGTGTATGTCGGCGCTGTCGCGGGCAAACATCCGAGCCTACCCGGTAGAGTTGGGCGACCTCCAGCGGGCCCGTGTCACCTCGGCCTTCCTGAAGTGGATGGTGGCGGCGTACATCCCTGACTTTAAGCGTCAGATGGAGCTGGGTGCCAACTACCTCTTTGAACGTGGCATTATGGTGAGCTACGTGGGGTGGCAGAAGGAGGACCGCACGTTCCGTCAGCGGGTGGAGCTGGCGCAGATTGCTCAGGCCAGCCCCGACTTGGCCAGCCTCATCATTGATGGCAAGGCCGACGACCAGATTGCCATCCTGCTCACCCAGCAGTTCAAGGGCGTGACGGAGAAGCAGGCCAAGGTGGCGGTGAAGGAGCTGCGGAAGACGGGCACGACGGAACTGTCCGTGGTGCGCCAGTCGGTGAATGGCCCCTTGGTGACGGCCCTAGCCCCTGACGGGGACGTGTTCTTCCCGGCCTACACCACCGACTACCAGAAGGCGCCGTATTGCTTCCTGCGCGTCCTGATGTCGGCCCAGCAGCTTGAGAACAAGGTGGCGACGGAGGGCTGGGACTCCGACTGGGTGGACAACGTGCTGGCCCAGCAGCCCGTCTCCATCGACCTCACCGACCCCCGTACCAACACGGAGACCAATCGCTCGGCCCAGCAGATGACCAACGAGCTGTACGAGGTCATCTACGCCTATCAGCGGATGGTGAAGCGGGAGGATGGCTCGCAGGGCATCTACTGCACGGTGTTCAACCAGAAGTGGACGGGCCGGGATGGCGAGCCCAAGTATGCCAAGTTTGAGCTCCTGAACGGCTACGACGACTACCCCTTCGTCGTCACCAAGCTGTTTGAGGACAACAAGCGCCTGTACGAGCTGGCGACGGTGCCAGAGATGCTGCGTGGCCTGCAATGGGCCATCAAGGGCGAGCGGGACAGCCGTTCCGACCGCAACAGTATGGCGACCATCCCGCCCCTGCTCTACCCCGTGACGGGTCAGCCGCCCACGGACTACGGCCCGGCGGCCCGCATCCCCTACCGGAGGATGGGTGAGATTCAGTTTGGGCCTACGCCCCCGTACAACCCGGGCAGCGTGGAGCTGGAACAGACGATGCTCCAGCAGGCGAACACGATGATGGGCTTGGATCACGAGAATCCGATGTCCCGCATCCGTCAGCAGCACTTCGTGGACAAGTTTTTGCACCACGTTCGGGATGTCATCCGGCTGGCCTTCAAGTGCTACCAGCGTTTTGGCCCCGAGCAGGTGTTCTTCCGCGTCACGGGCGTGTCCGATCCCCAGCGCTTCAGCCGTGGCGACCCGAATGAGAACTTCGACATCGTGGTCAACTACGATGTGCTGGCTGCCGACCCCGAAAACCTCGAAACCCAGCTCAATCAGTTTGTGAGCTTGGTCCAATTTGACCGGAATGGCCGCATCAATATGGACCGGATGCTGGAAGTGATGGCCTCAGCCGTCAATCCGGTGCTGGCCGATGCCGTTCTCCAGCCTGCCGAGGAGGCCCAGCAGCAGATCGTCAAGCAAGTGACTGACGACCTGTCTAAGATTTACGCTGGCATCGAGGTGGGGGCCCGTCCGAATGGCGCTCAGGTGGCGATGCAAACCATCCAGCAGTATTTGCAGCAGCCGGACGTTGGTCAACGCTTCCAGCAGGACAAGCCGTTCCAAGACCGGCTCAACAAGTACATGCAGCAGTACCAATTCCAGATGCAGCAGATGCAGAACGCCCAGATTGGGCGGATTGGTACGGCTCCCGCCCAGATGGGCGAGGTGAGCACGCAGGGCCTTAGCGCCTGAGCGCTTCCCAGCGTTCCTTAGCGACCTTGTAGTTGGACCGCTCCAGTATGTCGTTCAGGGTGCAGATGCGCCCAGCGATCTGCTGGAGCATTTCCGTGGGCCGGTCTTCAAGGTTGGCGATCCAATGCTCGCGGGCGGCGTGCAGGGAGTCCAAAAACTCAAGGAAGTGCTCGTTGTTCTGAAGGATTTCTAGGGACTTAGGGCTCATAAAGGTATGCCCAAGCGGGGCTCCAACCCGCATCTTCGCCACACCCCCGATTGGCCATTCTCCGGCTGTTGGAGCCGGAAATCCGGTAGGCCGCTAGCGTCCTAGCAGGCGAAATGCTATGCCTTGCACCATTGGGCGCCTCCTACGAGGCAGGCGCAAAATGGCGGAGGATGACCAATTATGTCAAGCACGGAAAAGCTATGCTAGCATCCGCCCCATCGCAGTCGCCAAGGCGCAAAGATGGCGGATGAAATATGTCAGAAGTCGTAACGTCCGACGCGGGGGACGCTAAACCTGCCGTGGAAACCAACAAGCCAATGACGGATAAGGACTTCCTGTCCTCCCGCATTGCCAAGCTTACGGGCAAGCAGCCCCCTGCTGCCGCCCAAGAGCCTGAATCGGTTCCTCCGAAGGAGCCCGAAGCCAAGGAGACCCCCTCACAGGAGGGCGAACCCAAGGCCGAGGCCGCTCCCCAGAAGGAAGTTCTTTCAAAGGAAATTGAGGACCTCACGGATGAGGAGATCGCCGAGCTTGCCCAGAAGGGCAAGAGCGGGTTGCTCAAGCGGATTGCTGAGCTCACGGCCAAGCGCAAGCTAGCCGAGGAGAAGGCAGCCGCGCTGGAGTCTGCCATTGTGCAGGCCCGGCAGCAGCTCCCTGACGCCAAGGTTGAGGATAACCCCTACGAGTCGATTGCTACCATCGAAGACCTTCAGAAACAGAAGGAAGAGGTGGATAGCTTCGTCGAGTCGGCGGAGGACATCCTCTTCAAGGCGGAGGACTTTGGGCCCAACGACGTTGTTTACACAGCGGAAGATGGCAAGGAGTGGACCAAGGTGCAGGTGCGCGAGATGCTCCGAAACGCCCGTCGTCGCCAGACCAAGTACATCCCGGCGCAGTTCAAGGAGCTCCAGCTCCGAGCGCAGCGTCAGGGAATGGAACAGCAGTTCAAGACCTTGGCCAAAACCGAGCTGTCTTGGCTGGATGGCGAAGACAACGACGTGAGGAAGCGGTATGAGGCGATGGTCAATGACCCCCGCCTACAGCAGGCCAAGCGTCTTGTGCCTGAGATTGCCCCGCAGATTGAGTATCTGGTAGCCCACGCTGCCAACTCCATCTACGGACGCCGCGAGCTGCCAATCGACAACAAGTCAAAGGCAGTTGCCCTCAACCCCCCCTCGTCCCCCGCCTCCACGGCGGCTGCCCCGGAGCGTCCTGAAAACCGCTTCGACCGGCAGCTCAAGGACATTGAAAGCCGATACAGACAAACAGGAAGCGCCAACGACTTCATCGCCCTCCGTGCAGCTCAACTCTCGAAACGCAAATCCTAATTAGTTATGTCGTTCTCCAACACCTACGATACCACCTCGCCCGGCAGCGCGGCCCTCAACCGTGAGGACCTCCACGATGCCATTAGCACGCTGGCTCCCAGCGAAACGCCGTTCCTCAGCTCTGCTGACAAGTTCAAGTGCAACGCCACCTTCGTTGAGTGGGGCGTGGACAAGCTGTCCGCTCCCGTCACCACGGCGGTGAGCGAAGGCGCTGATGTCACCGACTTCGACGACAAGTTTGAGTCCGTGGCCCGCCTTGGCAACTACGTCCACAAGCGGCGCCGGTCCTTCCGCGTGTCCGATCTCCAGCAGGCCGTCTCCTCGGTTGGCCCGCAGGACATCGCCCGTGCGGAGATGAAGGCCGTCAAGGAGCTGAAGCGTGACGTTGAAACCGTCCTCCTCGGCACGCAGGATCGTGCGGCTGAGAACGGTGGCGGCACGGCCTACACGATGCGCGGCCTCGGTGACTGGATTGACTCGGCTGGTCCGGCGGATGTCCCTTCGGACTACCGCACCCCGGCTGGTTCCATCCACGCCTCGGGCACGTTCAACGAGACGGTGCTGAACAACCTCATCACCTCCATCTACCGCCAGAACGGTTCGACCAACAGCCTCACGCTGCTGGCTGACACCGCCCTGCGCCGGGTGGTGACTGACTTCGCCCGTGCTGACGCCACCACCGGCGCCCTCCGTCAGTACAACGCCAACAGCTCGTCCGGCCTCATCAAGCTGGCGGTTGGTCAGTACCAGTCGGATCACGGCATCGTCACCATCGTGGACATGAACCCGGACACCGCGCCGGACACCACCAACAAGGACACCGGCTACCTCATCAACCCCGACTTCTACGCGGTGGGTGAGCTCATCCCGCTCGGCTCGACCCGCCTGCCGAACCTCGGTGGTGGCGAGCGTGGCTATGTGGACTGGACCGGCACCCTCAAGGTGGCGCATCCTGCCGCTCACGGCAAGATCACCGTCCTCAGCTAAACCCCAACCAAGGAGACATCACAATGGCTAAAGTTACTGTTAATGAGGGTGGCGTTTTCACCGACTACGTTCGTCTGGACTACAATGACCTGAAGGCCATCGGCAACGGTGGCACGCTGGTTATTGCCACGATCCCGGCGCACGGTGCGGTTGAGCTCTGCGGCGTCGCCAAGACGGTGGCTGTCGCGGGCACGACCACGCTCGTGTTCGACGTGGGCACGACCCTCGCGGACCCGGACGAGTTCATCAATGCGCTCGATGCGGATGCGATGACGGCCCCGGCGTTCAACACGGGCGACCAGTTCACGCTGGGCACCGCGACGAACACCACGGGTCTGGTGCAGGCCGTGAAGGCTGGCGCCTCCGCTGTGGACGTTTACCTGAAGGTGACCGACTCGGCCATCGCGTCGATCACCGCTGGTGAGTTCGTCATCGGCCTGCGGATCATTGATCTGGCGAAGTTCAGCTAAGACCACACTCGGCTGATAGAATGGGGGCGCATCCTAGGTGGGTGCGCCTCCTTTTTTATGCACATCATCACCAAGCTGCCCGGGGAAGGGGCTGTGAAGGACGCCCTGATCCGCGAGATTCGCACGGGCTTTGAGCTCATCAAGGTGAATGAGAAGAAGGAGGAAATCCTTGCCGCCCACGAAGCGCAGCGCTGGAAGGGCCATAAGACGATTCCGGGGCTGGGTAAGGCCGTGGCGTTCTACCCGGCTGACGAATACTTCCGCCTGCTGAACAAGTATGGACGGCACGAAGTGAACAGCAAGGAGTTCATTCGCTACCACCAGAAGAAGTTCCCCCATCTTTGTCCCAATAAGGTGTAATGACTACCGACACTTACAGCAACCTGCTGGAGTTGGTGAAGGCCCTGTCAGGCAACACCGCCCTGACGACTGAGGAAAACTCCCTAGTCAACCAGTTCATCAACCGGCGCATCTACAATGCCTACCGGCGGATCAACTACTGGCCCCGCTATCTGGTGCTGGGAGAGGCCCGGGCGGTGAGTGGCGGGGTGGTGCCATTCACGCAGGCCACCCTCAACCCGATTGGCAGCTTCCTCCGCATCTACGACGAGGCCCCGTATGGCACGTACAGCGTGACGGAGTTGACGTACAACGTGACGGCGGACGGGGCTGACATCGTGTCCCCGCCTGACGGGCTGGACACGGTGTACGTGGACTACAAGAAGCGGTGGGAGGGGCCCTACAACTCCACCACCAACTCCCTCGTTCCGCTGGAGTTCTTCCATTACGCCGCCCACGCCGCTTTTGCCGATTTTCTGCGGTATGATGGGCAGAACGACAAGGCTGCCGCTGAAGAGGGGTATGCCGAGTCCCTTCTTGTGCTAGAATTGGAGGACGTGATGAACCAGCGTAACTTCAATACGGCTGGGAAGCGCATCCGTTCTCACCAGACCACGCAATCACGCCACTCCTCAACCCGCTAAGCCATGGCCAACGCCCGCATCGTCAACACGCCCTCGCAGGCGATTCCCCAGAACAGCACGACGCACGCCCAGAACACGATTAGTTCGACGGCGGAGGCGGTCATTGACTTCACCCTCAATGCCTCCACGACGCACGTTCTGGTGCAGTTCAATGGGGCGGCGGCGCGGGTGACGTTGGACGGCACGACCAACCCGACGACCACCAAGGGGTTCCTCTACAACGATGGTGCGACGGCCTATTGGCCCCGGCAGACGGCCATTGCGGCCAAGGCGATCCGTGCGGCGGGTACGGACGTGGTGGCTGAGATTCAGGAGCTGAACTACCTGTGACCGTCTTTGAGACCAGTTTGCTGGCTAAGTCCGATAGCCGCTATCGGGGCATTACCCCCATTGTGGCGGACAAGGCTTTCTGGTCTGAACTGATCATTGGGCAGCCGTACATCAATGTGCCGGATGTGCAGTTTACGCTCATTACGTCAGCCGGCGATCGGCTGGTGGACAGCGCGGCCAATCCCTTCATAGCCCTTACTTAAAATGCCCGACATTCGCATCAAGGACCTTACGACGACGGCGTCCAGCACGGCTTCTGACGACTTCTTTGCGGCAGACGGGACGACGAACGGCACGCGGAAGCTGTCTGCCTTCAGCCCGACGTTTGGCGGCAACGCCACGGTGGGCGGGACGCTGACGGTGACGGGCGACACTAGCACCTTCGGCATCAACAGTTCCACGAACAACTCCATCAAGATCATTACCGGAGTTGGCACTACTGCATCGCCAAGGTACGGGTTACTGGACTTCCGCAATTACAACGACCTAAAGAGCGGAGCCTACCTTCGAGTTGCCAATCGAGAGTCTGATACGAACGCCTTCCTGATGAACATCGCCGTCCGTAGCAACGCGGACGTTCTCACGAGCATTGCGACGTTCTCGGACACGCAACTGGCCGTCCTGTCCACCACCGCCTCCACCTCCACCTCGTCCGGTGCTCTGGTGGTGGGCAACGGGACGAGTGGCGGGCTGGGGGTGGGTGGCGCGGCGACTATTGGTGGGCTTGTAAAGGGCGCTCAGAATACCTATTCGGACACTAATGTTCCGACCGGGCTTAGTGCTGGATTTCAAGTGGACGTTCAAAACGCCACAACCCGCGACATTCTCACGTTTGGGGATGGAACCCGCCACGGCCTAATCAGGGGTTATCACGATGGAGCCGGAACGATCAACTGGCGATTTGGCCGCTACACGGCGAGCACGTTTGCCGAATATGTACGCATTGCTGGGCTTGCGGCTGCTGACGCTGTTGTCTCGATCTTCGGCACCACCGCCTCCACCTCTACCTCCTCCGGTGCGCTGGTGGTGAGCGGGGGCGTGGGGGTGGCGGGGGCGATTTATGCGGGGGGTGTTACCAATGCCACCGGCGGAGTCCGTATTGAAAATAGTGGTGGTAGTAATGTACGCTCGGTGTACCGAAATAATTACGGAGCTACGGACGAAAAGGCTTGGGTGTGGGACGTTGATAACGAGGGATCTCTGTTTTTAAGAGCCTTAACGGATGCGGAAACTGGCAGCACGACCATAATTTCGTTTCCGCGTCTCGGTGCTGGAGCAGGTGTTTCATCTGTTAGTTTCAATGCGAATGTAAATCATACTTTTGCGGGCGCCGTGGTCGCAAATAGAGCGTCTAACGCCTTCCGTATCACGACCGCGCAAACGCCTGCGTCGGCTACCGCTACCGGCACCGCTGGCACCATCTGTTGGGACACGTCCTACATCTACGTCTGCACCGCGACCAATACTTGGAAGCGGGTCGCCATTTCCACTTGGTAATCTTTCCCTATGAATACCGTCATCGCCATCTCCCCCGTTTCCGTCTGGACCCCTGCTGGCACCAAGAGCGCCACGCAGTTCAATGTCCGTTACGTGAACTACCAGAACGGTCCCGCCGTTGCCGACTGCCAGCTCCTTGACGCTGCCGGTGCGGAGGTTGCCGCCCAGCTCGTCAATGCCACCGCCGCCCAGACGGCTACGTGGACCAGCGATGCGGCGTTCTACAAGGTGCTGGCCCAGAACGCTGGCCTCACCCCGCTCTGATTCTTCGGGATTGACATCCCGTGGTAGGCTTGTAGGCGTCATTTATGGACGCCAAACAGGCACTAAACATCATCAATCAGGTGTGCGCCGAATTTCGGGGCACTCGGCAGGACCACGAACTGCTCAAGCAGGCTATTCAGGTGTTGGAATTGAAGGTTGAAACACCCATCAAGGAATGAACGCTACCATCATCGCCTCCATCGTTCGTCATCTGCTCGGCATTGCGTCGGGCTACCTCATTGCCAAGGGCATTGAGTTGGACAGCGGCACCATTGAAACCGTCGCGGGCTCGATTGGGAGCCTTTTGGCGGTGGGTTGGAGCC
>Ga0255169_1000537_pt1 | contig 14095 bp, 31 predicted proteins | sample Atl_Miss_RepC_8d_FD_183179 | JGI IMG/M metagenome (GOLD analysis project Ga0255169, IMG submission 183179) | Freshwater microbial communities from Altamaha River, Georgia, United States - Atl_Miss_RepC_8d | ecosystem: Environmental > Aquatic > Freshwater > River | place: USA: Georgia | collected...
GGTTATCACACACCAAGGGTTCTCTCGTACGGCCTCCGATGCCTTTGCCGAGGCGCTGGCTGACCAACTCAATGCGGCGCATCCCGACATGATGTACCTGCCCGACGACACGGGGGTGTATACGGATACGGCTGAGTTCACCGATGTCATCCCCGAGTGCACCAACATCTCGGTTGGCTATGACCACGAGCACAGCGCCAACGAGTCCCTCAACATCCACCACTTCGTTGCGCTATCCAAAGCAGTCCTGCGCGTGCAATGGGATAGCCTGCCCACCGACCGTGACCCGACCAAGATAGAGCACAAGGACTGGAAGACGGACTATGCGTACGGGGGATATGGCGCATGGGGGGCGTGGGGGGCAACCAGTGTCGGAACAACCAGTGTCCACGCTTCTCTTGCCTACCAAACCATCGACGATGAAGAGTTCCTTCGCACAGACCTGCTCTACGCATTGGAGGATGCGGCCTTCGGCCAGCCACGGTTCCTCATCGAGATGATGTGTGAGTCCGTCTACCCCGAGGAGCCCGAGTTGGCCGAGCACTTTATCGACCGCAAGAAACTCACCGAGCGCGTCATCAAACAGGCGCGGCATGATGCCAAGGTCTACGACCCCAACACGGTGTTGTGTGGACTGTTCGACACAGCGTACAAGGAATAGTTTAGGCCTCAGTAGTCTAACGCTTGACAACCTTTACCGAACCTTCTATGCTGGGGGTTCGGTCTTTTTGGAGTAAGCAATGCCAGATATTAAAACTGCAATGAGCAAAGTGCTCGAAAAGTGGGACAACCACGAGAACGCGATTCGCAAACCACAGGAGAAAACAATGGCCTTCAGCAAAACAGGAAACTTGACACACGATGTCTTTAGATTCATTCAATCAGGCGCATGGACATCATCAGAAGTAGTGAACATATTGGCTAAGCACGGATACAAAACGACATCAGTTCACTCTATCATCACACAGATGCGCAGGACGGGGATGGTGGTGTCGAGTGGCGGATACTTAGCCACAACGCAAGCCGAGTACACGCCACTCAAGAACCCGTACCACAAGAGAAAGAAGAAAGAAGCGCCAGTCAAACTCAAGAAAGCCACACGCGAGACAATCAAAGACACAATACCCGCAACAACGGGCATCGCCGCATTGAAGGTCGCTACTACCCAGACGAAGTGGGATGCGGAGACGGTCATTGCAAACATGGGAATCAAAGAGGCGTTCAAACTGTATGAAGAACTCAAGAAATACTTCAAGTAAAAGGAGAAAGCAAAATGGAAATGAGAGACGAGTTCGCCAAGGCGGCGATGCAAACATTGTTGGCCAAGCTAACCAAGTGGGAGTCGGAAGACCAAATCTGTATCGACTGGGTAGCAACGGTGGCATACGACGTGGCAGAGGCTATGTTAGAGGCACGCCGTCCAGAGGAGAGGGAGGAGCCGAAATGACACCGACCGTACGCAAGTACCCCCGCACCTTGAACGAGGCGTTCCCTCAAGACTACGCCATGAGTTGGTGGGAACCGCACCGCCCGAACTACGGGTTCTTCAACATCACCCTACGCATCGCCGCTGTCGTGCTGTGGGTTTGGCTCGCTTACTACTTCACAAAGGATTGACCATGTGGGATTGGATTGAACGAATTGGATTCACATTTGTGTTTTTCTTGGGGCTGTTCTTCACAGCGGCCTACCTCATCTGCATCTTGTTCGGCCTGTGGTTGCCCGCCATTGCCTTTGGCGTGGGGTTGCTCTGCCTCTTGATGCTTGTCCATGTTGACCTTGAAGGGAAGCCGCGTGATGCAAAGTCTCAATAACTTATGGTTCGACCTGCGCGTGATTGGGTACTGGCTCCTGCCGTACCTCGTCACATTCCCAACGGTGTACTTGGTCGGTGCGTTCGTGGAGTTCAGCCTGAACCCACAGAACTGGACATGGAATGCCCGCTTGGTGACGGCGCTCTTTGGTGTGTGCTACGGATATGCCCTGCACATGAGGATGGATGTTGAGCGGGAGTATCGCAATGACCAACGAAAGTAAAGAAACAGGTGGGCCAGCGTTTCCGGGTAAGCAAAAGGCTTTGGTGATTCAAGCGGAACATAGAGAAATAGCAAGTCAATATGAAATTGAACACAACGGCATGACCCTGCGGGATTACTTTGCGGCAAAGGCTATGCAAGCGATGCTTACAAGTCCTGAGTTTTTGGTTGTTGTAACTGCTGACGAGGCGGTTGGAGGCAACGCCAAGGAACGAGTCTCAAATGTTGCGTTTGCGTACGCAGATGCCATGCTGGAAGCGAGGAAAAAATGAAATTCAGAAAAAAGCCCGTGGTCATTGAGGCCACGCAATGGTTCAAGGACGGAGACCATCCGCTGGTGAGAATCCCTGCCGGAGAGGAAGCGGACACTGCGGCATGGTCTGAAAACTTGCAAGGCTTACCAAAAGGTTCTCTTGGATTGATTGACACGCTAGAAGGACCGCACTTCGTCACCCCCGGCGACTGGATAATCACCGGCGTAAAGGGTGAACACTACGCTTGCAAGCCCGACATTTTTGAAATGACCTATGAGAGGGTGGAATGACCAACGCATTTGACACCAGCGGCCCAAGTCTGATTGGCAAGGAGCTTGAGCACAACGCTAGAAACTCCCGCAAGGGAGCCAAGATGGTGGAGAAGCTACGCGCCGATGGCAAGGAGCCCATGTACATCGGTCTGACCAAGAAGCCCATGTACGACAAGGCGCCCAAGGAAGTGCTGATAAAGAAGGGGAAGGTATGACTCAAGACGACATTATGCGAATAGCGCGGGAGGCTTGCCCATACACAACCGACGAAATGCGAGGCGCTTTCTACGAAGGATTCCTCAAAGGCGCTGTTGCCGAGCGTGAGGAGTGTGCGAAGTTGTGTGAGGAAGGTGGCAGAGACGAAAGCGGTCGCGTTCATGTGCAAGCATGGGGGTGCGCCAAAGCAATCCGAGCAAGGGGTAAGGTGCGGGAGCACGTCATGTCCGGCGACTGCTGGTGCAATCCTGAGCTTAATTACACAGACCCTGAAACGGGGGCAGAAGTGTGGGTGCACAAGGAGCCACAATGAGCACGGAGTCCCTACGCCGCAGGATTGCCACGACGATTGCCTTACGAGAGATTCTTCTAAAGCATCCAGATGGCATGACCACGACGCAACTGTCCGGCAAACTCAACACGAGCGCCGAGTACATCAAGAATATTCTGCATTCAGAGTATGGGTTCTACATCGACCGCTACATGACAAGCCCGAGGCTGACCGCCGTGTGGTGTTGCGTCGAGGTTCCCGAGAACTGTCCACTACCGGAGAAGAAACAATGAGCAGAGAAGCAATGAAGCTGGCGTTGGAGGCGTTGGAGCGTGGCGAAGCCGCCCACGGCATTACAGGAGAACAGAAATGACAAGAGAAGAATTACTAGACCTATTTGCGGCTGAGGCAATGAAAGCCTTAATTGCTACTGAGAAGCACAACCCAGGCAGTGTGGCAAGAAGCGCGTATCAGATTGCTGAATCTATGCTTGAGGAAAAAGAAAGAATACTTGCTCGCTGGCAGTTAAACGAGGACATCAAGACAGGCAGTATTGATAAGTTGGACTTGCCGATTAGGGTTTTGCATTGTTTACGCTCTGAAGGCATATACACGACAGCACAACTTCAACAGTGGACTGCCCGTGACTTGCGGAAAATTCCCAACATGGGAGCAAAAGGAATCAGAGAAGTTGAATATGCAATGCTTGCAATTGGGTTGCATTTAAAGGGGCAAGAGCCATGCGTGAAATCATGAACATTGAGCAAGAAAAAGCCTTACGAGAATACTTGCAAGAGGCCATCGTGCCTTTGATTGAGCAAGTGCTGGTCAAGAAACTGGGGCAAGCCATGTCGTTTGCGGCAGAGCAACTCATTCAACCCAAGCGTGAATGGCAGGGGCTGACGGATGAGGAAGTCATGCGAACATTTGAAGGCATCGTCAAGTACGCACCCAGTGAAATGCGATTGAAAGACTTTGCCCGTGCCATCGAAGCCCAGTTAAAGGAGAAGAACACATGAGCCTAAAACAAATGCAAGCCTTGGAGCAAGGTTTAAAACAAGCACCGCCCTGCAAGACAGGTAGCCAATGCACAACCAAGTGCACGGAGTGCGCCGAGCCAGAGACTGTGGAGTGTCACACCTGCAAAGGATTAGGCCGCATCTACATGGGTTGCGGTTCGTGGATTCATTGTGATACTTGCAATACCACTGGCAAAGCAACCACCCCACCCAAGCGTGAATGGCAGGGGCTGACGGATGAGGAAGTGCAAATGTTCATTGATGCTCGTTGGGGCGATGGTGTGAACTTTACTCATTTCATACGAGCCATCGAAGCCAAACTCAAGGAGAAGAACACATGAGTAGCGTACAAGCAGTGACGGATGACATAAAGTTTGAGGCACGGATTGCTTCGTTCTATGAGTTAGACGACGATGCCCAGCGGGACATTTTGTTGGAGTTATCCAAGACTTTTGCCGAGCTTGGCAAGAAGCACCACTTCTTGGTCTGGCGGGTGCAGATACATGGAGAGAAGAAGTGATTCTCTGCCGACACCAATTTTTTCAAGTAAAGGAAGTAGAAGATGGCTACTGGTTCAAATGCAAATACTGCAACACCCAAGTCCACGGAAAAATCGCCATGCACAACCCTTATCAAGGGGGCACCGTGGTACACACCGGAGCAACTGGCCGAGCCAAAACAGAAATGGCCAGCGGCGGTACGGGACAAAAAGTTCCGGGGGCGCGTAGAGATGCTAGCACTACGGGTCCTGACAATGGATGACCTGAAATGAAACGAAAGGAGAAAGCAAAACCAATAGACTGGCGCACATGGTGGCCGTTCAAACAGGCCACGGGCGAGGCACTGCGCCAACTCAACAAGCGCCAGCCCAAGCAACAACCAACCCCAGCAACACATGGAGAAGCACTACTATGAAAAGTTTTGATGAGCAATGCAACGGTATGCGAGCCGACGATATGGTGAACGCACCATCCCACTACACCGCAGGAGGAATAGAAACAATAGACTACATCCGGGCCAAGTTGACAACCGAGCAACTTAGAGGGTATTATTTAGGAAACCTACTTAAATATTTAAGTAGGGCGCGGCTGAAAAATGGCGCGGAGGATTACAAGAAAGCCGAGGTTTACTTACGATGGTTAAACGAGTTGGAAGACCAAGAAGCACAGAAAAAGTAGGCCGTGTGTTTGGGCGCTTGCGGGTAGTAGCGCCCACACGTAAAGACGACAAGCCTGCATGGAAATGTATTTGTTCTTGCGGGGCAGAGCATGTTGTAAAAAACTGTGATCTGAAATCCACAAAAAGTTGTGGATGTTTACGTGTGGAACTTGGCAAAGCCAGAGCCACTCATGGGATGTTAAAGACGCCTACATATCAAGCATGGCACTCCATGAAACAGCGTTGTTTAAACCCAAACAACAAAGCATGGAAGAACTACGGCGGCAGAGGCATAACTGTCTGTAAACGTTGGAAAGATTCTTTTGAGGCTTTCTACGCAGATATGGGGGAATGCCCTGATGGAATGTCTTTGGACAGAATTGACAATCAAAAAGGGTACGCGCCAAATAACTGCCGTTGGACTACATCAAAAGCACAAGCACGAAACAGGAGAAGCAATGCAAATTTCATACTGAACAAAAAACAGTATTCGCTAGTTGAGCTTAGCGAGTTGAGCGGACTGTCCGTCCAAGTTTTAAGCTGGCGAATTTATAAAATGGGCATGACGGTTGACAAGGCCGTGCGTACCCCACTACTGAGAAACCGAAGACAGAATAAAGGATTCTGACATGGCCATGACACCGTAAACGTGGTAAAATTTTAACTCCAGTAAAGGAGTCCCGTATGTCCCCAGAAAAAAGAGAAAAATGGATGGCTGCACGCTACAAACACGGCGGATACGCCGGTGGAAAAGAGCGGCCAGAACACTATGTCTGGCGCACAATGCTTGCCCGGTGCCATAACCCAAATGACAAAAACTTTTGTCACTACGGGGGGCGAAACATACGGGTTTGTAAACGCTGGCTGAAGTATGAAAATTTTGTTGCCGATATGGGCCCCCGCCCATCTCCTGCGCACAGCCTTGACAGGATAAATGTTGACGGTGATTACAAGCCAAGCAACTGTCGATGGGCTACCAGAAGCGAGCAACAAAAGAACAAAACTTCCACTCGTGTTTACACCAACGGAAATTTCACAGGAACTTTGGTCGAATGTGCGAAGCACGTTGGTATAAGCAAAGAACTGGCGCATTGGCGCTGGAAAACTCACAGCACATTTGAGAAAGGTATAGCATGGCGAGAACTCCAGAAGCGGCTGTAAAACAGTGCGTCAAAAAAACGCTTGATGAGATGGGCATCTACCACTTCTCTCCGTTCCAAGCAGGGATGGGCAGGGCGGGCATCCCAGACATCATCGCCTGCTACAACGGGCTCTTCGTTGCTTTCGAGTGTAAGGCTGGAGAGAATCAACCAACAGCGCTACAAGAGCGCGAGATGAACAACATCCGCAAAGCACGCGGGTTGGCGTTCGTCATAAACGAAAAAAACATGCACCAAATAAAGGAGTTATTGCAATGGATGCGTTAAACATGTTCGAGAAAATTCAAGGCCTCTCCGATATGGAGAAGGCGCACTTCAAGATGGCGCTCATGAACCTGATGTCCTGCTACACAGATGACACCTGCTCCGGTCTGCTGGTGGTCAACCGCTTCGATGAGGAGAGCACCTCGATTGTCTCGCTGGGTGTCCATCAGGACGATGTGTTGGAGGTTGTGCAAACGCTCGCCAAGATTCTTGAGGCAGATGAGAAGCTGGGCAAAACGGGGGTGGTGACAGTCCAATGAGCAAGCCATATCACAAGGATAAAACTATGACCAATCGAAACACAGCACCAAGCTATTGGTTCGCAAGAACCGATTATGAAGGGGCGGGTCCAACGTATGTGGTCGGGCGTGGGGATGAGGAGATTACACACCCATGCTTGTTCCAAGACGAAGCGCAAGCAATTGTCGGTGCCTTGAATGCTTTGCACAGCACAGAAGGAGAACAGTGATGGCAAAACTGCCCTACACATTCACTATTTGTCCGGATGGTCCTGAACCTAAACGGTTCACTGCAAGCTGCCCAGAAATGGTCGTGGCACTGATGAACGGAGACGACTTGACCATCGACCAGCGCAAGGCGCTCCTGTTACCGCAGCCGGGTAAAACAAACATTGAGGTGGTTAAAGTCAACAAGGAAAACAAGTGAGCAAGCCATATCAAACCATACTGACAATCGACTTCGAGACACGGTGGGACAGCAAAGACTACACGCTATCGAAGATGACCACAGAGGAGTACATCCGTGACCCGAGGTTCAAAGCGTTTGGCGCAGTCATACATGAGCTTGGCTCTGATCGAGTCATGCAGTGGTATCGAGGAGACGAGCTACCTAGAATCTTGGGGACTTACGACTGGAGCAAAACCGCAGTACTCGCACATAACGCTCAGTTTGACGTATCCATCCTCTCATGGCACTACGGAGTCAAGCCCTGCTTCATCTTCGACTCGCTATCAATGGCGCGTGCTCTTCGCGGCGTGGAGGTTGGCAATAGTCTCGCCAAACTTGCAGCAGATTTTGGTCTTCCCGAAAAAGGGCGAGCCGTACATTCGACGGACGGTCTGTCGGAGTTGGACGAGCACATGGAGTCTGAACTTGCAGAGTATTGCAAGCACGACGTATTTCTCTGCGAGGAGATATTCAGACGATTGGTAGAGGGGTACCCGTCCAAAGAGTTGCGCCTCATCGACATGACTTTGAAGATGTACACCGACCCCATGCTGGTGCTCGATGAGGAGATGCTCATCAAAGCCTTACGAGAAGAAGGAGAACTGCGTGAAGGCCTACTCAATAAGCTCGGCGTGGCAGAGGCTGAACTCGCGTCGAACCCAAAGTTTGCTGCCCTACTTGAATCGCTCGGGGTTCCTGCGCCAAGGAAAGTTAGTAAAACTACCGGGAAAGAAACACTCGCTCTGGCGAAAAACGACGCCCTCTTCCAAGCGCTCCTCAATGGTGAACGTGAAGACATTGCCCTTCTTTGTGAAGCTCGGCTTAGGGTTAAATCGACATCCGAGCGTACTCGGGCGCAGAGGTTTCTCGACATCTCCCGTCGTGGTGCGCTTCCGGTCCCGCTCAGCTACTACGGTGCGAAATCTGGGCGCTGGGCTGCTGCAAAGGGGTCAGCCATCAACATGCAAAACCTCAAGCGAGGGAGTTTCCTGCGCAAAGCCATTATGGCTCCGGTGGGGCACCAGCTTGTCGTCGGGGACCTATCTCAGATTGAACCGCGAGTACTCGCATGGTTTGCGGATTACGAGGGCTTGCTCGACATCTTCCGGTCTGGCAGTGACGCTTATGCCGCTTTCGGCGCTCAGATGTTCAACATACCCGGCCTATCAAAAGAGAGCCATCCAGACCTTAGACAGTCTGCAAAGTCGGCGCTCCTCGGGTGCGGGTACGGGCTTGGCTGGGCGTCTTTCGCTGCCCAGCTTCTTGTTGGATTCCTTGGCGCACCTCCCGTACGCTACGACAAGGAGTTTGCAAAGAAGCTCGGTGTGGACTCGGCCTATATTGAGCGCTTCCTGAGTTGGGAGGAGAACATCAAGAAGCTCGAAGACATCCCGCACACATGTACGCAGAAAGAGTTACTCATCCACTGCGTCGCCGCCAAGAAGATCATCGACATCTATCGGGAGACATCGCACCCCGTGGTGGCGTTCTGGGACTTTTGCGGCGCTTTGTTGGAGCGGTCACTTGTCGGCGGCGAAGAAGTCAGGTATAAATGCGTTACGTTTCGGAAAGGCGAGATCGTTTTGCCCTCCGGGATGTCAGTCAAATATCCGAATTTACGCAAAGACGACGAGAAGAATTGGGTCTACGGCAACGAGGGTGAGAAGCCAACGAAGCTGTATGCAGGGAAGATAGTGAACAACATCGTGCAGGGTTCTGCGCGAGTCGTTATGACTGATGGAATGCTACGGGTGAGCAAAAGGTACCCCGTGGTAGGCACAGTCCATGACGAGCAGATTGTCTGCGTGCCAGATGCCGAGGCGGAAGAAGCCAAGGACTGGGTTCTGGAGCAGATGATTATGGAGCCGAGCTACATGCCGGGTATACCGCTCAACGCGGAAGTCGGTGTGCATCGTCGGTACGGTTTGGCGAAAGGATAATGTATGAAGCACGAAGGACTAGAACTAGGCCACGCAAGAGCAGACAGTGCAGCAGCGCGGGCCGGTGCTGCGTGGATGGCCGACGCTTTACATGCGTTCAAATCCCACGCCATGCTCCACAAGTACTTCACCACGGAGCAGGTAAGACTGGCAAATCCGCATCTGGCGGAACCGCCTGACCGTCGTGCTTGGGGTGCAGTGCCGCGCATCGCCAAGAAGGAAGGCATCGTCCGCGCTCACGGGTGGACCCGCGCTGACAGCCGCACAGTACACGGCATGGTCGTGACCATGTGGGAGTCAAGCATTTACACAGGAGAAAGCAAATGAAGCAACTAACACTACCAAAGAAACTAAAAGTCGGTGACAACTGGTACAGCGTTGACATCGCTGAGACACTGCGCGATCGCATGATGGCGGGCGAGGTGCACTATGGCAAGCGCACCATCACGCTGGCGCGTCGGTCATACCACGGCATCCCCCTCAAACTCTCAGCCCTGCACGAGACGTTCTGGCACGAGTTGGTTCACGCCATCTTGGACAGCATGGATCGCACAGACCTGAACAACGACGAGAACTTTGTCGAGGAGTTCAGCGCCCGGTTGGCTAAGGCTATTGCATCTGCGAGGTTCGGATGAGCGAAGCGTTTAAAAAAGCAGAAGCCGCGATAGCACATCTGCCTACACCCAACATCGAGGACTTCATCGACTACGCAAAGACCAACTTTGTGGAGCTATCGCTGTTGTATGGGGAAGGGTTTGTTGTCCATGCTGTGCACATTGCTGAGCTTTTGCTTGAAGCAGAAACTAAGTGCAGCCAGTGCGGCTGCATGATCTGTGAATGTGGAGAATACGAATGACCATCAAGTGGAGCCACAGTGCGCTCAAGGACTACGAGGGATGTGCTCGCCGCTACTACGAGGTGAAGGTGCTCAAGAACTACCCGTTCACGGACACGCAAGCAACCCTCTACGGCAAGGAGTTTCACACGGCAGCCGAGCTTTACATCAAGGACGGCACCCCGCTGCCTCCCCAGTTTGAGTTCGCCGCCGATGTGCTCGAAGCGCTCAAGGCCAAGCCCGGAAGGAAGCTGTGCGAGTACGAGATGGGGTTGACCCAAGACTTGAAGCCCTGCGGTTTCAACGACAAGGGTGTGTGGGTGCGCGGTATTGCCGACCTGCTCATCATTGACGACGACAACCTCACGGCCAGAGTCGTGGACTACAAGACGGGCAACAACAAGTACCCTGATCGGGAGCAGCTAAAGCTCATGGCGCTCATGGTGTTCGCACACTTCCCGCACATCCGGCGGGTGTCAGGCGCTTTGCTGTTCGTCCTCAAGAACGACATTGCCAAGGCCAGCTTCATGCGAGGCGAGGCTGAGGATTACTGGTGGGATTATCGGGAGCGCGTCGCCCGCATTGAACAGGCGCATGAGACTGGGGTGTGGAACCCCAAACCAACACCGCTGTGCGGCTGGTGTGTGGTCAAGACCTGTGAGTACAACCGAAAGCGAGATTGATATGACACAAACCAACGGCAAGAGAGACTATAAACATGCATACAAATTGCAAAAAGCAAGTGGAGAAACTAAAGACCAGATCGAGCGCCAGCGAGCGCGTCGTGCATACGACAAGGCTGGCGTGGATCGGAGCGGCAAGCACATCGACCACATCAAGCCCCTGCGTGAGGGAGGCAAGTCAACGAAGGGCAACACCCGACTGCGCAGCCCCAAAGCAAACATGAGCGATAAATAAAAGGAGAAGGCAATGGAGATCATCGACGACAAAGCCGTCGTCTTTAAGACACGCAACCCAGACAAGTACAAGATCATCCCCAAGCACAAAGTCCTGTCCAAGGACGGCGACACGTACGAGTTGGCGGTTTACTTCGGGTTAGACGAGGCGCGAGTCCTAAAGAATCTAGGCTTAAAAGATGTGCCCTCACCTATCACACGCCGCTACAAGTGGCCCGGTAGGTATAAGCCAATGGCTCACCAAGTCGATACTGCCTCGTTCTTGACCCTGCACCGCAGAGCCTTCTGCTTCAACGACCCCGGCACTGGCAAGACGCTGGCTGCACTCTGGGCGGCAGACTACCTGATGTCGCTTGGCTTTGTGCGCCGTGTGCTTATCCTCTGCCCTCTCTCGATCATGCACTCTGCATGGATGAGCGACTTGAACAACAGCATCATCCATCGCTCTGGCATCGTAGCCCACCACCCCAAGGCAGCGCGGCGCATCGAGATGATTCAGCAGGACTACGAGTTTGTCATCTGCAACTACGACGGACTCAACCTGATCGCAGACGAGATCAAAGCCGATGGTAGGTTCGACCTCATCATCGTCGATGAAGCCAACGCGTACAAGACCAGCACGACCAAGCGCTGGAAGACTCTGAAGTCCATCCTCACGCCAAGCACCCACCTCTGGATGATGACGGGCACACCTGCATCGCAGTCCCCTGCCGATGCGTACGGGCTGGCCAAGCTGGTCAACCCCGATGGCGTGCCGATGTTCTTCACTGGCTGGCGTGACTCGGTGATGAACAAGATCACCATGTACAAGTGGGCACCCAAAGCCGACGCCAAGGAGAAGGTCTTCAACGCACTGCAACCGGCCATCCGGTTCTCCAAAGACCAATGCCTTGACTTGCCGCCAGTGATGACGCTCGTGCGCGAGGTGCCGCTCACTCCCCAACAGAGCAAGTACTACAACCTGCTCAAGGAACAGATGCTGGTGCAAGCGGCAGGGGAGACCATCACTGCGGTCAACGCCGCTACTGGGCTGAGCAAGCTCCTGCAAATCAGTTGCGGTGCGGCGTACACCGACGAGAAGGAAGTGGTCGAGTTCGACGCGGCTCCGCGCTTGGGTGTGCTGGAGGAGATACTGGAGGAGACGAGCCGCAAGGTCATCATCTTCGCTTTGTTCCGCGCCAGCATCGACACCATCCAGAACCACCTCACCTCCAAGGGCATCACCAACGAGTGCATCCACGGCGGGGTGACAGCCACCAAGCGTGCCGACATCATCCACCGCTTCCAGACTGCTGAGAACCCTCGCGTGCTGGTGATGCAACCGCAAGCCACTGCCCACGGGATTACCCTAACTGCGGCTGACACGGTGGTGTTTTACGGCCCGTTGATGTCCGTTGAGCAGTACATCCAATGTATTGCTCGCGCCGATCGCAAGGGGCAGAACTCGGACAAAGTAACCGTTATCCATATTCAGAGTTCGCCAGTTGAAAAGAAAATGTTTAAGGCGCTGGCGGCTAAGGTGAACGACAACACGCTCCTCACAGAGATGTTCACGCTCGAAATAAATTCTTGAGAAAGGGGGTTGCAACACAGCCGAAACCGTGTAAACTGTCAAACACTAGACAAAGCAAACAGGAGAAAGTAATGGTCGAAGAAACCGAACAAGAGTCGGTGGTGGAGAACATCCCCCTCGATAAACTCGTCAAAATCCACAGTAAGATCAAGGCGCAAATGGAAGCGCTCGACCGACAACTCGCAGAGTTGGAAGAGCAGCGCACCGAAATCCGTTTAGCCATCAAGGATCAGATGCGTGCCCTCGGGCTCACATCTGTGCAAACCTCTTCCGGCACCGTCTCGTTGATGAAGAAGACGCGCTACAACACACAGGACTGGGACTCGTTCAAGTCATTCTTGCTTGAACACCAAGCCGTAGACCTGTTGGAGAAGCGCATCGCCCAAACCAACATGGCGCAGTTTCTGGAAGAGAATCCGGGGGTCGTACCGCCCGGACTGAACTCAGTCACTGAGTTTGACATTCGTGTAACCAAAGCAAGGAAGTAAATCATCATGAGCAATATCACGCTTTTTTCGTCTTCAAATGTTCCCGCATTCGCTCGTAACAATGAGTTGTCTGACACCGCCAAAGCCCTCACAGGCGGCGGCTCCGGAGCCTCGACCAAGCGCATCAGCATCAAGGGCGGCGTGTTCCGTCTGGTCGCTGGTGGCAAGGAAGTGGCAAGCATCGAGGATCGCCACCTTGACGTGGTAATCGTCCGTGCTGCCCCCAAGGTCAGCCGCATCTTCTACGGTGGCGCATACGACGCTGAGAAGATTGTGCGCCCTGACTGCTGGAGCAACGACGGCGAGAAGCCCGATGCCAGCATCGAGGCTCCACAGAACAAAACCTGCATGGGCTGTCCCCAGAACGAAGCAGGCTCAGGTAACGGTAACAGCCGTGCCTGCCGCTTCCAACAGCGTCTGGCTGTTGTGCTGGCCGACAACATGGAAGGTGATGTGCTTCAACTGACACTCCCCGCAACGAGCGTCTTCGGTAAAGAAGAAGGCGACAAGCGCCCACTGCAAGCCTATGCCCGCTTCTTGGCGGCGCAGAACCCACCCGTCAACCCCGAGCAGATCGTCACTCGCATGAAGTTCGACACCAAGGCCGAGAGCCCCAAGTTGTTCTTCGCACCTGTGCGCTGGCTGACCGATGACGAGTACCCCACCGTGGTCGATCAAGGCAACACCGAGGATGCCAAGCGTGCAGTCACCCTGACTGTGGCGCAAGCCGATGGTGTGAAAGCCGCGCCCATGACCATCGCAGGTAAGGCTCCCAAAGCTGCACCCAAGGCCGAGCCTGTCGAGGATGACGAGCCGCAAGTGGTCAAGGGTTCCAAGACCAAGGCCGTGGCTGACGCAGACGACGAGCCGGAAGTCCGCAAGGAAACCGCCAAGCCCAGCGCTGTGCCCAGCAAGAAATCCAAGCTCGCTGACATCGTTAGCGACTGGGACGACGAGTGAGGTGTAGCATGGACGACAACACTTTCTACACCCGAGCATGGACTC
>Ga0255169_1000546_pt1 | contig 13879 bp, 11 predicted proteins | sample Atl_Miss_RepC_8d_FD_183179 | JGI IMG/M metagenome (GOLD analysis project Ga0255169, IMG submission 183179) | Freshwater microbial communities from Altamaha River, Georgia, United States - Atl_Miss_RepC_8d | ecosystem: Environmental > Aquatic > Freshwater > River | place: USA: Georgia | collected...
GAAAGGCTGCTTACCCAAGGTGAGATTTGATCTTGAACTGATCTCATGAAATCACTTACTGCAATAACTGGACCTTTTTCTTTCTTTAATTTATTAGTTACATATGCGGTTTGCTTTTGATCTGGGTTTAATAAGTTATTTCTATCAACTGCTAGGCCATCACGACGAAGCTCATTCCAAGAGGTAACAGAGTAAATAGTGGCTGCAACTTTAAAATCTTCATTAAGAAGTTTTTGCGCCTTTAGTGCCCAATTAACTGATACACCAGAGGCTAATATCGCCACCTTTTTACGGCGTCTTCTAATTGGTTTTTTTAATAGGTATATTCCTTTAAGCACTCCCTCAACATCAAGATTTTCTGGTTCTGCTGGTTGTTGATATGGCTCGTTATAAACCGTTAGGTAGTAGTAGATGTTTTCACTATTTTCACCATACATTCGGTTAAGGCCATCCTTAACAATGTGGCCTAACTCGTAACCAAAGGCTGGATCATAGGAAATAACTGCTGGATTTGTTGAAGCTAGAAGTAGTGAGTGGCCATCTTCATGTTGTAATCCCTCACCATTTAATGTTGTTCTGCCAGCAGTAGCACCCAGCACAAATCCTCTTACTAATTGATCACTTGCTGCCCAGAATGAGTCACCAGTTCGCTGAAATCCAAACATTGAATAGAAAATATAGATAGGAATCATTGGCTCATCATGGGTAGCGTATGAAGATCCAACTGCGGTAAATGAGGCGACTGATCCAGCCTCATTAATTCCTTCATGCAAAATTACACCCTCTTTAGATTCCTTATAGGAGAGCATTAACTCTCGATCAACTGAGGTATAGCTCTGACCATGTGGGGAGTAAATTTTTAGAGTTGGAAATAGTGAATCCATTCCGAATGTTCTTGCTTCATCTGGAATGATTGGGACAAATCTCTTACCCAAACCCGGATCTTTAATTAAATCTTTTAGCAATCTAACAAATGCCATAGTGGTTGCCACCTCTTGCGCACCTGAGCCTCGTTTTACCGACTCATAACTTTCATCCTTTGGCTGTGGCAAAGGTTTTGAAACTGATCTTCTAGAGGGTAGAAAGCCACCTAACTCAGTGCGCCGCTGCATCATGTATTGATACTCAGCTGAGTTAATTCCTGGGTGACAGTATGGCGGCAACTTGGCATCTAACTCTTCATCCTTGATTGGAATAAATAATCTATCTCTAAAGTTTTTTAGATCTTCTAAGGTCATCTTCTTCATTTGATGAGTTGAGTTTCTGGCCTCAAAGTGCGAACCTAAAGTCCAACCCTTAATAGTTTTTGCCAAAATAACAGTTGGTCGGCCATTGTGTTCACTCGCCGCTTTGTAAGCTGCATAAAGTTTTTGATAATCATGGCCGCCGCGTTTTAGATTCCAAATATCATCATCACTCCAAGATGAAACCATTGCAGCTGTTCTTGGATCTCTACCAAAAAAGTTCTCTCTAACAAATGCACCATTTTCAGATTTAAAGGTTTGAAAATCACCATCTGGTGTCTTATTCATTAGATCAACTAATGCACCCTCACGATCTGCTGCAAGTAGTGGATCCCACTCTCTGCCCCACACCACCTTGATTACATTCCAACCAGCACCACCAAAGATTGACTCTAACTCTTGAATAATTTTGCCATTACCACGTACTGGTCCATCTAATCTTTGTAAGTTGCAATTAACTACAAAGGTTAGGTTATCTAGACCCTCTCTAGCTGCTAATGAAATAGCACTTAGAGTCTCTGGTTCATCAATCTCACCATCTCCTAAAAATGCCCAAACATTTTGATCACTTGTATCTTTAAAGCCACGAGCATGAAGGTAGCGATTAAACCTTGCTTGATAAATGGCATTAATTGGACCAATACCCATTGAAACTGTTGGAAACTCCCAAAAATTTGGCATAAGCCGTGGGTGCGGATACGAGGAGAGTCCGCCACCATCATGAGATAACTCTTGGCGAAAGCCATCTAATTGTTTCTCAGTTAATCGACCCTCCATAAATGCTCTGGCATACATACCTGGGGAGGCATGACCTTGGAAAAATATTTGATCGCCACCTCCTGCATGTTCTTTGCCACGGAAGAAATGGTTAAAGCCAACCTCATATAAAGATGCACTAGATGCATAAGTTGAAATATGTCCGCCAACTCCAACACCAGGTCGTTGCGCTCTATGCACCATAACTGCGGCATTCCATCTGATGTATGCGCGAATTCTGCGCTCTAAAAACTCATCCCCTGGAAAAGTTGGCTCAAGCGCAGGTGGAATTGTATTTATGTAATCAGTAGTTCTAAGTCCAGATACGCCAACATTTTTTTCATTAGCTCGTTGCAGTAGTGAGAGCATTAAATATCTAGCTCTTACAGGTCCGGCATTTTTTAACACGGCATCAAAGGATTGCTGCCACTCAGCACTCTCACTTGGATCGGTATCAACTAATTGGTCCACTAAATGGTCTGGGGCCTTAAAGTTTTCACTCACGGGCTTATTCTCTATCTAAAGGGGCCCTTTGGTCATATTTACCGCTTTATGTGGGCGTGATCTGCCTTAAATCCGCAAAATTGCTTAATTAGGAGTTGCACCATCAGCCAAAGTTGGGTGGACTACTCCTAATGAACTCAGCCCAGTCCCCTGCGGCCACCGTTGAACGGCTTGGCATAAGTAAAGACCAATTAATACTTGAGGTTGGTTTTGATGATTCTGATTGCGACAAATTATTAAGGCAAGCAATTATTGATAAATCTGGTACCCAATTTTTAGATGCCAGCGCCCAAGAGGTGGTTGATGCCGTAATTTTGTGGTGGCGTGAAGATGATGGTGATTTAGTTGATGAATTAGTTGATGCACTCACCTACTTAACCGAGGATGGCCCAATTTGGTTGTTAACACCAAAGGTGGGAAGAGTTGGATATGTTGAAGCAAGTGATATTCAAGATGCCGCGCCAACTGCCGGCATGTCACTAACCACATCCTTTCCAGCAGGAGCTGATTGGACTGCAACTAGATTAGTTGCCCGTCATGCTGGTAGTAATAAAAAGAAATCCAAGTAGTTAACTAGGTAAAGGGAGAAATAGATGGCGCTCGCAATTGGATCTACTGCACCTAATTTTGAATTAATAAATCAACATGGCGAAAAAATATCCCTAGCTTCGTATAAAGGTAAAAAGAATGTCGTTGTAATTTTCTATCCATTTGCATTTTCAGGAATCTGCACGGGAGAGCTTTGTGCACTCCGTGATGATCTATCCGCTTTTCAAAACGATAATGTCGAGCTAATTGCTATCTCATGTGATCCAATGTATGCAAATAAAGTTTTTGCTGAGCAAGAAGGATACAAATTTCAAGTTTTATCTGATTTTTGGCCTCATGGTGAAGTTGCTAAGGCTTATGGAACATTTGAAGAGAATCGAGGATGTGCAAAGCGTGGCACATTCATAATTGGTAAAGATGGAATTATTAAGTGGATGGTTGTAAATGGTTTAGGAGATGCTCGAAACTTAATTGAATACAAAACAGCCTTATCAGCCTTATAAATTGAGTTAATTGGGAGTAATACTGATCTACTAGTAATATTCTCAATCTCACCGGGTGGTTAGCTCAGTGGTAGAGCGCCTCGTTTACACCGAGGATGTCGGGGGTTCGAAACCCTCACCGCCCACAGATTTAACTTTATTAATATTTAATTCGATCTTTAGTTGAAAGTAATGCTGTCAGAGCCCACAATATCGAAATTACATCAATAAACTCTTGAGCAATAGCACCTTGGCCTGGAGTAATAACTCCAATTGCACCCAAAACCATCATTATCAGGGAAAGGAACATACCCACACCCGCGGCCTGAATTGCTTTACTTCGAGAGTGCTTAGCAATTGAGATTGCTAAAGTTAATCGACCAATTGAATCTTCAACAATTACCACATCAGCAGCTTCACTTGCTGCGGTAGCGCCATGGGCGCCCATCGCAACTCCAACATCAGCTGCAGCAAGTGCTGGGGCATCATTAATTCCATCTCCGACAACAATCACAGCACCTTCGGCGGTCTGCATCAAGCCACGAGTTATCTCTAACTTACCTTCAGCCGTAACATCGGCGTAGACATTTTCAATACCAATTTCAGCTGCGACTTGGTGAGCAGTTGATTCCTTATCACCAGTGACTAAAGCAACATATTTAACGCCTACTGCTTTTAAATCTGAAATCAATTTCTTTGATTCTGATCTAATCTCATCTTGTAACCCAATAGCACCAATTACTTCATTTGATTTGTAGATAGCAACAATTAGTGGAAAATCAAAAGTAAGCCAATTAGGTTTATCACCAACTAGTTGACCAACTTTAATAACTTCACCTTTGTATATACCTTCAATTCTGTGCCCTGCAATCTCATTAACCTCACTTACTTTTAAAAGCTCGATTCCTTTTGATTTTGCGGTATTGACAAGAGTTTTTGCAATTACATGAGTTGAATATTGATCTACTGATGCTGCAAGTTGGAGAATTTCATCTGAAGAGAATCTGGGTGCGGATTGAATTTGACCAACAACTGGTCCACCATGTGTGAGCGTCCCCGTCTTATCAAGAAGTACAACTTCAGTTCTACCGAGTAGCTCTAATATTGCACCACCTTTTACAATAACCCCGTTTTTTGCAGATTGGGATAACCCAGAGACTATCGCTATCGGAACTGCCAATATCAATGGACATGGGGTAGCTGTAACTAAAACTGCTACCGCGCGTTCAACCTCACCCGTCAGAAGCCAAGCTGCTCCAGCCATAATCAAAGCAATTGGCACAAATTTAATTGCCCATTTATTGGCAATTCTTATGCTGGGTGAATTCTTATCATGGGCAGTTTTTACTAAACGAATAATGGATGAGTAAGTGCTTTGCTCTGAGGTTGTAGTAGCAATAAATTCAAAAGGTGCTCCAGCATTAACAATGCCACTATTTATTATCTCTGCTTCTGCTCTATTAACAGGAAGTGGCTCTCCGGTTAAGGCAGACTCATCGAGTGTGGCAGCTTGAGTTAATTGGCCGTTAGTTGGAACAATTTCACCAGATCTAACTAAAAGTCGATCGCCAATTACTATTTGATTTAACTCAACCTCTTCAATCTTGCCGGTAATTAAAACTCTATTTGTGACTCTAGGAACTCTTTCAATTAAGGATTTCAATTGCTTTTCTGCTCGTACTTGAGCCCATGATTCTAAAATTCTGCCACTTGCTAACATAAAAGCGATTACAGAGGCTGCAAATAACTCATCAGTTAAAAGTGTTCCAACTAATGCTAAAACTGCCAAAATATCTGATCCAAATGTTTTTGCCCGAAGATCATTTATGACCCAAGTTATTGCTGGAATTAATCCAAGCAATCCACCGATAATCCAAATATTATTTGCATTAAATCCTAGAAATAAGGTAATTCCAGTAGAAATAAACAATATCCAACTAGTCTTTGGATTCATCACCACATCATCTTACTTGCTTTGGCTTATTATGGTTTAAACCTTGCAGTAGACTGATTTTCATATTTAGAAGATTCGAGGACTATTCAAGAAAATGTTAAGCTAATTTGAGTAAGCAAACAATTCACACAAAATGGTATGTAATTACGGGCGGACCTAGCTCTGGTAAAACTACAACCGTTAATTTGTTACAAGATCTAGGGTATAAAACTACAATCGAAGTTGCTCGGCATTACATAGATTTACAGCGAATCAATGGCAGAAGCACGGAGCAAGTCAGAGAGAATCAAAGAAATTTTCAACATAAGATATTAAATATTCAACTTAGGTTGGAAAAGCGTTTAGATCCCGATCAGTTAGTTTTCTTAGATAGAGCCCTGCCAGATGAGCTTGCTTACTATAACTACTTCAAGCTTGAGCCAGATTCTAAACTTATTAATTCTCTGCATAAATTCACCTATAAGAAAGTTTTCATAATGGAGCTACTTCCGCTTCATAAAGATTATGCAAGAACTGAAGATTCAAATGCTCAAAAAGAATTGCAGAATGAAATTATAAAGGTATATAAAGGTAGATCTGAACCAGTTGTTATGGTGCCAGTACTTTCTCCAAAGCAGCGAGTCGATTTTATTTTAAGGAATTTGTAATCTTTTAGGAATATCTGATTGGTACTTTCTCCAAGTTAGGATTTTTAATGAGTAGAATTGCCAGATATCTAATAAATCAACATTGGGGTTGGAGACTGTGCTAAATACTCTAAGTAAGTTTTTACCAAGTACATCAAAACTGACTAAATTAAATGATGTTTCAAAAGGTGAAAGAAAAGTAAAGAGTAAGAATCTGCAGTTTTACTCTGCTAATCGAAATATTGGAAATTATCTACCTGTTTTAGCAATTCATCAGATGTTAGGTGAAGAGTTAGATGTTTGGAACATCCATAAAACTCCTATTGATTGGGATTTTGTTCATAAAAATTACTCTCAAGTCATTATTGGTGGTGCTGGATTACTGCACTCAGTATTTGAAAAATTCTGGATCGATATCGAAAAAAACTGCAAGCTGCCAATAATTATCTGGGGGATAGGTGTTTGCCTGCCGGATAATGATTCAGTCAAAGGTGTGCCTAAGCAGGTGGTGCAATCAGTTTTTGCTAAAGCTAAGTTTGCCAATGTTAGAGATGAGCTAACTAGAGATTTTTATGAGTTAGATCCAAATATCTCAATTACTGCTTGTCCAACTCTGGTATACATATCAAATAGCTTTCAGGTTGGGGCAAAAACTAAAAGTGGTAATCAGGTTTTACATAGCTCCCATGTAGATTTAGAGCCAATCTCATCGACACCCCAGATCAAGAAAATAATTGAAGATGCCGGCTTTTCCTATAAATTTACTGCAAATATTGAAACTGAAAAACTGCCACTTAAGAAAGTTTTAAAGATGTATCAAGATTGTGATTATGTCGTTACTACGCGACTACATGGTGCAATTATCGCCTATGCTTTTAAGCGGCCATATATTGCAATCTCCTTTGACCCAAAGATTGCAGCCTTTAATAAATTATATGGAGGCGGAGTTTGCATAACTGGAGTTGATCAACTGGCCTCTGCTTTAAGTAGTGATCAATTTAAGGCAAAAAGTGAGTATGAAAAAGAGTTGGATCGAGTTAAACAGTTTGGCCAACTAATCAAAAAAGATTTCGCTAACTAGCCATAAGTAGGCTTAATCAGTAAACTTAATCTAACGGTAATACAACTAAAAAGTGTTTTAATTTGACCTAAAGTTTGGGGGTGCTTCATGCAAGCATCACCTGCGCAACAATCACATATTTTAGAGCTTCAATTTATAGATTCAGAGATTATGCAGGCAAATACAAAATTGAAATCTTTGCCTGAGATTGAACAATTACTCCACATTGATAAACGCATAATCGCAGCAAATACTGAGTTAGCGGTAGTAAAGGCCGAGGCAGAACAAATTGCACTTGAGCTTCGCCGGGGTGAGGTTGATGTTGAAACTGTAACTGATCGAATCAAAAAGGATGAGGCAAGATTAGCCTCTGGGAATGCCACGCCAAAAGAGTTAGAACAATTACAACATGAGGTTGAGAGTTTAAAAAAGCGCCAAGTAGCACTTGAGGAGATTGAGCTTGAGATTATGGTCAGGGCAGAGGCAAGCAGTGCAAGAGTAAATACCTTAACTACAGATCTAAGCTCACTTGAAACTTTAAAGAGTGAGATAAACCAAAGATTAGCTAGTGCAACTACTGATATTAATCTTTTGATTTTAAGTAAAACTACTGCCCGTAATGAGGTAGTAGCAAAGATAGAAAAACCATTATTAGATTTATATGAAAAGATTCGCGCCTCAAATGGTGGGGTAGGTGCAGCTACCTTAGTTGCAGATAAGTGCAACGGATGCAATCTGACAATAAACGCTGTTGAGATGAATCGAATTAAGGCTTTGGCTGCCGATGAATTACTTAGATGTGAAGAGTGTCGTCGAATTTTGGTAAGAATATAATGCCAAGACATTTTGTAGTAACAGCAGATGGCGGCTCAAGAGGTAATCCTGGACCTGCAGCGTTTGGGGCTGTGATATATGAAAATGACAAAATACTTAAAGAGATCGGTACCTTTATCGGAGTAGCTTCAAATAATGTTGCTGAGTATGAGGGGTTAATTGCTGGATTAAAAGGGGTAAATGAGATTGATCCAGATGCAACTATTTTGGTAAAAATGGATTCTAAGTTAGTAGTTGAGCAGATGAGTGGAAGGTGGAAAGTTAAGCATCCCAATATGCAAAAGCTAGCCAAACAGGCTTTTGCAGCTCATGATCCAAAACTTGTCTCCTACCAATGGATCCCACGCGAGGAAAACTCCCATGCCGATTCTATTCTCAATGATGTACTAGACAGTCAGATATAACTTAAGAGTAAGGTTTAGACATGATTACAGATACCTCACGAGTTTTACATGCAGCTACTGGAAACAAATTAACTGCAAAAGGTTGGGGTCAAGAGGCAGCACTTCGCATGCTACACAACAACTTAGATCCAGCAGTTGCTGAACATCCAGAAAACCTAGTGGTTTATGGTGGAACCGGTAAGGCAGCTCGGAATTGGCAATCTTTTGATGCCATAGTAAAAACCTTAACTAATTTAAAAGATGATGAAACAATGTTGGTTCAATCAGGTAAACCAGTGGGAGTATTTCAAACCCATGAGTGGGCACCAAGAGTTTTAATTGCAAACTCAAATCTTGTAGGCGATTGGGCAAATTGGCCAGAGTTTAGAAGGCTAGAAAATCTAGGCCTAACTATGTATGGCCAGATGACAGCAGGCTCTTGGATCTATATTGGAACTCAAGGAATTTTGCAGGGCACATATGAAACCTTTGCCGCGGTAGCAAATAAAAAATTTAATGGCTCACTTCAAGGAACACTTACTTTAACTGGTGGTTGTGGTGGTATGGGTGGAGCGCAACCACTGGCAGTAACAATGAATGGCGGTGTTTGTTTAGTAGTTGATATTGATAAGTCAAGATTAGAAAAGCGAATTCAAACTAGATATTTAGATGAAATTGCTAATAATTTAGATGATGCCGTAAATCGATGCTTAAAAGCCAAAACACAGGGTGTACCTTTATCTGTTGGGCTAGTGGGAAATGCTGCTGAAGTATTTCCGCAATTATTAAAAATGGATGTGGCAATAGATATTGTCACCGATCAAACCTCAGCGCATGATCCACTTTCATATGTACCTATTGGTGTGGAGTATGAACAAGCTGCCTCACTTGCTCAAGATAACCCAGCTGATTTCACAAAGCGTAGCCAAGAGGCGATGGCAAAACATGTTGAGGCGATGGTTGGATTTATGGATAAGGGTGCTGAAGTATTTGACTATGGAAATTCAATTAGAGATGAGGCAAGACAGGGTGGATTTAATCGAGCATTTGCCTTTCCAGGCTTTGTTCCAGCATATATTCGGCCATTATTTTGCGAAGGTAAAGGACCATTTCGCTGGGTAGCGCTATCTGGTGACCCAAAGGATATTTATCGCACTGATAAAGCTGTCTTAGATTTATTTCCAGAAAATGAGGCGCTAAATCGCTGGATAACAATGGCACAAGAAAAAGTTGCCTTCCAGGGATTACCTGCCCGAATTTGCTGGCTTGGTTATGGTGAGCGAGATAAAGCAGGGCTGGCATTTAATGATTTAGTAGCAAAGGGTGAGCTCTCAGCACCAATTGTTATTGGTAGAGATCATTTAGATTGTGGTTCAGTTGCCTCTCCTTATCGTGAAACTGAAAGTATGTTAGATGGTTCAGATGCAATTGCAGATTGGCCTCTACTTAATGCCATGATAAATATTGCCTCTGGCGCTTCCTGGGTATCAATTCACCATGGTGGTGGTGTGGGAATTGGTCGATCTATTCACGCCGGCCAGGTGTCAGTAGCTGATGGCACAAAACTTGCAGCCCAAAAGTTAGCTCGAGTATTAACTAATGATCCAGGTATGGGAGTTATCAGGCATGTTGATTCTGGTTATGAGATTGCAGATAAAACTGCTCGGCAAAAACATGTCCATATTCCAATGTTGGATACTCAATAAATTTAAGAAATATAAATAAAGTTGATGACTCAAACACTTGTTAAAAATATTGGCCTGCTAGTAACAAATAATCCAACCCTTGGCAGTACTAGATTAGGGATAATTAAAAATGCTGGATTACTGGCAGAAAATGGCATTGTCACTTGGGTAGGTGAATCTGAGAGCGCACCTGAGGCACAAAATGTGATTAATGCTGATGGTAAATGTGTTATCCCAGGTTTTGTTGATTCGCATACCCACTTAATTTTTGCAGGCGATCGAAGCGAAGAGTTTTCAGCGAGAATGTCTGGTCAATCATATGTGGCAGGCGGAATTGCTGATACCGTCGCAAAAACTAGGGCCGCAAGTGATGATGAGCTACTGGCTAATGCAAACAGATTAATGCATGAAGGTTTGCACTCTGGAACTACAACGATTGAGATCAAGTCCGGTTATGGTTTAACAATAAAAGATGAAGAGCGCAGCTTAAAAATTGCAAAACAACTAACACCTGAGAGCACCTTTCTTGGCGCGCATGTAGTTCCTATCGAATATAAGTCTAAGGCAGATGAGTATGTTGATCTGGTTTGCGGACAGATGCTTAATCAAGTTAAGCCATATGCTAAATGGATAGATGTTTTTTGCGATAAAGGCGCATTTACGACAGAGCAAACTAAAAAGATACTTAGTGCTGGTATTGCTGCTGGGTTAAAACCTAGAGTTCATGCCAACCAATTAGAGCAAGGCGATGCAGTAGGTATTGCGGTCGAATTAGGTTGTGCGTCAATAGATCATCTAACTTATTTTAATCAAAGTGATATTGATAAGTTAGCAAAATCTAAAACTGTTGCTACTTTGTTACCTGGAGCAGAATTTTCTACAAGATCAAAGTTTCCAGATGCCAGAAAATTATTAGAGGCTGGTGTAACTGTGGCTATAGCCTCTGATTGCAATCCTGGCTCTTCGTACACTACAAGCATGCCGCTTATGATTGCACTTGCAGTTAGGGATATGTTTTTCACCCCAGAGCAAGCGCTGTGGTCAGCTACAAAAGGGGGAGCTTTGGCACTGCAGCGAGAAGATGTTGGTCATTTATCAGTTGGAGCCAAAGCAGATTTTGTAATATTAAAGGAGAGTTCATATATTCATCTCGCTTATCGGCCAGGAGTTAATTTAGTGGAACAGGTGTTATTACATGGCAAATCAATCTAATACCGTAATTCTAAATACCGATGGTGTTAGCTTTGCAGATGTAATCAATGTAGCTAGATTTAATGCTAAGGTAGAAATTAGTGCGCAAGCAAAAGCTGCAATTGATAAATCTAGAAAGTATATTGATGAGTACACACAAAGCGGTAAGGCAATTTATGGCGTATCAACTGGGTTTGGTGCACTTGCTGACAAATTTATCGAACCAAAAGATCGGGCGCAATTACAAAAATCATTAATCAGATCTCATGCAGCAGGAGTTGGCGACCCGATTGAAAAAGAGGTAGTTAGAGCACTGATCTTTTTACGACTAAAAACAATGGCATCAGGTCGAACTGGTGTTAGGTATGAGTTGGCTAAAACCTACGCAGATTTTCTAAATGCAAATATCACACCAATTGTCCCTGAATTTGGTTCCCTAGGTTGCAGTGGTGATTTAGCCCCACTATCTCACTGCGCACTTGCCATGATGGGTGAGGGCAAGGTTATCGATGAAGATGGAAATATTGTTGATTCATTAGTTGCAATGAATAAGGCTGGGATTAAGCCAATAGAGCTTCAAGAAAAAGAGGGCTTGGCGTTAATAAATGGCACAGATGGCATGCTTGGCATGTTGATTATGGCATTAGTAGATTTGAGAAACTTAACACTCTCTGCTGATATCACTACCGCATTAAGTATTGAAGGGTTACTTGGAACCGATAAAGTCTTTGATCCAAAGCTACACGCACCACTTCGTAAACAGGTAGGACAAGCAATAAGTGCGGCAAATTTATTTGCCTTACTTTCTGGATCTGAAATTGTTGCCTCTCATTTTGAGGGCGATACCCGAGTTCAGGATGCTTACTCATTAAGGTGTGCACCGCAGGTAAATGGCGCAGTCCGGGATGTAATTGAGTATGCAACAATTATTGCAGAGCGTGAGTTAGCAAGTGCGATTGATAATCCGGTGGTATTACCTGACGGAGTTGTAGCATCTAATGGAAATTTCCATGGCGCCCCAGTTGCCTATGTATTAGATTTCTTAGCAATTGCAGCAGCTGATCTTGGTTCAATGGCAGAGCGCAGAACAGATCGCATGTTAGATCCAGCTAGATCAATTGGCCTGCCAGCATTTTTAGCCTTTAACGCGGGGGTGGACTCTGGCTTAATGATTGCCCAATACACCCAAGCTGCCTTAGTAAGTGAAAATAAGAGATTAGCAACTCCAGCGAGTGTGGATTCAATTCCATCGAGTGCTATGCAGGAGGATCATGTTTCAATGGGTTGGTCTGCTGCTAGAAAACTTAGAAAGGTTATTGATAACTTAACTCATATTTTAGGAATTGAGTTGTTAACAGCAGCTAGAGCCGTTGAACTTAGAAAGGGATTAAAAGCAGCAGCTGCTACATCTGCTGTAATTAAAGAATTACGTAAAGTAGTAGATCCAATTGGTCCAGATCGCTTTTTATCACCTGAGATGCAGGCAGCAGCTATGGTTATTAAAGAGGGTAGAGCAGTAGCAGCTGCTAAAAATATAATTCCAACTCTTTCTTAACGAGCTTTAAAACCAGCAGCAATCTCCAGCACCAATAGTGCTGCAAGTCTTACAGTTCGTTCATCTTTACTATCTCGCTTTGGATCAATCTCAGTTATATCAATAGCCCGTACTTTGTAATTTTTACCAGCTAAAAAGGCAGCTTGTCTTAGCTCATCAGCTGATATACCTCCTGGCACCGAGGCCGGGCAGGCTGGAGCTGCGGCGCGATCTACCACATCCACATCAATATCAACATAAATTTGCTCAACCGATCTACCAAGTGAGGCAAATGCTTGTCGCATAGCATCTTTTATAGATCTACTTCGTAATTGATCTCTACTAATTACGGTTATGCCACACTCTTTGGCACGATCTGAATACTCTTTGCTATTTGCAAAATCACTTATGCCAATTTGAACAATATTTTTTCCACTAACTCCAGCTTTAATTAATCTCCAAATCGGTGAGCCGTTAGAGTTTCCATCTCTTAAATCATGGTGAGCATCTAATGTTATGACCCCAACCTTTGATAGATCAGGAAATAGATTACTTGCTAAAGTGTAGGTAATGGAGTTATCACCACCTAATGCAATAAGTAGGCCATACTTATCTAAAACGCCAGCAACTTTTTTGCTAATCACCTTCTTGCCTGCAACGGAATCTGCACCAGAGATATCGCCAAGATCTGTAATCTTTAAATCCCGTAGATCTAGATCAACAGAGCCTGCATAGGTTGAGTATCTAGCTAATGCTGACCTAATTGCCTTTGGCGCTAAGTGACATGAGTTTGGAGTTAATGAGAGCTTATGAGCTGGAATTCCAATAAGTGCAATATCTGCCTGCTTTAAATTTGGCTTAAATAATGTATTTGCCCGCGTCCATAAGCCATCTTTTGCTAATTTTTTTTGGGCCATAGCCATCTAGCCTACTGGAGTATCATTATCACTGAAGAGTCGTCTGGATCATCGCGTTATGAAAATACCGAGGAAAGTCCGGACTCCAAAGAGTAAGGTGATGGTTAACGACCATCCAGGGAAACCTGCGGGATTAGTGCCACAGAAAATAAACCGCCGT
>Ga0255169_1000561_pt1 | contig 13457 bp, 7 predicted proteins | sample Atl_Miss_RepC_8d_FD_183179 | JGI IMG/M metagenome (GOLD analysis project Ga0255169, IMG submission 183179) | Freshwater microbial communities from Altamaha River, Georgia, United States - Atl_Miss_RepC_8d | ecosystem: Environmental > Aquatic > Freshwater > River | place: USA: Georgia | collected...
CTTTGCAACCGATGCGGCCCCGCGCCATCCTAATTTTGCCTATCGTCCTGAAACCGGCGAAGAGCCGTACCAGTCCTTCTGTGCGGTGCCGCTGGTGCGTGGCGGCAAGGTGCGCGGTGTACTGGCCGTGCAGCACCGGCAGGCCATTCAATATCCACCCGAGCATATCGAAACCCTGCAGACCGTGGCCATGGTACTGGCCGAGCTGGTGGCCGGGGGCGAGTTTATTGCAACCGGTGAAGTGACGACCGACACTGCCTCGGCCTTTCTGCCCACCCGCCTGACCGGCACCATGCTCAATCCCGGCCTGGCTATGGGCTCGGCCTTGCTGCGCCGGCCTGAGCTGACGGTAGAGCGGCTGGTGGCCGAAAACCCGGCGCAGGAGGTTAAACGCCTCAATGCTGCGCTGTCGGCCATGTATGCCTCGCTTGATGATTTGCTGCGCCCGACCGGCGATACGCAAAAGGACGAGGTACTGGAAGCCTACCGCCTGATTGCGGCGGATCGCGGCTGGATTGGCCGTATTAATGAGGCCATCCGGTCTGGCCTGACCGCTGAAGCGGCCGTCTTGCGGGTGGCCGAGCAGATCAAGATGCGGCTGGGCTCATCGCAGGACGCCTACCTCAAAGACCGGCTGAGCGACTTTGAAGATCTCTCGCGCCGCTTATTGCAGCATTTGCTGCGCCCGGCTGATGCGTTCAAGAGTGCGCCGCCACCGCATGACGCCATTCTGGTTGCGCGCCGTTTGGGCCCGGCCGAGCTGCTGGATATTCCATCCGACCGTTTGCGCGCCGTGGTGCTGGAAGAAGGTGCCGAGACCAGCCATGTGGTGATTGTGGCGCGGGCGCTGGGCATTCCGGTCATCGGTCAGTGCGAAGGCGCGCTGAGCAAGATCGAGCAGGGTGATGAACTGCTGGTCGATGCCGATAACGGTCTGGTGCTGGTGCGCCCGGCTGACGAAGTGCGCAGCACGTTTGACCGCGCCATCAAGGTACGCGCAGATAAAGCCCGCCTGAATGCGGAAGTGCGTCAGCTGCCGTCAGTGACGGCTGATGGTATCGGCATTTCGCTCAATCTCAATTGCGGTCTGCTGCTGGATATTCCGCAGCTGGAGGCCACGCGCGCCGAAGGTGTGGGTTTGTACCGCACTGAAATTCCGTTCCTCTCGCGCCATGATTTTCCCGATGTGGTCATCCAGACCGAAATTTACCGCAAGGTGCTGGAGCAGGCGGCTGGCAAGCCCGTCACTTTCCGCACGCTGGATGTGGGCGGCGATAAATTCCTGCCTTACATGATGCATCCGAAAGAGGAGAACCCGGCGCTGGGCTGGCGCGCCATTCGCATCGGGCTGGATCGCCCGGCGTTGCTGCGCGCCCAGCTGCGTGCGTTACTGCGGGCTGGGGCCGGGCAGCATCTCAAGCTGATGTTCCCCATGATTACCGATGTGGCCGAGCTGAAGGCCGCCAAGGCGCTGCTGGCTTTGGAACAGCAGCGGGCACAAGACCGTGGGCAAGAGCCACCCGCCAAGCTGGAAGTGGGCACCATGCTGGAAGTTCCGGCGCTGCTTTACCAGCTCCCGGCACTGCTGGCTGAGGTTGATTTCCTGTCGATTGGCAGTAACGACCTGCTGCAATTCTTCCTCGCCGCTGATCGTGGCAACCGGGAAATTACCGCCCGCTACGACCCGCTCTGCCCGGCGGTGCTGCAAATGCTGCGCGACGTGGTCAAAACCTGCACGCTTGCCGGTAAGCCTGTGACCCTGTGCGGGGAGATGGCGGGCCGCCCGCTGGAGGCCATGGCGCTGCTCGGCTTGGGCTATCGCTCGCTTTCGCTTTCCGCAGGGTCACTCGACTCGGTCAAGCTCATGCTGCGCTCCCTGCATGTCGGCCAGTTGGCGGCATTTTTGCGGAGTTTGGCCGATTCGACCGATCATTCCGTCCGGTCGCGACTGGCTGATTTTGCCCGCGATCATGGCGTATATGTCGAAAATTATAGGTAATGGTTGTTGCCGCACTGCACTGCTTTCTGGTAAGAGTCTAAAGAGCAGTTAACGAATTGTTAACTTTTTCGTTAACGGGCTGTTTACCAACTGCAGAGCTTTGACGGGTGGCACATATGGGCGACATCGGCCGTTTCAAGACCTACTGGCAAGACAGCAGCAATCCCGCCGCCAACCATGGCGTCTATTCTCCGGAATCCGTTTCTGCGCTGTTGCGCAATGCCCGTCTGGTGCAGGGCTATGATCTGGCCGAAGTGGCCCGCTCGCTCAATATTCGCGAAGGTCATCTGGAAGCGCTGGAAGAGGGTCGCTTTCGTGACCTGCCGCCGCTGGTTTACGCCAAGGGCTTTGTCGCCGCGTATGCCGGCTTCCTGCAGCTGGACCGGGGCGAGTTGGTCTCCCGCTTCATCTCCGAAGCCACCAACGATAACAGCCGCATTGCCATGGCTCCGGTGCCGCAATTTACCTTTAAGCCGGAAGTTGACGTTGAGACGCGCCGCCGCCCGCCTATTGCCATCGTGATTGGCGGTTTGCTGCTCGCTGCGTTTGCTTACAGCTTCTGGCATAGCGCGGCGCCGTCCTCGCGTGAGGTTGCGCTGGCCGTGCCGCCGCTGCCCTCCCGCTTTGAAGAACCGGCCCAGCCCATTGCGCTTGATAATATCGTGACCGCTGCGCCTGCCGCCCCTGCCGCCGCTGTAACCGCGCAGGAAGTCTATGCCCAGCCGGTCGAAGCTGCCTATAGCGGTGCCGGTGTCATTGTACTGCGCGCCTATGCTGATGGCTGGGTGCAGCTGCGCACGCCGCAGGGTGTACGTGTTGCCTCGCTGGTGCTTAAGCCCGGCCAGTCCTACACCTTGCCCAAGGGCCAGCATCTGCAGATGGAAACCGGCAGCCTTGATAACCTTTCGGTGATCGTTGATGGCCGTGTGGCCCAGCTGAATGCCCCGGTAGGTAAAACCCGCATCCAGCTTGATCTGGACCCAGCCCGCCTGCTCGATGGCACCGCCATTCTCAATTAGGACGGCACAATTAGGACGGCAAACGGCGCTTCCTCTGGGTAGTGAGACGTTCTACACTCGCCCTCCGTCAGGAGAAGTGATGAGCCATATTCGTCCCTGGCGCCATATTGAGCGCCGCAAGTCCCGTAAGATCATGGTGGGTTCAGTCGCGGTGGGGGGTGATGCCCCCATCAGCGTGCAGACCATGACCAACAGCCTGACCAGTGATGTTGAGGCCACCTTGCAGCAGGTGCGTGACGCGGCGCAAGCGGGCGCAGACATTGTGCGCGTCTCATGCCCGGATGAAGATTCCACCAAGGCGCTGGCCGCTATTGTTAAGGGCGCGCCGGTGCCGATCGTGGCGGATATTCATTTTCATTATAAACGGGCCATTGAATCAGCGCAGGCGGGGGCGGCGTGTCTACGCGTCAATCCCGGCAATATCGGCAGCGCTGACCGTGTGCGTGAAGTGGTGCGCGCGGCCAAGGATCATGGCTGCTCCATGCGTATTGGCGTTAATGGCGGCTCGCTGGAGAAAGAGCTGCTGGAAAAATATGGCGAGCTATGCCCTGCCGCGCTGGTCGAGAGTGCCTTGACCCAAGCCGCCATCTTGCAGGATCTGGACTTTCACGAATTCAAGATTTCGGTCAAAGCCAGCGACGTGTTCTTGGCGGTCGCTGCCTATCAAGAGCTGGCGGCAGCGTGCGATCATCCCTTGCATATCGGCATTACCGAGGCGGGTGGTTTGCGGGCCGGTACGGTCAAGTCGTCCATTGGGCTTGGCATGCTGCTGTGGAGCGGCATTGGGGACACGCTGCGAGTTTCGCTCTCGGCCCCGCCGGTTGAAGAGGTGGCGGTGGGTTTTGACTTGCTCAAGTCGCTTGGGGGGCGCAGCCGTGGCGTAACGGTGATTTCCTGCCCCAGCTGTGCGCGTCAGCAATTCCCGGTGATTGATACGGTTGCCTTGCTTGAAAAGCGTTTGGCCCATATCACCACGCCCATGACCCTGTCGGTGATCGGCTGTGTGGTCAATGGCCCGGGCGAAGCGCGCGAGACGGATATCGGCTTTACCGGCGGCGGCAATGGTGTGCATCAGGTTTATGTGGGCGGCCAGACCGCACACCGCCTGCGCGAGGGGGATGAGGGTATTGTCGATCATCTCGTGAGCCTGGTCGAGGCCAAGGCAGCTGCCCTGCAGGCCGAGAAAACAGCCTGAAGATTGCCGATTTTAACCGATTAGTGCTGGACAGCCGCGCGTGCAGTTCCCATGATACCGGCAATAAAACGGCATAGACCGTTACACAGCAGGGACATGGCGCACAGATATGGCACAGCACAGCTTTAACACAGCCGCCTTGGCGGAATTTGTTGATGTATCGCAGACCAATTGGGAGCAGTTCGAGCAGCTACGGCAGTCAGCCAGCGTGCTGAAAACCCGTATGAACGGGGTGTATCAGAATGCCTGGAAGCTGCAGGGCTCGGGCGACGAGCTGGCCCGGCGCGAATATGAATTGTGCCGCGACCTTGACCCCCACTGGTTTGATATGGCGCGCTGCCTTACGGCCGTTGACCCGCGCCACCAGCCACAAATCGTTGGCCATGATCTGGTGCGCGTCTCGCGCGAGCAATATTTAGGGCGGATGGATCTGGGCGGCATTGTGGGATCGCTGCTCATGGCTGTGCAGGAGCGCGGTCAGGCCCGCGCGCTGGTGTTTAGTGACGCCATGCAGGAAAACCGCAGCTGGGCTTATCATGGCCCTACCTTGGGGCCTGCTTTTTATGCAGCTGAAAACGCCTTTCATGAGTTGATGCAGCCCAGCTACCGCAAGCAGACCGCTAATATTCTGGCGCGGTTGTCACGGTTGGATCCGCGCGCCGCGCAAAAGACACTCGCGCCCGCCCCGGGTTCTGTGCTACCTCAGCGCAAATTGTAGCTGAGCCTAAACCATGTCTTTAAACGATAATCTCGACCGCGTCTTGCGGCGTCACGACGAATTGCGCGACCTGCTGTCCTCACCCAATCTGGGGGCCGAGCAGTTCACCAAGGCGTCCAAGGAATATGCCGACCTCACGCCACTCGTTGAGGCGGTCAATGAGCTGCGCAGCTGTGAGCAGCAGATTGCCGAATGCGATGCCATGATGAAGGCCGAGAGCGATCTGGAGCTGCGCCGCATGGCCGAGGCTGACTGGCTGGCGCAGAAAGAGCGGTTGCCGCTGCTCTCCCGCCAGGTGCAGATCATGCTGCTACCCAAGGACGCAGCGGATGAACGCAACGCCATTCTGGAAATTCGCGCCGGTGCGGGTGGTGATGAAGCGGCCTTGTTTGCAGCTGAAATGTTCAGCGTCTATCAGCATTACGCGGCCAAGCGTGGCTGGCGTTTTGAGATCATGGACATCAATGACACTGGCATCGGCGGCTTTAAGGATGCCACGGCCGAAATTACCGGCGCTGGCGTATTTGCCCGGTTGAAGTTTGAGAGCGGTGTGCATCGTGTGCAGCGCGTGCCCAAGACCGAAGCCTCGGGCCGCATTCACACCTCCACCATTACCGTGGCGGTGTTGCCGGAAGCCGAAGAGGTGGACGTTAAGCTGGATGAGCGCGACCTGAAGATCGAGACCATGCGCTCGGGCGGTGCGGGTGGTCAGCACGTCAACAAGACCGAGTCAGCTGTGCGCATGACGCACTTGCCCACCGGTATTTCCGTGCATATGCAGGAAGAAAAATCGCAGATCAAGAACCGCGCCAAAGCGCTCAAGATCATCCGCTCCAAGCTGTATGAAATGGAGCGTGAGCGTCTGGCTAATGAGCGTGCGGCGGCGCGTAAAAGCCAGGTGGGCACGGGTGATCGCAGTGAGCGTATCCGCACCTATAATTTCCCGCAGTCGCGCGTGTCGGATCATCGCATCAATTACACCAGCCATCAGATTGAAGCGGTCATGTCCGGCGATCTTGACGAGTTTATCGACAAGCTGATTGCCGCTGATGAAGCCGAGCGTCTGGCTGAGTTGAGCGATCAGTCATGAGCACGCTGGCAGCTGTGCTGGCTCAAGGGACTGCGCGCCTGAAAGAGGCACACATCGACCAGCCGCAGCTTGATGCGCGCTTGCTGCTGCAAGCTGCCTGTAACCTCACGCGTAGTGAATTGTTGCTGCGTGAGCAGGAGCCGGTCGCGGTTGATCAATTGCTGATTTTTGAAAGTCTCATCAATCGCCGCTGCGCGCGTGAGCCGGTGGCGCGTATCTTGGGTGAGCGTGAGTTCTGGGGGCTGCCCTTCAAGCTCAGCGCTGCCACGCTGGAGCCGCGCCCGGATAGCGAGACATTGATAGAAGCGGTTTTGGCCGCCCGGCCTGACCGGTCAGCCGCTCTGCGGATTCTTGATTTAGGCACCGGCACAGGTTGCCTGCTGGGGGCGTTACTGCATGAATATAAGCACGCGCAGGGCTGCGCGGTTGACCTCAGCCCGCAGGCGGCGCAAACCGCGCAGGCTAATCTCACCGCGCTGGGCTTGGCTGACCGCGCGCAGGTACTGGTGGGCAGCTGGTTTGAGCCGGCCTCGGGCGTGTTTGATGTGATCATCAGCAACCCACCCTATTTGCGGGATATCGAGCTGCAAGAGGTCGAGCCGGAAGTAGCACGTTTTGATCCCACCCTGGCGCTAACAGCCGGGCCAGATGGGCTGGAGGCTTACCGCGCTATTGTGGCCGCTGCGCCCGCTTATCTGGCAGATGGCGGCGTGCTGGTATTGGAACTGGGGCGTGGGCAGGGGCCTGACGTTTCGCAGCTGGCGCAGGCAGCGGGCCTGCTTGTCAAGGAAATCCGTGAGGATCTGGGCGGTATTGGCCGCGCTCTTGTATTGGTTAAGAGCTAAAAAAACACTTGGATTGGCGCGCGCAAACCGCTAGGTTCTCTCTCAGGATGTGACGAGGGCAAAAGCCCCGCGCCCCTGCCAAATACAGGTGATCGCAGCGTGGCTGACGATATGAACCGGCAGGACACCTAAACAGAAGAGAGTGCATACATGATCAGGCGTTCACGCGGTAGAGGCGGTAATGGCCAGCATAATAATGGCGGTCATAGTGGTAATCATGGTGGTCAGCGTCGCTCCGGCGGCAATGGCGGCAACGGTGTACCCAACCGTCATCAGGTCTATGACAGCAACGGCCCTGAAGTACGTATCCGCGGTAATGCCTATCAGGTGTACGACAAATATCAGGCCCTCGCGCGTGACGCGCAGGCCGCTGGCGATCGCGTCAAGACCGAGAATTATCTGCAGCACGCCGAGCATTATTACCGCATCATTCTGGCCATTCAGGAAGCTACCGGTGAGGCCTATAAGCCGCGCAATCCGGGTGAGCCGGGCGCTGAAGGTGATGTGCCGGCGGATGGTGCTGCTATGGTCATGGCCGACCCGGCCAGCATGCCGCAGCCATCGAGCGATCCGGCCGATATGGCCCAGCCGCCTGCGGCCGAAGCCGTCGCTTAATCTGGTTTCATTGTGAGTCTGGTCGATCGGCGCTGGCTGTTGGCGCAAGCCACAGAGCGGTTGCCAGCGGGCAAGGTGCTGTTCATCGATGCTGATGAACTGGTGCAGGATATTGCCCGCACCCGCCCCGACATCACGCCCATTGTTTTTTCAACTGCCCGCACAGCCTGGTTGGCCGACAAGCTGCCCAAGCTGGCGGGCATTTGCATGGGCTTTAATCAAGCCAAGCAATTGGTGCGCTTGCAGCTGACCATGCTGGCTGAGTGTGTGCCGGTGGGCACGCCCTTGTGGCTGTATGGTGGTGGGCGCGCCGGTATTGCTTCGGCCGGGCAATTACTGGCCGATCATTGGCACCATGTCAGCAAGCTGGCTTATGGCGGCCATGCTGAATTATGGGGTGCGCAACTGGCCGAAGCCGCGCCAGCGCGCGGTCTGGCCGCGTGGGAAGAGCGCCATGTTTATCATGTAGCGGGGCAGGATCTGGTCTTGATCAGCCTGCCAGGTGTGTTCAGCCACGGCGAGGTAGATGACGGCACTCGTTTGTTGCTCTCGCATTTGCCGCTATTGCCTGCTGGCGCGCGCGTGCATGATTTTGGCCATGGTTGCGGGATTATTGCAGCATGGCTCAAGCGCCGTCAGCCAGACCTGCGTGTGAGCGGGTCTGACATCAGCGCCATGGCGCATGAAGCGGCCAAGGCCACATTGCGCGCCAATGATGTGCGCGAGGTGCCGCTTTATGTCGAAGCTGGGCTTGGCAAAATCCCCGGCCCGCTTGATGTGATTGTGAGCAATCCGCCCTTTCATAGCGGCCAGAAAACCGACATGAGTATCAGTGAAGACTTGTTCCGCACAGCAGCGCAAAAGTTAGCGCCGGGCGGGTTGGTCTATATTGTGGGCAACCGTTTTCTGCCCTATCGCACACAGCTTGAGCAATTGATTGGCCCCACAGAGGTGTTGGCCGATGACAAGCGCTTCTGGGTGCTGGCTGCCCGTAAGGGTGCGCGCCGCGTCGCCAAATAATCAGAACAAAAAATAGGCAATAACCGACAGTGACGTAACGTCATTTCAGGGCAAAATCAGCCTGCCTAAAATTTTATCATTCTTAATGTGGTTTCCGAACACAGCTCTTCAACCCCTTGTATTAGTTAAGGTTAACAAAGTTAATATTTAAAAAGAGTCAATAGAATCAAGGGCTATGCCTGTGGATATTAGGGTTGGTAAATATTACCCTCTATGCAGAATTTAACTACCTGTTAACCTTGGCAAACGTAACGTCCGGTATCTGGGGCGTTTAACCTGAAGGTATCAGGAAGGTGAGCTATGGCTGTTGATATTACGCTGGGCAACGGTAACAACGACGGTACTTTTTCCACGTTTGACACGCTTGTCACGGGAACTGGTGCAGACACCATCCTGCTCTCCGGGCAGTTAACGGGCGGAACCGTTAATCTTGGCGCCGGGATTGATAGCCTGACGCTGGCCAATGCAGCCAATACCGTCACTGTCTCCAATGTCGAGACACTCACTGGCGGTACTGCTGCAGATCTCATCACAACCGCTGCCGCAGTTTCAGGCGCGACCTACAATCTTGGCGCAGGTACCGACCAGCTCACCCTCGGTAATTTTGCCAACACCGTTACCGTTCTGAATATCGAAACTGTTGCTGGTGGTACCAGCACCGACAATGTGACCTACGGCACCCAGCTCAATGGCAGCCTTGATCTGGCCGCTGGCACGGATACCGTGACACTGGGCAACTTTGCCAATACGCTCACCGCCTCCAATATCGAAACCATCACCGGTGGCACAAGCGCCGATACCATTGTGCTGGCCACTGCCATCAATGGCGGCACGGTCAGCCTTGGCGCCGGCACCGATACGCTCACACTGGGCGACTTTGCCAATACGCTGACGGCAACCAGTGTTGAAACCCTCACTGGCGGTACGGATGCAGATACCGTTACGCTGGGCGGCTCGCAAACCGGTGGCACCATCAATCTCGGTGCTGGTACTGACCAGCTCACGCTGAGCGCGTATGCCAATACGCTCACCGCTTCCAATATCGAAACCATCATTGGTGGCAACAGCACGGACCTCGTCACGCTGGGCACGCAGGTGACCACTGGCAATATCAATCTGGGTAGCGGCACCGATACGCTGACCTTGGGCAACTTTGCCAACACCGTGACTGCAACAAATGTTGAAACCATCATCGGCGGCACCTCATCTGACGTTGTAACCTATGGCGCGGCCGTTACCGCTGGTACTGTGAATCTCGGCGCGGGTACTGACTCGCTCGATCTGGGCAATTTCCAGAGCACGGTCACGGTCAGCAATGTCGAAACCATCACGGGCGGCGGCACAGGTAATAACGTCACGCTGGCAACGCAATGGACAGCTGGCAGCATTGATCTGGGCGGCAGCTATGACCGCCTGACCTTGGGTGATTTTGCCAACACCGTCACCGTGTCCAATGTGGAACGCATCACTGGCGGTACCAGCAATGACGTGGTCGTGTACGCCACCACCATGACCAACGGTACGGTTAATCTGGGCAGCGGCACGGATACGCTCACGCTGGGCGACTTTGCCAACACTTTTACCGTTCTCAATGTAGAAACTATCACTGGCGGCACCAGCACGGACGTTGTCACACTGGGCAGTCAGGTAACCACCGGCACTATCGATCTCGCCGCTGGCACCGATACGCTCAATCTGGGCTGGTTTGCCAATACCGTGACCGTTGCCAATGTTGAAACCCTCAACGGCAACAGCGGCTCGGATAACATCACGCTGGCTAGCCAGGTGACCACCGGCACCATCGATCTGGGCGCCGGCACCGACCGCCTCACGCTGGGCAACTTTGCTAACACGCTGACTGTCAGCAATGTCGAGACCGTGACGGGTAATGCGGCAGCGGATATCGTGACGCTGGGTGCAGCCATCTCTGGCGGGAGTGTTGACCTTGCCGTTGGCGCTGACCAGCTCACGCTGGGCAACTTTGCCAATACGCTGACTGTTAGCAATGTTGAAACACTGACCGGTGGCACCAGCACCGATGTGGTCACGCTGGGCAGCCAGATCACCACCGGCACCATTGATCTTGCCGCTGGTACTGACACGCTCACATTGGGCAATTTTGCCAACACCCTGAGCATCACCAATATCGAAACTGTTGTGGGCGGCAGCTCGGCTGACGCGGTGACGGTGACCACCGCGCTTGCGAATGGTAATCTCAATCTGGGTTCTGGCACCGATAGCGTCACGCTCGGTGATTTTGCCAATACCATTACAGTCAGCAATGTTGAAACTGTCACGGGCGGCACTAGCGACGATGTTGTCGTGCTCGGTGCGCAGGTGACCTCGGGCACCTACAATCTGGGCGCTGGCGCAGATACGGTAACGCTGGGTAATTACAACAACCAGCTGACCCTCTCGAACGTTGAAACCATCACCGGTGGTAACAGCGCCGACACCATTACGCTGGGCACACAAATCACTACCGGTACCATCAACCTGGGTAGCGGCACCGACACGCTCGTATTGGGTAATTTTGCCAATACGCTGAGCACCAGTAATGTAGAAACTGTGACCGGCGGCACGGATGACGACATCCTCACGCTCACCACATCCATCTCGGGTGGTAATATCAATCTCGGCGCGGGTGCTGACCAGCTCACACTGGGCAACTTCGCTAACACGCTGACCGTCAGCAATGTTGAGACCCTGACCGGTGGCACCAGCTCGGATAACGTGACGCTGGGTGTGCAGATCACCTCTGGCACCCTCAATCTGGGTGCAGGCACGGATACGCTGACGCTGGGCAATTTTGCCAATACCTTGAGCGTCACGAACATTGAAACACTGGTCGGTGGCAGCTCGGCTGACGTTGTGACGGTGACCACGCAGATCACCTCTGGCACCTATAATCTGGGTGCGGGTAGCGATCGTCTCATTCTGGGCGACTTCGTCAACACCCTGACCGTCAACAATACCGAGACCATCACGGGTGGTACGGATAACGACACCATCATTCTGACCACGCAGGCGCTGAGCGGCACCTATGACCTGGCGGCTGGCACTGACGCTGTCACGCTGGGCAACTTTGCAAATACCCTGACTCTGTCCAATGTGGAAGCCATCACCGGTGGTACCAGCTCGGATAATGTCACGCTGGGCACGCAGATCACCACTGGCACGCTGGATCTGGGCGCGGGCACTGACAGCATGACACTGGGCAACTTCGCCAATACCGTAACCCTGTCGAATATTGAAAATGTCACCGGTGGCAACGCTGCCGATATCGTGACGCTGGGCGCTGCTGTGACCAGTGGTCTGATTGATCTGGGCGCGGGTACCGACCAGCTGACGACCGGCAATTTCACCAACACCTTCTCGGCCGCTAATGTCGAAACCATCACCGGTGCTGCCGGCAGTGATAACATCACGCTGACCACGCAGTGGACATCAGGCAGCATGGACCTGGCTGGCGGTTATGACCGCCTGTTCCTGGGCAATTTTGCCAATACGGTGACCGTTTCGAATGTGGAAAAAGTCACGGGTGGCACCAGCGCCGACACCGTTGTTTACGCAACCGCCAATACCAATGGCACGGTTGATCTGGGTAGCGGTACGGACAGCCTGACCATGGCTGATTTTGCCAACACCTTTACCGTTCTGAATGTTGAAACCATCACTGGCGGTACGTCGGATGATACCGTCATCCTCGGCAGCCAGGTCACCACCGGCACCATCAATCTGGGTGCGGGCGCTGACAGCCTCACACTGGGCTGGTTTACCAATACCCTGACCGTGACCAACGTTGAAACCCTCACAGGTGTGAGTGGCTCGGACAATGTCACACTGGGCAGCCAGGTGACCTCCGGCACCATCGATCTGGGCGCGGGCACGGATCGCCTCACCTTAGGCAATTTTGCCAATACCCTGACCATTTCCAACATCGAGAGCCTGACCGGCGGCACCAGTGCCGACATCGTGACGGTTGGTGCATCGATTGTCAGCGGCAATATGGATCTGGGCGCGGGTACTGACCAGCTGACGCTGGGCAACTTTGCCAACACGGTAACGGTTTCCAATGTCGAAACCCTGACCGGTGGCACCAGCACAGACGTAGTCACGCTGGGCAGTCAGGTTACTTCCGGCACTATTGATCTGGGTGCGGGTACGGATACGCTCGTATTGGGTAATTTTGCCCACACTGTCACGCTCACCAATATTGAAAGCATTATTGGCGGTTCCTCTAATGATACAGTGACGCTGGCAGCAGCCTTTACCTCTGGCACCATCAATCTGGGTGCGGGCACTGATACGCTCGTGCTGGCGGATGCTGTCAACACGGTGACGACGCTCAATATTGAGACGGTCACTGGCGGCACGGATGCCGACACCATCATCGTTGGCGCGTCGATTTCTGCCGGTACCTATAATCTGGGTGCAGGCACAGATATTCTGACACTCGGCAACTTTGCCAATACGTTGACTGCTACCAATGTTGAAACCATCACGGGTGGTACCAGCAGTGATATCGTCACGCTGGGCAGTGCGGTAACCACTGGCACCATTAATCTTGGTGCAGGGACCGACCGTCTCACACTGGGCAACTTTGCCAACACGGTGACATTGTCCAACGTTGAAAGTGTTGTGGGCGGTACGTCGGACGATATTGTGACGATGAGCACAGCCGTCGCCAGCGGCAATGTTGATCTTGCCGCCGGTACCGACCAGCTCACCTTGGGTGATTTTGCCAATACGCTGACCGTGACCAATGTTGAAACCTTGGCCGGCGGTACCAGCACCGACATTATTACACTTGGAAGCGCTGTTAATGGCAGCGTGAATCTGGCCGCAGGCACAGATAGCCTGACTATGGGCAATTTTGCCAACACGCTGACAGCATCGAACATCGAAACCATCATTGGTGGTACCAGCAGTGATACGGTTGTGATGGCCACCGCC
>Ga0255169_1000577_pt1 | contig 13131 bp, 12 predicted proteins | sample Atl_Miss_RepC_8d_FD_183179 | JGI IMG/M metagenome (GOLD analysis project Ga0255169, IMG submission 183179) | Freshwater microbial communities from Altamaha River, Georgia, United States - Atl_Miss_RepC_8d | ecosystem: Environmental > Aquatic > Freshwater > River | place: USA: Georgia | collected...
CCATTTGTTAGTTTAAACGCATTATTAATAGACTGATATGTATTTTCTTCGTCAAAAGCAAAACCTAAAATAGAGAAACGATAAGAAGGAATAGACATTTTAATAGTAAGAAGCAAACGCTTAAACGAAATTGATATTGTTCAAAAGCTTTAAGCACGTAAAAGTAACTGCGATAGCAATATATTCTACGGACTTTTCATTATAAATAAAAAAAGTATTTCAATTTTTTTATTTATTTTTGTTAGTTTGTTTCTAATTGTATTTAAAAGAGAAAGAGGTTCATTGAATTAATTGAGAAATCATCATTTTGTTTGGCACTGCGCTTTGGAACAATATTTTTGTTAGGTGGTTTCACATTTTTAAGTTTTTGAGCTTCTAGTTCAGCCTGATATAAGGCCTCTTTTATAGCAAGCTTTTCCTTTTGTTTAATTTGCTTAGGTGTCATAATAAGTGTGTAGAAGAAAGTTTTAAGAACTTAACTAATAATATATAAGCTAAGGACTTAGAATGCTACAATAAAAAAGTATTTCAATTTTTTAATATTACAAAGAAAAAAGTGGTAGTAAATACTACCTATCTTTTTTTTCTTATTAAGTTGTATTTATATTTTTGTTAGTTTATATTTGTATATTTATTTGTGTTTTTGTAATTTGTTAGGAGGGGTCTTAGGGGAACCTGGGTTCCCTAATGTTTACATCTCCTCATACTCCTCCTCTTCCTCATCGCTTGAAGTGTTGAAGACAATCTTGTTCTCCTCTACAGACCAACTGCCAATAATTTCTCTAGTGTCGGCGTTGTAGACAACATTGTTACTGTCTCTCAAATAGTCGCCACCAGCTACGCCCTTCTTAACAACTTCGCCAGTAATAGTAATGCGCTGAACCTTAACAGCTTGCGCTTGAGCTTGAGGTTGAGGTTGTGCTACTGCTTGAGCCACTGCCTTCGCGTCAGTAGAGGTAGACACTTGAACAGGCTTATTGGTAGCCTTGGTAGCCTTCTTAGCTTCAGCAGTAGCCTTAGCTAGCTCAATCTTTGCTTCCTTCTCGGCGGCCTTCTTTGCCTCCTTTTCTGCCTTCTCTGCCGCCTTCTTCTCGTCTGCCAGCTTCTTCTTCTCAGCCTTCTCTGCCTCTCTCTTAGCTGCCAACTCAGCCTTCTTTGACTGTGCCTCATTATACTTATCAATTACAGCAAGTGCAATCTCCTCAGGAATGCCCTCAGCTACAATAGCTTGAACATCACGACCAATTGCTGCCAATGCCTTAGCAGTATTTTCATATCCCTTCTTCAATGCAGCCGCCTTTTCCTTCTCTTCCTTCTCTTCCTTACGCTTATTCTCCCTGGCAAGTTTCTCCTCAGGACTCAACTTCTTACCCTTAGTAGAACCACTAGTAGTTGATGAGTTCTCAACCAATGAATCAAACAAACCTTCAGTGCCAGCAGTCACTTCCTTGTCGCCCTTCTTAGGACGACCCTTGCTGTCAGCAGGAGGCACATATTCCTCCAAGTGGCAGTCCGGAATAGTAAAGCCCTTCTCAGTAGCAAACACAATAGCATCAGCCATCGCAATCTTCAGCTTATGAAGCACCTTACCATACTGAGTCGGCTTGCGTCCCTTGCTGTCAACGTAGTCAGCTGTAGCAATGCGCTTGGAAACAGTGCCGCAAGGTGGTTCACTAGTAGCAGTTTCAGCACAAGACTTTTCACAAGCAGCACAATAGGCAGTTCCAGCCTTCTTCTTGGGGCACTGAGTAAACAGGCCATAGTTGTAAGTAATAGCTTGGCAACAGTTGGGGTCAACCATACCCATCCAGGGAAGAGGAATAACCTTCTTCTTATTGCTAGATGATGAGTCGTCGCCTTCAGCCTTAGCCTTTCTTGCCATCTTCTTCTCCTCAAGTGTAAGAGGAGCATTAATATCAAGGAAAGCAATTGCCTCGGCAGCATTGAAGGAATACTTCTCAGCAAGCAAGTTAATGTGTTGACGAGATACATCCTTGGCGGCGTTCTCAAGTTGCTTGATAACAAGAGCAGTAACAGAGAGAGAAGACATTTTTTAGCGGTAAGTAGCGGTTAAAAGTCGTGAAAGACGGGGTTGCTTAAACGGTATCCAGATGATAGCTTTAAGCTCGTAAACGTAACTGCGATAGCAATATAATCTACGGACTTAGAACTGTAGGGATAAAAAGTATTTCAATTTTTTTTTATAGGGAAGCTTAGCGTAGCAAAAAGGTTCCCCCTTTTCTCCTTCATATAAAAAATTTTATATAAGTTATATGTATTTTCTTTAAGTAGTTTTAATTTATTATTTATAAAGTAGCTTTAAACGAAGTAAAGAAAAAAATGTTTTGTACCCCTCACGTGAAAAAATGGCAATGTTGCCAAATTTTTCTTTTTGTTAGTTTTTAATTTTTAAAAAGTTTTAAAAGTTTTAAAAATATTGGTATTATATTTACAATATACCGGCATTTTGCAAATCACAAATAACTCTGTCTACAAAATTATTCCAATAATATTCAACTGCAAAAGTAAACTCGTAAACGCTCATTGTATAATACAATATAACTAACAAAATTAATATGGTATGCTTAAAACACGTAAATTACACTATATAGTATATACTTACGGACTTTTAATTAAAGCGGAAAAAAGTATTTCAATTTTTAAAATAATTGTTTACGTCTACATAGTATGTAGGCAAATAAAGCCAGAAATCGGTCACAATCCGGGATGCTAGTAGCAAAAATACCCCACCATAATAGTATTAATTTTGTTAGTTAACTCATACAACAATTTTTACTAGTTACTGGAACATCATAATCATCTAATATAATTCTTTCTTCATCTAATGTAATTGTTTGTCTAAATTTTCTATTATGTATACTACAATATTCAGAATATTCTTGACTTTTTTTAGAACATTGTTTTCCTGTTAAACAAATAGCAACACATCGTCTTTCTTCAGGAACTATAGTTGCTTTACGAATTCGTTTTTGTTTCACAATAGGTGTAGCTATAGGTGTAGCTATAGGTTTAGCTATAGGTGTAGATTTATGTTTTTTATGATGTATTGGTTGAAAAACACCGAATGGATCATAATTTTTAAAACTAAAAGAATTATTTTTAGTATTATAAGTAACACCTTTACCAAATTGAATTGTATTATAGTTCATAACTAACAAAATAATAAAAGGGCTTAAAACACGTAAAAGTATTATATAATATTTTACGGACTTTTCTTCATACGGGAAAAAAGTATTTCAATTTAAAAAATAAAAAAGGCGATATGTGTTTATACATATCTGTATCCTTTTTTATGATTATGTTTCATTTGTATTTATACGGCTCCGCATCTACTCCAATTCCACGCAATGCATCTTTTCTTAGACCCTGTACTGAACTTTTTTGTTTGTCAGTTAAATTAGATGCACGTAATAAAGGATAGGCTTTGTTGTTAATATCGTTACAGCAATCATTTACGTATGATTGCTGGTCGCAAGTCTTAGGAACTGTCATGTCTCTATACAGTCCTTTCTTCTCACATCGTCTTCTAATTGAAGTAACCCAGTTTGTTAGTTCAGTGTATTTCTTACAATGTTTGCAAGTTAGCATATTGCAGCCAGTAATTCTAGCAAACTCACGAAGTAGCTTACTGTCAGTCATGTTAGTTACTTCAGTAGTTGTGTAAGATTCTTTCACAACTCTTCTTACAGGAACAATTTCTTCTTCTAGCGAAGCACTGTCTTCATCATCTTCTTCTATTATTAATGTTGGTCTACGTCTTACAGGAATAATAATTTCCTCATCTTCATCTTCTTCAACTAATACTTTTTGTTCCTTTTTGCCAACTAAGTAGCCAGCAGTATATCCAACAGCAAGACCAGCAGCAAAAGCAGTAGCAGTAGCAGTGTTCATCTTCTTAAAAACGCTTATTTGCCTAGCAAAGTAAAATCAATTGATAGGCTTTAAGCACGTAAACAATCGTAAGATAATCTACGGACTTTTAATTGTTTTTAAAAAAAGTATTTCAATTTTTTTAAATTAAATATTTATGCCTACATACTATGTAGGCAAGAATTTTCCAGAAATGAGTGACAAAGCGAGATGCTAGTAGCAAAAAAAAAGCCCGTATAAAGAAAAAAGGGTTTTTTGTTTTTGGCCTTGGGTTGGCCTTTTTCCCTTTTTTCTAGTTTGGTTGATATTTATGATTTTTCTTATTCTTAGTACACGTCATGTCTCTCTTCTTAAATCTCCTCCTCTTCCTCCTCCTCAGTCATAACAACGCTGAATAATATCTTGTTCTCCTCTACAGACCAGGTGCCAATCTCTTCCCTGGTCTCGGCATTGTAAACAACATTGTTACCATCTCTTAAATACTTGCCTTCGGGATTGTCCTTCTTGACAACTTCGCCAGTAATAGTAATGCGCTGAACCTTAACTGATTGTGGTTGAGGGGCAGGGGCAGCAACAGCCTCTACTGCCGCTACAACCGGTTTGCCTCCCTTGGCAGCCTTCTTGGCCTCAGCAGCAGCCTTAGCAGCCTCAATCTTGGCCTCCTTCTCAGCAGCCTTCTTGGCCTCCTTCTCAGCCTTCTCTAATGCCTTCTTCTCATCAGCTGCGGCCTTCTTCTCAGCCTTCTCTTCCGCTCTCTTCTTGGCCAACTCGGCCTTCTTCTCCTGAGTCTCGTTGTGCTTCTGGACAGCAGCCTCGGCAATCTCTTGGGGAACACCTTCAGCCACAATTGAGTCAACATCGCGACCAATGGCAGCAAGTGCCTTAGCAGTAGTCTCGTGTTGCTTCTTCAATGCAGCAGCTTGCTCCTTCTCAGCCTTCTCTTGCTTGCGCTTCTCCTCGCGAGCGAGCTTCTCCTCAGGACTCAACTTCTTGCCCTTAGAGCCCGAAGTGGAGGTTGATGAGTTCTCAACAAGTGAGTCAAAGAGTTCGCCAGTGGCAGTAACTTCCTTCTCGCCCTTCTTGGGTCTGCCCTTGCTCTCAGCAGGGACATACTCCTCGAGGTGGCAGTCGGGAATAGTAAAGCCCTTCTCAGCGGCGAAAGCAATAGCATCAGCCATCGCAATCTTGAGCTTGTAAAGAACTTTGCCATAAGAGATGGGCTTGCGGCCCTTGTGGTCGACGTAATCAGCATAAGCAATACGTCTCGAAACGGTTCCGCAAGGGGGCTCGAGGTTGTCTTTCGTCTCCTTCGCTGCCTTGTCACAGGCAGAGCAGAATTGACCGACAGACTTCTTCTTGGGGCACTGGGTGAAGAGGCCATAGTTGTAGGCGATTCCCTGGCAACACTCTCCATTGTACAAACCCATCCAGGGAAGAGGAATAGTCTTCTTCTTGGAGTCGGTTGAGTCGGCGTCACTGTCGGTCTTGGCCTTGCGGGCCATCTTCTTCTCTTCCATAGTGAGAGGTCTTTCAACCTCCAACCAGTGCACAGCATCATCCGCGTCAAACGAGTAACGTTCAGCGAGGGCAATGACGGCATCACGAAGCACAGCCTTGATGGCGTTCTCCTGTTGCTTGGCAAACAGAGAGGTAACCGAGAAGGTGAGGCCAGCGGCGGGAGAGGAGTCGGCGGACATTTTGCGAAGCAAAAGAAGAAGTGAGCGACGAATAGCGAATAGCGATTAGCTGTCAGGGGGGTTGCTTAACTCGATAGGTTAAGCTCGTAAACGGTCTAGCCGGGGGCGTTGAATAATACTATGCGGAAGTATTATTCAAAGCCAGGGGTATATGTCTACGGACTTTCCTTTCTTGGCCAAAAAAGTATTTCAATTTTTTTTTAAAATATAGGAAATAGCCGGTTACTAAAAATCTGCTCTATATGCTCGCGCTCGCGAGCGCTTGCCCACAAGGGCATATAGCTTCAATTTTTTTTCTTTATAACCGATTTCTGGTTTTACTAAAAATACACCTATTATCGTGTATTTCAATTTTTTTCAATTATTGTGGTTTTTGCGGTTACTAAAAACTAACAAATATAAGATTTTTAGTTAGCCCATTTTACACGATAATTGAAAAAAATTGATTCTCGCGTGTACACAATAAGATTTTTAGTAACTCAAAAATTATTAGTAAATTGAAAAAAATTGAAATACTTTTTAACAACTGGGTTCTAAGTCCGTAAACCAAGACCCCTGACTTTGATAATACTCGATCCCGCAGTATTATCAGAGTCCTCCGGCTAGACCGTTTACGAGCGTAACCTATTGTGTTACGCAGACCCCCGCAAGCTTACAGCTTACAGCGCCTATCTTCTGCTACGATGGCCGCCTTCCACAGGATTGTTCGCCAAGAGACCATCACCGATACGTCGGTTAGAGCAGGTGCGGACTTCGACAGCCTACAAGTTGATGACAACATGCCTCCTCTTTGCTGTGTCCCGCTTGCAGAACGCTGCCCGCTAGTTTATCCCAATGAGTGCTACGACAATGATCGTGACAAGCACAACGAGGAAACCTTTGGCGAGGAGCACTACCCAGACGAGGAATGGCGTGATGTTTGTAGACGCGCAAGAGTGTACCGGCTTCAAGATGCCCAATTGGGCGAATATATCGCGATAAATAGAGGATGCCAGCAAGAAGTAGCCGAAAGAGCGTTTGAGAATGAGATGCCAATGCTAAGCGATATCTGGAACTATTATATTCCACAGGAAGAGTATGAGTATTGGGAAGAAGCATATGAGAAAAAGTTGATAACTTGCTCTGACCATCGTGATAAGAATAGTAACAGTGACAGTGACAGCGAGAGCGACAATGGATTCTATGAAGAGGCTTTTGATGCGATGTATGCGATTGACGAAGAAAGAGCAAGACAAGAGCGAGAGGAGGAAGAATTTTGGGAGGAAATGGCGCGAATCGAGGAAGAAGAAGCGCGAAGATACCACGAAGAACAACTAGAAATAGAAGAACAAAATCGTTGGGTTGCGTTTGAAGAAGATGATGGGCCTATGACAAGAGGCGAAGAGTTGGAAGCAGAAGAAGAAATGAGAATTAGAGATAGAGAACAACGTAGATGGAGACTTGAAAGATGGCCTTGAACTAACAAATAAGGCAAGAAAAAAGGAAAAAAGCACTAATAAAGTGCAAAAAAAACCCTTTTTTCTTGTGCTTTTTTTTCTTTTTTTTCTTTTTTTATTTTTTTAATTAAAGCGGAACTAATAAAATAAAAAATTGAAATACTTTTTTCTTGCTTTGCTGAAAGTCCGTAAGCATATATCCCTGATTTTGAATAATACTTTCGCATAGTATTATTCAAAATCTTTCGGCTAGACCGTTTACGCGCTTAACCTATTGTGTTAAGCAAACCCTTGTGCTAAAGTTTTAGTGCTTCTCTCTGCTTCTCTGCTTCTCTCTACGAGTGAAAAATGTCAAACTATTCTGTTGAGCTTAAATTTTCAAGTGGTAAAGAGTATAAGATAATACTTGGGGAATTAGGAATGCATCGTGTTAATATTACAGTTAATTCTGTAAAAATATATTTCAAAACTTTGCCAGAAATTATGCCGTTTATTAATAATATTTTAGGAAAGTTAGGAAGACGTTTAGGAGACTACGATGTATGGGACGAGGCATTCAAATGTTGGCAGCGCAAGATAGAGGTAGATAGTGACAGTGACAGCGAAGAGGAGGAGGAAGAGAAGGAGCCAGAAGCAGAACCAGAACCAGAGCCAGAACCAGAGATATTTGTGAAAGAAATGGATGAAATAGAGGTGGAAATTCAGAAACATAGAGAGACGATTCATAGGCTGCAGGAGAAGATTAGAAGATTGAAGAATAAGCAGAAGGAGATTAGTATGAATGCTCAAGAGAGGCGCACTAATAGCGATTTACATAGATGGTAAATTTAGGGTTGGTAAAAATGCGTGTAAAATTAAGAAAGTTTATGTTGTTAGTTAATTAGGAAATCAAAAATATAATAAGAGCTTTAAATATGTAGAAAAAAATTGAAAAACTTTTTTATTGTAGGGTTCTAAGTCCGTAGATTATCTCCCGATCGTTTACGTGCTTAAAGCTTTTGACCAAAATCAATTTCGTTTAAGCGACCCCTTGCTACGCCTCTGCTTCGCTAGACAGCTACTTTTACGCCTCTACTTCGTTTGACTATGTCGTCTCCTTACTTGCATGCAAGTAATTCTCGCATTAATGCGGTTGCCGCAACTATTGTTAACATGCCGGCTGGTCTCCCTGCCGAATATACTGGCCTCTCTAAGGCTGACGCATTAGCATTAGCTCTCTCTCGCAGTAGATTTGCCATTATCACTCCACCTGAAATTCAGTTGGTTGAGTATTATTATGAGGGATACAATGAACCACATCCAAATGTAACAGTAAGAAGAAGAGAAACACGCCCTAGACAAGAAATTCCATTGCCTCCTCAAGGGCCTCCACCTGGACTCAACAATTCAAATGCTAACCAAAATAAGCGTATTCGCATCACACTTACACTAGAAATTCCAGCGGAAAATATAGTAAATGTAATTGACAGACCACCAACTCCTCCGGCTCCCAGAACTAACACAAGAAGAAACAGAGGTATTCCATATCGTCGTGCCTACCACGCAGATGCTTTATATGGCAATGGATTATATGGCTGGCAAATGATGGGAATTCCAGCAGCAACTCAAGAACAAAGCGATCATGGAATCACACTATGTGACTTTGACACCCTACAAGGCGACAACTAATTAGGGAACCAAGGTTCCCCTAAGACCCCTCCTTTATAAAAATTATAAAAATTAAGTGCTTTTTTGTTGTATTATAAGGAAAAAGGTTAAAAACCTTTTGCTAACCCCAAAAGGTAGCTTCCCTATAAAAAAAATTGAAAAACTTTTTTATTGTAGGGTGGTAAGTCCGTAGACATATATCCCCTGACTTTGAATAATACTAGCGTACAGTATTATTCATAGTCCACCGGCTAGACCGTTTACGAGCTTAACCTATTGTGTTAAGCAGACCCCCTTTTATAGCTTCGCCTCTACTTCGCTAGAAAATGTCCGCTATCGACGCCTGCCCTCTTGTTAAGCCCTCTGAAGGCTATGATGAGACCATGGATGCTTACAATATGTCAACCTTTGGTACTGCTACTTCTGCTTCTGCTGCTTCGTTAGATCAAGATTTCCGCCTTTGCGACCTTCCTGAGTATGAGTGGGATCCTATTATGGAGTTCATTGAAGACCCTTTGTATGAAATAGTTGACAGTAAAGACGATTGCACCAGCAATGCAAGCGATTCTAACAATCTAACCCAAGAAGAGCTAACTATGTGGCTAAAGGAAGATATGATAAAAGCACTCGAAGACGACAACAAGGAGGAATATATTCCATTATTCGAGCAATACATCAATAACCCAAAAGTAGAAGACTATTTTGACGATTGGGGCGGACGTCCTGCTAGTAGTTATTATGAGCAGGTCAACTATAAGTATTGTGTATGTAGCAGTGAATGGGTTGAAGAACATCGTCAACTAGAGCAAAGAAAATGTAACTGTGTAAATGGCAAGCGATTTCTTGCTTACAAACTTGCTGATGAACATGGTGCTCAAAGAATTTGCGAATATATTGTTAGTTCTGGAGTTATTGATACTACATACGAAGTTTGGCAACATATCGAAGAGACCGAAGAAGAGAAAGCTAAAAGATTGGAAGAAGAAGAAAAAGAAGCAGAGGAATGGCGAAAATTGGCAGAAGAAGATGAGAGACGAGCTGATGAAGAACGCTGGGCGCAGGAAGAATATGAGCAGGAAGAATATCGTCGCCGTTACTTTCCAACTGAAGAAGAGCTAGATGAAGATGACTATCTAAATGACATACCGTCAAGACGATTACCAGAGTCAGTGCGTCAAGCAATGTTGAATGCTCAATGGAGAGAAGAAGAAAAAAGACAAAGAAGATGGAAACTTGAGAGATGGCCTTAAATTAGGGAACCCAGGTTCCTTAGCAAAGCAAAAAAACCCCTCCTAATAATTTTATTTAAAAAAAATAAAAACAAAAACTTTTTTCTTGTATTAGGAGGGGTTTTTTTGCTTTGCTAAGGAACCTGGGTTCCCTAAAAAAATTGAAATACTTTTTTTTATAACAGTTATAAGTCCGTAGATTATTTTGCTATCGCATAATCGTTTACGTGCTTAAAGCTTTTGACCCAAATCAATTTCGTTTAAGCGTTAGCTTTTTAGCTAGTTCTCTCTTCTTACCTTCGGTATCGTCTTCTGCTTCGCTAGAGAAAAATGTCTTATCCTGATCGTTCTACTCGCAACCCCACCCCCATCTACAACCCTTATGCTAGAAAATTACCTTCTCCTTCTGATAGAAATCCTAATGCTCTTGACTCTGATGACGATAATGACTATGATTCTAATAACGAAGAACAAACCTTTTCAGCATACTATAAACCCAAGCCTCGTGCCAGCGCGTATGGAGATGTAGATGGATATTATAGTGACGATATGGATGATTGTTCTAGTAATTGTAGTGCTCATGATGTTACGGAGGAGGAGGTTATTAATTGGATGATAGAGGATAATAAGATGCAAGAGCCAGAACCAGTAATTGAAGCGCCAGTTAGGCGTTCCGCCCGCATTGCGCGCCGTGTTCAAAAGTTTGGTCCTACATCTTATGTAGAAATGAATTCTGGTGTAAGAAAAGCAAAAGTAGAAAAGAATAAGAATGTGCCAGTAGTAGAGCAAAAGCCAGTAGTAGATGAGGCGCCAGTAGTAGTAAATGAAGCGCCAGTAGTAAATGAGGCGCCAGTTAGGCGTTCCGCCCGTATTGCGCGCCGAGCCCAAAAATATGGACCTACATCTTATGTAGGTATGGATTCTGTTGAACCTGAAGGTGAGGGTGATTTTATTACAGATATTTGGTATGATTATTCAGTACATTATGACTCGGACTACGAGTCGCCTGAGCAAATTAAGGAAAGAAAGGAAAAGGAAAAGCAGGCAAAACGGGATGCGTGGTGGCAGAGATTCTTTGAGAGAAGAAGAGCTAAGCACGCTGAGGAACAAGCTAAGGAAGCTAGAAAAGCAATGAAGAAGGAGTTAGCTAAGGCTAAGAAGGCCAATGAGCAGATGGATATTGTCGAAGATATTGCTAAGCTCACTCTTGACCCTAGTAATGAAGAGTACTATCAAATGATAGTGGATAAGCAAACAAATAATGTAATACTTACTTGGCCAGAGTTAAACTTTGTAACTGACTATGCGATTAGCCAAATGAAGCAAGAAATAGCTCAACTTCCTCCTCCTCCAGTAAAGGAAGAAAAAAAAGTTGTTCGTAAGGTAGTTAGACTTAGAAAAGTTGTGTAAAAATAACTAACAAATATAACTAACAAAAATATAATAAATAAAATAAAAAAACTGGTATTTATAATACCTTTTTTTTAAATAATATTTATAAAAAACAACTTAGAAGCAATAATTTATTATTAATGGGGTTTCACGCTTTTATAAATAAAATTGAAATACTTTTTTATCTTACAGTTAAAAGTCCGTAGATTATCTTTCGATTGTTTACGTGCTTAAAGCCTTCAATTATATTGATTTCGTTTAAGCAACCCCTTTTAACAACTTTTACTTCGTATTACTAATGTCCAATACTATTTCTGCTGTGCTTCGTCTCAAGGAATCTGTCGGTGCTGGATGGCCTACTAAGTGTGATGGTTACACTGTTCATCATCGCGGTTATGAAGTTGTCTTGTCTTTCCCTCGCACTGAGAGTGGCGTCAATGACCCGCAAATTATCAACAAAATTCGCTCTCTTGCCACTATATATTATGACCAATATGGTTCAACTGAGAGAGGCAACTTTATTGACTTATTTGATGATTTAACTGATTACAATTACTATATTTCTATTAATGAAGAAGACGAGGATCCAGAGGAGATGATGGACTACTTGGAACAGCAACAAGACGAGGAAGATATGGAAGAACAACAACAACAAGAAGAAAAACCAATTGATATTCTCAAATATGTTGAACAAATGGAGACCTTATATGGTGCCAATATAGAAGCCGAAAAAGACTGGAACATTCGCGACCAAATCAAAACTGCCTTTCCATATGAAACTACTATACATGCCGTCAAGTCGGCACTTGACTTTATGATGGTTACATATCACTTTGACCCTGAAACTAACATATTCACTGTATATATGGTTCAAAAAGATAAAGATTTAAACATATATAGAGTGAATAAAAACATATATTATCAAATCATTGTACGATATGCCACACCATTCTATGCAATTGTAAGATTTCGCCTATTCAACATTCCCGAGGCCGATATGGTTCACTATAATACACAGCTAACAGTCGTCAAACAAAAAGTTACATTCCAATATAATGGCGACATTAGAATCTAATCAGGCTAACGAAGTAGAAGACCAAGGTTCCTCAAGCGAAGCAGAAGACGTAGTAAAAAGACCCCTCCTTTATAATAAATTCTTTTATAAAATAAACTAACAAATATAAAAAAGTTTGGTAACAATTATGTTACATCTTTTTTATTTTTATATAAACTAACAAAAATAAAAAAACAAAATTGGTAGTCTACAATGTGCTACCATATGTTTTCAAATACTTTTTTATATGGTGCCAAAATTTCTACACTTTGCTACAAATTTGTTACCATATATCGTCTCATTGTTTGCTTTCTATAAAAGGCAGAAATGAGTCGCAATCCGGGAAATGAGTCACAAAAAAACCTACATATTAAAGACAACAAATTATATTCTTTTTTAAATTGAAATACTTTTTTATTTTATTATTCTATGTCCTTAACTTTCTTTTACTATTGTTAAGTGTTTAAACTCTTTATTTAATTCTACTTCTTCTTTAATATGTCTAACAACAACAATCAGTGGACTTATGTTACTTATAAAAAAACTAAACCTAATCCTAATCCTTATAAACTAACAAAATTTGAAAATAAACGCTATGCCAAACTACTTCGTAGAATTTCTTGCTTTTGTTGTGAATCACAACGCATCTCTCGTATTATTAAACGACCATTCTCATCTTGTAATTTACCCAATTGTATTTGTTGTAAGGACTTCTCTACAAATGGTTATGACCATTATTATTATCTCTTTGATTAAACTAACAAATCTCTTAAAATAAAATTAAA
>Ga0255169_1000597_pt1 | contig 12735 bp, 10 predicted proteins | sample Atl_Miss_RepC_8d_FD_183179 | JGI IMG/M metagenome (GOLD analysis project Ga0255169, IMG submission 183179) | Freshwater microbial communities from Altamaha River, Georgia, United States - Atl_Miss_RepC_8d | ecosystem: Environmental > Aquatic > Freshwater > River | place: USA: Georgia | collected...
CGTCGGCACCGGACCACCGAAGGTCGAGCACGTGCCGAAACCCACGTCGTCAAGCAGCACGATCACCACGTTCGGAGCACTCTTCTGCGGCAGGGTCAGCGGCTCAGCCGCGGGCTTAGATTCGGATAGCAAGCGAGCCATATTGCCCGCGAACGGTCGTGTCGCCCGCGGAAGTGCTGGGCCAGTGGGTTGCGTCGAGTGGCCGTTCATGACCTGAGACCGGGCACATCGAATGCCGCCCGAACGAGGTTGAGTGTCGTGGAGTCGCCCGAGACGACTATCGAGCCGCGCTGCACGCACTCCGACCATGTTGTGCGGCCAGAGAGCACGTCAATCAGCGTGTTGCGTGTGAGTGTGGCTTCGCTCGAGCTTGCCGCGCTGGTCGACACGCGCGTCGGCACCGCTACGCCGTTTCGCACGTGCAAGCTGAGTCGCTCACCGTCAACGACGAACGCAGCGAGATGGTCGATGCCCTCGACGAGTGACGGTTCGAGTGTTACTCGCAGTGTGTTGATAATCGTGGCGTTGTCGTGGTGTTGCACGAGTCGTGCGCTGAAGCGGTGCTGGTAGTAGCGATCCATCGGACCAGAGCCATCAAGATGTCGGGCGCGGGTGAGTGCCCAGTTGCGAATGTTGGCGGCCGGTGTTCGCTCACCGATCGTGCGCATGCATCGGGCGAGAAGTGCTTTGTCATCGGCTGTCGCGCCAGTCGTGCGCGCAAGCCACGTCGCCATTTCGGTAGCCCAGCGAACGTCGTTGTTGTCGAGCGCTCTCGCCGACTGTTCGCGCACTTTGCTGCGACCACCAAAACCATCGATGAGTCGTTGATAGCGCTCGGCTGGTTCCATCGGAAACAACTTCGATTCGTCACCGTCAAACCAGCCCCGTAATCCGGCGAAAATCTGCCGCACGTGGTGCTCTGCCACGCCGTAGAGCTCTGACGTGAGGTAGTCATCGTCGCAGCCGGCGGGCAGTTTCACCCGGTCGGCAATTTCATCGGCAGTCCAGCCCTTGTTGATGCCGCGCACGGTTTGATCCCACAGAAACTGAATTGCGTCACGTGAACGTGTGACGCGTTCGCGAATCTGCTTCTTGCCCGAGATTGCCGGGCCGTGAGCGCCGATGAGATGCTCTGGTTCCCATGCGAGCACCTGGTCGAAACCTCTCAGCAGCACACGTGGGTCGCGATACTCTTCGCCGCGAATCGCGTACACGTTGAAGAGCACCGGCCACACGGTGTTATGCACGCACAGCCCGCGCGAGGCGAAGTAGAAATTCACCGAGTCGTCTGAGTCGCTGGGGCAGTGCGCCCACTCAATGGTCTCACCAGCGAGCGTGAATGTGCCCGTCGAGTCGTCGAGCTCTTGCGTCACCGGCAGGTGCCCAGATGTGAACGGTGCGTGCGCCGGGTTGCGATACCAACGCCCAAGGCCGACGTTGACGAGACCATCAGGGCCGTCTGCCGGAAGCGCGATAGCGAACTGCTCAACGAGGCCGCGCGAGTACGCCGGACCAATCTCGGCCGAAGCACGCGTGCGGTTCGTGGCAATTCGTTTGTGCCCAACGATTGGTAACTTCGCGCCAGCCGCGTTGGCGCGGGTCGCTGCACCACCGGATTTGCCAGCACCATCAGACTCTTCAAGAATCGCGGCAGTGCCGTCGACGTAGTGAAAGTGCGTGTAGATGACGCCAACTATCGGCGCCTGTTCGACGGCGCGCAGCTCACGCAACGCCTCGCGCATCTCTTCGATGCTCTCGCCAGTGTCGATGGCAATCACGCCATCGCGGGCCTTGATGAAGGTTTGGTTTGAGAGCCCGTTGCCGACCAAGCTCCACACTCCGTCGCACGGTGACTCAAACTGTCGTCTAATGACCTCGCTCTGACGCACCGTGTCGCGATGTGCTCGCTGCCCACTGGGCATAACGATGGTGTTCTTGGGGTCGCGATCAAAACTTCGTGCCACGACGCTGTGAACTACTTCTTTTTGAACCCAGGCGGGCACTTGGGCGGCGCGCCGCTTACCACTCGAGTCACCTTGCCTTTTACGCAGGTGATCTTCATGACTTTCGTCGTCGCTGGGCTCGTTGCCGCTGGTGCCGCCGTTGTTGCAGTGGTCTTTACGGCTGCAGTGCCCGTCGACATAAATATCTGGTTGCCATCGGGGCCAGGCCCAAACAGTGATGCAAACAATCGCAGCGTGTTGTCGGGCATCACCATGAGGTCGCAATCATCTGCGGTGTTCTCGGTGCCGAAGCTCGTCTTCTTCATCGTTGCTGGTATCCGCTTCGGTGCGCTGAACGTGAGCCCATCGGTTGAGAGTGCGTAGTGACACGACGACTGCCACTCAGAATTCGACTTCTCAATGTCGTTGTTGACGTGAAAAACGATGCCCACTGCACCGCTCGGGTCAACGAATGCATGTGGGTGCAGATTGCAACGTGTGCCTAGCTCAGGCCCGATGCGGTAACCCGAGTCGACGGTCCAAGTGAGTTGATCGGTGCTCGTTGCGCTGTAGATCTTGGTGTTGACTGCCTTGTCGCTGCCACACCTACGAAAGTATGACGACTCGTCGCCTACGTACATTCGATAGCGACCGTCGGGAAGTTTGGCGACACCACCACCGTCAAGTTTCTCGAGACCGAACGCCGAAGGAGTGAGTCGAAGGCCCGACTCTTTCGTCCAGGTTTGACCATCCGTTGAATACACCGACGCGATGCCAGTTTCGTTGCGTACGAACCCGCGATAGCCGCCATTCGGCGCGGCGACCACACTGATGTGCCCGAACGACGCCTGAATGTCGGTGGGCCAGCGAAATGCTCTGTCGACTGACCAGTTCGCACCACCATCAGTAGACACCGTCGACCACTTCGTGTCAGAAGGTGAGCCGCCTTCAAAAATCATTCGCAAACGGCCAGCGCCATCAACGAATGCAGCACTATTGACGCCGGCACGAATGCTGCCGCTTTCGGCAATGCCCATAAGGCCGTAGGTGACCACCAGTTTCGGCGTCGACCACGTATAGCTGGTGTCATCGCTTGCAGCGGCTCGAACTTGCAGAGGTGAAAGAGCGACAGCGAGCGTTACGAGCACTGAGAGTTTTTTGCGCATGATGGTGACGCTAGGTCAGCGCCTCGCCTTGGCATGTACTGGAGCCCGCCTCAAGGGTGGGTACTCACCGACAGCGGTCAGCCGGGGTTTGAGTCGCCTAGGCGCTGGGCAAGCCACGCGATTGGCAGCGAGACCAGCATCACCAAGGTGGCCGTCACCGTCACGTAGGGAAGCACGTTGGGGCGGGAGAAGTTGTTCAAAATCCATTGGGGCAGCGTTTGTACGCCGGCTCCTGCGGTGAAGGTGGTGACCACCACTTCGTCGAAGCTCAGCGCAAACGCCAGGATGCCGCCCGCAAGCACCGCCGAACGAATAAGCGGCCACGTCACCAAGTGAAAAGTTTGAAACGGTGTCGCCCCGAGATCGGCCGAGGCTTCACGCAGGTTCGGTGCGATGCGACGCAACCTTGCGATCACATTGTTGTGCGCGACCACGATGCAGAACGTCGCATGGCCGGCGACCACCGAGAGAAACCCGAGATCCCACCCGAAGCGCACGAAGGTGTTGCGAAGTGCTACACCCGTAACGATGCCTGGAAGGGCGATTGGCAATACGGCGAGAAAGCTGATTATGTTCTTACCGTAAAACTCATATCGCTGCAACGCGAAGGCGAGCATTGAACCCAGCAAAATCGCGATGAGCATCGCCACGAACGCCAAGCGGGTTGAAGAGAACAATGCCTCGCGTGCACTCTCGACATCGAGAAAGCCCTGCCACCAACGCGTCGAGAATCCGACCGGCGGCCATGCAATCGACTTGGCCGAGTTGAACGACAATACGAAGATGAGCGCCAGCGGCAAGTACACCACACCCAGCACGGTGTATGTCACCAGTCGCAACGCGAGACGGCCGAGAGGTGAGAGCTGCATTAGAGGTTCTTGAACGCCCCGGCGCGCCCCATCACCGCGAGGTAGGCCACCATGATCATCATCGGCCACAACGTGAAAGCCGCAGCCAATGGTTGGTTCGGCGCTAGCAGTGCGCGCTCGATGATGTTGCCGATCATCTGAGCGGTGCCCCCGACGATCTTCACCGTGATGTAGTCGCCGAGCGAGAGTGAAAAGGTGAAGATGCTTCCCGCTGCGATAGAAGGCAGTAGCAGCGGCAGCATCACCAAGCGAAACGTTCGCATCGAGCCGGCGCCAAGGTCGGCTGATGCATCGAGCAACGAGTTGGGCAGGCGCTCCAGACCTGCGTAAATCGGCAACAACATGTAGGGAAACCACAAGTAGGCGAGCGTCAACGTCACAGCGACGTATCCGAAGCCGGGCGACCAACCGACGAGGCCCGACATGAATCCGCCGTCGCCGTATTCAGAACCAGGTGCGAGCACTGCTCGCAATGCGAAGGCCTTCACCAGATAGCCAGTCCACAACGGCAAGATGAGCGCCACCACGAGTGCACGCCGCGTGCGACGCGACGCGAGGCGCGCGATGTAGAACGCCGTCGGCATCGCGAGTGTAAAACACAGCAGTGTTGCAGCAATTGCCACGGCAACGCTGCGAACGACGAGCGATATGTATTCGCCCTGCGTAAATGCTTCGGAGATGTTGCCAATGGTGAGTTCAGTCGTCGGTTTGCCGGTGAAGTCGTCGAGGCTGAAAAACGCACTCACAACCAAGAGCGCGAGTGAGCCCACGTAAACGATGACCAACCAGGCGAGCGGGGCAGTCAACAGCCCCCACAGCGCAAACGCGGGCCGGGGTTTCCCCCGGCCCGCGAAGTTGCGACCTGAGTCGTTTACGCGCGGAGCTTGTTCCAGGCGTTCACCCATTCGCTGTACGGCACGCACTCGACATCACGTCCGTCTAAGCATTCCTTGGTCGGCGTGGTCCAGTAGTACACCTTCGAGAAGTAGTCCTCATCGTCGGCGTGGAACGTGGCGCAGTGGTTGGGGTCGGCAGTAAGTGCGCACGACTTCGAGTTCGAAGGTGCTTCACCGAACCACTCGGCGACTCCGGCATTCGCCTGCGGCGAAATGATGTGGTTCAACCACATGTACGCGCAGTTCGGATGCTTGGCTTTGCTCGACACCATCCATGTGTCGGACCAGCCGGTCGCGCCTTCGCTGTGCAACGTCGACTCGATCTTCGCGCCGTTGGCCTTCGCCAAGTTCACAATGACCTGCCAGGTGGTGCCCAGCGTGACGCTGCCGTTCTCGAGAGCGGCTTGCTGATCGGTGTAGAGCGCCCAATACTGACCGACGATCGACTTCTGCGTCTCGAGGGCAGCAAGTGCTGCATCGAATTGCGCCTGGTCGAGCGCATAAGGGTTGGTGATGCCCAACTCTGGCTGCGTCGCCATCAAGTAGATCGCTGCGTCAGCGATGTAGATCGGGCTGTCGTACACGGAAATCTTTCCGGCATACGGGCTGTCGGGCGAGAACATGTCGACAATCGACGTCGGGGCAGCGCCGGCCTCGGTGTTGTACACCAAGAGGTTTGCACCGCGGCCGTGCGGCACGCCGTAGGCCTTGCCATCTACCGAGTTCCACGGCTTGTTCTTCAGGCCCTCAAACACGTCTGCATAGTTCGGAATCAGATCGGTGTTGACCGGTACCACGTCGTCGCCGGCAATCAAGCGCAGCGTTGCGTCACCTGAAGCCGATACGGCGTCGTACTCGCCGCTCTGCATGAGCTCGACCATCTCGTCAGACGAGTTGCCGATCTTCACGTTTACTTCGCAGCCTGTTTCGGCTTCAAAGTCGCTTACCCAGTCGACGTTCGGGTCGGTGGAGCCGTCTTCTACGTACCCGGCCCAGGCGACGAGGTTCACTGCACCTTCGCCTTCACCGAGTTCCTCGAGCATTGCTCCGCCGTCGTCGCCCCCGCCGCACGCACCGAGCGTGACGACACCGAGCAGCGCTACTGCTAGTGCACTTACTTTTTTCATTTGCCCCCCTTTAGTGGACACCTTGTTATTACGAATCGCTCACCTCGAACACTGCGCTCGAATCCCACGTCAACGCGACGACTTCGTCGCGCGACACGATCCGAGCTTGTGTGCTTGGGACGCTTACGACGAGATTACCCCCGACATCGAGCTGGCACGTCAGCCGAATTTCTGCCCCCAGATACTGCGAGTCCACCACTCGGGCGGCATGGCCCTCGCTCGAGCCCGCGGGTAACACACTCACTCGCTCTGGTCGCAGCGTGTGGATGGCACGTCGGCCGAACAGGCGTTGCGAGGTCTCTTCGTCGAACAAATTCGCCACACCAACGAACCCGGCCACGAATGACGTTGCAGGTCGCTCGTACAAGTCGCGCGGAGAACCAACTTGTTCGAGTCGACCAGCGTTGAATACCGCGATTCGATCGCTCATCGACAGGGCCTCGCCCTGATCATGGGTGACGTATACGAAGGTGATGTTCAAGGTGCGCTGCAGTGCTTTGAGCTCGGTCTGCATTTCTTCGCGAAGTTTTAGGTCGAGTGCGCCAAGCGGTTCGTCGAGTAGCAACACCTTTGGCCGATTCACGATGGCTCGGGCAAGCGCCACGCGTTGGCGTTGGCCGCCCGAGAGTTGCGCCGGCATGCGATCGGCCAATTGTGTGAGTCGAACCATGCGCAAAGCTTCGTCGCGACGTTGGGTGCGCTCGGTCTTGTCAACTTTGCGCACACGCATGCCGTATTCCACGTTTTCGGCCACGGTCATATGTGGGAATAGTGCGTAGTCCTGAAACACGGTGTTGACATCGCGCTTGAACGCTGGTTCGTTCGACACGTCGCTGCCGTTGAGCAGAATCTCGCCGCTCGAGGGCAGCTCGAAGCCGGCGATCATGCGAAGCACCGTTGTTTTGCCCGAACCAGATGGCCCAAGCAGAGTCAGAAATTCGCCGTCGGCAATGTCGAGCGAGACGTCGGCAACGGCGACGACATCGCCGAAGCGCTTCGAGACATGTCTTAAAGAAATTGCAAAAGAGGTCGTCATCGTGCCTCGCTGCGTTCGCGTCAGTCCAATGCGGCGAGCGGCTCGACGTAGTCGTAGCCCAATGCATCAGCACTTGGCTTATTCGTCATCTTGCCGCCGACGGTGTTGACGCCGAGCGCCATCGTTGGGTCGGCTTTCGCCGCCTCGCGCGCGCCGAACATCGCCAACTGCAACTGATAGGGCAGTGTCGCGTTTGTCAGCGCATACGTGCTCGTGTTGGGCACCGCGCCCGGCATGTTGCCGACCGCGTAGTGGATGACGCCGTGCGTCTCGTACACGGGCTCGGTGTGAGTCGTTTCGCGCATCGTCTCGACGCAGCCACCTTGGTCGATGGCAACGTCGACGATGACCGAACCTTTCTTCATCGACTTCACCATGTCTTCGGTGACCACAATCGGCGCACGAGCTCCGGCGATGAGTACTGCACCAATCACCAAGTCGGCTTCGGCGATGGTGCGCTCGATCGCGCCACGATTCGAAGCGAGCGTGGTGATGCGACCCTGATGTATCTGGTCAACGAAACGCAGGCGATCTAAGTTCTTGTCGAGGATGGTGACCTCGGCCTCCATGCCAGCGGCGATTCTGGCGGAGTTCCACCCGACATTGCCCGCACCAATCACCATCACCTTGGCTGGTCGCACACCGGGTGCGCCACCCATCAACACGCCGCGACCGCCATACGGTCGCTGCAGGTAGTAGGCGCCAGCCTGTGTGGCGAGTCGACCAGCGATCTCGCTCATCGGCGCGAGTAGCGGCAACGACTTGTCAGCGAGCTGCACCGTTTCGTATGCCACGCCCGTGGTTCCCTGCTCGATCAGCGCCTTCGCAACTTTTGGATATGCCGCGAGATGCAGATAGGTGAAGAGCGTCAAATCTTTGCGCAAGAAGCCGAACTCTTTCTCGGTCGGCTCTTTCACCTTCACCACCATGCTCTTGGCCCACGCATCGGCGGCGGTGGGCACGATGGTGGCACCCGCGGCTTCGTAGGCCGAGTCGGGGATTGATGCGGCCTCTCCTGCGTGAGTCTCGACGAACACTTCGACGCCGAGCCGCTCGAACTCGCGCACTCCATCAGGGGTGAGAGCGACGCGACCTTCGAGGGTCTTGGTCTCTTTCGGCACGCCCAGCGTGGCGTGCGCAGGCTTCGGGTTGGCCGCCATGACGCTCTTTGTTCTAGCGCATCAGCGACCATGAGCCCGCCTGCCGTGAGCCACCGCCCGCCAGCGACCTGGCGGCACCGTGCTAGAAAAACCACATGAAAAAGTTCCGTAACTTCATTGACGGCCAGCACGTCGACGCCGCTAAGGGCGACACCCTCGACATCATTAATCCTGCGACCGGCAAGGTGTATGCCACGTCGCCGAACAGCAAACAAGCAGACATCGACGCCGCGATGGCGGCAGCTGAGCGCGGTTTTGAAGCGTGGAAAGAGTCGACACCGAGCGAGCGCTCTCTCGCACTCTTCCGCATTGCTGATGCGATCGAAAAACGCAAAGACGAGTTCATCGCAATGGAAGTGGAGAACTGCGGCAAGCCAGTTGCAATCACGACGTCGGAAGAGATTCCGCCGATGGTCGATCAAATCCGTTTCTTCGCGGGTGCAGCACGCATGCTCGAAGGCAAGAGCGCCGGTGAATACATGAAGGGCTTCACGTCGATGATTCGTCGCGAACCAGTCGGCGTGTGCGCGCAAGTTGCACCGTGGAACTACCCGATGATGATGGCGGTGTGGAAGTTCGCGCCGGCCATTGCTGCGGGCAACAGCATCGTGCTGAAGCCGAGCGACACCACGCCAGCCACCACTGTGCTGCTCGCCGAGATTGCCGCCGAATTCTTGCCCGCGGGCGTATTCAACGTTGTGTGTGGCGACCGCGACACGGGTCGAACGATGGTCGCTCACCCCACACCCGCAATGGTGTCAGTCACCGGTTCGGTGCGTGCAGGCATGGAAGTCGCCGAGGCTGCGTCGAAATCGCTCAAGCGCGTGCACCTCGAACTCGGCGGCAAGGCTCCCGTCGTCGTGTTCGATGACGCCGATCTCGCTGCAGCAGCCGCGCAGATTTCGATGACCGGCTATTTCAATGCCGGCCAAGACTGCACGGCAGCCACCCGCGTGATTGCAGGTCCGAAGGTCTATGGCGATTTCGTCGAAGCGCTCGCCGAAGCAGCCAAGGGCACCAAGACCGGAGCGCCGAATGACGATGTTCTCTACGGTGCGTTGAACAATGCCAACCAACTTGCTCGTGTGAACGGTTTCATCGAAAAGGCACCCAAGCACGCTCGCGTGGTGGCCGGTGGCAACAAGATCGGCAACGATGGCTATTTCTTCGAGCCCACCGTCGTCGCCGACCTGAAGCAGAACGACGACATGATTCAGCAAGAGATCTTCGGTCCGGTCATCACCGTGCAGAAATTCAGCGACGAGGCTGAGGCCGTCACATGGGCAAACGGAGTTGAATACGGCCTTGCATCGTCAGTGTGGACCCGCGACTTCGGCAAAGCAATGCGCATGGCCAAGGCTCTCGATTTCGGCTGCGTATGGATCAACACGCACATCCCAGTCGTGGCCGAGATGCCACACGGCGGCTACAAGAAGTCGGGCTACGGCAAAGATCTCTCCGCGTACGCACTTGACGACTACACCCGCATCAAGCACGTGATGGCGAACATCAACATCTAGTGACTAGCGTTGCGCAGTCGAGGGGGCGATAGTCGGCAGTGAGTGGCGAGCGTGGCTCAGTTGAACTCAATGACGTAACTAAGCGCTACGGCGACGTCGTTGCCGTCGACAAGATCAATCTTGAGATTCACCCCGGCGAGTTCCTCTCGCTCTTGGGTCCAAGTGGCTGCGGCAAAACAACCACGTTGCGCATGCTTGCCGGTTTCGAGCAACCCGACGAAGGGTTCATTCGTATCTCGGGTCAATATGTGCAGGGTGTGCCGCCCTACAAACGCGACGTCAACACGGTGTTTCAGCACTATGCGCTCTTCCCGCACATGACAGTGGCGGAGAACGTCGCCTACGGACTTCGGCAAAAAGGCGTCGCAAAATCAGAAATCGCCACTCGCGTGATGGAAGCGCTCGACATGGTGCAAATGTCAAAGTTGGCCGAGCGCCGCCCGCGACAAATGTCTGGTGGACAGCAGCAGCGTGTCGCCGTCGCGCGTGCACTCGTTAATCGCCCGAGCATTCTGTTGCTCGACGAGCCCCTCGGTGCACTCGACCGCAAGTTGCGCGAAGAAATGCAGATCGAGCTCAAGTTGCTGCAGACGCGGCTCGGTATCACCTTCGTGTTCGTCACGCACGACCAAGAAGAAGCCATGTCGATGAGTGATCGCATCGCCATCATGCTCAACGGTCACATCGAACAGATCGCCGACCCAGAAACCGTGTACGAACACCCAACCACGGCCTTCGTCGCTGGGTTCGTCGGGCGCAACAACTTCTGGCAAGGCATCGCCACCGAACATGGCTCGCAGGCCGACGATGGCACGATCTTCGTCGCGAGCCGCCCTGAAGAAGATGTGCCAAACGGCGAGCCGGCGCTCTCGGCCGTGCGGCCCGAGTGCATCAATTTGAGTGCCAAGCAACCTGCCAAACCTGAAAACTCGACGCAAGCGACTGTGGCCGGTGTGTCGTATTTCGGCGACGTGCTGCAATATGTTGTGCGAACCCGCACAAAGGACCTGCTCGTTTTGGTGCCGCGTACCAACCCCGAGCGGTTTCAGGTCGATGACCCCGTCTGGTGCTCGTGGTCAGCCGAAGACGTCTACCTCTTCTCGGCGCGCCAGGCCAACATCGTGTTGGCTGCCCCCACCGCAACGGTTTAAACCCGCCTCGCCGATTTGGCGCCCACCAATTTGGCGCGCGCTACCGCCTAGTGCGCTAACTTAATCACAGCCGTCGGCGACCGCCGGCCACATCACAGGGGGAACCTCATGGCCAAGCAACTCCGCATGCTCGCACCGGAAGCATTTCGCGAGCATCTCTCACGTCGCGCGTTCATCACCGGTGGCACCGCAGCAGCGGGCTTTGCCGTGGTGCTCGCAGCCTGTGGCGGCTCGGAAGAAGAGTCGAACGGTGACAGCGGAAGCGAAGCGGCATCGGGTGACTACAGCCGCGTGATCAACACATCGTCGGGTTCGCTCGCGATGTACACCTGGGGTGACTACAACGATCCCGAGATTGTCGGTGCGCTTGCTGAGAGCGAACTCGGCGTCACGATGAAAGTCGATTATTACCCGAGCAATGAAGACCTCATCACCAAATTGGCGGCAAGCAACGGCAACAGCGGTTTCGACATCGTCGTGCCGACTGGCCCGTATGTTCCGCAGATGATTGAGAAGGGCCTCATTCAGAAGCTCGATATGTCGAAGCTTCCAAACTTCGGCAACCTCGACCCCGCATATGTGTCGCAAGCGTGGGACCCGAACAACGAGTACTCGGTCTGCAAGAACTGGGGCAGCACTGGATACTTCTACAACAAGACAAAGATCACCCGAAAGATGGAGACGTGGCAAGACTTCATCGACGCGTGCATGAACGAAGGCAGCGGCAACTGCGCGATGATCGACACCGCACCGAATCTCTGCGGCATGTGGTACTGGGCGAATGGTCACAACTGGAACGATCAAGACCCGGCCAAGCTCGATGCGTGCGAGAAGTTCCTCGTCGACGAATTCGCGCAGCACATCAAGGCGTTCGACTCGTACCCGAGCACGAAGCTCGCCGAAGGTGCGTACTCGTTGGCCATGGGCTGGAACGGTGACCTGCGCCAGGCCTATGTGCGCATTGCCGATGCCGGCGGCAACCCCGATGAGTGGGTGTGGGTGCTTGGTGCTCCAGCCACCGAACTGTGGATGGACACCTACTGCATCGCCGCAGGCGCACCGAACCCCGACGCCGCGCACGCGTGGATCAACTGGGAACTTGTTCCCGAGATCTCGATTAAAGATCTGCAGTACCACGGCTATAACACCGGCATGAAGAACATGGACACGCTCGTTGCTGAACTTGCGCCTGACCTTGAGTTGGGCGACATGATTTTCTTCAGTGATGAGCAAGTCGCTACGTTCCAGACGCAGGAAATCACGCCGTCGCTCGATCGAAGGGTTGACATCTTCAACAAGGTGAAGGCAAAGGCTGGCGCCTAGTCAAGGGCTGAGGAGCTGGGCGGGAGCCTGATCACAACGTGACCGCCACGGTCGCACCAGAGAAGCGTTGGCGCCCGCGTGCGCCGCGGTTCGCCTTGGCGTTGCCGTCGATGGTTTGGTACACGGCGTTCTTCATCGTTCCGATCGCGCTGGTCGTCGTCTATTCATTTGGCACGAAAGACACGAGCAAGCTCGTGCCGGTCGATTTTTCGAATCCCTCGACGCGCAGTTACAGCGAGGTCTTCGACGAGACGTTCTTCACCGTGTTTCGCAGCACGGTGCGCATCGCGATTACCGCCACCTTGTTGTGCCTGCTGATTGGTTTGCCAGTCGCATACTTCGCTGCGTTCAAGGTCAGCGAAAAATGGCGTGCCATCGTGCTGGCCGCCGTGGTGGTGCCGAGCTTCACCAGCTTCTTGATTCGTACGGTGGCGTGGCGAATTCCGCTCGCACCGAACGGCAACTTGTCAAAGTGGATGCAAGACCTCGGGGTGGTTGGGGAGAATGGCATCCAGGTTCTCGAAACTGCCGCAGCCGTGCAACT
>Ga0255169_1000628_pt1 | contig 12125 bp, 29 predicted proteins | sample Atl_Miss_RepC_8d_FD_183179 | JGI IMG/M metagenome (GOLD analysis project Ga0255169, IMG submission 183179) | Freshwater microbial communities from Altamaha River, Georgia, United States - Atl_Miss_RepC_8d | ecosystem: Environmental > Aquatic > Freshwater > River | place: USA: Georgia | collected...
CTGACATGGTCAGGTAAATTATCAAATGCTCCGTGTTGCATTTTATATCCTTCCGTCAAATATGCCAGTCGTCCTATATGACGGCACATGTTCTTCGTCCAAGTATATCTTATGGGTCTGACATTCTGCTACATTATCTAGGTCTGCCTCGCCCAACCAATTACATACATTGCAGATTTCTCCACAATCATTGTCGCAGTATTCCATTGTATTTTCTGCATCACAATCTCTGCATTTGTTCTCATATTCTGAATTAGAGATAACTTCACCACGAAGTAATTCCATTTCTCCGCCCCAACCCTGTTCTTCCTCATATGACAAGGTAAATAACAAACTTGGGTATTGTGCAGATAATTTTTGGAGGGCAGGAACAGGTGGTGTCCAAGCAGTATGGAAGTTATAATAAACTACTAGATTCTCTCCATTTTCAGTAGGACCCTCAATATATGTATCTGAATATTTATCATTGTCAGATACAGCAACATCCCATTTTGTTCCCCAATTAGTTATATTCCATGAATACCAAGATTTATCAGTTAATCTTAATTGCTCAGTATCATTCCACCAATTAGGGTCAGATACATCTAAATTAGAACGAGTTGGTTGTGCAACATATTCTAAATCAGTTATACCTGCTTGGCGGTGGTTATAAATATTATAAAAAGCAAATACAGGATTAGGATAAGTAGTCTGAGATACTTCCATTTTGCCAGTTGTCGCATTCCATGAATCATGGAGCATGACGAATGGCTTGTTCATTTGTTTTACAAGGTCATTTACTAATTCAGGATTACCTTCAATTGTAAGACCGTTAAATACCCAATTTGGCATTTTGATTCCTTTCGTTCGGTTGAATGGTCCAATTATACAATGCCCCTCTGACATTTGTAAATATCCCCCAAGTTTCGGGAAATTACATTAGATCTCGTAACAGAGCTATATGGCTCTCAGGCATGCGGGCAAAAGCAAATCCCCCAGGAACCAACTGGGGGATGAGACAAGTAGGGCTGCTAGTCAAACGAAAGGAATTAAGTAAACACTGCTTTACTTAGCGACTTGGGGAATCCCTATAGCCGCACCCTACATTTAAATGGGCCTAAGCCGTAGATTAATTATACCAGAAGAGGGACGTCGGTATATTTCTCTACGAATGTGCGTAGGTCCATTACGAAGAGGGGCTCATTGCTCATACCACGAACCTTGTTGTCCAAGTTATAGAATGAATCCTCTGTATGAAGACTAAAAGTCATTTGTGTAAAGTCGACGATAGCAATCTTGTGCTCGTTATCGCCAATCTCATTTACATGCAGGCCCCATCCAGTCTCCATAGACCAACCGTCGCCAATCATATGACTGATAGCGATACGTGTTGCATATGAAGGGTCCGACCAACGAGGCTGTGCTTTTGCAACTGCCTCTGCTAGATTGGCAAGCATATTGTGGCCCGCCCAGTGCCCATATAGTACAATTGTTTGTCCATTCGGTTGTACGAATCCGAAGTTTGCTCTGTCACCCATTTATTTCTTCCTTTTCTATTATTGGTGTTTCTTCTTTACGGTCTAATTCTATAATTTCATAGGCCCACTTGTCAAGGGTCTCTGAATATTTATTTCGGTGGTGGCCACAGAAATACAATTCGCCATTAGTTCCCCTAGATAGGAATAAGGCTTGAGCTGAGCATGAATCACATTTAATCCACTCAGAGGTCATTGTTTAATGTCCCAAATTCGATTTTGTCTGCTATGTCGTCCATGATTTGGCCTTCCTCGCCTAAAATAGCATCGGCTGCCCATTGACGAATATTGTTAATAATTACTTCACGAGTAAATTTAACGCCATCTTCAAAACCATCTTTGTAGTCCATGTTACCTCCTGTAGCCTGTTGGCTGGTAATCTGTCTCCACTAGTATATCCAATTTATACTTAGATATCAAGGCTGAAACCTTTTCAATATTTCCCGTCCCAATATCAAATACAGTTGAATCTATCCAATATGGATCTAATCCAGCGAATTCAGCGTCCCAATATGCCGCCTTGAGGGCGGCAGTATTAGGAGCACGTAGTTGATAATACATTAGTTCCAGTCCTGACTATCAACTAAATCAATATCCCATGAATCTACATTAGTATTGAAATCATTTGAGTCGACTGAAAGATTGTCTGATAGTTCGTAGCGAATATCAAAGTCTTCAACATCTTCAAGATTAACCAAAGTAGTTCCAGATACAGTTAATGTGACTGTCCAAGACATTTCCTGTTGAGGAGTATGGTCTAGAATTGTGCAAAGGTCTCTGAGAACTTCTGCCTTATCTACCGTATCAGAATACCAACTATCTGTAGTTAGATTATCAATAATCTGTCGAATTGTGCCTTGTGAGCGTTCTAGCCATTCGTCACGATATTGTGCTTTTCTAAACATCTCGCTGATGTCTGCACGATTTAGTGTATGTGGCTTGAGTTCGCCATTTGGCAAGTGCTCATATGCGGTGATTGTTGGATTGCCGAAGAGCAAATCCTCCAACTCTGTTGCTTTATATAGTTTGTACATACTGTCATTTGATTCTGGCTGAATCTCACGAACAGTAATTAATGCATGCGGATTGTATGAATCCTGCGATACTATTTCCATTTCATTCCTTTCGTTTAACATGGACCGTATTATAGCGTAGTAGACTGACAAAATCCAGGGGTCCCGCTCATTTGTCGTAACAATCTTTTTTGGATTTCACGTATGCGGGCGAGCTGCGACCCATACCAGATTTGAACTGGTGATCTCCACCGTGACAAGGTGGCGCTTTAACCATGCTAAGCCAATGGGCCAATAGGGGGCCCCTTGCGGGGCCCATCATTCTTTAGAATGATTTTACAACTTGAAGAATTTTATTCTTCTCAGCAGTAATAATTGGGTCAAAACCTGAAGCGGAAGCCCACTTAGATTCTGAATTACTCTTACGAGTAGGGCGGAAATAATCAAGGCGTTCAGTAAGCGCATTAAACGCACCCCATTTAGTTCCCTTGATATTAGCATTAGTTGGTGAGTTATGATAAAGGTCATTTAACAAAACAACTTTATTATCCCACTTAGTCTTAGCCAATTTAGAATCTGATTCAGCAGGCTTAGGATAAATTGTTTTCACAATATCCTGAAATTGCTTATCAGTAATTTCAGCGTTGAATAGAGCCTGAGCCTCTTTCTCAAAGACATCAAAGTATCCAAGAGTAAGACCAAGAGTCTCACGAGCAATTTGAATCTTACCTTCCGCCGTTTGAGTATGGCGAATCTTGAAAGATTGCTTAGATTGCTTCATAGCAAGATTGAGAGTGTTTTGGCATACAACACGAACAGGAGTAATCGCTGCCTGAACAGCAACAGAGCCGTCGTGTGATGTCCATACGATAAGATAAAGTTTAGTTTTATCGTTAGCACCTTTAGGGTCTAGCACCATTTCACGGGGAACAGTAAGGGAGCCGAATACAACTTTACCATTCTTCAATGAACCAGCAGATTCCCAAGCACAGCGAGAATCGCCGTCTAGGATATTGTCAGCGAATGAGAATAGTTCTTCATTCTGAACAACTTTATAGCGGGCACCAACAGTTGATAGAACATCAGTTCCGCCATTAAACGGATTAGTTCTAGTAACTAGTTGTGAATTAGAAGAATCATTCCAAGATTCTGGAATGAAATCAGATACAGGTGAAAGCGAAACATTCCAATTAGAAAGTTTAGCCTCATCTAACATCATTTGAGTTGAAACAGATTCATCTTGTGCGAAGATTCTGTTTGCGAGATTGTGCCAAGCGGGAGTTCCACGCAAGGCGAAAGCGACTTCGTCGCCATTTATTTCTAGGTTATGAGCCATAGATTTATCCTTTCGATAGTTAGTTAGTTCCTGAATTATACTATACCCCGCCGACATTGTAAATAGTTAGTTCCAATATGGGGCAAATCGGACACCCTGTGAGAAAGCTCACAGGATCCAGGGGTATTTTAGACTTGACGTAACGGGGCTTCGCCCCCCACACTTCTGCGGGCCTTCAGCTCATATATTCATTAATTACATCTAGCGCATTGCATAGTTGACAGAAGCATTCGCCATGGTCCATGACGTCCTCCCAAATTAATTGTTGCAATTCATGAATTGCATATGGTTTATATGTCATTTTTTACTCGCAGAAAATCTTATGTCTGCTTTATTAAATACGCAGAGACCACACGATACACAGGCTGAACCGTTAGTAGATATTAGCGGAATTCGTTTAGCATTTTCAGGACACTTTGCGCCTACTTTGCCAGTTAATTCTTTCATTACAGTTTCTGCCACCGCAAAATTCTTAGCAAGATACGCAAGGCGTGTGCCATGATTAGTACGCAATTCTTTAGCAGTATCTTTATTCTCATCATCCGTCGAATAATAAAGAGATAGATTAGGAATTCCCTTAAGAATTACGGCGGCGGAAGCGACACGGGTATATACCCAAAATTGAATATCTGTATTATTTATAATAACATACTGCCATGCCCTAGTATAGGTATCATTAAAAAAATCTCCGTCCCAGTGGATACGGAATAATAGTTTAGCGTTTTTCTTTTCACAATCTTTTCTAAAGTCTGCAATCATATCCTCAATTAAATCAACCATAGTAGGCTCATCCGCATTGCGTAGCAATTCCCAATTATGGAGCAGTACGGCTTTTACGCCTTTATAAACTTTTTCTAATTTACCAGCATAGCAGACACTTTCACAGATACTAGTTGCGCCAGGACATGAATATGCCTTACCAGCAGGCAGACCGAAAGTATTGGCAATCGTAGGTATCTTTCCGTTAGGGCTAACGGCGTTAGCCACTTTTCGGTCATTAGAGCGTTTCAATTTCATAGGTGTAATTCTATCACCACATACCGACAGCGAATTCGGCAACAGTATCTAGGCATTCGGCGCATGCCCAATCATCACCATAGACTTCATATTCCGCCTCATCGGCAAAATAAGTGGCGGTGCCACAAATATCATAGTAGAGACAAGAGACTTTAATCATTTAGTTATCCTTTCGTTATGGGTGAGATTATATCAGATTAGACTGACAATTTATCCTCAACACGCCACCTTGCGACATATTTTTCTAGGTCTGCTAGGTTTTCGTCTGTGAGGTAAGTAGATAGTACGCCAAAAGAATATGCGTATTCGTTATAGCCTTTTTCTCGTGCGTAGGCTAGAAGGTCATTTAGAATATCGTTTCTGTTTTTCATTTATTTTTCCTTTCGATATGCCGCCATTATAAACTAAACCGCCGACATTTTCCATTCCAGCTTGGGCGTGTCGCAAATTATTTTTGTGGGGAATCTCACAAAATTCAGGGGTATTTTTGAGTTGACGTAACAAGCTTTGCGCCCCCACTCTTTTGCGGGCCATTTTTGGGAAGATGGGGCGGGGATCTAGATGATTACACAGTTCAAACCCGCCCCAAGCTTTTATACTAAACCAATTTCTACTTTAGTTAGTTTAGTTGGCTTATATTTATTTACTGTTTCCATTGGTAGCAACAGAGCCACAGTTTTTCTTTTCTTTAGTTTATCATAAACAAAAGCACGAACATTTCCAGAAAATTGGTTCAGATTAGAAAATACCAATTCTGTTAAGTGTTCCTTATCTACTCCGTCATCTGAGAATAAAGTCAAATCATTTTGTTTTATGTCGTCATAGATTTCGATTCGATAACGATTACGCATTTATTTCCTCCCGCTTAAAATATGAAGCGAGAGAGGTAACGCTTAGGTCAAACTCTTGCTCAGGATACATAAGTAGCAGGTGATCTAATGCGTGTCCAGCAGTCTTGAAATCGGAATAACATTTATTATCTATTGTCATTTCCCAGCAATCAATACCACCAGGGGATACTGAATAATTCATTTCGTAGATTTCTACTTCTAGCATTTATTTACTTTCTGTTAGTAGGGATTTTAGTTGAGCAGTTTAGCATTGACTTGCTCAGGTCAGTTAGCGTTTGCTAAGAGTATTCTATAAAATTATGCGGGTGTTGTCAATAGCCCACGCACCCGCCATTTATTATAGGTATTTAGCGATAGAATTGTAAGTAGAAGTGGAAACTACTTCCTCATCTGTCATTTTGAGAATACGAATTGCGTTCTCAATTTCCTCTACCATTTCCTTATACTGCCAATCGTGGAAAGACTCAAAATCTTTCTGTGGTTCAGTAGGAAGCGTGATAGTTCCTGCGGGCAACTCAAAAGATACATAGATTTTGCCATTGTATCTGACACTAGCAGACACTTCATCTGCCTTAGCAATCTTATCAAGTGCTAACTTAGCAACTTCCTTGTTGTATTTCTCTTGTGCCTTTGAGAACTTTTCCTCATTGACTTTTTGATTAGCCTTATCCTTTTGGAGTTGAGCCAATTTATTTTCAAGTGCCTTGATTACTTTGGTTGTAGCAATCTTGACATTTATGGATTTTCCATTTCTAGCCATTTTATTTCCTTTCGTTAGTTGTGAGCGAGAATTATAGCAGGGGATACTGACATTGTATCCCCCACCTATTTAGTTATTTAGCAGGTGCGCTAGTCCAGCGTTCCTTGCCATTGACATCAAGCAGAATACGATTTACACCTGAAGGGTGATTATCTATTGCCTTGATTACGCCTACTACTCCACTATTAGTGGTTGTGTAGGTCTGTCCGATTTCCAGAGTTGCCATTTGTTTATTTCCTTTCGTTGTTGTGGAAGGCTATCCTAGCATAGCCCACCGACATTTTAGAGCCACGCCTCTAGGTGGTGTTGTTCTATGATAGCCCAAGCGGGTGCTGTATCTAATCCTTTGTATGATACGCCTTCGGGCATCTTTATCTCACGATCAGTTTCATCTTCCCAATAAGCCTCCAGAGCCTCTATACACGGCAATACCATGCTATTAGGAACGGGCGGGTAATGATTAGAAGTTAGGTGAATTGAAATAGCAGTAGATAGGTCTAATCCCAAGTCATAGTCCGCTAAATCGGTTGCGAAATTACTCCCCACTTAGCACCTCATTTCTTAGGCTATCCATTTCGTCAATAGTAGCCATTAGGTCTGCTACTTGACTTTCAGTTAGTAATATTTTAGTAGCCTTATCTACTGCGGTGCTAGTTAGCATTGTGGCATAGACGAATAACGCTTTGGCTAATTGTTCATCATCTAATTCTTTGTAAGAGTGTGTGATAAATTGAGCGAAGCCCATAGCCTCATCATCAAAAATACTTTCTTCAGTTGCCTGAATAAGAGCGGTTGCGGTTGCTATCATTTATTTATTTCCTTTTCGTTTAGTGGTGGGTAGATTATACACCTACCCACCGACAATTTAGGCAAGGGCTAAAATAGCCTGCGTTGCACCTAGATTTACAGCGTCTAATTCTGCCTGTAATTCCTCGGTTGTCATTTTAGTAGGGTCGCCTACTAATTCGGAGATAGCGTCACGATTAATCATTTCTACCAATTCGGCAGGCATGCGTGAGATTTGCGGATAGAAAGAGCCATTAGTATCTAATTTAGATACAAAATTAACTCCATTAACGGAGAACGGGAATAAAGCCCAGTTATCTGTATTTAGCATTTTTTTCCTTTCGTTTGTTTGATAGCGCAATTATAGCGTAGGCTACTGACAAATTAGTTTTATTCTGCCCGCCAGCTTTGTGATAAATCTCACAAAATCCAGGGTGTTTTTAACTTGCTCGTAATTGGATTTTGCCCCACTCTCCTTTGCGGGCGAATTGTTGAAAGTTCAACCAATTTAGTTGATTATTCAACAAAACGTTTTTTATGTTTTGATTTTCTTTTGTAAATTTTTTTAGACGGAATTGGTTGCGCCGCATTACTACGGCGCAATTCCAAAACTTTTTTAATTCGTGGTAAATTTTGGAACACGATAATTACTCGCTTCGTGAAATCTAACAACATCAAATCTGTCATTATCTTTCGCAAACATTTCTGCGAAATCATTTACAATTTTAGAAAATACAGCAGGGTGAATTTTATCTGAAGCATACCGCAGAATTTCTGCGGTAGCGACATAGTCTTTTCTAGTCATCATCAGGCTTTTACTCCATCACACTCAACGACATCAAAGACATCAAATTTCACCAAATCTTTATCAGGCAATTGATAAAGAATTTTATTGAGAGCAAAAACCGCTTCCAATTCGGTTTCTGCTTCGGTAATAAAACTAATCAAGACATTTTTTTTCATTAGTCATTCTCCTTTAGAAATAACGAGCCGTCAAAAATAGAAGTCGGGTTACAGTCGCAAGGCTCAACGTTGTAATCCTCGTTTCCGCCATAGAAAAGCCAACCTTTTCCGTAGCAGGTGTCGCAGTCAAAAGCGAGAGTATGAATTGTTTTCATTTTTAGTTTTCCTTTCGTGTTGTTTCGGTAATTGTAGCATTAGCCACCGACAAAATTGCGGTGAGGTTATTATTGCGCTTTTCTTTAATTTCCGCTAAGCGTTGAGCGTTGATAAAATCTCTGAATTCTTTGAGATCCATTTTAGTTTTCCTTTCGTTTAAGTTAATTGAATTATAGGGGAAGGGTCTGACATTTAGTCAGACACCTTTACTGCGACAGTCGCCCAGCGATGTCCGTTGAATTTAATTGCGTAGGCTTCATAGCCGTCAAGCCAGATGTCCTCACGCTTTTCAGCGAAAGTAATTTCGCCGTATTGGTATTTTCTCGCAAGAGAGCGAGGATAATAAGTCTGACCCACTAGCAGGTCTTCGATTGAATAAGTTTTCATTTAGTTTTCCTTTCGTTTAGTTTCTAAATTGTAGCATGGGGGTCTGACATCTAGTTTCCTAGAATGTCCAGACCATAATAAGCGACGGCGGAAACAACGTTCATCACGCCTTTATAATCTTTACAATTTCCGCAGATAGAATCCCATCTATCCATTGTGCGTGAGCAAAATACGCAGACATTATCTTGAAGGCTTACGCCTAGATTTTCAATTTCTCTTAGTGTAGTCATTTTGACCTACCTTTCATTTTGTTATAGCGAGAGTCTATCATGAGCGACTGACATTTATCAAATCGAAAATCGGTATAAATCGGACATTGTGATAATCATCACAAACCGCAGGTTTGTCTGGTCAAACTTTTTTCGGGCGTGTCGCAGGATTTCGGCAAATCGGACATAATGGACTTAAAGGGCAAATCGCCCGCACAACTGTGCGGGTTGCCGCAGCTTTTGTCAAGCCGACACGCCGTTAGGTGAGTATGAGATAGGTCACAACAAAGCCTAGACCAATACAGAGCGACAACAGGGCGGCGTCATGGAGTAGGTGTATCATTTAGCACACCTCTCACATGGTTCTATTGTATATTCATGACGATCACCTACATAGATGACCTTTCTACCATAGCACATAGAGCATTTCATTTTATATCGCCTCTTCCAATTCTGCCAAAGCCTCATCTTCTAATTCTAGCATTTCATCTAGAGAGATTTCAATAGGGTTTATTTCATCTTCATCATAGTATTCAATTTCATAGCCGTGTTGAATACTCTCATACTTGTATGAGTTGTCATTATTATCGAACGAATACATTTATATATTCTCCTTTACTTTCTGTTCTTGTAAATCTTATACGCTACCACTGACACCACGAATAAGCCAATGCCTAGCCATGATGCGTAGAAATCGAATTGGGCGGTTTCAAAGGCAATTCCCTCAGAGCCTAGTTCTATTAGTAAGTATCTATCCATTTTGTTTATCTTCTTTCTTTATCTTGTATGCTGTAAGCATAGCCTATGCTGCTGACAATTTCAGGGGTCAGACCCTATATTTTGTGTGAGTTACCTCACACTCTCTATAACTTCATAACCTAATTGGTTTAGGTCATAGACCCAATACTCTGTATCACAGCATAGGGCGGTGATAGTGGTATCCTCAATATCGCTAGTGATATTGGATAATTCATCGGAGAATTCTCCACACTCATCACAGGTGAAATTCTTTACTGTATATTCATATTGTAGTGTAGTCATTGTATTGACCTACCTTTCTTTCTTTATCCTTATAACAATAACTATACAGGGGCGGTCTGACAATTTCAACAGGACAAATGCCAACAAATCGGACATTGGTGATGTGAGTCACAGGATATTCATGTGATATAGACCACATATGGGCGCTCTATTAGGACAAATCGGACATTCTAAAACTGTGCATCATACAAATAAAAATTATATTAACATTTTTATAAATCTAAATTTATAGTCGACTAGAATATTTAATCATGATATACTGGCGGTATGGATAAAATTGAAGATACAAGCTGCTACAGCTATAAGGTCGAAATGATCGTACAAGTTTTTGCGGAAAATGAAGAAACCGCCAGAATGCAATTAGATGATAAAGGCGGATATGTCACAACCCGCAAAGTAAAATTGATGGACTCAGTACCTTTATACAATGGAGTAAAAAAGTAGTCAACTAGTGTTTCATGTGAAACATTACATGATAAAATAATGGCATATGAAGAGTGAGAAACTCTCAGTTGCTAAAAGGAAAGCAGAACTTTATAAGTATCTGCGAAACCTTAAGGAGAACTCTCCTTGTGCTGATTGTGGATCATATTTTCCATACTATGTTATGGACTTCGACCACGTTCGTGGGCGGAAGCATAAAAATGTAATGGAACTAGTTCCAACTCTCAGCAGAAAAAAGATAGATGAAGAAATCGCTAAATGCGAGATCGTGTGTTCAAATTGTCATCGTGAGAGAACACATTTTAGAAAAGCAAAAAAGGCGGGATAGTGGATAAAGTATTATTCTTCGGACTTGCAATATGGGTCCTATACTTTATGTTTATAAAAAATCCTAAACAATAATCTAGTCGACTACAATATTGGACTATAGCTCAGCAGGCAGAGCGGGAAGCTGTTAACTTCTAGGTCCTAGGTTCGAATCCTAGTAGTCCAGCAAATTTTGGGGCGGGAAGCTAAATAAGCTCATGCCACTGTATAGAACCTATAGCATCTCCAGTAGATGATACTGTTCTTATACCTAGGCAATATACATCAGATACGGGAGAATCTGCATTAGTTCTACCTAATTGTAGATCAAAGCCATTATCTATTTCTAGATCTGTTGCTGCGTTATTTTGATTCGACCCCGCCAAAAATCCTCTGCGAACGATTGTTCCACCAGTCATAGATGTTGCTGTGACATTGTATTCAGTATCTTGTGTTGGCGTATTTTGAACCCATGTTCCGCCAGTTATAGTAGGATTTCTAAATAGTGCATATTCGAACAAATTATTAGTTGTTGTAGCAACATTTAGTCTTGCGATCTGCACTACAGAATCCATTCTGCCTTCTATCAGGCGCACTGCAGCAAGTGGAACAAATGTTGTGCCGACGTTCTGAAATAGGGTGGCACGAGAAGCAGACCAGACCTCTGGTTTTCTATCATATCCACCATTTGACAGAACCGTTGCACATATCTGTCTCAATGTGCTAGTAGTTGCCGTAGCTGCAGTATTTTCAATTTCATATCGAATCGGCAGAGTAGCAGTAGTCATATATACCTTATCCAAGATATTAGCATGATTAAACTGATGTACTGTAATAAACTGGCCATTGATTGCAAATCCTACTTTTACTGATCCCACACCTAACCATTCAAACTCCATAAAGAGAATCTGTGCTTTAGTTAAATTTAAAACTAGTCGACTAGGACCAAGTCCATTCATTGTATCAACATTCCAATTTGCCTGATTTACTGTTTCTTCTGAAAGTGATCCGCCTGCGTATGTCCTGCGAACAATTGAAACAGTACTGCCACTTTGTTGTAGATATACTCCATTTTGACGGGAGAAATAGCCAACTCTTTGGCGAAGCCCCGTCTGAGCTGGAGCCATTACAAAGGTTTGCATAACTGTTAAAGCTTTACCTGGTTGGTATGGAAAACATTTCTTAGACTCTCTATAAACCTTATCTCCTGATGCCGTTCCCACATTGAGAAGATCTGTAGATTCATTTACTGAATATGATACTGATGCTCCACCTGATGTAATATCACTAAACTCATCTCCTGATTGATATCTATGTTGAACATCAAATAGTGTATATGGTT
>Ga0255169_1000637_pt1 | contig 11994 bp, 12 predicted proteins | sample Atl_Miss_RepC_8d_FD_183179 | JGI IMG/M metagenome (GOLD analysis project Ga0255169, IMG submission 183179) | Freshwater microbial communities from Altamaha River, Georgia, United States - Atl_Miss_RepC_8d | ecosystem: Environmental > Aquatic > Freshwater > River | place: USA: Georgia | collected...
TGGTTCCTCTTGCGCCGGTAATTGCTTAGCTAAAGCTGCAGCGATTCGCGTTCCAAATACTAAGCCCTCTAAAAGTGAGTTAGATGCAAGTCGATTTGCGCCATGTGCACCAGTACAAGCTGATTCGCCACAGATGTAAAGCCCGGCAACAGATGACTGACCATTCAAATCTACCTTAACTCCGCCAGATGCGTAATGTGATGCTGGTGCCACTGGAATCTTTTCCTTAAGCGGATCTATTCCATTAGCCTTACATGAGGCATAAATAGTTGGAAATCTACTTTGAAAATCTTTGACTCTAGTTGCATCGAGCCAAACAAAGGGTTGACCACTTTGTTGCATTTGATTAAATATTTCTTTAGAAACTACATCTCTTGGTGCAAGATCTGCTTGAGGATGCTTTCCCACCATAAATTGTTCATTTTTGTGATTTAGTAAAATTGCACCCTCACCTCTGACGGCTTCGCTAATTAATGGTTGTTGTCCACGATTGGCTAAATCTCGCCATAAAACTGTTGGATGAAATTGTATAAACTCAACATCGGCCACCTTTGCTCCAGCTCTAAGTGCTAAAGCCACACCATCTCCGGTTGAAACAGCGGGGTTTGTTGTTTGTGAATAAACTTGTCCTAAGCCGCCGGTAGCAACGACAACTGCTCGCGCCAGCGCACTTCCCACACCATCTCTACTTCCAGCACCAATAACATGAAGTAGTACACCGCATACTCGACCTGTTTTACTTTTCAAAGCATCAATTGCAAGTGCGTGCTCAATTATTTCAATTCCCTTGTCGCTTTTAACTGCGGTAAGTAAGGCTCGAGATACCTCAGCCCCAGTTGCATCACCACCAGCATGAAGTATTCGATCTCGCAAGTGTCCACCCTCGCGAGTTAATGCAATTTCACCCGTTTCAGATTTATCAAAAACAGCTCCTTGGGCAATCAATTTTCGTACAGCCTCTGGACCTTCCGAAACTAAAACATCTACTGCCTTGCTGTCACATAAGCCAGCACCTGCAATTAAAGTATCTTTCTTATGTTGATCTGGTGTATCTCCCGGTCCAAGTGCCGCCGCAATTCCACCTTGTGCCCATTTAGTTGAGCCTTCATCAATTCTTGCCTTAGTAACTAGCAATACCGACAAGCCATGAGACCTAAGATTTAATGCAGTAGTTAACCCTGCAACTCCTGAACCAATTACAACAACATCGGCTGAGGTACTCCAGCCAGGCTTTCCTGTTAGTAACCTCATGATTGTGCTCGCACGGCCATATTATCGATTAATCTGACCTGGTTAATCCAGCCAGCAATAATTGCACGCTTATTTTGAGTAGTTTTATCAGCCTTAAGAAAAGTATCCGCATCAATAATCTCTAAATAATCTAATTTAAAATTTGGTTCAGTGCTCAAAATTTTATTCATTTCATCAATAGTTGATTTTTGTAATGCCCTATAAATTACTTGTGCAGATTTTTTTTGATTGTCATCTAAAAAAATATTTCTAGATGATAAGGCAAGTCCGTTCGCATCGCGAACTGTGGGCGCAGAAATAATATTTACAGGTAAATTTAACTCTTTAACCATCTTTCTAATCAAGAATAGCTGTTGATAATCTTTCTCACCAAAGATTGCTGAGTTTGGAGAAGTTAGTTCAAATAATCTTTTTACAACCGTCAGTACCCCATTAAAATGTTTCGGCCTGGATTTACCCTCGTATAAATCTCCAATTTCTCCAGCCAAAACCTCGCTAACAACTCCGGGATAAACCACACTTTCACTCGGAGTGAATACACCATCGGCGCCAGCATTTTCAGCGGTTTTAATATCACGCTCTAGTGATTTCGGATAATTACCTAAATCTTCTTTACTTTCAAACTGTAACGGGTTAACAAAGATACTCACTAAAACTTTTTTACCATTTAATTTGGCAATTTTTATTAGTGATTCATGCCCAGCATGAAGAGCTCCCATAGTAGGAACTAATACATCATATTTGTGGCGCCGCAAATCCTGATCTGAATAATGTATCTCAATCATTGCTCCAGTCCTTTCCGGGTACCGGGCTAGTGAAAAAGTTTAACTCTTCCTACTTAAAGATGCCAATGTTTTTAATCTCACCAATTCCAGGAATTACTGCCTCTGGATCAATAGATAACCATGGTTTAATCACAAATTCTCTTGAACTTGCCAGAGGATGTGGAAGTTTCAATTTTTGAGTATCACTCACATTCTCACCATAAACTATTAGGTCTAGATCAATAATTCTTGGACCCCACTTAACTTCTCTTACTCTTCCCATTTGATTCTCTATCTCAAGAAGCTGATCTAATAATTCTTCTGGCTGTAAATTGGATTCGCCAATCGCTATCGCATTCAAATAATCAGGTTGAACTGGGCCTCCGACAGCTTTACTTTCCATATACTTTGAAACAATTAGACCCACTAATAATTCTTCGAGCTTTGTAACTGCAATATCTAGATTAAGTTTCCTATTTTCTAAATTTGATCCAAGTGCTATAACTGCCTTCATCTTTTAATCTCTACTTGCACAACAATATCTTTGAAATTGAAGGCGATAGGGGCTTTAGGTTTATGAACTCTTACTACTATATTTGAAACCTTTTTATACTTTCGCAAAATATCTTTGCCAATATTTTCTGCTAAAGATTCAATCAATAAAACTGGTTTTCCCGTAATATGACCATTAATTATTTCAACAACCTCTGCATAGTTTACTGTTTTACTTAAATCATCATTTAACTTCTTCAAATTCATGGCAAGCTCTACATCTACTACAAATTTTTGACCTCTACTTCGTTCCCTCTCTAAAACTCCATGGAAACCTTTCGCTGACACACCATTAACAAAAATTTTGTCGTTCATTTTCTTAACCTCTCAATTACCGCAATGGCATCCTTATGAGGCTTTACAGTATGGGTTCTAACTGCCCAAACTTTTTGTCTAGCAAGTTCAGTAGTTAATGCAATAGTTGCAAACTCTCTATCACTAGGATTCTGATTATTAATTAATTCTCCTAAAAATCTTTTTCTAGAAGCTCCAATTAATAATGGATAGCCAAGCATTTGCAATCTTTCTAAACTTTTAAGCAACTGCCAATTATGTGCACTGTCTTTCGCAAAACCAATTCCTGGATCTAAAATAATTTGCTCAGCATTTACTCCCAGATTAATTAAATCAGAAACTCTATTATCTAGCTCTTCTTTAACATCTTTTACTACATCCTCATATATTGCATTTTCTTGCATCTGTTTGGAGTGACCTCGCCAATGCATAACCACATACTGAATACTTGGATTTGCAGAAATAACACTTGCCATTTTTTCATCTGCTAAGCCACCACTTACATCATTTATATATTTAGCACCGGCTGCAATTGCTTCTTTTGCAACCTGTGATCGCATTGTGTCGACACTAATTACAGCACCATCTTTAACTAACTCAACTACTACCGGAATTACTCTGCTGAGCTCTTCATCCTCGCTAACCCGCTCAGCTCCTGGCCTAGTTGATTCTCCGCCGATATCAATAATGTCCGCACCCTCAGTAAATAGCCTTCGGCCTTGATTTACTGCATCTTGTTTAGAAAAGTATTTTCCGCCATCTGCAAAAGAATCTGGGGTGATATTCAAAATACCCATAACTAAAGTTTGATTCATTTTTACCTGGTTTGATTTATTAGAGATATTGCTTCAGCTCTTGTCGTTGGATTTAAAAGTTGTCCACGAACTGCACTGGTAGTTGTTCTTGCTTGTGATTTTCTAACACCTCTCATTGACATACACAGATGCTCACAATCGATAATCACTATAACTCCGCCTGGTTGCAATATTTCAACTAGCGCATCTGCGATTTGCGAGGTTAATCTCTCTTGAACCTGTGGGCGGCGAGCATACAAATCAACTAAACGAGCAAGTTTTGAAATTCCAGTTATTCGTCCACTTTCACCTGGAATGTAACCAATGTGTGCCACCCCATGAAACGGAGTTAAATGATGTTCACAATGCGAAAAAACCTCTATCTCGCGAACAATTACTAACTCTTTATGACCAATATCAAAAGTCGTAGTCAAAACATCTTCAGGTTTTTGCCATAATCCAGCAAAATTTTCAGCTAAGGCTTTAGCAAATCTTTTTGGCGTATCTTTTAAACCATCTCTATTTGGATCCTCACCAAGTGCAATTAATAACTCAGTTACCGCCTGTTCAGCACGCTTTTGGTCGAACTCGCCTTTGGCACCACCATCATTTGGCCCCATTGATACCGAGTTGACCTCACTCATTTACATCCTTTTCACTCTTTTTTGAAGCTGTTTTCTTAACCGGCTTATCATCTTCTACAGTTTTTACTTTAGCTGAACGAAGTGGAACTGGCGGTTGATTAGAGGGGACCCTGCTTTGTGATCCAGTCCAAGCAGCCCTAGGTTTTACTTTCTTAACCTTCTTGAATACCACTTCAATTTCTTCTTTGTTTAAAGTTTCTTTTTCTAATAGCACCTCAACAAGTGAATCCAATATCTCTCTATTAGTAACCAAAATATCAAATGCTTCTTGATGGGCATTTTCAATAAGTTCTCGTATTTCACTATCGACTATTGCTGCAACATTTTCAGAGTAATCCCTCTGGTGTCCATAATCTCTACCTAAAAACGGTTGAGAATCTGAAATCCCTAATTTAATTGCACCTAGTTTTTGAGTCATTCCATATTGTGTAACCATAGCTCGGGCAAGGTTTGTAGCCTTTTCGATATCGTTTGATGCACCAGTTGTTGGATCATGGAAAATTAACTCTTCAGCTGCCCTTCCACCCATCGTGTAAGCGAGCTGATCTAACATTTGATTCCTAGTAACTGCATATCTATCTTCATCCGGTAACACCATTGTGTAACCAAGCGCCCTACCTCTTGGCATAATTGTTACTTTATGCACTGGGTCAGTATGTGGAAGCGCATGCGCAACTAATGCATGCCCACCTTCATGATATGCAGTAATTCTTCGCTCTTCTTCGGTCATTAATCTTGAAACTTTTTGTGGTCCAGCCATTACACGATCAATTGCTTCATCAATATCGGAATTCTTAATTGTTTTGCGCTCTTCGCGTGCAGCTAGTAATGCTGCTTCATTTAAGACATTTGCTAAATCAGCACCGGTGAAACCTGGAGTCCGCTTGGCATAATTATTTAAATCAACATCCTTAGTAACCATTTTACCTTTTGCATGCACAGCAAGAATCGCTGCTCTTCCCTTTAAATCAGGTCGGTCAACAGTTATTTGTCGATCAAATCTACCTGGTCTTAAAAGTGCAGGATCCAAAACATCTGGCCGATTAGTAGCAGCAATTAAAATAACCTGACCATTTGCATCAAAACCATCCATCTCAACTAAAAGTTGGTTAAGGGTTTGTTCGCGCTCATCATTACCACCACCAAGTCCAGCTCCACGCTGGCGGCCAACTGCATCAATTTCATCGATAAAAACAATTGCAGGTGAATTTTGTTTTGCTTGGGCGAATAAATCACGCACTCTTGATGCGCCAACTCCAACAAACATCTCAACAAATTCAGATCCGGATATTGAATAAAATGGAACTTTAGCTTCCCCAGCAACAGCTCGCGCTAATAAGGTCTTACCTGTTCCTGGAGGACCATACAGCAATACACCTTTTGGAATTTTTGCACCGATTGCTTTGTACTTATCCGGACTAGCAAGAAAATCTTTAATCTCCTTTAGCTCAGCTACAGCTTCATCGGCACCTGCAACATCGGCAAATGTATTTGTTGGAATCTCTTTATTATGTAATTTGGCACGTGATTTTCCAAATGAAAATACTCTGCCACCCTGACCGCCGCCCATAAACAACAAAAGTAAAAAAATAATTAATAAAATCGGTAAAATGCTAAGTATTAGAGAAACAAAAAATGATTGCTTTGGAACTTCAACATCCCAATTAGTTGTAGGCGGATTACTAGTTAGCAATTCAACTATTAATGACTCTTGACCCACCACATAAGAAGCTTCAAGATTTGAAGCGCCATCTACAAACTCACCATCTTTAAGAACAACTCTGACCTTTTGTTCGCGATCAATTACAGTTGCTGATTTAACATTATTTTGAGAAATCTCATTAAGAATTACTGATGTTTGAACCTTTTTAAATTCTTTTCCAGTTGTTGAAATTTGTCCAAAAATACTTACAGCAATTAAGGCAGCGATAATCCAAAAAAGCGGACCACGAAGTATTCGCCTTGCCATTTGTGGAGATGGCTTTACCGATTTTTTACCAGGCCTAAATCCTTTAAGGCCAGAAGGTTTAAATTTCTTTTTTTGCGCCACCGATTACTTCTCTTTCTTAATACTGTTATAGGGGCTTAAGAATAAAGGTGTTTCGCAAGAACGCCAATAAACGGCAAATTTCGATACTTCTGATTGAAATCTAAGCCATAACCCACAACAAACTCACTTGGAATATCAAAGCCCACATACTTTGCCTCTACTTTTACCTTAGCTGCTTCTGGCTTACGTAATACAGTCAATATCGAAACTGACTTAGCACCTCGTGATAATAAATTTTCAGTTAACCAAGAAAGTGTTAATCCAGTATCTAATATGTCTTCTATTATTAGAACTTCGCGACCTAAAATATCGCCATCTAAATCTTTAAGTATTTTAACAACTCCGCTGGATTTTGTGCCTGCACCGTATGATGAAACTGCCATCCAATCCATATCAACATGTCGTTGCAAGTAACGTGAAAAATCTGCCATTGCCATTATGGCACCCTTTAAAACTCCTACTAAAACTAAGTCTCTTCCCTCATAATCCTTTTTTACTTGTTCAGCCATTTCTTTTAAACGATTTTGAATTTGCTCCTCGCTGGCAATCACTCTTTCGATGTCATTACCAAGGGCTGATAGATCCACGATTCTCCTTTATTGGTTTGAGAGGATAATTCTGCCTGAATTTCTTAAAACCTTCACATTCCCAGGGAGCGCGACCTCTTTTTGTCCGTGCCACTGAGAAATCAGGCTTTCAACACTACTTATGTGTTCAGCACTCAAAGATCCAATTGGTGCACCGGCATTATAAATTGCAAGTCGTAGAACCCTAGTCCTAATTGCCTTTGGCAGTTTTTCTAGGTCACTAACCTCTAAATTCAATTTATCAACTTGATTAAAAAATTCATAGGCAAATCCATCCAATGCATCTGCATCATCCCGCAATAAGTCAGAGCTTCTGGCAAGTGCTTCAGCAATTTTTGGTCCTAAATTATTTTCGATAACAGGTAGGACATTTTTTCTTACTCGCACCCTAGTAAATCTCTCATCATCATTATGCGGATCATGCCAAATCTCAATACCACCTTCAATACATGCCGCTTTCGTTACTGAGCGAGTAATCTTCAACAACGGTCTAATAAACTTATTATTTTGAACTGCCATTCCAGATAATGATCTACTTCCTGAACCCCTAGCCAATCCAAGTAAAACATTCTCGGCTTGATCATTTAAAGTATGGGCTAATAAAAAATATTTAGCATTATAGGCATCAATTAGTTGATTAAAAATCTGATATCTAGCTCTTCTTGCTGAAGCCTCAAGTCCATCTGTAATTACTACTTGAGCTTTTGCAGATTCTATTTGGTTGAAACCAATTTTTTTCAATTGTTCAATTGTTCTAAGAGTTATTTGCGCAGATTCTGATTGTAATCCATGATCGACAACAACTGGAATTACATTTTTATTTTCTGTTTCAAGATATAGAGCAAGTGCCAGTGCCATTGAATCTGTTCCACCCGAACAACCAAATAAAATTGGTTGCGAATCATTTTCTAGCCAAGGCTTAATAGCTTTGCGGATTTGCCAAAGCGCGACTGATTCGGAGGTATTCACATCTCCTAGATTAGACCCGGCCTGCGTATGGCATTAAACCTTTAACATTGTAAATACTTGAATAGAGCAAGCCACCCTTTTTTGAGTGAGCTTCCCACATCATGCCATCGCCAGCATAAATACTTATATGGTGGATAGTGCTTACAGTTCCCTTATATGAGTAAAAGAGTAAATCGCCGGGAACCATTTGGCTTAAAGGCACCCGCTTAGTAGCCACCCAGTAAAGGGAGGAGTTAAGCCGATCCCAATTTGGCCAACCCAATCCAGCAGATCTATAAGCTGCATAAACTAAACCAGAACAATCAAATGCATTTGGTCCTTCATCTCCCCATACATAAGGTTTCTTTGCTAAAACTTGTTTCTTCGCATACTCAACTGCTTGTGCACGCATAACCTCATTTGATCTTGTGCTACTTCTTCCAGTAAAACCAATATCTGGCCAAATCTTGGATTGATCTGGGGTTAATTCTGCAATTCCTGCATTAGTTTCTTCTAAAAGTGCTATTTGTCGTTGTTGTTCTAGGGTCAATCTCTTCTTCTGTGCGACGGCCAACTCTTTTGCTAACTTATCTTGAACAGCTTGTAATTTATCGACCTCTTCTTTTTGAAGTGCTGCAGCCTCATCTGCTTCCTTCTTAGCAGCGGCTACCTTTACTGTGGCAGTTGCTTGAGCTTGCTTTGCAAGATCAGCCTCTTTTTGAGCAGCAGATGCCACAATCTCAGCTGATTTAAATCTGTCGAGTGCCTTAGAGTTGTTATCTCCTAAGGCATCTAAGGCATTTAGTCGATCTGCTAAATCTTGAGGCCCATCGGCGTGAAGTATTGAATCTAAATCTGTAAATCCGCCTCCCATTACATAAGCATTAACGGCAAGCTTTCCGATAGTTCGCTTACCAGCGCTTACAGATTCCTGCGCTGCTTGTAAGTGTTTCATTGCTAATTCAGCTTTTTTAGTTTTAGCTTTCAATTCATTTTGAGCCTCTATATAAAGTCTGCGCTTTTTATTTGCAATGTCAGTCAACTGTCTTAAAGTTTTCTTTGCACTATTTAGCTTTTTCGCTGCAGCATCTGCAGCTGCCTTTTTCTCTGCCTCAATCTTCTTAGCCGCATCAATTTGCGCCTGAGTTGGTTTAGGTGTCGCTGCAATTGCTGTACTTGGTAACAAACTAAATACAAGCGCTATAGCAAATATTTTTCTATTCATTAGTTTGCTACATCTCTCTTTTTAAAAAGTACCGCCACAATTAATAACCCTGCCAATAAAAAGGAATAGGAGGTAAGGAGTGCGTACTTATAAGAAATTTTTTCGGTGCCACCATCTGCTACTACCGACAAAAGTTGACCCGGAAAGTACTTACTTAAGTTTGATATAAAAACTGATAACAGACCTTCAATGATTAGGTTCCAGATTACGCCAATTGAGATTGCTGTTATTGGTGATCTAAAGAGTAAGCCTAAAATCATGCCAAAAATTCCAAATCCAATAGTGGCTATCAAGACATTAACAAATCCGCGTAATACTGCAGATCTAGCATCTGGTGTTGACCAAGCCGCTGTTGAAACATCCATTACGCCAGCAAATATGTAAGAAAGTGATAAAGCTAAAAGTGCCGAAATACTCACCATTACAACTGCAAACATCTTCATAGCAATCAGTTTTCCAACCAGGATCTTCATTCGAGAAGGTTGGCGGACCAGTAAATTTCGTAATGTGCCGTATGTGTACTCCTGAGCAGTCTGAGCGGCAAAAATACAAAGTGCAACTATTCCTAAAAGTCCTGCAGAATTTTTAAAACTGATTGAAATTCCTGAGGAAAGTTCAAGTACTTCACGAGATATCCTAGTTCCGCGCTCACCATTACCTTCAGGTGAATCCACAAGTAAAAATAGTAAGGAGGTAACTAAGCCTGTTACAAATGTGACTGCAACTACAGTTGAAATTGAAAGTGATGGTCTACGTAGTTTTGTAAGTTCAGCTCTGATTACATTGATCATCAATCACCAGTCATTTCAAAAAATGTATCTTCAAGTGTCGGGCGAATTGGCGTTAAAGATGTAAGAGTAATTCCAGCCTCAAATGCTGATTTATTAAGCTTAGCTGAAAAATCGCTGTCGCCGATGACCTCAACAATGTCATCTTTAATCTCTGCTTTTTTCCCTAAATTATTTGCAATCTCAAAAAGTTTTTTTAAATCTTTACTATTTTCTGGCTTTGCAATAATTACTGGCTTTTGTGCTGCTAGTAAGTCAATGGTTTTACCAGAAAAAATAACCTTTCCTTGCCTTAACATAACTAGATAATCACTGATCATTTCAATTTCAGATAGTAAATGTGAAGATACAAAAACAGTTGTACCGCTATCTGCCAGCTTTCTAAGTAATGTTCTAATTTCATGAATTCCGGCTGGATCTAACCCATTAGTCGGCTCATCCAAAACCAGTAATTTAGGATTTGGTAGAAGTGCAGCTGCAATTCCTAACCTCTGCTTCATGCCAAGTGAATAGGTTTTAAATTTAGAATCACCACGATCACCAAGGTCGACTAATTCCAATAATTTTTGAATTGAATCTGTAGCTAGGCCCCCTAATTTTGCTAAGACTGCAAGATTTTGTTTCCCAGTTAATGCTGGATAAAAAGCTGGCCCTTCAATCATGGCTCCAACTCGAGGTAAATATTTTTCTGGTTGAGTAATTGACTCACCCAGCACGTGCCCGCTACCTGTTGATGGTGTAATTAATCCAAGTAGCATCCGGATCGTTGTGGTTTTGCCAGATCCATTTGGCCCCACAAAGCCACAAATACTCCCCATCGGAACTTCGAAATTGGCATGCGACAGCGCCATTCGGTCACCATATTTTTTTGATAAATCGGCAACATCAATTGCAAGAGGGGAGGACATGAGAAAAATTATCTCATCAAAGAGTCAAAAAACTACTTAAGCAATACTCCTATTACCAACAAAAATGAGTAAATACTGAGAAAAATTATTGATGCTTGGAATAATTTCCCAGCATTCACCTCATTTGGCTCTTTAGTTAGTTTAATTAACTGCAACTTCCATCCAACAATTAACAGTAATGAAAATACAAGAGTCCAAAGGGGTAACTTGGCAGAAGTGATTACAAGCACAGAGATAACCGCCATTAATGTTGAGTGCAACCACATTTGCTTTATAACTGATTTCATAGGTGCAACCACTGGCAACATGGGAATTGAAGCTGCACTGTAATCATCTTTGTACTTAACTGCCAAAGCCCAAAAATGTGGTGGAGTCCAGAAAAATATAAGTAAGAAAAATAGCCAAGAGGTAAGTGTTAGATCATTTGTTACTGCAGCCTGGCCGATTAAAACTGGCATGCAGCCTGCAATTCCACCCCAAACAATATTTTGTGATGTTCGTGTTTTTAAAGTTAATGTATAGCCAATAACGTAAAAAATAATTGCGATTGCAGTTAAAACTGTAGCTAATTTAGTAGTGAAAAAATAAAAAGTAAGTAAAGATAATATTGAAATAAAGAGAGCAAATATTAGGCCACTATTTTTTGAAATTTGACCGGTTGCTATTGGTCTGTTTGCAGTTCGCTTCATCAATTGATCTGATTTGGATTCAATCACCATATTAAAAGCATTCGCTCCACCAGCCGCCAATGTTCCACCTAGCAGTGACCAAAAGGTGACAGAAACACTAGGAATGCCGTTAGAAGCTAAAAATAATGCCGGAACTGTTGTAACAAGTAAGAGCTCTACAACTCTTAACTTCATCAATAAAATATAGTTTTTCATTACCCTTAACTCTACCCTTGTAAAGTAATTAAATATTTACTGAGTTGTTGTAAACGGCGTACTTTCAGGTACAGGTGGTGTTATACCGATCACAGGTGGCTTTGTAATTGTTCCTAACATTCGGTCAATTGCTTTTCGAGCAGAATTCTGTGCAGCCCTAGTTCTTCCAACTTCATCTGCTAGAACTACAAACACATATTCCTTTTCACCTGAAGTTGCAAAACCAGCTAATGAAACCACGCCTCGAATTGAACCGGTTTTTGCTTTCACTAATCCAACAGCTTGCGGTGCAGTTTCACGATACC
>Ga0255169_1000645_pt1 | contig 11794 bp, 8 predicted proteins | sample Atl_Miss_RepC_8d_FD_183179 | JGI IMG/M metagenome (GOLD analysis project Ga0255169, IMG submission 183179) | Freshwater microbial communities from Altamaha River, Georgia, United States - Atl_Miss_RepC_8d | ecosystem: Environmental > Aquatic > Freshwater > River | place: USA: Georgia | collected...
GTGCTTGCTCCCAAGCCACGGAGTCTGTCAGCAACGCTTGCTTGCTTGTTGCTTGCATGGACTCAGCCAGCCTATGCTTCCACGGGATATCGTTTTGCGCCAGAACATGATTGAGCAATAAAGCACATGGTCGCTCTTCCTGCCAGCAAGCAAGCCAGACTTCGATGACCGCATGTTGGAAGCGGCACGCTTCTAAATCATCGTTAAGTCTGAGTAAATACAAATCCAAGATCGATACTTTATAAAGATCGATCTTTGGCTAAGCACTTAAACTTCACGCCGCGTGCTGCGACCCAACTCCACGCCAAGCTGCTTTAGCTTTCGATACAAGTGGGTGCGCTCAAGCCCGGTTCGCTCGGCCACTCTTGTCATGGACCCGCCTTCGCGGGCAAGATGATGCTCAAAGTACAAGCGCTCAAAGGCATCGCGTGCATCGCGCAACGGCTGATCAAACGATAACTGGGAGAGCCTTGCACTTGGCGAGGTATGGTCCCTGTCAAGATGTGGCGACACCGCCCACGGAGAGGCAGGCAACATCCCACTCGCTGAGTCTAAGTCGCGACGCGCTTGCGGCCCAGGCAGCGGGCTTTGCAAGCTTTGTTGAGGGCTGGACTGCTGTAGCTCGCTTTGGGTGTCGCGGGCCGTTGCTTCGCCAAAGCCCGTTTGCGGCTGACTGTGGGGGGCGTTAAAGGCGAAGGGCTCGGACTTGAGCTCGGCGCGGGGCGAGGCCGGCACTGCTGTTTGGCCTGCCTGGATCGAAGCCGTCTGCTGTGAGCGTATCGGGCTGAGCATGGCGCTTTTGCCCTGGAGCGCATTTTGCACAGCAGCGAGTAACTTTTGTAGCGCAATAGGTTTTTCAAGAAAGCCAACAGCGCCTAAGCGGGTGGCTTGCGAGGCCATCTCGACAGTAGCGTGCCCCGACATCATAATCACCGGCATATCAAGCAGTCCCGACTCGGACCATTCTCGCAAGACCGCTATGCCGTCGGTATCGGGCATCCAAATATCGAGCAGCACCAAATCGGGACGCGCCTTTTGTCGCGCGCTTCGTGCCTGTGCTGCATTTTCTGCCTGTAAAACCTCATGGCCTTCATCCCCGAGAATCTCACTAAGTAGTTCCCGGATACCAATCTCGTCATCGACGACCAATATATCTGCCATACAACCTCGTTGTTGTGCCCTTCTCTAGCTTACACAGGACTTGTCAAGATCGCACATCACGCAACTCAACTCGACGCCATGGGATTGATCTGCATCGGAAAAACAAGGCTCACCTGCGCGCCCCCGATACTTGAACTATCCGACATCCAGTTACTTACTTCCACTTGCGCCCCGTGTTCTTCAACGATTTTGCGCACAATCGCCAGGCCAAGTCCACTGCCTGTTCGCTTGGTCGTGACATAAGGTTCGAAAACACGCGAAAGCATGGCCTCAGAAAAACCAGCGCCATGGTCCCGTACACGAAGGCGTAAGCCGTTGCGCCCATCCGAAAGCTTAAGGGTTTTCGTGGAAATGACAATCGGCTTGATCGGTTGCGTGGCGGACAGTTGTTGCTCATGTTGTGCCTCGAGCGCATTTTTCGTGAGGTTATGCAGCACCTGGCGCATTTGCACCCGATCAGCGCGGACATGGCCAGCCTGTAGATCAAGATCAAGCTGTACCTCGCGACCGTAAAGCGAGGCAACCTCGGCGATTAAGTCATTCATATCAAGTGGCTCCATTTGGGTAGACGCGAGCCTTGAGTAATCGCGTAGCTGATCAACCAGGGACTTAAGCGCATCAACCTGGCTCACAATGGTTTGGGCTGTTTTCTCGACCAGTTCGGCCTGAGCGCCAGTAAGCTCGGGCCTTAGTTTTCGCTGCAGCCTTTCGGCCGAAAGTTGAATGGGCGTGAGCGGGTTTTTGATCTCGTGGGCAAGCCGTTGAGCAACCTCGGCCCAAGCCAGAGCACGCTCTCCGGACAATACCTGCGTAATGTCATCAAGCACGACTACATAGCCAGCGCGCTCACCGCCCAATTTTGCACCGCGAGCAAGAACGACCGCGCCATCAGCAAGCGTCCATTGCCTTTGCCAACTGAGTGATTCGTCTTGGGGTTGATCGGCAAAGGCCTGATGGATTGCCTGGCCAAGCGCTGGTTGGCCAGGCAATTGCAGCAAGGGCCAGCCCTTACACGTCGATAGCGTATGGCTCCAAATCTTTTCGGCCTGCGCATTGGCCGACTCCAGTCGCATTGCCGCGTCAAAAACTAAAACCGCTGCGTCAATATGCGAAAGTACGCTTTGTAAGCGCAAGTTAACCGCTTGAAGCGCGAGCTGGTTTTGCCCTATGGTTTGTTGCGCATCGTGCAGACCTCGCGACATTCGATTAAACGATTGCATCAATACGCCGAGTTCGTCTCGCGCCGCATAGTCCTTTACTTCGATAAATTGGCCACTTGCCAGCACCCTTGTGGCATTGGCCAACTCTGCCAAAGGGCCAACAAGCCAGCCAGCCAGCAAAAAGGCCGCAGCAACCGCGGCGAAGGTCGTTAACAAAAAGACCATGACTAAGGTGATGCGAAACAAGCGTTTAAGCGTCATCCTCGATAGAGAAAGCTCTTGATAATCACGCCAGCCTTGTTGGGCAACTTCGGCCAGTTCAGCAAGGCTCGCCGGCACCGGTGCAATCGCTGAAAGCCAACCAGGCTCAAGCCCTGCAAGCGCAAGCTCCCAGGGCACAAGCACTCTGAGTCGATAGCCGCCATCAGAGCCTTCAATCGCACTCCACTGCCCCTGCGATTTCGCCTGCCTTAGCAGCGCTGCCGAGGTGGTCGTAGGCACCAAATGGACCATGGTCTCACTTGCTGATGCGAGGAGTTTTCCTGAGGCGTTCAACAATTGAAGCTCCGAGGCGCCGAGACGCACGCGCAGTCGCTCAAGCTGCGCTGGCAGGCTCAAGGCTGCATTCGGATCAAGCTGCTGAGACGATTGTTTTGCGTCTTGTAAGAGTCGTTGAAGCCTTGAATCCAAACTCACGCGCGCCAAACTAAGTCCCGAGTCAAGTGCACGTTCAACAGGAACATCAAACCAGGACTCCACGGATCGCTCAATGAATTGCACCGATACATAAAACATCAACGCTGCTGGTGCAACAGCCAATAAGACAAAAATCACTGCCATGCGCGCCATCAAGCGCGAGCCAAATAAGCCGCGTCTTAGTCGATTGATAAGGCGGCGCATGAGCTCGCCGAGCAGGATCAATAAGATCAGGCCTAGCGCTATCGCACTCCAAAGCAGCACCGGGTAGTAGTCCGTGAAAAACTGTGTATTGCGAGTCGCGGCCGAAAGCGCAAGCAGCAACACTCCCGCAAGCCCGATCGCGAGCACCAAAACCGCCCGCAAAACGCGGGTCAGGGAGCGTTTTTCTTCGTCCCGATCTCTAAGGGAAAGCGTTTCCATGTGCCCTCAATCGACCAATCACGCTGACTAATGCCGGGTATTTGCAAGGGCCTTGGCAATTGGCTGGCATCAAGCCGCATCCTTAGCCTGAGCTCATAGCCCTGTCCTGCCTGCAAACGCATCTGCTCAATGAAGGGCCAAGCTCTCACCCTTCCCATGGCTTGCAAGGCTTCTTGCAAGCTCGAAAATGATTGGTAAAGCCCTGCGGCCTGCGCCGATTGTGCGTTTGTGGGTGATGCGCTCACTCCGATGCCTAGCGCTGCAAGCCAGCTTGCGGGATTGGCAACACTTACGCTTGTTGTGCCCGTGTTTTGCGAGGTGCTTAGGCTTTGCAGCCTGTACTGTCTTGTGATCGCGTGGTAGTGAAGCCTGTAAATCCTTGCCTTGCTCAGCAGGCGCTCATCGGCCCAATACCAACGCGGCCTCAAAAGCTCGGCCTCAAGCACAAAATACAAGGGTACCGCGCGGTTTACAGCGTCGGTCAAGGTGGGATTGAGCTGAACGCTTAAATCAGCACTCAACCAATAATCGTCGCGCGAGGGCACTTGACGCAATGAAGCTTGCAAGACCTCGATGCCTTGCTCGAGGGATACAGCATCTTGGGTGGGCGTACTCAGGGTCGTGATGGGCTCTTGGCTGGGCAGCGGATCCTGGCTTGCTGCCAGGGCTTGGGTTTCGATGCCAGCCACAGACAAAGCAAGCGTCAAAACGAGCAGGGTTTGGACAATCCGTCTGATAGCGTTCATCGCAGCATTATCAATGCTCAAGCACTAGCCCTGATCCAAGCGTGGAAGCCTTACAGACTTCGTTTGCGGATGCGCGCGTAATAAAACCCGTCGTGCTTAAGCGATGTGTTGCTTGAGGGCAACAAGGGTGAATAGCCATCCAAGGGCTCGAGCTGCGCATCGGGCTGCTGCGCAAGAAATGCTTCGACGGGCTGCACGCCTTCTTCAGGAAACACCGAGCAAGTCACAAAAAGCAAACAACCGCCTGTTTTGAGTAAAGGCCAAAGCCTGCGAAGCATGGCAATCTGCTGCGCTTGATGATCTGCCAATTCAGCAGCGACTCGACGCCAGCGAATCTCTGGGTGCCGTCCAATAATCCCGGAGGCCGAGCAAGGCGCATCCAGAAGCATGCGATCAAAACTGCCCGCAGCTGCCGGCAAACTTCCCGACCCCAAAAGGTCCACACAGGCAAGCTGTGCATGCAAGTCCAGGCGTTTGAGATTTTCAGCAAGGCGCTCGAGACGCTTTGCTGAAAGATCCCAGGCCTGCAAGTCGCAGTCAACGAGTTCGAGGATGTGGCCGGTCTTACCACCGGGCGCAGCGCAAGCATCAAGCACACGCATACCCGGCTCGAGATCCAAGAGCCAAGCTGCTTGTTGAGCGCCCAGGTCTTGAACACTAAACAAGCCTTCCGAAAAGCCTGGTAGACCTTTGGGGTCGGTCGATGGCGGAAGATAAAGCGCATCGGACACATACATAGCGTGGGCTTTTAGGGCCTTGTCCTCGCCGATTGAGCCCCTCAGATCGCCGACTTGGGCGCCTGAGCCCAGACCAAAGGCTTGAGCCTGATAGCCCTGTTCGGCGAAACGGGCAGCCAAGGCCCTAGCGGTTGTCTTACGGCGGTTAACCCTAAGACTCAGGGTTGAAGGCATCGCAGCTGCCTTGAGCACCTCGGCCCAACGCGCTGGATAAGCAAGCCTTAGCGATTCAAGCCACCATGCAGGCACATTCCAAATCGCTTCATCAAAAGCTTGTGCTCGTTCGAGCAAAGCCTCGCGCTCACGAGAAAAGCGTCGCAAAAGGGCATTGGTGTAAGGGCTTGTCTTTGGGGTGATCCGTTTAGCGCATTCAACGGCCTGATCAACCACGACTGCGGTTTTATGAGGCTGCTCGATCATCCACGACAAGCTCACCCGCAGCAAACAATCGCCAAAGCTTAGTGCCTCAGGTGCGGTCTCACGCTGACTCATGAGGGCTTGGAGCCGATGCAGCAAACCCCAGCGCCTCAGCGCACCAGCAGCCATTTCCCGCAAAATCCTTGAGGAGTCTGCATCCTGAGGCCCGAGGCCTTGCATGACCTGGGCCCGAGCCCGATGCAATTGTTCAGGCAAACCTGCCGATGAATGGGCCTGGGGACTGAGACTTGCATGTAAGGCGAGTGACGCCGCCTGCAGCTCCCAACTGAGCGCCCAGCGTTTAGTGCCTTGCCGGGCCAAAAAAATCTCCGGTCGTTAGTCCAGACTGTTGGACCCAACGCGCTGCGGGCAGTCTTAATCCGCCTGCCGGCTGCACCTCAAGTAACTCGAGAAATTCGCCACCACAAACAATGAGTGGGCCTTCACTGCCAAAACCGAACACCCTGCCAAAAAGCTCGTGTTGGCTGCGCGTTGCGTTTGAGCACACCTGCTGCAGGCTTGTTTGCATGTCTTGGGCTTCCACAACCCGCCCTCGCCAGCACTTGAGCAGTTGGGGTGGTTTATCGCCTGTATGAAACCAGCTGTAGCATCCTGGTACAGGGTCGAAGGCACGCATTCTTCGCTCAAGCACTGCCGCATGCTGGCTAAAATCGAGTTGTGCCTCAGCTTTAGTCAACTTGCTTGCATAGCATGCCCCATGGCTTGCTTGCGCTTGAAGCGCTCGCTCAAGGCTGTCGGGCTCGGACCAAAGTTTTTCAATCTGATCGATACCCTTCACCATCAAAACCGCCCCAAGCTCGGCCAGTCGGCTTTGCAAGTGCTGTGCGGTATCGAGCGCTGTGATGGGAAGCTTTGCTTGCATCAAAACAGGGCCGGTATCAAGACCTTTTTCCATTTTCATCACAGCGACCCCGGTCTCTCGATCACCCGCTTCGATCGCTCTTGCAATGGGCGCAGCGCCACGCCAACGCGGCAGCAAGGATGCGTGAAGATTCCAGCAGGCAGCCGGAAAAAGATCGAGCACCCGTTGCGATAGCAATAGGCCATAGGCAACCACTACCATGGCGTCTGCTTCAAGTGCTCCAAGCGCTTGCACCGCCTCATCAGACTTGAAATCTTCGACCTGGATTAGCCTTAAATCAAGATCGAATGCAGCCTGCTTAACCGCTGAAGGACGCAACCTTTGGCCGCGACCCGAAGGACGGTCAGGCTGGGTGTAGACCGCGACGATATCGTGTTCGCTCGCATGCAAGGCCCTGAGTGTAGGGACAGCGAACTCTGGCGTTCCCGCAAAAACAAGGCGCATCGTAGGCTTAGGGACTCAGAGCGCTAGCGAAGTTGGCTCGCCGCTGTGATCTTGATCGCGTTCTTTTTCCTGTTTGAGCATCCTGGCTCGAATCCGGCTCTGCTTAAGACGAGACAGGTGTTGGACAAAGACTTTGCCCTGCAAGTGATCCATTTCATGCTGGATACAAACCGCTAACAAGCCCTCGGCGCGCAACGAAAAGCTTTCACCTGCAAGATTTAAAGCACTTACCTCAATCACAGCAGGACGGCGTACATCATCGTAAATGCCAGGAACAGAAAGGCAGCCTTCCTCGTAGTCACTCAAGGTCTCCGATTGGCTCATCAGCACAGGATTGATAAAAACCATCAACTGATCTCTGCTGTCGCTAATATCGACAACAATCACCTGCTCGTGGACATCGACCTGGGTTGCGGCCAAACCAATGCCGGGCGCTTCATACATGGTTTGCGCCATATCGGCCACCAGTTGCCTGATGCGCTCATCAACCTGTGCAACCGGCTTTGCCTTGCGGTGCAGCCTTGGGTCGGGATAACGAAGAATAGCTAGCTTTGCCATGACATGATTGTAGTGCGGCATCGCCCACCAACGCCACAGTGCTGGTTTCATCTGCAAGGCTAAGGCGCAAGATCCCTACCGCTTGTTAAGTCCCTCACCCGGGGCAGCACACAAGGTAGGCAAATCATGACCCTTCATCGATCGCACTCGCCCGCACGATCACTTCCGGACTCACCCTCACGATCACTTCCTGATACCTCATCAGCGATCGGCCTAAAGGCCGAAGAACACATTGCAAGAATTAGCCTACTCCAGTGGGAAGGCCTAGGCCCCTGGGCTTTGGGGTGGGTTTTGCAGCACTTTCCAAGTGCCTTGGATTTTTGGCAAGACGGCAAAGCGGCTCAAGGGGCGCTCTCACGCTGGTGCCATGATCGACAGCCTCTGCGAGGAAAACCTAAAGACTTAACGGCAGTGCTTAGGCAAATCGAAGCGATACATCCCAAGCGATGGCCTGTTGCACCGAAACTTAATCGTTGGCTGGAAAACAACAACCACCATGTTTTATGGAGTTTGCACGATGAGCGATACCCCGAAGGTTTGCTTAGATTTAACGAGACAGCTTTGCGTCAAATCGCAGAACATCCGAGCGACGCCGAGGCGCATTCGGATCATGGTCAAACCCGCTTGGCGGTACGCGCATGCCGAGTCTTATTTGTAGAGGGCAATCCCGCACATTTGCATGCGCACGGTCTAGCAATCGTTGGGGGACGGGCATGCAGTGACCGGGCCGCGGAACTAGCCAAAGACTTTGCCGCCCAACTCGCGAGCGATGGGCTGAGCATCATTAGCGGCATGGCCGAGGGCATTGATGCGGCCGCCCATCTTGGCGCCTTGCAGGCCAAGGGCGTCACGGTGGCCGTCATGGGTACAGGTATCGATCGCAATTATCCGCGTCAGCACCTGGAACTGCGCCAACAGATCGCACAACAAGGCGCAGTCATCAGCCATCTGCTGCCAGGTCAAAACATCGAAAAATTTCGCTTCCTTCAGCGCAACCGCTTTATTGCCGCTCTCGCTGTTGCCGTCTTGGTCGTCCAAGCACGTCAGCAAAGCGGCGCACTGAGTACCGCGCAGTCAGCCGTCGAGCAAGGGAAAACGGTGTTTGCAGTGCCCGGATCGATCGATGATCCGCGCAGTAAAGGCTGCCATCTACTCATTCGCCAAGGTGCAAGCCTCACGGAACGCATCGAAGATATATACAGCGAGTTGCCATGGCTTGTTCGAGCCCCCCGTCACGCTTTGCCCGTTGAAGCGATGCCTGCGTCGGCCGCTGGATCGGAATGCCTGTCGTGGATGACTGAACTTTCGCAACGCATGGGCCAAGACGCCTTCGATGTGCATCAACTGGCCGCGCTCATGCAAAGCAGCTACGAGCAAGCGCTTGTCCAAAGCCTACGCTGGGAGCTCGAAGGGCATATCCGTCGTGAGCCCAATGGCCGTTATGTACTTAAGCCGTTATGAAAGCACGAAACAATATCCGTTAAGAAAATTTGTACTTTTTCGGCCTTCTTGTAGGGACTGGGCTTGCTCATGTCCTTTAATGACGCGTATGATCCGCCCCCTTAGCCCTATTGCCATGACCAAGACCCTCATCATCGCTGAAAAGCCCTCTGTCGCAAGCGACATCGCCAAAGCCCTTGGCGGCTTTACTCGTCAGGGTGAGTTCTACGAGAGCGAAGCATATCTGCTCTCCTCGGCCGTTGGGCACTTGGTCGAAATCGCTGCACCCGAGGCCTTTGAGGTCAAACGGGGTAAATGGAGCTTTGCCCATTTGCCGGTTTTGCCCGATCACTTCGACGTCAGGCCGATTGCAAAAAACGAAGAGCGCCTAAAAATGCTCACTCGCTTGATTAAGCGAAAAGATGTGTCCGCACTCATTAACGCTTGTGATGCAGGCCGCGAAGGCGAATTAATCTTTCAACTCATCGTTCAACACGCCAAGGGTAAACAGCCGATAAAGCGACTATGGCTTCAGTCGATGACCCCGGCTGCAATTCGTCTTGCTTTTTCGCAGCTACGTGATCAATCGCAAATGCAGGCGCTTGCCGATGCGGCCCGCTGTCGCTCAGAGGCGGACTGGTTGGTCGGTATTAACGGCACAAGGGCGATGACCGCCTTTAATTCGCGCGACGGGGGCTTTTTCCTCACAACCGTTGGGCGGGTGCAAACACCAACCCTTGCGATCGTTGTTGAGCGCGAAGAGCAAATCAAGCGATTTATCCCCAAGGCCTACTTTGAGCTCAGCGCTCAGTTCCAGGTTCAAGCTGGGAGCTACCAGGCTCGCTGGTTCGACCCAAGCTTTAAGCGCACACCGGGCGACAACGAAGCCAGGGCCGAGCGGCTCTGGGAAGCTGAAAAAGCGCAAGCGATTGAGCAAAAACTCCAGCAATTGCTTCAAAGCGGAGAACATGCGCTTGCCAAGGACGAGGCAAAACCCTCCACCCAGGCGGCAGCAGCGCTCTTTGACCTGACCAGCTTGCAGCGAGAAGCCAACAGCCGCTTTGGCTTTTCCGCCAAAACCACGCTTTCATTAGCTCAGGCGCTCTACGAGAAGCACAAGCTACTGACGTACCCAAGAACCGACTCCAAGCATCTCCCCGAAGACTACCTCCAAACGGTTCAAGATACGATGGCTGCGCTTAGCAAGGCCGATGAGTTGGGGAAATTTGCCCAACATATCATGCAACAAGGCTGGGTAAAACCTAACAAGCGGGTGTTTGACAATGGCAAAGTAAGTGATCACTTCGCGATTATCCCAACACCTTCAACCCCTAAGCTAGCTAGCTTGAGTGAAGCCGAGGCGAAGATTTACGACATGGTGGCGCGCCGTTTTCTGGCGGTCTTTTTCCCGCCTGCCCAGTTTTTAATCACCACCCGACTTACCCAAATTGCTGATTTGCACTTTAAAACCGAAGGCAAAGTGCTCATCGAAGCGGGCTGGCTTGCGGTGATGGGACGCGACCGCGCAGACCCCGAAGCGGCCTTACCCGAACTCAGTCCGAAAGGCGCATCGCAAGAGACAGCCAGCATGCAAGCATTTGCCTGCCAGGCCTTGCATACCCGACCACCTGCGCGTTTTAGCGAAGCAAGCTTGCTCTCAGCCATGGAAAGCGCGGGCAAACGCGTCGATGAGGAGGAATGGCGCGAAGCAATGGCCGAGAAAGGGCTCGGAACGCCAGCGACAAGGGCGGCAATCATCGAAGGTCTACTCTCTGAAAACTACCTGTATCGCGAAGCACGAGAGCTGGTTCCAACCACCAAAGCCTTTCAACTGATGACGCTTTTGCGCGGATTAGGTGTTGAGGAACTGACCTTACCCGAGTTGACCGGGGGATGGGAACACAAACTGTCGCTCATGGAACGTGGCGAGCTTGAGCGCTCGCAGTTCATGCGCGAAATCAGCCAGATGGCCAAGCAAATTGTCGAGCGAGCGAAAAATTTTGCCGCTGACACCGTCCCCGGTGATTTTGTCGACCTACAAACGCCCTGCCCGGCTTGCGGCGCTTTGGTGAAGGAAAATTACCGTCGCTATGCTTGTGTGTCCTGTGATTTTTCGATCTCAAAGACGCCGGGCGCGAGGACCCTGTCCGTCGACGAAGCCGAGGACCTGATCAAACAACGCGAGATTGGTCCCCTGCAAGGTTTTCGCAGCAAGCAAGGGCGCCCCTTCACAGCGATGTTGCGTTTGGGCGCCGACCATCGCCTCGCCTTCGATTTTGGGCAAGGACCCCAAGATGGTGAGGAGCACAGCGAAGCGGTGGATTTGAGCCAACTGCCCGTTGTTGGCACCTGCCCAAAGTGCAAGTCAAAGGTGCTTGAACAATCACTTGCTTACGCCTGCGAGCAAAGTTTGAAGCTGCCCAAGCAATGCGACTTCCGTTCAGGCAAGGTGATTCTTCAGCAAATGGTAAGTACTGAGCAAATGCAAAAACTGCTGCATGAGGGTAAGACCGATTTGCTGCAGGACTTCGTGTCGAGCAAAACAAGGCGCAAGTTCAAGGCTTATCTGACGCTTGATCCGCAGGGTAAGGTGGGTTTTGAGTTTGCGCCGCGTGTGGCGAAGTCCACCGAGACCAAGCCTCGAACTCGTGCTGCGAAAGCGACGACAAAGGCAAAGCCTTAAGCCGATAAAAGATCATCCGCCCGTAGAGTCCCGCGAGCAAAGCAACATCGGGGCTAAGTTGGGCATCGGCACCTTGCGAGGGATTCGCCTGCCGAGCGCTATTGATAGCTAATTCAAGTTGTTGTAAAGAAATCATATGCTTGTGGTTTATTTCCTCGTTTTTACTTGAATTCTTCCCCGCGTTGCACAATCATCGCGTATGGCGATGGAATTTCTCAATCAAGGCGACCAAGCGAGTTTGCTCGCAAACACGAGTAACGAGCATGCCAGCTTGATGTTGAAACAGCCATTAGCCTGGTCCCCACTGGCTGAAAAGCAGACAGTCAAGACAATCGTCCATCAGACGCCGAAACAAACCGGGCGCCCCTCTGAACCTGATTGGACCGTCTGGCTCGACAAAGTCCGCTGGGTTTTTGGTTATGGATCCCTCATTTGGAACCCAGAAA
>Ga0255169_1000714_pt1 | contig 11033 bp, 10 predicted proteins | sample Atl_Miss_RepC_8d_FD_183179 | JGI IMG/M metagenome (GOLD analysis project Ga0255169, IMG submission 183179) | Freshwater microbial communities from Altamaha River, Georgia, United States - Atl_Miss_RepC_8d | ecosystem: Environmental > Aquatic > Freshwater > River | place: USA: Georgia | collected...
CCAGCGGGCAGTGAGATCACGAGAAATGCTTGGCGAGGTTCAGCAACGTCTTGCGCATCGAGACCTCATTGGTAGAGATCGCATTCATCAACCGCAGAAACCAATTGGCGCGATTGGTGGAATAGTCGAACTGTTCCGTCACCAACGTGCCACCTTCGACGGCGGTGAGCAAATAGCGCCACACGTGGCCACCGAAGTGACGCCAGCCAATTTGGCGAGCCTCGTCGAATTCAACGACGACATTGGTGATGCGATAGGGCACCCCAAGACGCATCGACATGCCGAACTTGGCGCCAAGTGAGAGACGGGCTGGTGCGTGCAGTTGTCCGCGCACCGAGCCCGAGCCGTCGATCACCGAGTGCATCTGCGGATTCGCGAGCACGTCGAACACCTGCTGAGGGGTCGCGGGCACGAACTGCGACACCGACACAATCTTGCGCGCAGGATCGTGGGCGGGGGTGCCTTGCGGTGCCTGGGAAGCGTTGGTCATGCGTTCAAGGCTACGCAAGTGCGCCGGCGACGAGTTCGCCACAGCGACGACCGGAGAACATCGCACCCTGCAGCGAGCCCGTGTCGCGATGATCACCGCACACGAAGACGCCGTTGCCCATGGCGAGGTTGCGCTTCGGTGAAAATGGAGGTCGTTGTTCGACACCAGCGTGGTCGATGCGATAGGTGCGCAGGTGTCGCCATGCGTCGACCTGTGATCCCCACCACATGCGCATCTGGTCGCGGGCCATCGCTTCGAGATCTCCTTCCACCACATCGGGCATCGCCGCCACCACGAGGTGTTGGCCAGCGGGTGCATAACTTGGTGCGACATTGCTCAGCACTGCAGCGTTGAGCACTGGGCCCTTGCCGCTGCCGTCGAGCACCACGAGCTTCTCGGAAGTCGGCGCGCGATTCGCAGCGAAATACACCGCACCAGCACGGCGAGCAGCACGCTCGGGCAGCGATACCAGCTCGCGGGCGGCTGGCAATTCGGTGGCCACGATGGCCGCCCGACACTCGACGCGGCGGCCATCAACGGTGGCGACTGAGCGACCGTCGACGCTCGCCACTCGCGTGTTGAGGTGCACGAGCCCGGGCAGACGGTCTGCCATCTGCCGCGGCAGCGCACCCATGCCCAAGCGCGGCAGGCCGCTGTCGCCTGCGCCGAGGCTACGAAAGATGATGTCGAACATGCGTCGCGACGTCGTGAGCGAAGGGTCGAGCTGAATGCCACCGAAGAGTGGGCGAAAGAAACGATTGATCATCTTCTGCGAAAACCCGGCACGACGCAGCGCGACGACAGTTGGTAGGTCATTGCCGCCGAGCAATTCGCGAGCATCGCCACGTAACGTGCGCGAACGCAGCATCGCGATGCGCACTTTGTCGAGTGGCGTACCTATCGGGGCGCGCAAGGTAGACACGAACGTGCGTGGCGCACGAAATGGATCACCCACCACATACGACCGACCGCGATGCATCACGAGCGCTCCTGGGTCGAAGGTGTGCACGTCGAGCGCATCAAGGTCGACCTGTCGCCGCAACTCGGGATACGCCGTGAGCAAGATCTGAAAACCACGGTCGAGCCGGAAACCATCGACGATGTCGGTGCGCACACGACCGCCCACGTCGTCCTGTGCTTCGAGCACCGCCACCGAAAACGACTTGGCGTGCAGGTGTTTGGCGGCAGCCAGCCCCGCCACGCCAGCACCGACGACGACTACGTCTACTCGTGCCGGCAGCAGGCTCATGAGGCTTTCGCGGTCATCGTGATCGGCTCGTCATCACGCGTGACGCGCCGTTACCGCTTGAGAAGCGCGCGGAGGCCGATTTCGAGTGTCGGGTGCGCAAACTGAAAGCCGGCACCAGACAACACGCGAGGGATTACCCGCTGACCGGTGAACAACAACGCGTCGGCGAGTTCGCCACCGAGCAAGAGCTTCGGCCCAAATGATGGCACCGGCAATATCGCGGGACGTCGCAAGATGCTGCCGAGCACTCGTGCAAACTCTGCATTCGTCACCGCCGCTGGGGCAGTGAGGTTCACTGCTCCTGAGATGTTGCTCGTCAGCAAGTGGGTAATCGCAGCAACTTCATCATCGATGGAGATCCAGCTCTGCCACTGATCACCGCGACCGAATTTTCCGCCGAGGCCAAGTTGAAACAGTGGCAACTGTTTCTTCAGGGCTCCACCTTTGGGCGAGAGCACGATGCCGGTGCGCAAGAACACGGTGCGAGTGCCCGCGTTGGTGGCTGCGGCCTCCCACTGCTTGCACACATCGGCCAAGAAACCGTCGCCGTGGGCCGATGATTCGTCAAGCGTTTCGTCACCACGTGCGCCGTAAATGCCGATTGCCGAGCCCGAGAGAAACACGCCGGGTCGCTTGGCAGCACCCGCAATCACTGAGGCGAGCAGTTTCGTGCTCCGCACACGGCTATCGAGAATCTCGCGCTTGTACGAATTCGACCAGCGTTTGTCGCCGATACCAGCACCCGAGAGATGAATGACCGCATCGGCTCCGTCGATTACTGATGCATCGATCTCGCCGCGCTGCGGGTTCCACTGCGACTCGTTGGCGGTTGCAGAGCGACGCACGAGTCGTGTGACGTGGTGACCGGCCGCCGTGAGATGGGGAACCAGGGCTGAACCAATGAGACCACTCGCACCAGAAACGACGATTCGCATGTCGTCAGGCTAGGCGCGTGCAGTGAAGCAAGAGACGCGCGGCATCGCACGATTACGCGGGGACTAGACCTCTGCGCCGTCAGGAATAACGATCGGAATCGATGTCACCACCGTGTTGGGACGGAAGAGCAAGCGCGCCTTGATGGCGAGTGCCGACTGGTTGTGCAACCACTGCGAACGCAGGCTGGTGACGAATTCAGGAATCACGACAGTGACGATGTCGTCGGGCTGCATGCCGTCGAGCCGCTCGACTTCCTCGAGCACCTTGTCGGTGAGATTGCGGTAATCGTCTACTGGGGCTTCGAGATCGACGCCAGGGAAGCGCTTGTTCCATTCCGCAATCAGCTCCTCGCTCTCTGCACTTGATCCGACGATGCTGAGAGCAATCAACCGATCGGGCCGCAGACTCTGCGCGTACTTGATTGCTTGAACGACACCGGCGTTGATTGAACCCACCAGCACCACCACGAAGTGCGTGCGAAATGCGGGCGTCGACTGCTCTGCGACGGCGAGGAACTTCTTCACGCGCACGTAGTGACGATTGACGCCCGTGAACATGAAGATCATCGAGGGAATCACGACTGCCGGAATCCACGCGCCGTCGGTGAACTTGACGATGACAACAGCCATCGCAACAGCAAACGTGGTGAGCGCGCCAACGCCAGTGAAAAAAGCCTTGAGCGGCCAAGACTTCTCTTTGCGTCGCACGAGGCGAACGAACATTCCCGTTTGGCTAATGGTGAAACCCGTGAAGACGCCGACCGCATAGAGCGGAATCAGCGCATTGACGATGCCGCCGAATGCCGCTACCAAGACGGATGCCGCGATGCCGAGGAAGATGATGCCGTTGCTGAACACGAGGCGATCGCCACGGTTGGCGAATTGTCGCGGCAGATAGCTGTCTTTGGCAATCACCGACGACAGTCGCGGGAAGTCGGCATAGGCCGTATTCGCAGCAAGTATCAAAATGCCAAACGTTGCGAATTGGGTGATGAAGAAGAAGAGATTGCGACCCCCGTACACCTGCTCAGCCATCTGGGCGAGCACAGTGTCTTTGATCTGGCCCTCGTGGTCTTTCAACGGCTCGAGGTGCTGAGCGAGCACGCTGAGACCAAAGAACGAGACGCCGAGGATTACGGCCATCATGATCAGCGTTTGTGCGGCGTTGCGTGGTTCTGGCTTTTCGAAGGCCGGCACACCGTCGGCCACCGCCTCGATGCCCGTCAGGGCGACTGCACCCGACGAGAAGGCTTTCAAGAAATAGAACAGCGTCAACGCTTTCTGCCCCTCGAGTAGCTTTTGCTCAACTGGGCCAGTGTGGGCGATCGGACCGAGATCTTGAAAATACACGCGGTACAGCCCCACGAGAATGAGTGCAGCGAGACTCAGAATGTAGAGGTAAGTCGGTGGTGCGAACAGGGCACCCGATTCACGAAGTCCACGCAGGTTGGCCAGCGTGATGAGCGCGATGAATCCGACGCAGAGCCACACGCGGTACGGGGCTAAGCCGTTGAATGCCGAAATGATTGCCGCTACACCACCAGCCACCGACACTGCAACAGTGAGGATGTAGTCGACCAGCATCGAAGCACCCGACACAAGAGATGGATACTTGCCGAGGTTGTCTTTGGCGACGATGTAACTACCACCACCATGGGGATAGGCGTGAATCGTTTGTCGGTAACTGTTGACGACGATTGCCAACAGAATCACCACCATGATGGCGATCGGCACGAGATTGTCGAATGCTGCGGTACCAATGACTGCCATCGTCAAAAAGACGATGAGAATCTCCTCAGTTGCATACGCCGTACTCGAGATGGCGTCGCTGGCAAAGACCGGAAGTGCGACCCGCTTCTTCAGGCGGTTGTGAGCGTCGTGCTCAGATGCGATCGGGTCACCGATAAGGCGACCCTTCCAACGTGCCAGTGCCGTGCGGCGGTCGATGTTCTTTGGTGCCATATGACGCCTCTATGCGCTACGGCCATGAAGACTGCCGCGGGTACGATGGTAGTTCGTGCACGTCGTAATCGTTGGTTGCGGGCGTGTCGGCTCAACACTGGCGCGCGAGTTGTGCGCACTCGGCAACACCGTCGCAGTGGTCGATCGCAAGGCTGACGCGTTCTTGCGGCTGGGGGATGACTTCGCAGGTCAAACCATCGTCGGAATCGGTTTCGATCCAGACGTGCTCATGGCAGCAGGTATCGAGAAGGCATCGGCGCTCGCAGCGGTGACCAATGGCGACAATTCCAACATCATGATTGCCCGGGTTGGTCGTGAACGGTTCGGCATCGAACGAGTCGTTGCGCGCATCTATGACCCAAAGCGCTCAGAGATCTACGAGCGACTCGGTATTGCAACCGTTGCGACGGTGAAATGGACCGCTGAACGCATCATGCGACGCATCGTGCCAGAGAGCCCGGCAGTTGAGTGGACCGATCCAAGTGCCGAACTTGTGTTGGTTGAGCGCGCGGTGCCGGCATCGTGGGTCGGTGTGCGCTCGCCGCGCCTCGGAGATGGCCCCTCACGGGTGGTTGGCGTGCGACGTTACGGAAAGGCGATGCTGTCGTCGCCCGATGTGCTGCTGCAAGAAGGCGATGTCGCATATCTCGCCGTCGCCAATGCCAACATCGCCGCCCTCGATGAGTTCTTGGCGAAAGGTCCGGTCGAAGAATAATGAAAGTGATCATCGCTGGCGGCGGCAGTGTCGGGCGCTTTACTGCGCGCGAGATGGTTGCGGCGGGTCACACCGTGACGATTATCGATAATGATCGAGCGACCTTGCGTGAATACCAGTCGCGAGAAGAGTCAGCGGGCATCGAGTGGCATTTTGGCGATGCATGTGACTATTCGGTGCTCGACACCGTGGGTGTTCGCGAGGCTGATGTCGTCGCGTCGGTGACCGGAGACGACGAAGACAATCTCGTCGTGTCGCTGCTTGCCAAGCAAGAGTTCGGCGTACCCCGCGTAGTGGCACGCGTCAATAATCCGAAGAACTATTGGATGTTCAACCAGATGTGGGGCGTTGACGTATCGGTGTCGACGCCACACCTCATCACCAGCTTGGTGCAAGAGGCAACTTCGGTTGGCAGTTTCGTGCGACTCATGCAGTTGAAGGGCGGCAAGGCGGAACTCGTTGAGGTGACGCTCGCCGAGAACTCGCCGGCAGCGAATCGTGCCATCTCAGAGTTGGTGTTGCCGCGCAGCGCGACGATCGTTGCCATCGTGCGCGCCGAGCGAGTGATGGTGCCGACGAACGACACTGTGTTGCGCGTCGGCGATGAGGTGATGGCGCTTATCACCGAAGACGCCGAAGCGGCAGTCGCGAAACTCTTGATCGGCTGAGACGCGCGCGGCGAGTGCGCTCGGGCTACTGCCCGGTGCGCGCGGCGAATGTGCTCGGGTTACTGGCCGGTGCGGGGTAGCAGTCGATATGCAGGGTTCAGCATCACGCGACGCGATCCTTCGCGAAACGCCACACCTGACACGGTGAGTGCACGGTTGTGGCCGATGCCCGGCATCTGGCTGCGACCGTAAAACACGAGCGTAAGTTCGCCGGTTCCATCGCTGATCTCGACCTCAACTGCAGGTATTCCGGAGCGCGGCTTAACGCTCATGCGACGGATCTCTCCGCACACATCAACGCGTTGACGAAGCGGCATGTCGGCCAGCGACAGCATGTGCAGGTCTTCGAAGCGTTCACAGAGACGCTCTGCGACAAGGTCTTCTTTCGATGGTGAGTCGCGGGTGAACAAGTCGCGCAGACCCATGTGCTGTGACCAACCTTTCATCCATCGCTGGCGCTACGTGAACGATGCGAGGACGATTCCAGCGTACGCTCAAGCTGCGTGAGCACCCGCAAACTCATCATCGCCAGCCTGATTTGTGGTCTGTTGATTCTCATCGCGGGCACCGTGAAGCTGCTGCAGACGGCCACCGACAGCGAGTCGACTACGTCGCTGCTTGCTCTCGGCACCACCACGGAACTCGGGTCGGTGTCGGTCACCGTGCGTGATGTGCAAGTGACGAATGGGCAAACACTGGTCGACGTTGCGATACGCGGCGTTGATGTGGCAGGCGTAAACGAGGGCTGGTCGATGCTCGCGAATGGCGAAATCACCGCGCCGATTGCATCCGCGGAGTGCGAGCAGAGAGCGGGTGGGGCGGCAAGTAACGCATCGAACGAAGGCGATGAACTCGTGTGCACACTGAAGTTCGTCGCTGCGCAAGGAACACCCACCATCGTGTACGCGCGTGACGGTGAAAAGCGTCAATGGCTGGGCTCGTAGTCGACGAAACGCACTACCGTATATAGACGTGTCAGACGCTGCATACGATCTCGCCGTAATCGGAGGCGGCCCCGGCGGTTACGCAGCAGCGTTCTATGCAGCATCAGCGGGCATGAAGGTTGCGCTCATTGAAAAAGACACCATCGGTGGCACGTGTCTCAACCGAGGGTGCATCCCGGCCAAGGCGTTTTTGGAGAGCGCGGCAGTGTTTCGTCATGTCGCACACGCGAAAGATTTTGGCATCGAAGCCTCGGCCCCCGCGGTGAACTTTGCCGTCACGCAGGCGCGTAAACAGACGATCGTGAATGGCCTCGTCAAGGGTTTGACTGGGCTGACCAAAGCAAAGAAGGTCACCTACTTGCTCGGCACGGGCTCGCTCGGTGCCGGCCGCAGTGTGACCGTGCGCGCAGCCGACGGCAACACGCAAACGCTGAACGCCACGAACGTGGTCTTGGCGAGTGGTTCTGTGCCGCGCACAATCCCAGGGTTCACACCTGGTGGTGCGGTGATGACCTCAGACGAAGTGCTCGCGCTCGACAAGGTGCCATCGCGTATCGCTGTGATCGGTGGCGGCGCGATCGGTTGCGAGTTCGCGTCGTGCTTTGCCGATCTCGGCGCCAACGTGACGATTCTCGAGGGCCTGCCCAAGATTCTGCCCGGTCTTGACCCTGACGTCGCCAACGTGGTGGTGAAGTCGTTCAAGAAAAGGAACATCGACATTCGCACTGGTGTAAAGGTCAGCGGTCATACACCAAACAAATCCGGTGGCACGGTCGTGCACTTTGGTGATGGAGAGTCATTGGAAGTCGATGCGGTCGTCGTTTCGGTTGGCCGTCGCCCGTATGCCGACGAGCTCGGTCTCAACGGCACGAAGGTGAAGGTGTCTGAACGCGGATTTGTTGAAGTCGACGCGTACTGCCGCACGGGCGAGGCAAACGTGTATGCCGTAGGCGACCTGATTGCCACACCACAACTCGCCCACGTGGCGTATGCCGAGGCGATTCTCGCGGTCAAGCACATGCGCGGCGAGATTGCGTTGCCCGTGATGTATGACCGCGTTCCGTGGGCCATCTATTGCCACCCCGAAGTGGCGTGGGCAGGTCCATCAGAAGAAGAAGCACGTGCTGCTGGCCACGATGTGGTCGTCGCCAAGCATCAGTTTCGCGCCAATTCGCGAGCGATGATTCTCGGTGAACCCGACGGTCTGGTGAAGGTCATCGCCAAAAAGGGTCGCGATGGTCGCGCCGGCCAAGTGCTCGGCGTGCACATGGTGGGCCCTTGGGTCACCGAGCAACTCTCGGGTGGCTATCTCGCTGTCAACTGGGAAGCTTCGGTCGACGAGATCGCCGAATTCATCCAGCCGCATCCGAGCCTGACGGAATTGTTCGGCGAGACGGTGCTCTCGCTGACCGGTCGCAGTATCAACGCGTAGAAAGTGAAGTAACAAACCATGGCTGATGTCACCCTGCCGCAACTCGGCGAAACCGTTACTGAGGGCACGATCACCCGTTGGTTCAAGAACGTGGGCGACACGGTGCGCGCCGACGAGCCACTCTTTGAAGTGTCGACCGACAAAGTGGATACCGAAGTGCCATCGCCGATTGCGGGCACGCTGACCGAGATTCGTGTGCAGGCCGGTGACACCGTGCCGGTAGGAACCGTCATTGCCGTCGTCGGAGCGTCAAGCGGAGCAGCAGCACCTGCGCCAGCACCAGTTGCACCGGCACCCGCCGTCGCCGCGCCTGTGCCCGCACCGACGCCAGCACCCGCACCAGTTGCCGCTGCGCCCGCGCCCGCACCTGCACCCGTACCGAAGCCTGCGCCCGCACCTGCACCTGCACCTGCGCGCGCACCTGCCGCTGCGCTGCCGACCAACATTGTGCTGTCACCCGTCGTGCGACGTTTGATCACGGATCACGGCATCGACGTTGCAGCGTTGCGTGGCACTGGACCTGGTGGTCGCATCACGCGCGAAGACGTGCTCGACTACATCGACGCGCACGGCTTGACGCGCACGCCTGCTCCTACGTCGGCCGCAGTTCCCACACCAGCGCCCGCCGCAGCACCAGCGCCCGCGCCTGCACCGGCATCGGCACCCACACCAGCGCCCGCACCGGCCGCAGTGCCAGCACCAGCACCAGCACCAGCACCCGCTGCCGCCCCGAAGCCCGCACCCGCGCCCGCACCGCGCGTCGTGGTTGGTGCACGTGACGAAGTGGTGCCGCTCTCCAAGATTCGCCGCTTGACCGGCAGTCACATGGTGGCGAGCAAGAGCACGGCTCCGCACGCCTTCAGCGTGGTCGAAGTGGATTATGCGAATGTCGATGTGGCGCGCAACGCATCAAAAGATTCGTTCAAGTCGGCCGAAGGATTTTCGCTTACGTATCTGCCGTTCATTAGTCGTGCGATTGTCGATGCAATCGCACACTTCCCACACATGAACGCGAGTCTCGACGGTGACACGCTCGTGGTGCACAAATACGTCGACCTCGGCATTGCGGTCGATCTTGAGTACCAAGGGTTGTTGGTGCCAGTCGTGCGCGGGGCGGAAGGCAAGCGTCTGCGTGCCATCGCGCGCGAGATCAATGACCTTGCGTCGCGTGCGCGGTCGCGCAAACTGTCACCTGACGAGATTCAGGGTGGCACCTTCACCATCAGCAACAACGGGTCGGCGGGTTCGGTGCTGACCATGGCGATCATCAACCAACCGCAGGTAGCGATCATTAGCACCGATGCCATCGTGCGCAAACCGGTGGCGGTGCGCATGCCCGACGGTTCAGAGAGCATCGCCATTCATCCGGTTGGCAACCTGGCAATGAGTTGGGACCACCGCGCGTTCGATGGCGCCTACGCTGCAAACTTCTTGGCGAAGGTGAAGCAGATTCTCGAGACGCAGGACTGGTCGGCGGAACTCTGATGCGCGTCCGCTGGCTCGGGCGGGTGAAGTATCGCGACGCACTCGCGTTGCAACATGCGCTGTTCGAGCACGCCACCGATGACTATCTGCTCATGCTCGAGCACCACCACGTGTTCACCTATGGCGCGTCGGCTGAGTTGCAACGAAACCTGAAGTGTGATCCTTCGTCGGTTGATGCTGAACTCGTGCGTGTCAATCGTGGCGGCGACATCACCTATCACGGTCCTGGTCAGCTGGTGGTGTATCCGATTCGGTCGCTGCCCGGCAAGCACGGTGACTCATCGCCCGCCGACATCACTGCGTATGTGTGCAGCGTCGAGCAACTCGTGATTGACACACTTGGCGAACTCGGCCTCTTCGCAAGCCGCAAAGCCGGATACCCCGGCGTGTGGATCGACGCCGACACACCGCGAGCGCGCAAGATTTGCGCAATCGGCGTGCGCGTGGCCCGAGGGTCGACGGCGCGTCGCACGATGCATGGCTTTGCGTTGAACGTCGACCCCGATCTGCGCTACATGCGCGACCACATCGTGCCGTGCGGCATCGCCGAGCACCCTGTCACTTCTCTGCGCGAAGAAGGCTGCAATGCCTCGCTGCGCGAAGTTGCCGACATCGTCGCACGACTGGCGAGTGAGCGGTGGGGTAGCGGCGTGAGTGATCGTCACGATGTGGCGTGGGACTACGAACCAGACGTTGTCGGCATGCACATCACCCAACGCAAACCCGAGTGGCTGCGCCCGAGGGTTGAGCATGGCGCCGATGTGCTCGCGACCAAGAAGACGCTGCGCGATCTGCACTTGGTGACGGTGTGTGAAGAAGCGGGTTGCCCGAACCTGTCGGAATGCTGGAAAGACGGCACCGCCACCTTCATGGTGTTGGGCGAGCGCTGCACACGGGCCTGCGGTTTTTGTCTCGTTGACACACGCAAGCCCGAGTTGCCCGATGCCGACGAGCCGCGGCGTGTGGCCGAGGCAGTAGCGCGCATGGGGTTGTCGCACGCGGTGCTCACGATGGTGGCCCGCGACGACCTGGCCGACGGTGGCTTCGAACACGTGGCACGTTGCGTGCAGGCGATTCGCGAGCGCACACCTGGCACTGCGGTGGAAACACTGGTGTCAGACGCCAAGGGTGACGACTCGTCTCTCGAAAAGTT
>Ga0255169_1000716_pt1 | contig 11024 bp, 9 predicted proteins | sample Atl_Miss_RepC_8d_FD_183179 | JGI IMG/M metagenome (GOLD analysis project Ga0255169, IMG submission 183179) | Freshwater microbial communities from Altamaha River, Georgia, United States - Atl_Miss_RepC_8d | ecosystem: Environmental > Aquatic > Freshwater > River | place: USA: Georgia | collected...
GCGAAACGCGAGTCGTGCTGAATCAACGCAACGAGTTGCTCGCGGTGTATCGACGCGACGATCAGTCGTGGAAGCCAGAAGTCGTGCTGCCGACAGCGTTAGCGTGACCACGCGTGAAAACGGTCGTTGATCCGACCCGCACTGCGGTCGAGAACGCTCTCGGCGATGTGCGAACCGTCGTAACTATTGGCGCATATGACGGTGTGCACCTTGGGCATCGCGCCGTGATTGCTCAAGTGCGCGAGCGAGCCAAAGCCCTCGGCGCCACCAGCGTCGTGGTGACATTTGATCGGCATCCGGCGTCGGTGGTGCGGCCCGAGTCGGCGCCGAAACTGCTCACCGACCCCGCACAAAAACTTGAACTGCTCGCCTCAACCGGCATCGACGCCACCATGGTCGTGCCGTTCGGTGTGGCTGAGTCTCACGAAGCACCGAGCGACTTCGTTCAGCGAGTGTTAGTTGGCGCGCTCAAGATGCGTGAAGTCATCGTGGGCGAAGACTTTCATTTCGGCTACAAGCGCGGCGGCAATGTTGCTCTCTTGCGCCAGATGTCATCTGCCAACGACTTCGAAGTGTCACCCCTCACGTTGATCGCGCGTGCCGACGGAGTCAACGAGGCCGTGAGCAGCACCGCCATTCGCCGCGCGCTCTCGGGTGGCGACGTGCGCCGGGCCGCCGAGATGCTCGGTCGTCATCACGAAGTGCGTGGCACCGTGGTGCAGGGCGACAAGCGTGGCCGCACGATTGGGTTTCCGACCGCCAATGTGGCAGTCGATGCTTCGTTGTGTCTGCCGGCCGACGGCGTATACGCAGCTCGCGTCATCATCGGCGACGGTTCGTCGCACCATGCTGCGATCAACATCGGCCGTCGACCAACGTTTTATGAACACGCCGAACACTCGATGCTCGAGGCCCACCTGCTCGATTTTTCGGGCGACTTGTATGGTCAAGCATTGCGGGTGTCGTTCGTCGAGTTCCTTCGCGGTGAGCGTAAGTTTGCGGGCATCGACGAATTGCGTGCCCAGCTGCAGAGCGACATCGCTCAGGCGCGCGCCGCGCTGCGCTGAGTCGCTCGCTGCGCGCCGCGCTTGCCTAACGCGTGGCGTACAGCGTGGTGCGCTGACGAAGCGGACGCCCAAGCGGCTCAACCATTGCCGCAAAACTCTCCGGAGTCATCCCCTGGCCATGGCTGGCACCGGCAGCGCGCGAGATGTTTTCGTTCATCAACGTGCCGCCCACGTCGTTGCAGCCAGCTTGCAGCAGTTGTCGCGTGCCGTCGACACCGATCTTCACCCACGACACCTGAATGTTGTCAATGGCGCCTCGGTAGGCGAGTCGCGCCACCGCGTGCACGAGCAGAGTTTCGCGGAAGGTAGGGCCACGTCGCGACTTGCGTTGCAGATAGATGGGCGACGCCATGTGCACGAAGGGCAGCCCGACGAATTCGGTGAATCCGCCGGTCTCGTGTTGCAACGCGCGAGTGCGCACGAGATGTTTCGCCCACGCCTTCGGCGACTCGATCGAACCGAACATCATCGTCACGTTGCTGCGCAAGCCCACGCGGTGCGCCGCACGATGGGCCTCGAGCCATTCGTCGGTGTTGACCTTGTCGCTGCAGAGCACGGCACGAACGTCGTCATCCAGGATCTCAGCGGCGGTGCCTGGTAGCGACGAGAGGCCTGCATCTTTCAGGCGCGAGAGATATGAAGTCAGCGGCTCATCGAGACGTCGTGCACCTTCGGTTACCTCGAGCGCAGTAAAGCCATGCACGTGCATGTCGGGCACCGCTTGTTTCACCGCACGGGTCACATCGATGTAGTAATCACCGTCGAAGTCGGGGTGAATACCGCCCTGCAGCGTTACCTCTGTGGCGCCGAGCTGCCACGCTTCGCGTGCGCGCTGCGCGATGTCGTCGAGCGTCAAGAGATACGGCGTGCCGCGCAAGTTGAGGCTGAGCGGGCCCTTGGAGAACCCGCAGAATTTGCACTTGAACGTGCACACGTTGGTGTAGTTGATGTTGCGGTTGTGCACCCAGGTGACATCGTCGCCAACGGTGGCGCGCCGCAAGTCATCGGCGGCGCGCGCGACTGCCACCATCTCCGGGCCACGTGCACCGAACAGCGTGACGATCTCAGTTTCGCCGAGTTCGTCGCCAAGTTCGATGCCGCGCAGTACTTCTCCTACTGGCCCGTGCAGTTTGCGCGAGCGCTCAATGATGCTTCGCGTCACCCGCCCCTCACCATCGGGTCGCGTGTCACCTACTAGGTGCGGCGGGGCGTTGTTGGCGCCCGAGTACCACTGCGTCGATCGGTGACCGACGAGCACCACTTCGGCACCGTCGTGCACTACGTCGGCTGCGGTCACCTTCTCTGGCCAGACGGCGCCCGGATCGTCGCGTCCGAGCCCTTCGGCATCGCTGCGATCGAGCACGCGGAAGCGCAAGTCGGAGTCAATCCACCGAGGTGAATCACTCAAGCCGACGTCGGCAATGAACTCGGGGTAAATGGTGAGTCGTGGCGCGAGCGCGCGACCGGCTTGCTCGGTGACCGCGCGCAACTTATCGAGGTCGGGCCACGGTCGCTCGGGATTCACATGGTCGGCGGTGATCGGTGAAACACCTCCCCAGTCATCGATGCCTGCAGTGAGCAACACGCCGAAGTCGTCGCTCAGGTTCGGTGGTGCCTGAAGGTGAATCTCTGGCGGAAGAATCTTGCGAGCGACCGCGATCGACCAGAGATACTCGTCGCCATCGCACGCCGGGTCGTGTTGCATGCCCGTGCGCGGCTTCGGCAAGAAGTTCTGCACGATCACTTCTTGCACGTGACCGTGCCGCTCGTGCGACGCTGCGATGGCTTCAAGTGCGGCAATGCGGTCTTCTCGCGATTCGCCAATGCCCACCAAGATGCCCGTAGTGAATGGGATGCGTAGTTCACCAGCGAACTCGAGCGTGTCGAGTCGCCGTTGCGGCACCTTGTCTGGCGCACCGCGGTGACACTCAAGGTCATCACGTAGCGTTTCGATCATCATCCCCTGTGATGGCGAAACTCGGCGCAGCATCGCCAATTCGTCTTTATACAACGCGCCGGCGTTGGCGTGGGGCAAGAGACCCGTTTCGTCGAGCACCAACTTGGCCATGTCGTGCAGGTAGTGCACCGTTGAGTCGTAGCCGTTGTTGCGCAACCAGTCGGCGGCGATGTCGTAGCGCAACTCGGGTCGCTCGCCGAGCGTGAAGAGCGCCTCGTGGCAACCACTCGCCGCACCACGCTTGGCGATGGTCAACACCTGTTCGGGTGAAAGGTATGGCTGCTCGAGTCGTGCCGGCGGCTGGGCGAACGTGCAGTAGCCACACTTGTCGCGACACAGCATGGTGAGGGGAATGAAGACCTTCGGCGAATACGTCACTCGCGCCCCGTACTGCAGGTCGCGAATCTTGCGGGCGTCGCGCAGCAACTCGGCGAGCGGTGCGTCGAGCAAATGTCGGTGTTGCACGAGAGTCCTTCGAGCAGGCGAGTGCTCGCCGGCCCCACGTCGTAGTGATGTTGTGTCAGGACTCGATCGAGCAGGTCGCAGTTGTTAGAGGTGCGACTCGCTCGTATTCACCGAGCGCTTCAACCATAGCAACCGTCGACGACGCTTTCGGCGTCGGGGAATGGTTGCTGGCCGCCGAACGTGGCGGCTCAGGCGTCGCCGATGGCGCGGAACAACGCCCGCACGTTCTGGCCGCTCATCGGCACGCGGTTGCCCGTGCGCGAGATGAACCCGAGCTGCACACCGGTCGCTGGGTCGAGCACGGTGAAGATCTGTTCGTGACCGTGGGCGTCTACTACCACATCGGTGAGTAGGGGAATGTTCGCTGCCCGCAGAAGTTCTTGCATGTAACCAGCGTTCAGAACTTCGATGGCGATGTGCTGCACACCAGAACCGTGTTCAGCCAAGTGTGCATCGACCGCTTTGTCGCCAGGGCCGACGAGAACAACGGTGACACCGCCACCTTCGGCAACTTTGATCGCTGCATCGTCGGTGTCGTTGATGGCAAAGCCGATAGCGGCAAGAAACGTAGACGCCGCCGCAAGATTCGCCACCGCAACCACTACGTGGTCGATGCGACACGCCACAGCGTCGAGTGCCGATGCGAGCACATCGGCGACCTTTGATGGCTTTTCGAAGGGCTTCACGTGTGCCACCTCAATGCGGTGCGTCTCCGACAACAGAATGCGGAAGAGTTGCTCGACGAAATCCGGATCCACGTCATTGTCAATAGCCCACTGACGACGCGTAGTCAGCACCTCACGCACACGCTGCGGCTGAATGACCGCCGTGTTGGTCTGCGATTTGAGATCGGCAACTTCACGGCACACCTCCATGCGCTGCGCCAACAACTCGACGATCGCCGAGTCGATGTCGTCGATCTGTTTGCGCAGGTCGTCGAGGCTGCTCAACGTCGCCACCTTGCGAACCAGCCACCGCGCGCGCCGGTGCGACGCACACCCGCACCGGTGACGCCCACTTCCGCGCCGTGCGTTTCGATTAGTCGTTCGACATGTTTTGCCAATACATCTATCTCGATGTTCACCTTGTCGCCGGGCTTGCGCGCTCCGAGCGTGGTGACCGCCGCCGTGTGGGGGATGACGGCCACTCGAAACGTGTCGCTGGTCAACCCGAATGCCGTCAGGCTCACGCCATCGACGGTGATCGAACCCTTCTCGACGACGAGCCGCATCGCCTCGCGCGGAATGCGCACGCAAAAGTTTGGTGCAGCGGTGACGACCTCGCCGACGAAGTCGACGTGCCCCAACACCACATGACCCCCGAAGCGACCATCGGCGGCCATAGGTCGCTCGAGGTTTACACCGTCGCCAACACGAATCGCACCGAGGTTCGTACGTGAGTACGTTTCGTCGCTCACGTCGGCCTCCCACCAGTCGTCGCCGCGCGCAACGACGGTGAGGCAGCAACCATTAACAGCGATCGATGCGCCGATGCTGCTGTCTTTCAATACGTCGCGGGCGCCAATGCGCAGCCGTGAACCATCTCGCGCCAGCACCGCACCGAGCTCTTCAACGATGCCCGTGAACACGCATTCAACGCTAACTGTCGGCTCGTGGGCAGTGTCTTGCACGAGTGCACCGCGCCCTGCACGCCAACCTCACTCAAGCACTCGCAGTCGCACCAGCTGGCCAGCAACCTCGAGTACCTGCACCTTGGCCGGCGTTGCTCCCCAGTCGCCGGCTACAAAGACGCTCCCTACTTCGGGACAGAGGCCACTTCGAAAGTCTCTGAACAGTGCGGTGAGATGCTCGTCAACCTCGCTGTTGAAGTCAACCAGCACATCGACATGCGGATGCGATGCAAAGAAGTCGTCTTCAGAGTTGGGCATGGGGGTTCTCCAATTCGTGACAGAGCGTGGCAAGAAGGCGACTGATTGTCAAGTCGTCGACGTCTTCTAGCTCGATCGAGAAGTGAGGCGTTGTGAATGTTGGTAGCAGACGGAACCAATTCGAGGTGATATCTCGAACGAAGCAAAAGTTGATGCTTACGAAACGACTGAGCGGCCGGTGGCGAAGTTCCTTGTCGAGCGACGGTGGCGCGACTACGACGGTTGATAAGAGCGCCCGTCCGAACTCGTGACGCGTTCGGCGCGCCGCTGCGTGCAAGAGGCGCGCGGTAGTTGGTCCGCCGCGCAAGATGAGCCAGTCACTAGGCGGTGGCGGCTCGATTCGTAAGGGAAGTGCACGAAATGACTCCACGTCCCGTGGTGTGCGTCACGGTGGCGAAATGGCCGCTGGTGGAAACCCTGTGAGTGCGCCGTAGCATGAAGGAGTCCGTTCAAGCGGTAGCTCGAATGAGATGTTTCGGGATGGTCCCGGAACGACCCGCGAGAAGCCGGTTCACCTGAACCCCAGCGAAGCGCGAGGCAGAAAGAGGCAACGTACGAACATGGCGACTCCCACAAATTCGGGGACCAAAGACGTCATTGCGAAGCACGGTCAGCATGCAACTGACTCGGGTTCGCCAGAAGTGCAAATCGCACTGCTGACGGAACGAATCAATGCACTGACGGAGCACCTGAAGACTCATGAGAAAGACCACCACAGTCGTCGTGGTCTGATGATGATGGTCGGGCGCCGCCGTCGATTGCTCGACTACGTTCGCAACCGCGACATCGAGAAGTATCGCAAACTCCTCGACGAACTCGATCTTCGTCGTTAAGCCAACGCGACCATCACAGGAGCTCCATAGGGGAGCCACCGGTCGCAAGCGCTAACACCACATAGGAGAAATAATCATGGCTGAAGCCATTTCCGTGTCAGGCCCAATCAGCGGCTCTGACAAAACCCTCCGGTTCGAAACCGGAAAACTTGCCCCGCAATCGCAGGGGGCAGTCGTCGCCAGCATCGGCAAGACGACGGTGCTCGTCACCGCCAACGCCGCAAAGGGCGTGCGCGACGGCATCGACTTCTTCCCGTTGACGGTCGACGTCGAAGAGCGTGCGTATGCCGCAGGCAAGATTCCGGGCTCGTTCTTCCGCCGCGAAGGTCGCCCGAGCCAGCAGGCGATTCTCACCTGTCGTTTGATCGATCGCCCACTTCGTCCGGCGTTCCCCGACGGCTACCGCAACGAGACGCAGATCGTCGTCACTGTGCTTGGTGCCGACCAGGTCAACCCGCACGACGTGCTCGCGATCAACGCATCGTCGGCGGCGCTGATGATCAGCGGCATTCCGTTCGACGGCCCGATTGGCGCGGTGCGCGTGGCGTATTCACAAGAAGGCACCTGGGTTGCACACCCAACCTTTGAAGAAGGAGACGCGGGCACGTTTGAGCTCGTCGTCGCCGGACGTGAACTCGACAATGGCGACGTCGCCATCATGATGGTGGAAGCTGGTGGCACTGAGAAGTCGTTCGAGTTTTACGCCAACGGCGCGCCGAAAGTGAGCGAAGCGGTCATTGCCGCCGGTCTCGAAGCGTCGAAGCAGTGGATCAAAGAATCGATCAAACTGCAGCGTCAGCTGACGGCAAGTGTGATTGCAGCGCGCGGCAAGATTGAGCCGCTCACCTACACACCGGTGCTCGACTACAGCCCCGACGTGTACGCCGCGGTTGAACGCGTCGCCACTGCCAAGTTGCAGCCGGCGATTCGTATCTCGCTGAAGAAAGACCGCAATGCCGCCACCGACGAAGCGACCGCAGCAACGGTGCTCGAACTCGCGGGCACGGCAGACGCTCCTGGTCAGTTCGCTGGTCAAGAGAAGCAGATCAAGGAAGCTGTTCGCTCGCTCACCAAGCAATTGGTGCGTCAACGCGTAATCAGCGAGAACGTGCGCATCGACGGCCGTGGGCCGCGAGACCTGCGCCCGATCTCGGCTGAGGTTGGTTTGCTCAACACCGCGCACGGCACCGGTTTGTTCCAGCGTGGTGAAACACAGGTGATGAACGTCGTCACGCTGGCCATGCCGCGCATGAACCAGATGATCGACTCGATCACGCCGACCACCGAGAAGCGCTACATGCACGACTACAACATGCCGCCGTGGGCCAACGGTGAAACGGGTCGCGTGGGTTCGCCCAAGCGCCGCGAAATCGGCCACGGTGCGCTCGCCGAGCGTGCAGTGTTCCCCGTGGTGCCGAACCAAGAGCAGTTCGCCTACACGCTGCGCCTCGTGTCAGAAGTGATGTCGTCGAATGGTTCGACGTCGATGGCTTCGGTGTGCGCATCGAGCCTCGCGTTGATGGACGCCGGCGTGCCGATCGTGGCACCCGTTGCGGGAATCGCGATGGGTCTCATCTTCGAAGATGGCAAGTACACCGCGCTCACCGACATTCTCGGTGCTGAAGACGCATTCGGCGACATGGACTTCAAGGTCGCCGGTACGTCTGACGCGGTCACTGCCTTGCAGCTTGACACCAAGATTGATGGAATCCCGAGCGACGTGCTCGCCGCTGCCTTGCAACAGGCGAAGGAAGCGCGACTCAAGATTCTCGATGTGATGACGGCGGCGATTGGTGCACCGCGTTCGACGGTCGCCGAGAGCGCACCGAAGATCGTGTCGTTCACCATTCCGCTCGACAAGGTCGGCGAGGTCATCGGCCCGAAGGGCAAGGTCATCAACACCATTCAGCAAGAGACTGGTGCCGACATCGCCGTCGACGACGACGGTGCCGTTGGCATCGTGACCATCGGTTCGCCCGATTCGTCGAAGGTGGAAGATGCAAAGACTCGCATCCTCAACATCGTCGACCCGCCGACGGCAGAACTCGGCGCCACCTACACCGGTCGCGTGGTGAACATCGCGCAGTTCGGCGCGTTCGTCAACATCCTCCCAGGTCGCGATGGCCTCGTGCACATCTCGAAGTTGGGCAACGGCCAGCGAGTTGCGCGCGTCGAAGACGTGTTGAACCTCGGTGACGAAGTCACCGTGCGTGTCGACGACATCGACGACCGCGGCAAGGTGAGCCTCTCGCTCATCGGCCCCGACGGCCAACCGATGGCCGGTAGTGGCGGTGGCAGCGGTGAGCGACGCGAGCGCGGCGACCGCGATCGTGGTGACCGTGGTGGTCGCGACCGTCGTGATGACCGCGGTGGTCGTGGTGGACGAGATCGTGACCGAGGTGGTCGAGGTGGCCGTGACCGCCGCGACGATCGTGGCGGGCGTGATCGTCGTGACGATCGTGGCGGGCGTGATCGTGATGATCGAGGTGGCCGTGATCGCAACGATCGCAACGACGGTGGCGGCTCCGACGCCGTCTCGGTCAGTTTCGAAGACGACTTCAACGGCTGAGTTGGTGACGAGATTCGCGTGATTCGCGTCGGCGTCGTCGGTGCAGCAGGGCGCATGGGCGCCAATGTCTGTGCCGCTGTGGCCGCCGACTCGACACTCGAACTCGTCGCCGCAGTCGACACGAACTCTGGTGGCAGCACTGCCCAGGGCCTAAGAATCGAACGTGAGCTGAAGGCATTGGCCGACGCGAAAGTCGACGTAGCAGTCGACTTCACCGTCGCCGATGCGGCTCGCGTGACGTTGCCTTGGTTGGCGCTGCACGGAGTTCACGCGGTGGTCGGCACCACTGGCTTCACTGATGCCGACCTCGCAGCGTTCAAGCAGGAGTTCTCGCGCAGCAACTGCTTGATCGCACCCAACTTTGCAATCGGTGCTGTGCTGATGATGCGCTTTGCAGAAATCGCCGCACCGTTCTTTGACACCGCAGAGATCATCGAGATTCATCACGATGGCAAGGCCGACTCACCGTCAGGCACCGCGGTGTCGACGGCTAAACGCATGGCAGCAGCGAGCAACGACTGGGCGAAAGACCCCACGACGCACGAGGCCATCGCCGGCGCTCGTGGCGCCAAGGGTCCCGCCGACATTCGCATCCACGCGGTGCGCATGCGCGGCGCGGTCGCCAATCAAGAGGTGGTGCTCGGCACGCAGGGCCAGACGTTGACCATTCGTCACGACACGATCGACCGCGCCAGTTTCATGCCCGGCGTCGTGCTTGCCTGCAAGAAGATCGCCGATCGCCCAGGCCTCACGCTCGGGCTCGACGCGCTGCTCGGCATCTAGCGCTACTTCTTGTCGGCGAGCGCCTCGGCGGTCTTTTGGGCGAGCAGTTCGCGCTCGGCTTCGGTGAGTGGGCGAGTGGTGCGAACGTTCACCTCGACGCGGTCACCTTCGCCGGCTGCCTGAATCTCGTCGATGAAGAGCACCGTTGTGAGGCCCTTGGTGCCCGCCAAATCGCGCACCGTGGTTGACACCGCGCTGGCATCAGCCGAACCGACATTGAAGGCGAGTGACTCGCGCACGGGTTCTTGGCTCAGGTTGCGCACGGCATCGAGGCGTGAGTGCGGCACGTGGAATGTGCTGTTGCCGTCGCGTAGGCGAGTGGTGATGACACCGACATGTTCGACAGTGGCGCGCACTGGCTTTTCCCAACCGATGCCGGCCTCGATCTCGTCGCCGACCCCGTAACGATCTTCGAGCAAGATGGCGAGACCTGTGAGATAGTCGCTCACACGCTCTTTGCCGCCGATTGCCAGTGCTGCACCAAGAAAACCTGCGCTCGACAAGAAGAACGCAGCATCGAGTTCGAGCACGTTGAACACGGCAATCAGTGCAATGATCCACAACACGAAACTCGTCAGTTGGTGCAACATGCCTGTTGCGGCCTCGATGCGCTGACGGCGACGGTTCTCGCCGCCCTCGAGCGTTTCGGCACCGACACGGCGCATCGTGTTTTTCCACCAGCTCTTGCCGCGCCCCGGCTTGCTATCGGCAACCTTACGCACAACTGAGCGCAAGATCGCATAGGTGATGCGTGTGAGAATGAAACAGCCGATGATGATTGCGACTGCAATGACGGGTCGTGTGAAGAATCGCTGCACGCCACTGACTGCATCTTCGTCAGCGGCAAAAATGATGAATTGGGAAGTGTGTGGTGAATTCAGCACCCTTCAAGTCTGGCGGCACCGTGTGGGATGTCGGTGGCAACGAGTGTCACACACGTCTTCATTAGCCTGAATCAGATGAAGGCACGCGTTCTCGTCATCACCGCAGCGATGACACTCACTGCTGCGTGCGGAAACGTAGAAGTGGTCTCACCGACGACACTTGCTGACGACGCCGTGGCAACCACCACCACCGACGAAGCACCAGGTGCGCCGACTACGACCATCGAGGCGAGCACCACGACGCAGCCCGAAGCCACGACCACTACCACGACCACCACCGTGCCGGTGACGACCACGACCGTGCTCGACATCGCCTGTATCAAGACCACGGCATGTCAGTACGCCAACCTGGTCGGGGTCGACTTTTCGCGCCTCAAGCTCGACTTCGTCGACTTCTCTGTCGCCAAGATGGCGGGCGCAAACTTCGTGGGCGCGAACTTGACCAACTCGATCTTCATCCGCACTGATTTGAGCGCAGTCAACTTCGAGGGCGCAACGTTGAAGAACGTTGACTTCACGGCGGCAACACTCACTGCCGCGTCGTTCAAGGGAGCCAATCTCGAGGGGGCCGTGCTGTG
>Ga0255169_1000725_pt1 | contig 10928 bp, 3 predicted proteins | sample Atl_Miss_RepC_8d_FD_183179 | JGI IMG/M metagenome (GOLD analysis project Ga0255169, IMG submission 183179) | Freshwater microbial communities from Altamaha River, Georgia, United States - Atl_Miss_RepC_8d | ecosystem: Environmental > Aquatic > Freshwater > River | place: USA: Georgia | collected...
CGACGCTGGCGATCGGAAATGGAATGGCCCTTCCGCCGGTGATTGGACCGTCGTTTCCCCGTCTTTCGGTGGACTCGGTTGAACTGGCTGATGAGCAGCTCATGCTAGCGAATGCAAACGCGGTGCTTGCGCGATTCGGCCGGAGATCCATTGCCACCTTGTCGGAGGTGATGTCGAATTGTTCGACACTCCTATATGGCCTGCCGATCTTCGATCCCTACCTGCAGCTTCGGCGCAACGTCACGACGGGTGCCTTGGGGGCCATGCCGGCACCGGTACTTCCTCCCGCGAGAAGGCGCATCGTGGCGTTTTTGGATGCCTGCTGTCCGGGTATCGAAGCAATCATCCTGACCCTTCCCACGCTGGAGGGAGTGCAGGTCGACGTGCACGTCAGCCGTGGAACGGCGGGTATGCGGCGCTTTCTCGAGCAGCAGTCTGGCATCCAGGTCTGGACGGACCATGGCGAGTTGCTGAATCAGTCCCACGGCGCGAGTCTCGTCGTTCACCATGGAGCGCAGGATGTGGCACAGCGCGCGATCTGTGGCGGACAACCGCAATTCATTCTGCCGTGGACCCGTGAGCAGGAGGTCTTCTCCTACATGATCGACTGGATGAGATTGACGAAGACGCAGTCACCGGCCAGCTCGATCGATCAGATCGCGACGGCTCTGCGCAATGCCCTCGATGACGCTTCGCTGAGCGTCGCTGCTCAGCATCACGCTCGCCAGATCTCCAGCGCGGCGATACCGAACGCCCTGCCGCTCATCGTCATGCAGATCGAGAGCCTCCGGAAGACACCTGATGAACAAGGTCTTGCCAGCCTGTGACCGGGAGCCAAGCCCGGTCACCGACACGCAAGAGAGAGTCGTCGTTCGCGGCGGCTTCCAGACCGCCGTTGTCTACAACGTGATCTGGCCCGCATAGTCCACCGCCATCGACTCAGCTCACCTTGATGGCGGACTCCCCGCCGGCTAAATCGCTCGGCTGGGGGCGCCGGCGTTTCTACTCGCCGCGATAGAGGACCTTGTTCGATCGCACCCATTGCAGCCGCTTCCAGCGGTACTTGAAGCTGTGTTCGGGTGAGAGAAGGCTCGCGAGCATGACCTTCAGAAATGGAACGCGCCCCAGCCAGTAGAGATTGGTCATGCGCCACTCGTGGCGCTCGAGGTTGATGTCGAAGTCGTGTCCGGCACGCCGCAGAATCTGCCGGAGGGCGAACATTCGCCATTCGATTCGCCTGACGTCGCTCTCGCGGATTGCCCGGGTCCGATAGACGCGGTCGTCGCGCCCCGAGGCATAAAGGTTCGCCCCATGCAGGCGACGCTGCGTTAGGCAATCCGGAATGGACGCGATCTGCGTCGTCACGGCGCAGAAGTCCGTCAGAAGAGTGTCGGCACCTTCGCGAACTGCGTAAGTCGGAAGCGGAAGCGCCCGCTTGATGCCATCAGGGCGGAAAACGAGAACCGATGTAATCGGGCTCCACCAGGAACCGCCCGACTTGAGGTACTTTTCGCGGTAGTCGCCATTGGTGAGCGTGAAGGGCTGCGGCTGCCCGAAAGCTCTTCCCTGGATGTCGATGTTCTGAAAGCGGTGATAGAGCATTGTTGCGTCGGGTCGCCTCCTGGCCTCCTCGACCATTCGCTCCACTTTGGTCGGCAGCCACGTGTCATCTGCGTCGAGAAGCATGATCAGGTCGCCGCTCGCTGCCGGAATGCCGACGTTGAAGGCATGTCCCTGTCCGCCGTTATGCGTACGTATGACCCGGATGCGGTCGCCATACTGTCCGAGAATGCCCGGCGTATGGTCGGTGGAGCCATCGTCGACGACCAGGATCTCCAGGTTCGGGTAGGTCTGTGCCAGCACGCTGTTGATCGCGAACGGCAGGTAACGGCCGTAGTTGTAGGTGTTGATCAGTGCCGTAACCAGCGGAAGAGTCGATGTCATGTGCTGCCTGTTTCCCAGGTCGGATGTTGCGCGCTTCGAGATCATGAACTTCTGATGCGCCCAATAGGGCTATGCCATGTTGCAGATGCTTCCGGCGCCCTTGGTACCAGCCAGTCATGTAGCGTGGTGAGGCGCCGGCCTGGCGCATCAAGTTGCGTTCCAGAGAGGGCGGAGTGCTTCGTGAGCCATGTCGCAGACGGGGCGTACATCAGTGTGCCCGGGGCATGCACTGTTCGTGTCGTTCAAGTCGATGAGGCCTGCGTCGGGATGTTGGCTACCATCGCCCGGTGAGCCTTACGGTTCCTGCGATCGAGGCGTACGCCTCTCCCAGTTCGGCATCTGCCTGGAGGCGCAGCGACCAGGCACGGTCGAGCTGGGCTTCGGAAAACAGCCGCGCGACGGCGATGTCGGAGGGCAGCGGAGCGCCGGAGACCGTGAAACTGGCTTCGGGGAGCGATTGGAACCAGGCGTTCGCAGTGGCGGCGCGCTGCCACTCATGTGCCCAGGCGATCTTGCCCTGGAGCCGCACCGGGGAGCCATTCACCGCTCCGAGTTCGGCATCGCCCTCCAGGCCGAGTTCCGACCGTACCTGGGAAGCTGTGCGTGGCGCGACGCACAGTGCAGCTCCTGTGCCCAGTAGCGAGGTCTCGCAGAAGCCCGGGCTCTGCAGGGCCTGGCCCTGGCCTGCAACGAACGGCGTGAGGCCGCCTCTGCCGAAGGCGAAACGGTAGCCGGTCTCGAGCCGGCCAGACCAGGTCGTCGAGGTGTAGCTGGCGCTCATGTAGTCGGCGAGGAAGGGAACGGCGCGGTTGGCTGAGACCACGTACTGGCCCCAGGCGCCGGCGGCGGCAATGTAGAGCGGTCCCGCCATCGTGCGGCCGTAGAGCCCGGCCTGGAAGGCATTGCCACGTCCGCTGCCCAGCCCATCTCCCAGAAACCAGCCCGAGGTGCCGGAGGCGAGCATCACGCCAAGCATCCCCTCGTCGAAGCTCCAGTCGCCACCGACGGCGAGACCCTGAGCAGAAGTCTGCACCGAGGCTGTGCCGGCCGTGGCATTGAGCCCACCCCAGCCACCGAACCCGGCCACCCAACCTCGCAGACGGCGAGGTTGGTCCGTGGCTTCGTCGGCGGCCAGGGAGGCGTACTGAACCGCCTGCTGGATCTGGGTGCTCGGGCTGCCGCCGGCGCTGCCCAGCACGATATTGAGGAGCTGGCCGCCAAAGGAAAAGGCTGCCGTCCGGAGGGCGGTGTGGGCTTCGCCGGACAGACTGTTCAGGGCATTGGCTAGCGGGGTCCCGGACATGGAGAACAGACTCTGCAGGCCTGCCGGCAGCAATTGTCCTGAATTGAAGCTGGTGTTGATCGCGCTGGCTACTGCCGCCTGATTGGCACTCAGCATGGCCGATTTGCCGAGCATAGCCGTCAGAACCAGTTGCACGTCGGTCGGCGTGTAGGACAGGCTGGCGGCAAGGCCCTGAGGTTGGCCAGATGTCATGAAGGTGTCGAAGGTGCCGGTCCGGCCGCCGGACGCCGAGAGCAAAGTGGTGGACCTCGAATATGAGTTGCTCGCCCCGAAGGCCGCCTGAAGGGTGCTGATGCCCTTGATTGCCAAAGCGCCGGAGACATCGGTACGAGTGGTGGCGCCCTGCGACACCTCGACCGCGTATGTTGAGCCACGGCCGAGCGTGAGGTTACCCGTTATCGTCATGGTGCCGATCGGGTTGCCCGGTGCGAGCGTGCCGCCGCTGTCAACCTTGACGCCGGGCACGATGCCTGTGCCGCTGAGCCGCCCACTGCTGTTCACTGTCACGCCTCCCGAAGAGGCAATTGAGCCGCTTACCACCAGGGTACCGCCGTTGATCGTAGTGGTGCCGGTGTAGGTATTGGCTTTTCCGCTCAGTGTCAGCGTGCCCGTGCCTGTCTTGACCAGCGAACCACCCGTACCGCCGGAAGACCCGCCATCCACGATGCTGCCGGATACCGAAGTGGACAGGTTGTTCGAGCCCACTGTCAGGGTCTTGCCGCCCAACTCGAAGCGACCTGCCCCGGCAATCGACCCTGCCGTCGCGTTGTCTCGGCGCAACGCTGAAATGTCGAAGCTACCACTTTCATTGTTGGTGATCGCCGCGTTGGCCGCGGTGCTTTCGTCGGAGAAGTGGAGCCGGCCATTGTTGTTGATGGTCGCGTTGGCCGCGGTGCTCTCGTCCAAGAAGCGGAGGCGGCCATTGTTGGTGATGGTCGCGTTGGCCGCAGTGCTTTCGTCGGAGAAGCGGAGGCGGCCATTGTTGGTGATGGTCGCGTTGGCCGTGGTGCTTTCATCGGAGAAGTGGAGCCGGCCATGGTTGGTGATGGTCGCGTTGGCCGCGGTGCTTTCGTCGGAGAAGTGGAGCCGGCCATTGTTGGTGATGGTCGCGTTGCCCGCGGTGCTTTCGTCGTAAAAGCGGAGCGAACCATTGTTCGTGACAACTGCATTCGCCGCTGTGCTGGTATTGGCGAACTCGACGTGGTTGTCATTCGTGATGGTCGCGTTTGCCGCCGCACTGGCACTGTAGAAGCCAAGGTAGTAGCCGTTCATGATTGTCGGCTGATTGCTGGACCGGCTGACTAGTCCCAAGTCAGTGAAGACCAGCGCATTTGATAACGCGAACGAATAGGGAGGGGCCTCCGAGGTAAAGGAGAACTGCCCAACTGATGAAGCCGAAGTGATGGTCACAGCCGTCTGAGTGGAAGCCCCGAACGTCGCGGTCCCCGTCGGTACGACGTTCGAAGACCAGTTCGCAGCGACGCCGAAATCGCCGGTGCCGCTGAGCAGCCAGGTGCCATCCTGCGCCGACAGAGGAAGAGCCGGCCAAAGGCCTGCCAGAGAAATGGCGAGTGCCCGCGTTGAAACGGGGCGAATAACCAGACTTTGGAGCATGCTCCATTGTGGCACCGGGGATGCAACGGCCGCAGTTGAGTTGCTACCAAAGTGAGAATTTCGTTATCCCGCTTCCGAACCGAATGAGTTTCGGCAGCTCGCTGCTGAAAGAAGGCGCCAGGTGTCTTGTCGGTCGATATGGGTATCGATGCGTGCGGTCCCGCCGGCATCGTATCGAAGATGAAATCGTATCGAAAATTTAGTCGATCGCTTCAGCGTCCGACCTTGCCGCGGACCCGCTCCCGTGGGCTTCGAGGTGCGCCGTCAGTGCGGCGCTTGTGGGAAAAGCGGATAGACCATCCGCTGCCGAGCGGCATGACGCGGCAAGTCTTCTCCTTGATCGCTCTCGACTGGCCGAGGCAGTCCTCCGTCGCGACATTCGAAGTGCAGCATACAGTCACAATGCAACTCGATTGGTTGTATCCAGCACCAAGGCGACGGCTAGACTGCAGGTCGAGTCGCCAACCCAGCAAGAGATCGGATCAATTCGGTTGTAATTGGACTCGCTCGCCTTCGGAAGCCGCGACTATCTAGCGCCGGGGAGTTTGCTTTTTTCCGGCGAGGACGAGTGCCATGGCTATCAAGTTGAATCAGACGGATCTGGACTTCATTCTCGCCCAGCTTCTGCTGCCCGGAAACGATCCGAGAAATGACCCTTTCGGCTCCATCCTTAGCCCTTTTGGCATCCGCGACGTTCAGGGTGTCGGCAATAATGTTCTCAATCCGACCTGGGGAGCAGCCGACCAGATCTTTCCCAGACTGACGACGGACACTTCTCCTGCCGTCGCGCAGGGAACGCTGAATCCCGACTTCTCCGTCAGCTGGACGCCGACCGGCTATGACGTCCGCAACGTCAATCTCGTCGACACGACTCCACGTACAATCAGCAATCTCGTATCCAACCAGGATGGCGGGACGGCCATCCAGCCGGATGCTCTCTCGGAGCTTCAGGTTCAGGATGATCCGGCGTCGACCCCCGGCGGTCGCCTGTCGCCGCTCACGGGCAACACGAATCCACTGCCGTATGCGTCCTACATGACGTTCTTCGGCCAGTTCTTCGATCATGGTCTGGATTTCGTGCACAAGGGTGCCGACGGCATGGTCCTCGTACCGCTTCTCCCTGGGGATCCGCTCTACCAGGAAGGATCGCCGACCAATTTCATGATCGCGTCCCGCACCAACACGGTGAACGTGACCGTGGGTGAAGGCAGCACCGATTCCCTGGTTGCGCAGCTCGGCCTGAGTGAATCGGCGACGTTCGGGCCTGTAACGGGAACGACGACGCCGGCCGCGTCGACGGGCGGCACCCTCGTGGTCAACGGCATCCTGATCGACATCGCGACCGGCGCGACCTTGAGCCAGGTTGCAGATGCCCTCAACGCTCAGTCGATGCACACAAACGTCCTCGCGTCGGTCGACGGCTCGGGCCATCTCGTCCTGACGCCGCGCGCCGGCGAGAGCGTGAACACGGTCTCCCCGTTCATCGATCTCAGCCAGGCCTACGGCTCGGCGCCCAGCCACACCGTGTTCCTCCGGGAATATAACGCCAACGGCGAGACCACCGGAGCCCTTGTCAGCGAGGCCGACGGAAGCATGCCGACCTGGGCGACCATCCAGGCGAATGCCGCGCGCCTCGGGATCACCTTGCATGACTACAACGTCAACGACATTCCGCTCGTGCGCCTCAATGCGGATGGTACGGCGTACCGTGACGCGAACGGGCAGGCCTGGCTGGTCGCCCAGGACAAGACCACCGGTGCCGTCGTCTTCGTTCAGGACACCGCCAAGGATGCATTGGCCGCCAGCAACCTCGTTCTGGTCACGATCGGTCACGCCTTCCTCGATGACATGGCGCATGACTCCTTTGCGTCCGGCCTGAATGCGCAGGGCGATCTGCTGGATCCGACCGTCCTCGATGCTCACCTCGTTGCAGGCGACGGTCGTGCCAACGAGAACATCGCGCTGACGGGCATCCATGAGGTGTTCCATAGCGAGCACAACACGGTGCTCGAGCAGATCAAGGTCATGGTCGCCGAGCGGCCCGATGCCGCGAGCTGGACGACAGAGATGTACTTCCAGGCGGCCAAGCTGGTCACCGAGATGGAGTACCAGCATCTGGTGTTTGGCGAGTTTGCCCGCAAGCTCAGCCCCAACGTAAACGCCTTTGCCGGCTATGACGTCAGCATCGATGCGGCGATCACGGCCGAGTTCGCGCATGCCGTCTACCGGTTCGGTCACTCGATGCTGACCGATACCGTGGCCATGGAAGGATTCGATGCCAATGGCGTCGCCAACGGCCAGGACAACTCGATGGGTCTCATCGAAGCTTTCCTCAATCCGACGGCGTTCAGCCACACCGTCGCCGGAGAGGTGGCGATCGGTTCGTCGAAGCAGGTCGGCTACGCGATCGACGAGTGGGTTACGGGAGCCCTGCGCAACAATCTCGTTGGCCTGCCGCTCGACCTCGCGACGCTGAACATCGTTCGTGGCCGCGATGCCGGCATTCCGACGCTCAACGAGGTCCGGCAGCAGCTCTTCGACCAGACCGGGATGACGTCCCTCAAGGCCTATACGAGCTGGGACGATTTCGGCCTGAATCTCCTGCATCCCGAATCCCTGAAGAACTTCATCGCCGCCTACTCGGCCGATGCGATCCTCACGCAGTTCGCGACGCAACACACGCTGGCGGAATGGAAGGCCCTTCAGGCATCCAGCGCCGGAGCGGCTGAGTATGCAGAGGCCCTCGCCCTCGCCGCCGACGCGGCCCTGGACGACCTTACGTTCCTGTCCACGGACCAGGGTTTCCAGAACATCGATCTCTGGCTCGGCGGACTGGCCGAAGCCAAGGTCGCGGGAGGCATGCTGGGCTCCACGTTCGACTTCATCTTCGCCACCCAGATGGTCAAGCTGCAAGGAGGCGATCGCTTCTACTATCTCGAGCGCCTCGCGGGCACGGACCTCCTCGCCGAGATCGAAGGCCAGCTCTTCTCGGACCTCGTGATGCGCAATACGGGTGTCAAGCACCTGTATTCTGACATTTTCAGCGTGGCCGACAACTATGTCGAGATGGCCGACTCGACGGTGAACAAGGCCACGATCACGGCCCTGCAGCGCACGAAAGTCGCCGCCGTGGATGCCGATGGCGTTACGCGGCAGATCGGTACGGCCGGCTTTGTCGCCGGTACGTTCTACGGCAACATGGGCGACTATCTCGATGGTCGCGGTGTCCTCAACCCGAACGGCAAGGGCAATGCCAGCGAGATGATCGGCGGCACCGACGGTGCCGACACGATCAAGGCGATGGGAGGCAACGACACCGTCTGGGGCGACGGTGGCAACGACAACATCGACGGCGGCAGCGGAAACGACTTCCTGCACGGTGGTACCGGAGACGACGTCATCACGGATACCGGCGGTGACGACCTCATCTGGGGAGACGCGGGCAACGACACCATCAACGCCGGCGACGGTGCCGACCAGGTCTTCGGAGGCGAAGGCAACGATACTCTCCACGGCGGTCTGGGGCCGGACGTTATCGACGGCGGGGCGGGCGACGACGTCATCTACGGCGACAATCGTGCTGTCGATCCGTTCGGCGATGGCGATGTCATTGCCGGTGGTGACGGTAACGACACGATTTACGGCGGGGGCGGTGCCGACACGCTGGACGGCGGCAATGGCGACGACGTTCTCAATGGCGGAACCGGCACGGACAAGTATATCGGCGGCTTCGGCGACGATCTGGTCGTCATGGACGGTTCGCAGTTCGGCTTCGGGAATGTCATCGACGGCGGCGACGGTCATGACGTCGTCGACTATTCCGCGAGCCGTGGCAGCGGTGTGACGATCCAGGGCCGGCAGCAGGGTATCTCCGTCACCCTGGGTGTCGGCGCCCTGGCCGCCGCGGTCGGCGTGCTGCCAGCCGACGCGTTCACGTCAGTCGAGGAAGTCATCGGCTCGCAGTATGACGACACGATTGTCGGCGGGAACCAGCCTCAGACAGACGCAGCCGGCAACCCGATTCCAAACCTCGCGGCAACCCCGACCGTCGATCCCGTTACCGGGGCCCTGGTGTATCCGCCCCTTCCGATCAACTGGACGATCGACGGCGGTGCCGGCAACGACTATATCGAAGGAGGTCCGGGCAGCGACACGCTTCGCGGCGGCACTGGCAGCGATACGGTCTCCTATGCCGCCGCGCCGGCGGTGCCGGTCGTCGATCCCGTAACCGCCGTGGTCACCCAGCGCGGTATCACGCTCGACCTTCGGATTGTGGGTCAGCAGAATACTGTCGCGGGCGGCCTGGATACGATCTCCGGGTTCGAGAATGTCGTCGGTACTCTGTTCGACGACACGATCATCGGGGATGGCAACGACAACTCGATCGAAGGTCTCTCCGGAGCCGACCTCATCAATGCCGGTGCTGGCAATGACACGATCGTGGATGTGGTGGGCGCCGACACGATCGATGGCGGGACCGGCACCGACAGGATCCTTCTGAGGGCGACGTCCGCCGATCTGAACACCCTGGCGAACGCCAGCCTCGTCAATGTCGAAGCGGTCGATGCATCGACGGCGCTCGCAGGCGTCGTGGTGAGCCTCGTCAACCAGACGGAAGGCTTCTCGGTCACGGGCTCGGCTCTTGCCGATACCATCACTGGCACGGCGAGCGCCGACGTCATCAATGGGGGGGCTGGCGACGACATCGTCGTCGGTGTCGTCGGGGCAGACACGGTCGACGGTGGCGCCGGGACGGACGCGATCCGTCTGGTGGCGACCTCCAATGACCTGAACGCCATGACGAATGCGCGGCTCGTCAATGTCGAGGCGATCGATGCCTCGACGGCGCTGGCCGGGGTGACGGTGAACCTCGGCAACCAGACGGAAGGTTTCGCCGTGACCGGCTCGGCCTTCGTCGACAACCTGACCGGAGGCAGCGGCAACGATACGTTCGTTGGCGTTGTCGGTGGCGACACCGTGAACGGTGGGAATGGAACCGACACGATTCGCCTGACGGCGACTTCCGCCGACCTGAACGCCATGTCGAACTTCAGGCTGAGCAACGTCGAGGCAATCGACGCCTCGACGGCGCTTGCCGGCGTGACGGTCAGCCTCGTCAACCAGACGGAAGGCTTCTCCGTGACCGGCTCTGCCTTCGCCGACAACCTCACGGGAGGCAGCGGCGACGATACGTTCGTGGATGTTGTCGGAGCCGACACCGTCAACGGTGGCAATGGAACCGACACGATCCGCCTGACGGCGACTTCCGCCGACCTGAACGCCATGACGAACTTCCGGCTGAGCAACGTCGAGGCGGTCGACGCTTCGACGGCGGCTGCTGGCGTGACGGTGAGCCTCCTCAACCAGACGGAAAGCATCGCGATCACCGGTTCGTCCTTCGCTGACACGATCACCGGCACCTCGAGTGCCGATGTCATAAACGCGGGTGCAGGTGACGACACCGTCGTGGGCGTCGTGGGCGCTGACACCGTCAATGGTGGGGCCGGCACGGATTCGATCCGCCTGACGGCGACCTCCAACGATCTGAACGCCATGTCGAACGCGCGTCTCAGCAATGTCGAGTCGATCGATGCCTCGACGGCAGGCTCGGGCGTGACGGTAAGCCTGGCCAACCAAAGCGAAGGCTTCACGATCACGGGCTCTGCCTTCGGCGATACCATCACCGGCTCTGGCGGAGACGACACGATCGTCGGCATTGTCGGTACGGACACGGTTGACGGCGGTAATGGCATCGACACGATCCGCTTGGCGGCGACGTCGGCAGCGCTGAACGCCATGACGAATGCCCGACTGACCAATGTCGAGGCGATCGACGCTTCGACGGCGAGTGCAGGCGTGACGGTGAGCCTCGTCAACCAGACGGAAGGCTTCGCCTTCACCGGCTCGGCCTTCGCCGACACCTTCAACGGCACGGCGGCGGCGGACACGATCGTAGGCGTCGTTGGTGACGATACGATCGATGCCGGCGGCGGGACGGATACGATCCGCCTGACGGCGACGTCGGCGGCCCTGAATGCGATGACGAACGCGCGGCTGGCAAACGTCG
>Ga0255169_1000729_pt1 | contig 10867 bp, 12 predicted proteins | sample Atl_Miss_RepC_8d_FD_183179 | JGI IMG/M metagenome (GOLD analysis project Ga0255169, IMG submission 183179) | Freshwater microbial communities from Altamaha River, Georgia, United States - Atl_Miss_RepC_8d | ecosystem: Environmental > Aquatic > Freshwater > River | place: USA: Georgia | collected...
CCACTTCTCCCCGCTCCTCGGTGCCGTTGCGGGTTGGTTCGGCGCACGAGAGGTCGTTGCCTCATGGCTCGCGACGGCCCTACTCGGGGGATTCGTCGCGATACTCATCGTGTTGTCGGGTCACAGTCGACGCACGCGTTTCGCGTACGGGCCACTCTTGCTGCTCGGGCTGTGCACTTCGCTGCTCGTGGCGGGTGGTTGATCAGTTAGCGAGAAACGTCATCGACCTTTTCACGATCTACGGTTTTGCGCTCACCACCACAACGGCACATGGTGCATGGTGCACGATTTGTGTGGCAACTGACCCGAGAAGCAACCCGACGAATCCGCCATGCCCTCGCCGGCCAACGACCACCATCTCGGCGTCGCGTGCCGCTTGCAGCAGTGCACTCACTGGCGAACCCTGGGTGACGATTTCATTGACCTGAATTCCGGCGCGATCGGCTTCGACTTGTTTCATCACGTTGTTGAGCATCACTTTGGCCGACGCCTGCATCTCAGCAGTAGGCGGAACCATGGGAATACCCATCGGGTCAATCATTGGCGTGAAGTGCCAAGTATGAATCACATCAACTGAAACTTTGCGCAAAGCAGCCTCTCGTAGCGCCCACCGAATTGCGGACAACGAGTTTGCCGACCCGTCTGTTCCAACGACGATGCGACGGGCTTCTGGTGTGATCACAAAGTTCAGCCAACCGCAACCCGTGGCGGTTCACCACAGACGAATGTCACTAGTTACTCAGACAGATGTATCACGTCAGAGTTCTCTTGCGCCTACAAGATGTCACGTCGGTCAAAGACGAGGACTGCAGCGGTCATAAGAACAACAGCGAACGCCAGAGCGATAAGCGAGTAGCCAATGTCGACCCCATTTTTCAGCGACTCGGCGCCCACAGTCCACTGCATCGGGTTGAACGGGTTGATGTCTTTCATGAAGCCGACCAGTGGTGCGAGTGAGTAGACGACGAACGCAGCAATGGCCACGGTGAGAGAGATGCCCAGACTCATCGACCTTCGACCACTCCACGCACCGACGAGCACCCCAACCGAACCGAAGGTCAGGCCGGTCAACATCGTCGAAAACGAGGCTGCCGCGACACGCCCCACCGAGACCGACAGGTCAGCAACCGGCGCACCGAGCACCAGCGCGAACCAGAGCACGAGCCCAAGTAGCGCCAGCACACCAACCTTGGCAGCTATTCGTGTGATGAGAAATCGGCGACGAGAGATCGGCAGGGAGAACAGAATGTCGGCGGTTCCGGCTTCGATTTCATCAGTGGCAACCCGTGCTCCCCACGTGACACCTACCGCAATGAAGATGAGCGGCAACGTCGCCGAGAAGAGTTCGGTCGACAGATACCCGACAGGGGTGCCATATTCGTCCATTCGAAAGATCTTTTTGAACGCTTCAGGAAACGAATCGGCAAAGTCAGTGACTCGCGAGGTGGTGTCGCGAACGGTCGGATACACCGAGAGCTGCACGGCGATAAGAGCGAGGATTCCGGTCACCCAACCCGCGATGCCCCGTGTGTGATCGCGGATCGTCTTGAGGAACAAAGGCAGCAGCATTGGGTTGGCTCACGCCGCGTGACTCGACCGGTCGAAGAGGGTGAGAAAGACGTCATCAAGACTCGGGTCGTGTGCGTGAATGCCGATCACACCATGAGCTACCGCCATGCGTAGGAGTTCGGTCTCTGGCCCCACCACCTCGCAGGTCAGCGTGCGGCGTGCCACATTGACCGCGCGAACTCCGGGTAGCGAAGCGAACGGGGCCGGGTCAACCGACGACTCGAATTCGAGATCGAGACGTCGTGCGAAGCGCGACTTCAGCATGAGTACGTCGTCGATGACCATCAGTCGACCTTCACGCATGACCGCCACTCGATCGGCGAGCCGCTCGACTTCCGCCAGAACATGCGAAGACAACACGATCGTCGCGCCACGATGCCGCGTCTCATCGACGAGCAGTTCGAACTCGCGCTGCACGATGGGGTCAAGACCTGACGTTGGCTCGTCGAGCAGCAACAATTCAGGCTCGTGCATGAATGCCTGAACAACGGCAACTTTCTGCTTCGTTCCACGCGAGAGGTCTCCGATCCGCCGCGACGGATCAAGTTTCAACCGTGAGCACAGTGCCAGCGCCGATGTCATCACGTCAAGCCGTCGCAGCCTCATGAGAAACTGCAGGTACTGGCGCACAGTCTGTTGGTCGTATAGCGCCAGGTCTCCAGGTAGGTATCCGATACGAGATCTGGTTGCGCGACCGTTTGCGGTGATGTCGTCACCGAATATCGAGATGCAACCACTCGTGAACTTGAGCATTCCGAGCATGAGGCGAAGCAGCGTGGTCTTGCCCGAACCGTTGGGGCCGAGCAGGCCCAACACCTCTCCACCGCGCACGTCGAGGCTCACGTCATCGATTCCCACGTTGCCGTTGTATCGCTTGGTTGCACGTCGCACGTCAACGACAATCGGCCGCTGAGAGTCGTTCATCTCAGCCTTCACGTTGCACGTAGCCGGCATACCAGATGCGGGCAAGTTCAACGAGCTCTGGCTCAGTAACTGCAGAGATATTTGCCGAAATCTCGCCAATGACTCGCTCGGCAATCACGTGATGATGCTGCTTTACATAGTTAATGAAACCTTTCGCCATATTTGAGCGACCCTGAGCGTGACCGACCACCAGAATCCGCGAGGCACTACCGACTTGGGATGCGACAGCCTCGAAGAACTTCGGGTCGTCGGGATCACGATGGTGCATGTGATGCGCCTGACCGGTGCGCACGTGGTGATGTGCGCGATGAGGGTCTGGTGCGGCAATTCGTTTCGGCTTTGTCGGGCGTGAATGCTGCTTGTCGCGGTCAGGCAAGCCGTGCCAGATCAGAGCCTCCGATTGGCTAATCACCAACACGTCAAGCGCCTCAGGAAACGTGGGTGCAGACCTAGGCATGTGCTGCCGCTCGGATATGCGAACTAATAAAAGAAGACGTGTCTACGACGTCACCGTGCTGCGGAATCTCCACATGCCAATTCATTCTTTGGCGGAGTGTTTCGCGCAAGGCAACCGAGGCGTCTATCTCGCCGTGGTTCAGATACGTGCGCAGAGGTGGCTGCGAGGTACGGCTTGCCCACTCGAAGAGTTCGTTCATGTCGGCATGTGCCGAGAGACTTGCAAGGTGCTCGACTCTTGCGCGGATCGGAACATCGACACCGAAGATGCGAACATGCCGCGACTTTGTGATGATTGCATGACCACGTGTTCCCAATGCTTGGTAGCCGACGAAGAGCAGGGTGTTGCGCGGGTCTGGGGCCAGTTGCGTGAGGTGTCGCAGTACTCGCCCACCGGTCGCCATTCCGCTCGCAGAAATAACGATTTTGGGTGACTCGTCGCGAGTCAGCGCTTTTGATCCCTCGACCGAGCGCACGTACTGCACGTGCTGAGACATGCGCTGGCACTGAGAGGGCGAAAGCTTGTGCTCATCTCGAAACCGCAGGAAGAGCTCGGTGGCATCGGTTGCCATCGGACTATTCACGTACACCGGAATATCGGGGATTTCTCCCTCAACCCGCAGATCAGAGAGCAGCGAAAGAATTTCCTGGGTACGCCCGACCGCAAATGAGGGAATCAGCAAGGTGCCACCACGCGAAAGGGTGTCGTTAGCGATGCTCTTAAGTTGTTGGCGACTGTCGTCAACCGGATGGGCCTTGTTGCCGTAGGTCGACTCGAGTACCAGCACGTCGGTGGGCTGTAGTCGTGAGGGCGGTTGCATTACTCGCGAATCAGGTCGCCCGACATCACCGCTAAACGTGACACGAACATCATCGTCACGCAACTGCACCGATGATGCGCCGATGATGTGGCCGGCATGGGCAAACGTGAGCCGCAGGTTGCCAATCGGGTTGACGGCGGTCGCAAACGGCACGGGCCGCAAGAGTGCAAGCGCATCGAGTGCGTCACGTGCAGTAAAGAGCGGTTCAGCGGGATAATGACGTGAGGTTCGGTGCTTGTTGGCATACGATGCCTCTTCTTCTTCGAGATGTGCGGCGTCAGGTAGCACTAGACGACAGATTTCCGCCGTGCCAGGGGTGCACCACACCGGGCCCGCAAAGCCATCGCGAACCAGAGCGGGCAGGTAGCCCGAGTGGTCGATATGCGCATGGGTGAGCACCACGGCGTCGATTGATGCGGGATCAACCGGAAAATCGTCACGGTTGCGCGCCCGCAGGTCACGGTCGCCTTGGAAGAGGCCGCAATCAATGAGCAGGCGCACGCCGCCAGATTCAATGAGGGTTCGCGAACCGGTGACGGTGCCGTTGGCACCCCAGAACTCAATCAACATTCGACCACCCACCCGGCAACGCAGTTTGGCGGGTGTTTGGCGCCGGCTCGAGCCGCGACAGCGACCGCTTCGATCGCCCGACACTGCCACCGACCACTCGGCCGACATTCACAAGTCGAGCCTCAACTTCACCAATCACTCGACTCGACTCAACGATGCTGTCAACAGCAAGCCCGTCGTCGTCACGGCGCACGACATAGTGCGTCGTACCGTCAGACGGGTGTAGCACCGTGCAGATTCGTCTCACACTTGCCGAAGGCTTCTCATGACTCGAGTCGTAGACAATGACATCACCCGCTTCATAGCCGACTCCGTCGCGCGCGGCTCGGCGTACGACAAGCAGATCTCCGGCAAAAATCATCGGGCGCATGGCATCTGATTTCGTGATGAAGAGGCGCCATGGCCACACTTTGTCGAGAATCGACACGTTCACACTCGCCCACTTCTCGAAAACATGGCGTGTTCACCTCGCGCGCTACGTCTCGCAATCCACCACAGAAGCACACCCGAAAACGCGATCAGCACACCGACGATCAACACGATGAGTGGTGCTCGATCTTCTCCAGGGAAGAAGTGCGCAACGCCCCACGGAACGAATGCGATCAGCCCGATAAGCCCAGCGACTGAAACCAAGGTGTGACCTGGCACCGTTCCGGCGGCAACCAACAACACAGCAAGGATCACGCCATAGACGGTTGCGAAATCTTCTGATTCAACCCCGGTGACCGCCGCGCCAACAAGCGTTGCCACTGCTCCAATCGCAGTGGTCGCACCACCGCTGATGGTCAGGTCAGAGAAGCCCGCCAACACGAGCAGAGCTCCGATGATGCTGATGACGAGACCTGTGTTGACTCCGGCCTCGTTGGCGAAATGGGCAACGGCGGGCGGAGTGCTCTGCACCATCCCGGTGATGCCCACCACGATGAAGGCCACGCGAAACACCACGTCATTCGGACCGATGAACATGGTTGCCAGGAAGATCAACGAGGCTGACGTCGCGACGGCCACGAGCAGAGCGGGGCCGGTCCACTGCTGCGACGCGTAGATTGCACCTACTATTGCGGCAATCCCACCGAGCGTGCCCGTTATCCAGTTGCCCTCTCGCTCGACTGTGACAGCAATGAAGAGATAGGCAACACCGACGATCCACACGGCAACACCAGCGGCGCCGACATCCCAGATCTCGTGAGATGCTGCTCCAAATGCGACGGCGAGTGCACCGAGACCGGTGACGTGTTGAGCGATACCACTTCGCCACCACCACAGCAATGCACTTGCTGCTGCCACCGCTACCGCAATGACAAGCACTGGCCGAGCTTCATCTGTTGTGTCGAACCACTCGTCGCCCACCACCGAACCGAACACGCCCACACAGGCCGTGGAACCAAGCCATAAGAACTGTCGCAAGCGAATCGACGCCGGTTGGCGATCGTCACTGATTACGAGACCGCCAATGGTCAGCACGGCAGCGCTCAGCCCTGAAAGAGCGAGTCGCGTCATCAGACTGAAGTCGGCCCACGAGCGAATCGCAAACAACACCAGACCGAGCACTCCGAACATTCCGCCTACGTAGGCCAGCCCCTCGGCCACCGCCGCAATGCGGCGAGGCCGAGGAGACACCGTGGACGAGACGAGGCGCATGTCAGCTCACCGAGGCGCAGCGAATGGCGCGAGTGTTGTTGAGGTCGTCGAACAACGACTTGAATGCAATTCGCGTGGCGCGATCGGTGGGTATCGCAGTTCGCAGGGCAATATCGAGCCAGCTGTCGACGGTCTTGCATTGACCATCGAAGTAGACGGATTGATCGCCAAATGAACCACTTCGCGCATTCATCGCTGTTCCGAGGGCTTGCGCGAGGAACATGGTCATGCAGTCGCCGCTGCAATTGGCCTTAGTGAAGTAGCTGCGCACACTCGCTTCACTCGTGATTGGAATCGCGGCGAGTGCCGGATACTTGACCGCCAGAGCTGCGAATGCATTGACCACCTGCGGGGCACCCATCTTGTTGCCCCAATAACCAATCGTGAGACCAGGCACCGGCGGGCAGCCTGAGATGGTCAGCGTGTCGTCAACGCCGAGCGACTGTTCGGTTGCACCATCAAAAAGTTCAGCAACATTGACACGCTGGTCTGGGCACTCTTCTGGTTGCCAAGTGATCGAATAGTCAAGCGAGAGCGGCCCAGCAGACGTTTCCGAACGACGTTCGCCATCAACGATGTAGGCGGTTGCATGCAAAACGTCATTGACAGTGAGCGAGTCGGGCTCACCCCATGGAATGACCACGTTGTCGGTAGCCGTGCCGGCATCGGTAGTAACAACGCCGGTGACCGTGACGCTCTGGCCATCGAGCCCAGCCGCCGACGTCACTGCCGGCTCACTGATAATCACACAGGTGTAGATGTAGTTGCCATCAGATGTGTTGGCATCATCAGTGACCAGGCAGTTTCCACCAGGCGTCGTGACGACAATGTCACTCATCTCAGCATCCGTAACATCGACGGTGCCAGTCACGATCATTGATCCATCGACGATTCGGTAATTACCGGGTACCGGAGGTTCAACTCGCACCGCGTCGATTGAGTACCTCAAGACGTAAGGATCTGCGCCGTTCGCAAGCAAGCTTGCAGCATCAACGGTCTTGTCGATATCCCAGTCGTAGACCAGGTCATAGACCATGTCGTAGTCGGCAACAGAGTCAATCTGAATCGTGGGGGGCTCGCTGCCATAGTCGGAAGCACAGGCGTGCGACAGGTTGTGCGGAGACGTTAAGTATGTTTCAGTGGGCGTCTCACCGTCATCACGCGTAACTACATATTCGAGCCACGCCTGCTCGATTGTGCGACCTGGTTCGGTGTAGACCCAAAACAGATTTGCTCCAGCGTTGCCCTGGTCGTAATCGTCAGTGCCGGTGTATCGCACGACGCCGGCGATGCCCTGCCACTTGATGTACACCGCCGTGATCTCGGCACTGAGCTTGTATGACTCGTCACCATCTCTCACATTTTGTGGTGCAACGACAAAATGCCACAGATCTTGCTCTTGGCCAAGAAAGGCCTCGGTGTCGCAATCGCCCGAGGTGTTGTCGCCATAATCGGCGCTTTTGCCCTCGGCATTTGCCACAACTTTGTTCGCGTCGTACGACTCTGCACTACTCGATGACGCCACGATGAACGCACCAATCGCCAGAATCGCCGCAACGGTGATTCCGAGCGACCAGCGTCGCCGCGGCTTACGCCTCGATGTGATGTCGGTGGGTATATCGCTCATTGCTGGTTATTCCTCTCTTTGTTGGGTTTGTTGTTAGAGATTTCTCGATTAGCCAAGTAGTTCACTTGTCGGTTGCTGCCACGAGCGTTCGTGATGAGGAGACATCATCGAAGACACCAAGTCGCTCGATATGCAGCGCCAGTTGGGTTCGATTGTCGAGGTGAAACTTCTGCAGAAGCCGCGACATACGGTTGCGCACGGTTTGCAGAGAGAGATACACCGAGCTCGCGATTTGCCGGTCGGTGCAACCACGAATCAACAGCTCAAGCATCTTGCGGTCGGTGGCGTCAAGCCGCGTCAGTGCCATGTGACCGTGTTCTTCGAGACGCCGCTTCGCATTGCGCACTGCGACCGGGTTGATCGTGTTCACGTTCGATGCCACGTCGAGTACGGCTTGGTGTAGGTCACGAACCGGACGCCGCTTGCTAACCACGGCGCTTGCGCCGAGCTCATAACTGTTGACTAGTGCCGCGTCGCTCTCGTCATCGACAAGAGTCACTACCTTTCCCGCACCGTGAACCGCCTTGGCTCTGCGCGCAACATCGAGACCTGCACCATTGGCGTGTGCGACATCGACCACCATCACTTGCGGCTTGTGCTGCTGCACGGCTTTAACGAACGACTCGCCATCATTTTCGGCCACAAGCACTGTGACCCCTTTGAGTGGCGCTATTGCTTTAACGAGTGCCTCGCGAACCATTTCTTGTTGCTCGCAGACTGCGATTGAGACCATATGTGATACCGCTCCCCAGTGATCGTTGTTTCGTGTGCGACACGGTAAGCAGCGCAGTGATGCGAAACTCACGAAGCGGGCATACCAGTACGAACGTCAATACCTGAATTGTCTCGCGGTACTTCCGTTCGAGTGGAAGGTATTCGTGTTCGTTGCTTCGCATCACTGCGCTGCTTATCGTCGAACCGCAATCAACCCTCAACGAAAGGAATCACCAATGTCTTTGATCCAGACATCACCCTGGGATCGCAATATCTCATCATGGTTACAGGAGCGTCCGTTCTGGTGGCCAGCAGCACTCGACGATGTTGCAGTCGCGTCACAAATACGTGTTGAAGAGTTTCAGGAAGACGACACCTACGTGATTCGTGCCGAAGCTCCGGGCATCAACCCCGACGATGACATCGACCTGACAATCACTAATGCCATGCTGCGTCTTGATATCCGTCGCCGCCAGAAGAAGAAGGAGAAGGAGCGCAAGCGTCAGCGCACAGAATTTGTCTACGGCTCGTTCACGAGAATCATCACCCTCCCCCGCAAGGCGTCAGAGAAGAACGTGACCGCTCAGTATGAGGACGGGATCCTCGAAGTTCGGGTGCCGCTTAACGGTGAGGATGCGGATACGCATCACGTGCCTGTTCGGCGAAGGTAAGCGGTAATCCCGGGCAGGAGGGTCGGGCGAGATATCGCACGGCCCTCCTTGCTACGGGCACTCATGAAATCGCTATTGCAACCTGCCACGCTGTGAAGCAGGCGCTCTGATTACTCAAGGCTGTCGACGCTGCTTGAGTTGTGACTCCACGTCACTTGCTGTCTCCTCATGATGATCGGTATCACGGTCACGATCTATACGACGCGCATACCGACTTGCCGCAAATTGCGTCGCAATTCTCTTCGTGCTCGCGATGATATTGACATGACACAACACATCAGAAATATTTCAAAGAAGAAGGCCCTACTCATCTCGACCGCACTGCTTCTCGCAGTTCCAGCGGCTGCACAGGCAGAGCCAATCAACGGCCAGAAGTGCAGCACCCCTGGTGCATTGATCAGAGCGAACAATTCACGCTTCATCTGCGCCTCGGAGGGCGCAAAGAGCCGCTGGCGTCGCGTCAACGGCGAGTTGACGATCACGTCGATTCTCGAATCGATGCCTCGCTACTCACTGCTCGTCACGGCACTGAAAAAAGCCGGTCTTGACACCACGCTCAGGGGAAGTGGCCCGTTCACCCTGTTTGCTCCGCGCAACGCGGCGTTTCTCGCACTTCCGAAGGCAAAGCTCGACTTCTTGCTCGACCCAGCAAATGTTGCCGTGCTTCGCGAAGTACTGCTGCACCACGTGGTCACCGGCGAAGTGATGGCAAAAGATCTCAACACTGCGTCGTATTCCGCCCTTGACGGCACCCTGCTTGACGTTGTCGTGCGAACATCTGGCATCACTATCGACGGTGCGCGTGTGACGATGGCCGACGTTGATGCCACCAATGGTGTCGTGCACGCAGTCAGCTCTGTACTCGTGCCTGACGACGTCGTCATTGGCTTATAAACAGTCATTCATTCGTAAACAGTTCAATCAAACAACGACCACTAGGAGGTCACTGCAATGGCAACGAAATCCAACAAAGGCCCGGGTCTAGCCCGAGCAGCGTCAAGCACTCGCGCAGCTTCTGGCGCGACTGCAATCACCAGCTCGAAAGTGAGCGAGACGTCGTCTTCGACGATGAAGCCATCGGCACCATTGTCGACCGGCGGCCAAGCCATCAAAGAGCTCGCGGCTCACTCGAACGGGCTGCGCCTCACTGGCAAAGTGGCCCTCATTACCGGTGGTGCCCGTGGAATGGGCGCCAGCTTCGCCAAGGCCATGGTTGACCAGGGCGCGAGCGTGATGATCACCGACGTGCTCGACGACGCCGGCAACCAACTGGCGCGTTCGCTCGGCAACAAAGCCGCCTATCGTCGCCTCGATGTCACTCGACGCGATGACTGGAAGTCAACGGTGCAAGAGACGATTAGAGCCTTCGGCAAGCTAAACGTGCTGGTCAACAATGCCGGCATCGTGAACTTTTCTCCGATCGACACCAGCGATGAAGAGTCATGGGACCATACGCTGGCGGTTGACCTCACTGGGGCGTACAACGGCATTCGAGCCTCAGTTGAGGCCTTGAAGAAGTACGCGCCTGCTTCGATTATCAACATCTCTTCGACTGCAGGAATGCGGGGATATCGAAGCCTGACTGCCTACAGCGCGGCGAAGTTCGGGCTACGTGGCTTGACGAAGTCAGTTGCCCTCGATTTGGCTGCGATGAAGATTCGCTGCAACTCAGTGCACCCAGGCCCGATTGAGACCCCGATGCTTGCCGGTCACGAAGATGCGGGCAAACAGGTGGCAATGAAGCGAGTCGGTCAGCCAGCAGAGGTTGCAAACCTTGTCGTCTACTTGGCGAGCGATGAATCAAGTTTCTCGACCGGAGCCGAGTTCGTCGCCGATGGCGGCGAACTTGCTGGTCTTGCCCCGAACTGATGCTG
>Ga0255169_1000731_pt1 | contig 10865 bp, 9 predicted proteins | sample Atl_Miss_RepC_8d_FD_183179 | JGI IMG/M metagenome (GOLD analysis project Ga0255169, IMG submission 183179) | Freshwater microbial communities from Altamaha River, Georgia, United States - Atl_Miss_RepC_8d | ecosystem: Environmental > Aquatic > Freshwater > River | place: USA: Georgia | collected...
GGAGTGGCGGTTCATATGCATCCCTCACATAAACAGGTCGTCTTTACAGTAGCGCAAGCTCCGCCTATTCCTGCGCGCCTATCGTAAAGGAATGCCTAACAGATGCGGGCAGATTTGTTTTAACTTCAGATGGTTAGGGGTGTTGCAGCTGAATCACACGCGGCCAAACCGGTTTTATAATGATTATGTCGGAAGCGCAGCCAGCCTATGTATTGGCAAGCATTATGCCCCTGTTTCTTTCTGGTAACATTCAGCCCAGCTCCCCAAAATACCTGTGTGAATATTGCCATAATCTGAGATGTGGCCTCAGGCGGCAGAGCTAAGTTGTGGAATTTTTAGGCGTTTCGATTCGCTGGCAGAATTTTATTAGAATAATTTATTATATTAAATAATAAAATTACTATCAACAATACTGGCGCGCGTATCATTGTGACAGTTTCGCCACTTGTTGTGCCATGCTAGTCACGAATCACTGTTTTAGAAGGTTTCAAGTATTCGCAAGACTAGAATAAACGACTTTTACTTTGCCAGTTTTGCTGATTTTTACGACATTTCCTGCGGTTGACATTGCCATTACAAGAAGGCATTGTGCGGCGCTATGAGAGCTACTTACTCCATCCTTGCCCCCTACGCGCAGGAATACGCACGTCACCATCGCCGTCCCGCCGCGTTTGTGTCCGGGCCTAACTGGATTACCGCGCGCCGCACCAGCAGCGCCAGCTGGCTGTTTGCCATGGGCTGTCTGGTTATCGGTGTGCCGGCCGCCTTGGCCACCTCGGTTTATCTGCTGTCGGGCCCGCAAAGCCCGGCGCTTGAAAGCAGCATGGATGGCGACATGGAAAATGTCGCTCTCGCGCTGCCGTCGCTACCGGCGGGTTCGGATGCATCGCTGGCCGCCGCTCCGCAGCAGCTGGCCGTGACTGAAGTTCCGGCCGATGCCGATGATGAGGCCGATACCGTGACCGCCGCAACCGTGCCGGGTGTTAAACCGGCGGTGCCGGCTGATCCGTCGCGCCGTGTTCTGACCCTGGCGTGGGGTGAGACGCTGATGGGCCTGCTCATCAAGTCCGCCGTGCCGGAAGCTGACGCGCATGAAGCGCTGGCCTCGCTGCGTGGGGTGTATGACCCGCGTGACATTCAGGCCGGTGAAGAAGTTGTGGTGCGCTACAACGAAACCGGCGCTTTTGCCGGGTTTGAGTTTGAGCCGACCGCGGACCGCACCGTGCGCGTCGCCCGCCAGAATGGCGACTTTAAGGCCGCCAGCATCGTGCGTCCGCTCTCCAATAACGTCATGGCCGCCCGCGTTGAGATTGAAGGCAGCCTGTATGAATCCGGTATTCGTGCCGGTGTGCCCGCCAGCACCATGAGCGCGCTGGTCAAGGCGCTGTCCTTCAGCGTTGACTTCCAGCGTGACATCAAGGCTGGAGACAGCTTCAAGGTCATGTATCAGGTCATCCGTAATCCGGAAGGCACGCTGGTACGCACCGGTGAGATCCTCTATGCCGAGGTCAAGCTGAGCGACCGCACCGTGCCGGTCTATCGCTATCGCTTTGCTGATGGCCGTGTTGAATATTTTGACCGCAGCGGCAGCTCGGTGCGTAAGGCCCTTATGCGTACGCCGGTCAATGCCGCGCGCATCACCTCGGGCTTTGGTATGCGTGAACATCCGCTGTTCGGCTATACCCGCATGCACAAGGGTGTGGACTTCGGTGCGCCCACCGGTACGCCGATTTATGCCGCCGGTGACGGTGTCATCATCGATCGCGGCTGGAAGAATGGTTACGGCAATTTCATCCAGATCCGCCATAATGGCCAGATCTCCACCGCTTATGGCCATATGAGCCGGTTCAGCAATGGTTTTACCCGTGGCAGCCGCGTGCGTCAGGGGCAGGTGATTGGTTTCGTCGGCTCTACCGGCAATTCCACCGGCCCGCATCTGCACTTTGAAGTGCGTGTGAACAATCAGCCGGTTAACCCGATGACGGTGGCCAATTTGCGCGCTGGTGAAAAGCTGGCCGGGGCCAATCTGCAGCGCCTGAAGAACATTGCGGCGTCCATTGATGAGCAGTTCGGCCGTCTGCCGGAAGGTCTGGCGCAGGACGTGGCGTTTAACGCGACGACGGGTGAGGCTATTCGTCCGGCAGTACAGGTACAGGCCAAGCGCTTGGAGGATTGATTGTTCTTTTTGTCTGCCGCCCTGCGGCGGTCAACAGGGTTATGAAATCAGATCAATAAAAACGCCGGGCTACAAACCCGGCGTTTTGTTTTGCTACGCTATGCGCGCAGGTGATTATTTATCAGCCTGATAGGCCTTCACGCCTTCTTCAATCAGGCGCTGGGCTTCGGCCAGGTCGCCCCAGCCCTTGAGCTTGACCCACTTGCCCGGCTCCAGGTCCTTGTAGTGGGCAAAGAAATGCTCAATCTGCTGGATCAGCAGCGGCGGCAGGTCGTCCTTGCTCTTCACGTTCTTGTAGAGCGGGGTGAGCTTGTCCACCGGCACGCCAATCAGCTTGGTGTCCTCGCCGCCGTCATCTTCCATATTCAGGCAGCCGACCGGGCGCACACGCACCACCACACCGGGCAGCAGCGGGAAGGGGGCGACCACCAGCATGTCCACCGGGTCGCCATCGCCGCCCAGCGTCTGCGGCACATAGCCGTAATTAACCGGATAGCGCATGGAGGTGCCCATGAAGCGGTCAACAAAAATGGCGCCGCTGTCCTTATCCACCTCATACTTGATGGGGTCGGCATTGGCGGGGATCTCGATCACCACATTCACGTCGTTGGGGACCTGCTTGCCAGCCGGCACATCAGACAAAGCCATGATTTAAAACTCCTGTTTCGATATTGCGCCGCACATTAGCCGAGCGGCCCCAGCCTGCGCAAGCAGCATTTGCGCGCAGATCTGGGCAGGATAAGGGCTGGAAAGGCTAAATCAGGGCCGGCAGCTGTCAGTTGGGGGCGCGGCGCGCGTGGGCACTGGCTGGGCCTCGGCCGGGGTTATGCTTTGGCCAGCGCGCAGCTTGTCCTGCACGGCGCGGGGCAAGACCGAGCAGGGCATCCCCTGCTCGGGAAACAGGCTGGCGGTGGCCGCTGTTGGTGGTGTGGGCGCGGTATCTGGCCCATTATCTGGCCCATTATCTGGCTCAGTAGCGGCTGGTTTCATCCAGCGCGGCAGATCGAGTGTATTGGTCAGAACTTTCATAACGGCCTCCCTGTTGCGGTTAGATTAGAGAGCGGGCCGGGCCACTTCAAGGCGAGAGGCGGGTAATATTCCTGCGTTTTTGCATTTTGTCTGCCGAGGAGAGGCTGTGATAGGGCAGCAAAACAGGCGGCCCTAATTAGGTCTCATTGAGCTAACGTTTGCACTGCCTTCTAAAAGCATCTGCACAGTGGAGCCTTGGTAATTTCAAAAGCTTCTACTCATTGAAATAAAAAGAGAAAAAACTGCTGTTAGGGCATTTTAATTCAGTCCGGTTATTGTATTTAAATGGCTGAACAAAACGATCCTGGCAAAAGAAATTTTATTGGCCGCAATGGCTACTATCAGGGCGATATACGACCTGCTCATCAGCTGCTGCATAGCATGTTCCATCAAATGGGCGGTACGGTTGAGCATATGTGTTCCGCGCTTGAAAGGTCGCCCCGACTTACCTCTTACATGACTGGCGTGCTGCAGGATGTAAATCTTCAGCAAGAGGTATTTAAAGCTTTTTCCTCGGACGAAGGCACACTTTTCCTTCATTTGGCGACCTTAAGCAGGCCAGAAAACGCGGACCTGCGGGATAGTCTTGTCAAAATGGCAAAGGCGCAGGAAGGTTTTGTCACGGGTATGAAAACCAATCTGGATAATATTGAGACTGTTGACGCCTTTGCCCGGCTGATGCTCTCGCGCACATTTCCCGGTAGCTTTCCAGCCCCATCACCCGAGGATAGCAAGCTGATGCTTTGCAATCCTCATATGAGGCCAATGTTCAATGCATTGGCAACGTCGCCGCTGGGCGACCCAGAGCGCGCGCGACAATTGCAGGCCAGCCTGCTTCAGGAAAGCCTGGATATGCTCGATGAAACTCATAAAATCCGGCAGCTGCCGGCTGATCAGCAGGAGGCAGCGTTTACAGCCCGCTTTGAGAGAAAGCTTGCCGCTGTTAAGGATTCCATTCCCCCCGATGAGTACCAGCAGATGATGCAGGATAACGTTGGTAGCTTCATGAAAGAGAATTCTGCCAATAAAGCAGCAACTTCCCAGCCGCCGCCGAGGAAAATGGGCGGCACTCCGGCCCTCTAATTGTAATGACTGGTCCTGCGTGTACTTGCCGCTACTGATATGTAAAAGTCAGCCTGCGCGGGCGGTGTGAAGGTATTGCGCCAAAGTGATGTGCTTTTATATCTGATCTTGCGCTTACCGCTTAATGCGGGCGCAGATAGCGGGCCTTGATCCAGGCCGGGCGTGTGCTACGGGCGCGATAGGTAAACGGCGCCAGCGGCAGGATGATAAACGCCAGCATGAGCGCGCCCAGCGGAATGAGCGGTGAGATAGCCAGCGGACCAGCCAGTTGCGGCAAGGTGGATAGCGCAATCAGGGCCAGACTGAGGGTGATGGTAAGCCCCGCACATATCTGACAGGCGCGCGTGAGCTGAAAGCGATAATAGAGCAGCAAGGTCAGCGCGGCGATGACAGTAGCTGCACGCAGCAACGTAACCGTCACCAGACTGACATGCGCAGCAGCAAAACCAAGCATGAGCGCGACAAGCATGAGCATGAACATGAGCGCTGCCACATCGGCCGGATCAAACAGATTGTCATGCCCCTCCAGCGCTGTGGTGGGCGCTGGCATGTGGGGCAAAGTATAAGTTTTTCTGTTGCTCATCGTCACATATCAACGTGAAGAATAATCGTGCCTTATCATCAGAGGGCTAGTATCTGAGCCGGGGCCTGTGCGGCGCAGGCTTTGCTGAGCAGACGTGCTGGCAAAGCCCCAGGCGCTTGGCTAACAGTCTGCCTTCATTAGCAAGTTGCCTGCCGGTTATGATGGCGGCAGCTGTCTTTGCTGGCACAGCGTTGCGCTGCCTCAACCAGTGCATAAGCACCGAGCGAGACAGTTGTAATGGCCGTCCCCAGCATCACGGCGAGTTCTTCCTCAATGGAATAACCCATCACAATTCCGATCATGCCGCCCATCATCACGCTCAGCACAACCAGCCTCGCCCAATGGGCGCAGCGCTCATTCTTCATTGGTGATCCTCCCAGTTTATTGTGTCATGCCAGCCCCCGCCGGCATGTCTTCTCCCGTCTTCAGATTATGTGATGGGTATGGCTAATGCGGGGTAAAAGAGTCCGGATTTATTGCTTCGATTTTTAATAGTTAGAGTGTGCAACTATAGCAGGAAACCCGCATTGATATTTGATAAGTGCGCGCTTGCTGCACAGCCATGCGGGCTGCGTGTTAAGTGTGACTGTATGCGGTGAAGCGGTAGATGCGTGCGCATGCATGCAGCGCTGATGCATCACACATAGATGATGGAAAATAAAAGGCTAAGGCTGGTGCGAAGAGCCGGGGCTGGGCTTGCCACCCTTGGCAGCCGGCGCAGCTGCCTGACGGTCGCAGACCTCGTTCAGCACACTGGCTGTACGGGTAGAACCATGCGCGAGCTGATTGATGACCTGCGCAGCAAAGCCCTCGCTGTAACCGCCGCCATCCTTGCTGACAAGCGCGAGCATGCGGTCAATCACATCCAGGTGTGTGCCTTCCGGTATATGCTCACCCGGGCCACCTGCTGAACCACCTGCGTGTGTATGTTTGCCTGATGCAGACATGATAGTTGCATTATGCACGCAGAGGCTTAAGCGCTTATTAATACAACGCATGTGTTCTGTGCTGCACTGCAAGGCGGGTTGTATCTAGCAACCGCTACCTCCATATGAGATAATAAGACATCTGATAACCCGCTGTATTTTCAATAAAAACGTAGCAATCAGGGGAGCTTGTCATGAGTAGCGATAAAGTCATTCCGGTTACCGCACCTTGGGCTGTGAAGGCCTGGATCAACAAAGACAAATACAAAGAGATGTATGCGCGTTCGATCAGCGACCCGGATGGCTTTTGGGCCGAAGCCGCCCAGCGCCTGCAGTGGCAAACCTTCCCTACCAAGATCCGCAATGTGAGTTTTGATACGCCGGTGGATATCCGCTGGTATGAAGACGGCGTGCTGAATGTCAGCGTCAATTGTCTGGACCGGCATCTGGCCAGCAAGGGCAATGATACCGCGATTATCTGGGAAGGCGATAACCCGGACGTGCATCGCCATATCTCGTATAACGAGCTGCACGCCGAAGTGTGCCGCATGGCCAATGTCCTGAAAAAGCGCGGCATCAAAAAAGGTGATCGCGTCACAATTTACATGCCGATGATTCCCGAAGCGGCGGTGGCCATGCTGGCCTGTACCCGTATTGGCGCCATTCATTCGGTGGTGTTTGGTGGCTTTTCCGCGCAGTCGCTGCGTGACCGTATTGTTGATTGCGGCTCCTGCTGCATCATCACGGCGGATGAGGGTGTGCGCGGTGGTCGCCATGTACCGCTCAAGAACAATTGCGATGAAGCGGTAGACGGCTGCGCGGGCGTGCATACCGTGCTGGTGGTGCGCAATACCGGCAATCTGATTGCCTGGGGCAATGACCGTGACGTCTGGTATCATGAAGCGGTGGCCGATGTGCCCGCTACCTGCCCGCCCGAGCCGATGAATGCGGAAGATCCGCTGTTCATCCTCTACACCTCCGGCTCTACCGGTAAGCCCAAAGGCGTGCTGCATACCACGGGCGGCTATCTGGTCTATGCGGCCATGACCCATCAATATGTGTTCGATTATCATGATGGCGATGTGTATTGGTGCACGGCCGATGTGGGCTGGGTTACCGGCCACAGCTATATCGTTTACGGCCCGCTGGCCAATGGTGCCACTACGCTGATGTTTGAGGGCGTGCCCAATTATCCTGATCCCGGCCGCTTCTGGCAGGTGATCGACAAGCACAAGGTCAATATCTTCTACACCGCTCCCACCGCCATTCGCGCGCTGATGCGCGAGGGTGAGCAATGGGTCAAGAAATATTCACGCGAGAGCCTGCGCCTGCTGGGCTCGGTCGGTGAGCCTATCAACCCGGAAGCGTGGCTATGGTACTGGCGTGAGGTGGGTGAGTGCCGCTGCCCGGTCATTGATACCTGGTGGCAGACGGAAACCGGCGGCATTCTCATTAGCCCCATGCCCGGCGCGGTTGACCTCAAGCCCGGCTCGGCCACGCTGCCATTCTTTGGTGTGGAGCCGCAGCTGGTGGATTCTGAGGGCAAAGTGCTGGACGGCGCCACGGAGGGTAATCTGTGCCTGACGGGCAGCTGGCCGGGGCAGGCGCGCACGGTCTATCGCGATCATGCTCGGTTTGAGCAGACCTACTTCTCCACCTACAAAGGCAAGTACTTTACCGGTGACGGCTGCCGCCGCGATGAGGATGGCTATTACTGGATTACCGGCCGCGTGGACGACGTCATCAATGTGGCGGGCCACCGCTTGGGCACCGCCGAGATTGAAAGCGCTCTGGTGGCGCATCCCAAGGTGGCGGAAGCGGCGGTGGTTGGCTACCCGCATGACATCAAGGGGCAGGGCATTTATGCCTATGTCACGCTCAAGGCCGGGCAAGAACCGAGTGAAGAGCTGCGCAAGGAGCTGGCGCTGTGGGTGCGCAAGGAGATCAGCCCCATCGCGGCGCCTGACATGTTGCAATGGGCACCGGGCCTGCCCAAGACCCGCTCGGGCAAGATCATGCGCCGCATTTTACGCAAGATTGCCGCCAACGAGCATGAAGGTCTGGGTGATACCAGCACACTGGCCGATCCCGCCGTGGTGGATGACCTGGTGAAAAACCGCATGAACAAGGGCGCAGGCTAAACGCCTGCCAGCTACCCGCCCGCCGTCACCCGCGCCCCTATTTGATATACGGCACCTTGAGCAGGATGGATGTCGTCGGCGTGCCTGGGCAGTAAGTAGAGCTGGGCGTGAGCGGGCCTGTTTGGGCAGTCCGCCCTATTCCGCTTTGGCCGCCGCAGACGGTGCGGGACGGGCGGCGGTTTCCATGGCCTGCACAATGGCGTTACGCATGGCTGTGGGATGGCCGATGAGCGGGAAGCGGGTGGTGACCTCACCTACGGTACGCACCAGAATATCACCACAGCCGAAGATACGGCCGAGAATGCCCTGCTCCAGATTGACGATGTCGAGCTTGGCCAGCGGAATATCAACAATGTCGCGCGCAATGAAGCCGGTACGCAAAAACACGCGGCGGTTAGTGACCGCCATCACAATCGTCCAGTTAATGAAGGCAGTTTGCACCAAAGCCAGAACAGCCAGTACACCGCACACGCCAGTGGCATAAAGCGCCAGCATGCGGCCCGAGCCGCTCTCGCCCGGCTCCCCCACCCCCGGCAGATACAGCGTGAGCGCACCAAAGCCCAAGGCCAGCACCGTAAAGCTGATCGCGCGGCTATAGCTCAGCCAATGGCGCTGACCCGCCATGATAACCTGCTCATCTTTCATCAGCAGTGGGGCCAGACGGGCGGCAATACGGGTGGTGAAGTCGGTCGTGGTCATAGGCTCAACCTATCATGCTGGGGCAGGAAAACCAGAGGGGCGCTTGGGGTGGCCGCAAAATCAGCCGCGTTCAGCTTTAAGGGCGGGGCGGCGCCAGATAGGGCTGTGCGCAGATGCCAGCTGCACGCTTGGCGCGCTTGCCTTCCACCAGCAGCTCGGTTGCGGTATCGAGCATGTAGAGATTAGCACCACCCGAAAGCGCCAGCCCGGCACTATTGCGGTGCTTGAGCGGCTGGAAATGAGTGGTGGCGTCAACGCCGGGATATTCCGGCCGGCGCGGATCAGGGATCTGGCCAAAGGTCATGGCCGCATCCAGCGTGGCGGGTACATGGCCGCCAGCAGTGCGGATGAAATCAGCAATATTCTGGGTCTGGAAAGTCTTAACGCGCGCCTCAATCTCGCGGCTGACCATTTCCAGCTGGCGGATCATGCCGATATCCGTGGCGTCTTTGGGTTTGACTGCCACCGGCATTTCACCACCACCTTGATGGCCGGCAATGAAGTCCTCACGGGCAAAGCCCTGCGCCACAAAACTGCCAACCAGAATGTGCTGGGCAAAGTGGCGCAGCACCAGATTGGCGTTCTGGCTGCCCAGCAGCGCATTGACGCCTGCCAGATTATGCATGGCCGCCTTGAAGCCAAAAGCATGGGCGTGAGACAGTGCGCCGGGCGGGGGCTGGCTGTCATTCATGAAGTTACCGAACACTTCCGGCATGGTGTCGCCCATCAGCAGGTCGGTTGCCGGGTCGGTAGGGTTGAAGAAGCCCAACACCTTCTCGAATACTTTTTGGGTGACGGGGTGAATCTTCAGGCCTTGCTCATCCCATTCACGACGTATACTGACGAGCTCACGCTCATGCGGGCTCTTGTAAGCCAGCGCAGGGTCAGGTGGAGGCTGGATAGCGGCGCGTGTGCTGTCAGCTTTAAGAAAGCGCGCATAATTCTGTTCGCAGACCTGTCTAAAATTGCTGATCAGGCGTTCAGCCATCAAGGGGGTGATGCCGGCATGTACATCACTGGCTTCATACGGATTGGCCCCGCGCGGCAGGTCTGGCGGGATGTGCTGCTGCTCATAGTCGGTCCCGGCCTGAACACTCAGTTGCCGGAAATGCGTATGTCGCTCCTGTGCGTGTGCGAGGATGAGGGGCGGTAGCTCGTGCTGCAGTAGATTAAGACAGTCAGCCTCATTGAGTGGCGGCGTCGCGGCCTCGATTACACCATGTTGGCGTAGAGCGGCATTGATATCGCTGCAGGCCGCCTCTGTCATCTCGGTATGCAGTCGGGGGAGATAATGGAGACCATGGGCGGCCGTCAGAATTTCTGCCGGACTAAGAGCATAGGGGGCACCATCACTCTCACCTTCCGCTATGGATAGTACATTTTGACCCAAGCGACCTAAGCGGTTGACGCCCACTTCCTGTTTGAGCTGGCTGATCTGTTTTTCGGCTTTCTGCAGATCCTGACCCGGGCGGGTGTTCCTGTCGAGCGGGATGGTAGCCCCGGCAATACCAAAGCCAGTGCGTAGCATGCTGATGAGCTTACCATATTGGTGCAGCAATAATCCGCCCTGCGCACAAAATTCTTCATTACGCTGCATGCCCAGACGCAGCCCGGTTTCGGCTACCTCAGGGTTGATGTTGATGCCCGCAATCAGAAATTCATCTCCGCCCAAGCGGGTTTTAAGCACCTGACATGGGCCCTGACTATAGCGAATGCCAGATTCGCGCACAGCCTCGGAGACAAGGTTGACGCTTATACAGGCAGCGCTGTCAGTCATGCTGCGCGCTTCATCTTGCGGGGTATCCTGCAGGCTCTTGCCGTCGCGTAGCGCTGTCAGGTAGTGAAAATGGGCATTGGTATTACCCATATTGCTCAGGTCGAGCATGATCAATGTGACGGGCGTGTTGGTAGTAATGGCAAACAGGTGCAGCAGTGAAATAGTGAGCGGGGCGTGCTGTTTGCGCTGGGCACCCGCTAGAGGTTCCGGGCTGTTGTAACGTTCATGTAGACGTTTCTGTATGGCAGAAATTTCGTGCGTCCGGGCAGTGGGGCGGTAGCGGCGGAGCAAGGTGATGGTCAGCTCGTCCACCGGCATCCAGCCCTGATCTTCCCAAATGGCTTTGAGGTCTTCCACAACCTTGTCGGCATTCTTGGGAGCCAGCTTGTTGCTGGGGTCGATAAACGCATTGATGAAGTTGCTCAGGCTCTGCTCATACAGCAAGCCCGGT
>Ga0255169_1000740_pt1 | contig 10794 bp, 7 predicted proteins | sample Atl_Miss_RepC_8d_FD_183179 | JGI IMG/M metagenome (GOLD analysis project Ga0255169, IMG submission 183179) | Freshwater microbial communities from Altamaha River, Georgia, United States - Atl_Miss_RepC_8d | ecosystem: Environmental > Aquatic > Freshwater > River | place: USA: Georgia | collected...
TAGTAAGAAATTTGAACGAGTTCATGTCGGTGGCGTCTCATCAATGGACTTCTTCTACGATGAAACTGATTCGGCAAAGAAACTCCAACAACATGGCGTTCTAGCTCTTGAGATGGAAGCGAATCAGCTCTACTCAATTGCGGCACGAAAAAATCGCCGCGCACTTGCCATCATGACTATCTCCGATCACGTCTTTACCCATGAAGCAATGGATTCCGAAGCGCGTGAGCGAACCTTGAACGATATGGTTGAAGTTGGCCTACAAGCGTTAATCCGCGGTTAAGGCATCACCAATCCGCCATCAACAGGCACGGTAATTCCGGTTATATAACTAGCAGCATCACTAACTAACCAGACCAAAGTAGCGGCCAACTCTTCTGGATCACCAAGTCGACCTAGCGGTGTTACTTTCTTAATGAATTCAATTGATTCTGGCGGAAGCGAATCTCCCATCTCAGAAGGAAAGAGCCCTGGAGCAAGCGCATTAACGCGAATCTTCTTTCGCGAGCTCCATTGGGTAGCCAAATCTTTAGTTAAACCAATTAACCCCGCTTTGCTTGAAACATAAGCCGCTTGCGGCAAACCCTGGGGCTTTATTCCCAAGATGCTCGCCACATTAACTATGGCGCCACCCTCAGTATTAGCTCTCGCAAATGCTTGCGCCATCCAATATGAACCAAGGAGATTTGTTTCGATTACCTCACGAAATTGATCTGGAGATTCTTTAACCGCAGGGATTGCGCTGGCAATTCCAGCGTTGTTAATCAAAATATCGACGCGACCAAACTTTTCAACTGCAAATGCAATTAACGCATCACAATCTTCTGGTTTGGTGACATCGGTTTTCTTTGCAAAATACTTACGACCGGCAGCTTCTACAAGCTTGCCGGTCGCAGTTAATCTCTCTTCTCTACGTGCGCCGAGAATTAAATCAGCGCCCGCTTCAGCTAACGCCTTCGCGAATGCAACTCCTAAACCGGAAGATGCTCCGGTTACGACCGCTACCTTGCCATCAAGGCGGAAGCGATCAAGGACAGTCATTAACGAGGTTCGGCGCCGAACTCATCTAGGCGAACTGCTTCGCCTGATCCAGTCGACTCGAATGGCGTGTAGTCATATTGATCATAAGCAGCGTAGACCGCGGCCTTCGCTTCTTCAGTAGGTTCAACGCGAACGTTGCGATATCTCGCAAGTCCGGTACCTGCTGGGATCAACTTACCGATGATGACGTTCTCTTTAAGTCCAAGTAATGGATCACTTCTCTCAGAGAGCGCTGCATCGGTTAGGACGCGAGTTGTCTCTTGGAAGGAAGCCGCTGACAACCATGATTCAGTTGCAAGCGATGCTTTTGTGATTCCCATAAGTTCTGGACGACCAGATGCTGCCTTGCCGCCTTTTTGTACCGCTTCGCGGTTAGCAGCTTGGAAGCGAAGTTGATCAACCAATTCACCTGGAAGTAGATCAGCATCACCTGGTTCAAGAACGGTGATACGACGCAACATCTGCTTCACAATAATTTCGATGTGCTTATCATGGATGCTAACGCCCTGTGAACGATAAACCTCTTGGATTTCATTTACCAAGTGAGTTTGAGTTGCACGAGGACCGAGGATTCGAAGAACTTGCTTCGGATCAATTGCACCGACCACCATTTGTTGACCGACAGAAACTTTCGCTCCATCTTCAACGAGAAGTTTTTGACGGCGAGTAATTGGGTATGCAACTGCTTCGCCACCATCTTCTGGGGTCACGATGATCTTCTTACCCTTTGAATCTTCCAAGAAGGAAACTACGCCAGCCGCTTCTGCAATTGGGGCAACGCCCTTTGGTGTGCGCGCTTCGAAGAGCTCAACAACACGAGGTAGACCGTGGGTGATATCACCGGATGCTGTAGCAGCGCCACCGGTGTGGAAGGTACGCATCGTTAACTGGGTTCCTGGCTCACCGATTGATTGCGCAGCGATAATTCCAACCGCTTCGCCCACATCAACGAGTTTTCCAGTCGCCATCGAACGGCCGTAGCACTTCGCGCAGAGACCGACTTTGGAATCGCAAGTCATAACTGAGCGAACTTTTACTTCGCCAACGCCAGCTGCTACCAATTCATCGATTACGCGATCGCCAAGATCTGTGCCAGCAACAGTAATTGTCTTACCGTCAGCAACTACATCTTCAGCAGTAATTCGACCATAGATTCCAGTTTCAACATGGTCATCGCGAGTTAGTTTGCCGTTAACAACTTCAGCAATCTTTAGCGATAAGCCACGATCTGTTCCGCAATCTTCTTCACGGATGATGACATCTTGTGCAACGTCGCAGAGACGTCGAGTTAGATAACCAGCATCTGCGGTACGGAGCGCGGTATCAGCAAGACCTTTTCGCGCACCGTGGGTCGAGATGAAGTACTCAAGAACTGAGAGGCCTTCACGGAAGTTCGACTTAATCGGACGCGGGATAATTTCACCCTTTGGATTTGCTACTAGACCACGCATACCCGCAATCTGGCGGATCTGCATCATATTTCCGCGTGCGCCTGAGTAAACCATCATCCAAACTGGATTGGTTCGTGGGAAGTTATCTTCCATCTCTTTAGCGACATCGTTTGTGGCTTGAGTCCAGATCTCAATTAATTCCTGGCGACGCTCGTCATCAGTAATCAGACCGAGGTCATACTGAGATTGGACCTTCTCGGCCTTCTCTTCATAACCAGTAAGAATTTCGTTCTTACGATCTGGTGTTACAACATCGACGATACCGATTGTTGCACCAGCGCGAGTTGCCCAACGGAAACCGAGATCCTTCAAATCATCGAGCGTCTTAGCTACGACAACTTTTGGATAACCTTCAGCGAGGCTATCGACGATTGCGCCGAGCGCCTTCTTGGTTACTTCAGTATCAACATATGGGAATGTTTCTGGAAGAACTTCGTTGAAAATCGCGCGACCAAGGGTCGTCTCTTTCGTTACGAATTCACCATTTACATTTACGCGGATCTTGATCTTTGCTTGAACCGCAAGTGACTTCTGTTCGTAAGCCATTAACGCTTCCGCGATTGAGGCAAAGCTGCGGCCATCGCCAATCTGGTTCTCACGATTTGAAGTTAAGAAGTAGAGACCAAGGACCATGTCCTGGGTTGGTGCAGTAAGCGGACGACCTGAGGCAGGCGAAAGAATGTTGTTGGATGACAACATCAAGATACGCGCTTCGGCTTGAGCTTCTGCGGAAAGTGGAACGTGAACAGCCATCTGGTCACCGTCAAAGTCTGCGTTAAATGCAGTACAGACCAGCGGGTGAATCTGGATCGCTTTACCTTCGATTAGTTGAGGTTCGAAAGCTTGGATACCAAGGCGGTGCAACGTTGGCGCACGGTTTAGTAGAACTGGGTGTTCTGCAATTACTTCTTCCAAAACATCCCAAACTACGGCACGAGAACGCTCAACCATACGCTTAGCGCTCTTGATATTTTGTGCGTGATTCAAATCAACTAAGCGCTTCATTACGAATGGCTTGAATAACTCAAGCGCCATCTGCTTAGGAAGACCGCATTGATGCAACTTGAGCTGTGGACCTACGACGATTACCGAACGACCTGAGTAATCAACGCGCTTTCCAAGCAAGTTCTGGCGGAAGCGGCCTTGCTTTCCTTTAAGCATGTCAGAGAGTGACTTGAGAGCACGGTTACCAGGTCCAGTTACTGGACGACCACGGCGACCGTTATCAAACAAGGCATCGACAGCTTCTTGAAGCATTCGCTTCTCGTTATTAACAATAATTTCTGGAGCGCCGAGATCAACGAGACGCTTCAAACGATTATTTCGATTAATAACGCGGCGATAGAGATCGTTTAGATCGCTTGTTGCGAAACGACCACCATCGAGCTGAACCATTGGTCGAAGATCTGGTGGAATTACTGGAACGCAATCCAAGACCATCGAAGTTGGTTTGTTGTTTGTATTTAAGAATGAGTTAACAACCTTTAATCACTTAATTGCGCGGGTCTTTTTCTGGCCTTTGCCATTTTCAGCAATATCGGTCAACTTGTCATATTCAGCTTGGAGATCAAAGTTCTCAAGACGCTTCTGGATTGCGGTCGCGCCCATATAACCTTCGAAATAAATTCCGTAACGATTACGCATCTCGCGATAGAGATTCTCATCGCCTTCTAGATCTCCGACTTTAAGATCTTTAAATCGCTTCCAGACTTCCTCGAGACGATCGAGTTCTTTCTGAGAGCGTTCGCGAAGAGTCTTCAACTCTCGCTCTGCAGATTCGCGGACTTTGCGCTTCTGGTCTGACTTTGCGCCTTCATCTTCCAACTCAGCTAGATCATTCTCTAACTTCTCTTGGCGTGCGCTTAGATCAGCATCGCGCTTGGTCTCGATCTTCTTACGATCAGAGTTCATGCGCTTCTCTAGTTTCGCTAAATCTTCTTCGCGACCTTCAGTATCGACCTTAACGATCATGTAAGCAGCAAAATAAATAACTTTCTCAAGATCTTTTGGTGCAAGATCCAAGAGATAGCCAAGACGTGATGGAACGCCTTTGAAGTACCAGATATGAGTTACTGGGGCAGCAAGTTCGATATGGCCCATTCGCTCACGACGAACTTTGGCGCGAGTAACTTCGACGCCGCAACGCTCGCAGATAATTCCTTTGAAGCGAACGCGCTTGTACTTACCGCAGTAGCACTCCCAATCGCGAGTAGGACCGAAGATCTTCTCATCGAAGAGTCCGTCCTTTTCTGGCTTAAGAGTTCGGTAGTTAATTGTCTCTGGCTTCTTTACCTCGCCAAAGGACCATTCGCGGATGTTCTCAGCAGATGCGAGACCAATCCTTAGCTCATCGAAAAAGTTGACGTCTAACATGTCTTATCTCCCCCTGTCACACTTCTTCTACTGAGCTTGGTTCAACTCGTGACAAGTTGATTCCTAACTCTTCGGCCGTCTTGAATACTTCTTCATCAGTATCGCGCATCTCAATTGCGACGCCCTCAGATGAGAGAACTTCGACATTGAGACAGAGCGATTGCATTTCTTTAACGAGAACCTTGAAGGATTCTGGAATTCCAGGCTCTGGAATGTTTTCACCCTTCACGATTGCTTCGTAAACCTTTACACGACCAAGCACGTCATCTGACTTAATAGTCAACAACTCTTGCAAGGTGTAAGCCGCGCCGTAAGCCTCAAGCGCCCAAACTTCCATCTCACCAAAGCGCTGGCCACCGAACTGTGCTTTTCCACCGAGTGGCTGTTGCGTGATCATTGAGTAAGGACCTGTGGAACGTGCGTGAATCTTGTCGTCGACCAAGTGGTGCAACTTCAAGATGTACATGTAACCAACAGTGATGTCTTCAGGGTAAGGCTGTCCAGTGCGACCATCAAATAGTTGCGCCTTGCCATCTTCAGAGACCAAACGTTGGCCATCGCTATTTGGAAGTGTTGATGCGAGCAATCCGTGAATTTCATCTTCGCGTGCTCCATCGAAAACCGGAGTTGCAACTCTAGTTCCGGCATCAGCAGACATTGCACCAATATTGGAGAGGCGCTCGGTCCACTTCTCACCGCTAGTTGTTACATCCCAACCGCTCTTTGCAACCCAACCTAAGTGAGTTTCCAAAACCTGTCCGACATTCATACGACCAGGTACACCAAGTGGGTTTAGAACTACATCAACTGGAGTTCCATCAGCAAGGAATGGCATATCTTCGACTGGAAGAATCTTTGCGATAACGCCCTTGTTTCCGTGGCGTCCTGCGAGCTTGTCACCATCTTGAATCTTTCGCTTCTGGGCAACATAGACGCGGACAACTTGGTTAACGCCAGCAGATAAGTCATAGCCATCTTCAAGATCAAAGATCTTTACGCCAATAACTTTTCCACCTTCACCGTGAGGAACCTTAAGTGAGGTATCGCGAACTTCACGAGCTTTCTCACCAAAGATGGCACGGAGTAGGCGCTCTTCTGGGGTTAATTCAGTTTCACCCTTTGGCGTTACTTTTCCAACCAAGATATCGCCGGGAACTACATCAGCACCGATACGAATAATTCCGCGCTCATCGAGATCTGCGAGAACTTCCTCGGAGACGTTTGGAATGTCGCGAGTGATCTCCTCAGCACCGAGTTTCGTATCTCGAGCATCGACTTCATACTCTTCTATATGTATTGAAGAGAGAACATCGTCTTGGACCAAACGCTGCGACAAGATAATCGCATCTTCGTAGTTGTGGCCTTCCCATGACATAAATGCCACGAGCAAGTTCTTGCCGAGCGCCATCTCACCGTTCTGGGTGCTTGGCCCATCAACGATTACTTGGCCGGCAGAAATCTTCTCGCCTTCATTTACAACAACGCGCATATTGCGTGAAGTGCCTTGGTTTGAGCGGATAAATTTCTGGATGACGGTGTCATCGTAAACATCTTCTTCGCCTTCATCTGTCTTTACAACGACGCGATCAGATGCAACTTCAGTAACAACGCCGCCGCGGATTGCAGTGACAACATCGCCAGCATCTACAGCTGCGCGATATTCCATACCGGTTCCAACAAATGGCGCTTCAGCGCGAAGAAGTGGAACCGCTTGGCGCATCATGTTCGCACCCATAAGAGCGCGATTAGCATCATCGTGCTCAAGGAACGGAATCATTGCGGTTGCAACCGAAACCATCTGGCGCGGTGAGACGTCCATGTAATCAACTTCTTCTGCTGGGATGTACTCAACTTCGCCACCACGACGACGAACCAAAACGCGAGATTCTGCGAATCGATTATCTTCGGTTAGCGGTGCGTTTGCTTGAGCGATGATGTGTTCATCTTCTTCATCTGCAGTTAAGTAATCAACTTGGTCGGTAACTTTTCCGCCAACAACTTTTCGGTATGGAGTCTCAACGAATCCGAATGGTGTGATCCGTGCATAAGTTGCAAGCGAACCGATAAGACCGATGTTCGGACCTTCCGGAGTTTCAATCGGGCACATACGTCCATAGTGAGATGGATGTACGTCACGAACTTCGAAACCTGCGCGATCTCGTGAGAGACCACCTGGTCCAAGCGCTGAGAGACGACGCTTATGTGTTAGACCCGAGATTGGATTTGTCTGGTCCATAAACTGTGAGAGCTGAGATGTTCCGAAGAACTCTTTGATCGCAGCAGTTATTGGACGGATGTTGATAAGAGTCTGTGGCGTAATCGCTTCGACATCTTGAGTGGTCATTCGCTCGCGAACAACGCGCTCCATACGAGATAGACCTACGCGGACCTGATTTTGAATCAATTCGCCAACAGTGCGGAGGCGACGATTTCCAAAGTGGTCGATATCGTCGATTTCAACACGAACTTGCTTACCTAAGTCGATCAAAGCCTCGCCCTTGTGGAGCGCAACGATGTAGCGAATTGTTCCAACAATGTCATCGATTGCAAGAAGATTCTTACCAAGTTCAAGTTCAATACCGAGCTTCTTATTCAACTTAAAGCGACCGACCTTGGCCAAGTCATAACGCTTTGGATTGAAGTACAAATTCTCGATTAAGTTCTGGGCAGCTTCCTTAGTTGGTGGCTCACCCGGACGCATCTTGCGATAAATATCTAGCAGCGCTTCATCTTGAGTAGAGACAGTATCTTTTGCAAGAGTCTCTTTCATTGAATCGTATTCACCGAACTCATTAAGAATTTGCTCGTTAGTCCAGCCGAGCGCCTTCAAAAATACGGTTACTGATTGTTTACGCTTACGATCAATTCGGACTGCGACGAAATCTTTCTTATCGATTTCAAACTCAAGCCATGCTCCGCGGCTTGGGATGATTTTCGCGGTGTAAATATCTTTATCAGCAGTCTTCTCAACAGTGCGCTCGAAATAAACGCCAGGTGAACGAACTAGCTGGGAGACAACAACGCGCTCGGTTCCGTTAATTACGAAAGTTCCGCGTGGAGTCATCAATGGGAAATCGCCCATGAAAACAGTCTGGGATTTAATTTCACCAGTTACATTGTTTGTGAATTCTGCAGTTACGAAGAGTGGAGCGGCGTAAGTGATGTCGCGCTCTTTGCATTCAGCAATTGAGTACTTCGGTGGTTCGAAACGATGATCGCGGAATGAGAGCGACATCGAACCTTGGAAGTCTTCAATCGGTGAGATCTCTTCAAAGATTTCTTCTAAACCAGAAGTCTTAGGAATTTCTCCTCGTTCTGGTCGATCATTCTTACCAATTCGCGAGCGCCAAGCATCATTACCTAGCAACCAATCGAAACTCTCGATTTGGAGCGCTAGGAGATTTGGTACTTCTTGTGGTTCGCGGATCTTGGCAAATGAAATTCTTGCTGGAGCAGTTGATTTCTGTTTCGCGGCCAAGTCTTGTCCTTCCAAAATTGTCACTACTTATTGATGCGGACTTTTCGCACAGCGGAGTCAAGGCCACGGCCGCTATATGCCTGTACCTAGAAATTTGTGCGAAGGGAGAGCATAACTCGGCCGACACGCGCGTGTCTAATCCGGTATTCCCCCAAGAAAGCAGTAAGGCCCCCGAACCGGGGGCCTTAGCTGACGGATACTTACTTGATTGAAACCTTTGCGCCTGCAGCCTCGAGCGAAGCCTTCGCCTTATCCGCAGTTGCCTTGTCGGCCTTCTCGAGCACAGTTGCTGGAGTAGCGTCGACGAGATCCTTCGCCTCTTTGAGACCAAGGCTTGAGTTAAGAGCGCGAACTTCCTTAATAACCGCGATCTTCTGTGCGCCAGCATCTTCGATGATGACGGTGAACTCTTCTTGTGCTGCAGCAGCTTCGCCACCAGCAGCTCCGCCTGCAGCAGCGACTGCAACTGGTGCAGCAGCTGTTACATCGAATGCTTCTTCAAAAGCCTTAACGAAATCTGATAGTTCAACGAGTGACATCTCTTTGAACTGACCTAGTAGGTCATCGGTACTTAGCTTTGCCATTTTTATTTCCTCTTTCTTATCGCTCTATTACGCGTTCTCTGGTGTTTCCGGAGTTGCTTCAGCTTGCGCTGGTTCCGCAGAAGTTTCTGGAGCTGTTGCTTCGGCAGCAGGTGCTGCTTCGGCTACAACTTCTGGAGCTGCTTCTGCAGCGGGGGCAGCTTGAGCAGGTGCAGCAGGTGCACCGGCTTCTGCTTCTCTCTTGATACGAAGTGCATCGAATGCGCGTGCAGCTTTTGCCATTGATGCCTTCATAGCACCAGCAAGCTTTGCCAAGAGAACTTCGCGCGACTCGAGGTCGGCGAGCTTCATGATCTCAGCTGTGGTTACTCTCTTACCTTCGAAGATTCCACCTTTAATAACAAGGAATGGATTCTCCTTCTGGAAGTTCTTCAGACTCTTCGCCGCGGTTACTGGATCGCCTTTAACAAAAGCAATCGCAGAAGGACCTGCGAGAAGTGACTCATCAACATCTACACCAGCTTCTTTAGCAGCGATCTTGATCAAGGTGTTCTTTGCAACCTTGTACTTAGTTTCGCCACCGAGTGAACGGCGTAGCTCTTTTATCGATGTGACTGTTAGTCCTCGATATTCGGTAACAACGGTCGCATCTGCTCCTTTGAAATCCTCAACGAGCTCTGCAACTGCAGTTGCCTTTTCCGGGCGAGCCATCTGGCTTCCTTTCTATTAATCCCCAGATTTGCCGTTAAATGTAAAAAACCCCGTCGCATAGAAACGCGCGGGGTAATCCGCTCGAACCTATGCGGGCTGTCTTTCGACATTTATTTCGAAGCGAACTTCGAAACCAGCAGTCTCTGGTGAGGTGGCAGATACTAGGCGACCCCGCTCATAGGGTCAAAATCGAGCATAAAACTAGTACTTAAGCCAGTAATCCTTCATGTACTTCTCGCCCTCATCGCAGAAGATTGTGACGACGGTTTCTAAACCCAGTTCGGCTTTTAATCGCTTTGCTGCAATCAAGTGTGCTCCTGATGAAGGACCAACGAAAATTCCATATGTCTTGGCAATACGGCGCATCTCAGCAATCGAATCATTTGAATGAATATGAATAAAGCCATCAATCTCGCCGCGATGGCGATCAATGATTCCGGGGATAAATCCATCAGAGATTCCTTCGATCAAATGTTTCTGAACTTCACCGCAAGCAATCGTGCAGGATTCTGAAGGCTCAAGAGCATAGGTCTTGCAATTTGGATTTACTTTTTTGAATGCACGGCCGAGCCCAATAATGGTTCCGCCGGTACCGACGCCATTAACAACTAAATCTGGTTTCTTTGGTAACTCTTTAAGTATTTCTTGTCCTAGCCAATCTGTATTCTCTTCGACATTCCATTCATTATCGAATTGTTGCGGTGAGAAATATCCAGGCTCTTTTCCTAGGCGCCGACATTCCTCAAGCGCATCATTAACGTGGAAATCTCCGATCTTTCTAACTTCTGCGCCGAATGCTTTTGAGATCGCAACTCGTTCTTCACTTAATCCGCTTGGCATTAATACCAACATCTTGTAGCCCTTTACAGCGGCGACCATCGACATCGCATTTCCAGTATTTCCCGAAGATGCTTCAACAATTGTGTCGCCCGGCTTAAGTAATCCTTCTTTCTCAGCGCGCTCAATCATGTACTTTGCAATTCGCGCTTTGATTGAGCCTGATGGATTTAAATATTCCATCTTTACCCAGATACCCTCGATTTCCATCATCGGCGTATTGCCGATTGCATCGAGGATGGACTTCATGATGAAGAGTGTAATTCAAGAAGAACTTGAATAGAATCCTTCAATGAAGACGAGAATTTGGCTTGCGCTTATTCTTGTACTGAGCGGAATGCAGAGCGCTGAGGCCAATCCG
>Ga0255169_1000744_pt1 | contig 10677 bp, 9 predicted proteins | sample Atl_Miss_RepC_8d_FD_183179 | JGI IMG/M metagenome (GOLD analysis project Ga0255169, IMG submission 183179) | Freshwater microbial communities from Altamaha River, Georgia, United States - Atl_Miss_RepC_8d | ecosystem: Environmental > Aquatic > Freshwater > River | place: USA: Georgia | collected...
CACGCGAGGTTCGCCAGCCGGTTGCGCGCACATGCTGCAGCTTGTTGTCATCCCCCAACAGGGCCTGACGCACCTCGGCCCAGCGGGTTAAAGATCCCTGCGGATCGATATCAATAGTCGCTACTTTCCGGCGCATGCCAAGAAAGACTGTGGCGAGCTGGGCTGCCAGCGTGGTTTTGCCGGCACCGCCCTTTTGCTGGGCAACGGTAATGATCATGGCCCCCAATCTAGCGTTGCCAGCGGGGCCTGCAAGCGCTTAAAACATCGAATCATGTCAGGCCCACTCGTTCTTCCGCCCAGCTCTGCCAATCTTGCCCGCGCGGCCAGCGCCCTGCGCGACGGCCGACTCGTTGCGTTTCCAACTGAAACTGTCTACGGCCTGGGGGCGGATGCCACCAACGACCATGCTGTCGCCGCTATTTTTGCTGCCAAGGGCCGCCCGCAATTCAACCCGCTGATTGTGCATGTAGCCTGCGCGGCTGATGCTGCCCGCCTCGTTACCCTCACCCCGGCGGCTGAGCAACTCATGCTGCACTTCTGGCCGGGGCCGCTTACGTTGGTGCTACCGCGCGCTGAAGATGCCCCCATTTCCCTGTTATGTAGCGCCGGGCTCGACTCGCTAGCCCTGCGCTGCCCTGCGCATGACATTGCCCGCCAGCTGATAGAGCAGACCGGCCGCCCGCTGGCCGCCCCGAGCGCCAACCGCTCTGGCAGCATCAGCCCCACCAGCGCCCAACATGTGGCCGAGAGTTTTCAGGATCATCCGCACCCGGACTTTGCCTATATCCTTGCTGGCGGCCGCGCCGCCATCGGTCTTGAATCCACGGTGCTGGACCTCACCAGTCCCACGCCAACCCTGCTACGGCCGGGCGCGATTTTACAAAGTGAGATTGAAGCCTGCCTGGGGCAAAAGATTGCAACCAGCAGCGGCAATGCCAGCGCGCCAAATGCGCCGGGCCAGTTAGCCAGCCATTATGCACCCAATGCCCGCATGCGCCTGAACGTGCGCACGCCAGAACCGGATGAAGCCTATCTGGCCTTTGGCCCTACCCACGGCCTGCTCTGCCGCGAGATATTGAATCTGTCGGAAAATGGCGATCTGGATGAGGCCGCCGCCAATCTGTTCGCCTATATGCGCCAGCTCGATGCCAGCCAGCCACAGCAAATTGCCGTCGCCCCCATTCCCAACGTGGGATTAGGTCTGGCCATCAATGACAGATTGATGCGGGCCGCTGCGCCGCGCTAACACGCAGCTAGCTTTACTTGTTTATGGCAGGAACAAAAAAGGACGGCCGGACAGGATCAGACGGCGGTTAGCTTCCAGCGCTTGTGCATGAACAGCTGCATCACCTTCACACGCTACAAATTTGGCCAGCTTGCCAAACGCGGCGCTGGCCTGATCGAGACATTCCTGCTGCGCGGACGGCTGAAACCCACATTCACGCGAGAGGTCCCCCACCATTCTGCCTACCACCACCGGCAGGGTTGCCGGGCGGCTTGCATCCCGGCCATCAAGCGGTGCTGGCTTGCCCATGCCAGCCACAACCTCGTTAAACACCTGTGGGTTGGAAGCCAGCCGGAACATGATCTCGGCCACCACGCAATGAGCGGGCGACAATCCAAACGCAGCCCAATCCGGCGCGGCAGATGGCAGTTGATGACTCATGTGAATGCTCCCGTCAAAACAGGTTGGCCAAATGATCTGAATTTATGGTCCTTCATGCGCTGAACCGCATGCAGATTGCGCTGATTGAGATTGGCGCACACAGTTGCCGGCTTTTCATGCCCGTTAGCATGCAGCAGGCGGTTAAACAGGAACGGCAAATATTCCCCCTCGCCGCAGCTTTGCCCGATCATATGATGGTCAGCGGCCAGCGGTGTATAAACCTGAAATGCACGCACCGTGCCCTGCTCCACCCACAGCCACGCCTGACTGGCCTGCATCAGCTGAGCAAACGCACTGGCGGGCACCGATTGGTGGCAGGTCTGCAACCAGCAAAACGCCATACCTTCGGCCAAACGCTGCGCCGGGATCTGGCTGGAATGCTGAACCTGCGGCGGGAATACAGCTGGCGTTGAGCGCTGCTGGCGCGCCATATAAACTTCCTGCTGCAGGGTCTCAACACGGCCGCCCTTGCCAGCCCAATCCGCCGCCAATACCCGCATGAGATTGGCCGGCGCCACCACCTCAATCCCAGCGCTGACATGCTCTGACAGATGGCGCGCGGCGCGCTGCACATCAGCCTTGGGTGAGAGCGACATGGCTTTGTAATCACCAGCGATTGCCAGCAACGCAAACTGATCTTTAGGCCCGAGTGGAACAGTGAGCTGCTCCACCTGCGCGGGGGCATGCGTAGAGAGCATCTGCAAATGATGATGAAGGTGCATATCCTTGCGCACAAGCGATGCCCAATCAGCCCCCATGTGGGAAGAGCCAAATAGAGCGCCCGCAGCCGAAGCTGTTGAGTGAAGAAGCGTACGCATGTCTTGATATACCCAGCCTCACGTGATTGTGAGCATTCCCCTGTTATTGATTGGCTGCTTTTTTACGCCAGCAAATAGCCGAATCCAAGTCCCAATTCCGGGTAATTTTATTTCGAGTTATAGAGAAGGCTGTTGATTTCGGGCCGTTTCGGGTTCTAGATCAGCTCGATCACCTTTTTGAAAGGCCCGCCATGTCCATCAATTTTGACGCCATCCCCACCGAGCGCCTCACCTATCTGCTCACGGCCATGCCCAAGGCTGAGCTGCATATTCATATTGAAGGCTCGCTGGAACCAGAGCTGATCTTCAAGCTGGCCGAGCGCAATCAGGTGACCTTGCCGTTTGCCGATGTGGACTCTCTGCGCGCCGCCTATGCCTTTAAGGACCTGCAGAGCTTTCTGGATATTTATTATGCGGGCGCCAGCGTCCTGCTGACCGAGCAGGACTTTTACGATATGGCCATGGCCTATTTTACCCGCGCCGCGCAGGATAATGTGCTGCACACAGAGGTATTCTTTGACCCGCAGACCCATACCGCACGCGGCGTGCCGTTTAGCACCTTCATGCCGGGCCTCACCCGCGCTGCACAAGACGCCCAAACCGAATATGGGCTGAGCGTGAGCTACATCATGTGCTTCCTGCGCCATCTGAGCGAAGAGGACGCGCTACAGACCCTGGAGCTGTCCAAAACCTATCGCGACCAGTTCATCGGCGTTGGGCTGGATAGCAGTGAACGCGGCCATCCGCCCGAGAAGTTTAAAACCGTGTTTGCCAAAGCACGGGCCATGGGGCTGCATGTAGTGGCCCACGCGGGTGAAGAAGGCCCGCCCGCTTATATCAGCAATGCGCTGGACCTGCTGGAGGCCGAGCGCATTGATCATGGCGTGCGCTGTGTGGAAGATCCCAAGCTGGTGCAGCGTCTGGTTTATGAACAAGTGGCGCTTACGGTCTGCCCGCTCTCCAACATCAAGCTGCGCGTGTTTGACAAGATGAGCGACCACAATCTGGCCTTCCTGCTGGAGCTGGGGCTGAAAGCCACCATCAACTCGGACGATCCGGCTTACTTTGGTGGCTATATCAACGAGAACTTCCTCGCCACTTTTGCCGCCCTGCCGCAATTGGGCGCTAAAGATGCATATCAGCTGGCCAAGAACAGCTTTACCGCCAGCTTTGCCAGCGCCGAGCAGAAAGCAAAATGGGTAACCCTGCTGTTTGAAACCTTCCAGCTGGAAAGCCTCGCTGCTGTCTAACCGGTTTTTTTGTTTGTGTTAAGATGTGGACACAATTCGACTAAGCAAAGCCTTATCAAATTCTCAAATCGTCATTCCGGCGCAGGCAGGAATCTATCTCCCAATAGTGCAACAAGCTGAAATGGCGGGAGATGGACCCCGTTTTACAACGGGGTGACGGGCTGTCTTATTGATAAGATGTACTCTCAAATGAGTATAAATCCTAGACGAAGCCGACGAAGGCCGGTTGCGGCTGAGGTGTGTTGGCCGCCTGATAGAGACTGCCTGCATAAGAGGGAATGGTGTTGCGGTCGTTATGCTCGCCATCGCCCTCAGCGCCGCCATCAAACGCGGTCAGCAGATATGAGCTGATGAAGGGCTGTAGCGATCCTGCAATTGCGCCCGGCGCATTTGTTTTGCTGACGCCAGCAACGACGATATCACCACTATTATCCGGCTTGTCTGTCAGCCCCAGCGCCGCAGAGGCCAACTGAATACCTTTATTCAGCAGCTCAGTGCCGTCAGCCACATAAGTTGTGCTGTTATCAAACTTGTCTTCAAAGCGATTATAGATTTGCGCCAATGTCTGCGCGCGGCCGGTACGGCTGCTATAAAAAACGTTCTGGTTGGCCTGCGCTGCTTCCGGCAATAGTGACGCGGCCGTAGCGTTGGGATTGCGCTCCATCGCTTTGAGGAAGCGGGTGGCCCCACCTGCGCCAAGGAAGTGCGCCAGATACAGCTCGGTATCGCCAACGGCGCGACCCAAATTCTTTTCAAGCGCCTGCTTGTTTTCCTTGGCGTACTCCGCCGCCATGTAGGAGGCAATGGTCGGGTCCTTGCGCAGGGCCAAAATTTCCTGCCGCATGGCGCGGCTGCTGACCGTTAACGTACCATCGCTGCGCTTGGAAATGGCATTGGCATATTTTTCCAGCCCGTAATCGGCCCCGTGTTTGTTGACCATGTCGAGCCAGGTCCGCTCGATAAACTGGTACAGCCCGGAAGCTGAGGAGGTGCGCGCCTGCGCGTTCGGATTAAAGCTCGATTCGGTACCGGCCTTGTCCATCAGGTAGGCAAAACTGACCCCCACCTTGGCGCTGGCATTGGCCACCGCCTGATAGACGTGTGCGGGTACCTTTACCCCCTGTCCCCCGCTAAGTGATTGACTTAGCTTGGTTTGGGAGGACGAGATCCCGCCTGATGTGTGACCGGACATGGGCACGATTATCTTCTCCTCGCCGCTATACCAGCAAAGGGTGTGCCAATTTGACTCGCTCTTGCCCTAAGCGCCTGATATATTTTGCATACAAGAATAAACACCCCGACCGGCAGGAGGGCAGTTTTGGAGCGCTTCAAGACTTTTGACAGCATTCTGAGCGACAGCGGCAGTGATCTGTCGGCTGACTTTACCCACCTCTGCCAATCCGGCGGCAACCAGCGCGCCACCATGGAAGCCAAGCTTGGCCCGCTCCATCGCCAGGGCGGCACCGTATTCCAAACTTTTGTCTTTAAGCCCAGCGACGATATGCGCGGCAAAGCCCGCCGCGTTGCCTATTCAGGCGAGCAGATCGAAAAAATGCTGGAAGGCACCGTGCCCACGCCAACCGGACTCTACAAAAAGCTGCTGACCAAAGGCCTGCAGGCGATTGAAACCCGCGAGGCCAAAATTGCCGCCACCAATGCGCGCTTCAACGCCATGGCCGCACGCGCCGATCAGCAAGGTCGCCAGGATAAAAATGTGCGGGTCCATCCGGCTGAATATAATAATCGTCGCCGCACCTATGTGCAGGCCTTCTCGTTCCCCGCGCATCTGCCCGCACCGGATGGGGCCTACGCCACACCCTATGGCGCCAAGCTGATTTGCACCGAAAGCGACCTGCAGAAAATGCTGCGCAAACCTGCCACGCTGCCGGAAGGTCTGACGCCCGAGCTGGTCAAAGGCCGTCTGTCTGTGTTGCAGCGCCAAAACCACAAGCTGCAAAAGGCGCGTAAACCTCAACACAATCGCTAAATTGGTGTATAGTTAGGGCCTGTTATTTCAACCAGGTGCCCCATGACCACTTACACACCGCCGCTTTCCGACATTCAGTTTGCGCTCGACCTCACTGGTCTGGCTGATCTTGGCCTGATTGACGCCGACATGATCAGCCCGGTACTGGAAGAAGCCGCCAAGCTGGCCAGCGAAGTGATTGCTCCGACCAACCGCGCCGGGGATACGTTTGGCGCCAAGCTGGCCGATGGCCACGTCACCACCGCGCCCGGCTTTAAGGAAGCCTATACCGCCATGCAAAGCGCGGGCTGGTGCGGCGCGCCGTTCAGTCCGGATCATGGCGGCCAAGGCCTGCCCTGGACGCTCTCCTTTGCGTTGCAGGAAATGTGGGGCAGCGCCAACATGGCCTTCTCCCTCTGTCCGCTGCTGACACAGGGCGCGGTTGAAACCATCACCACCCACGGCACGCCTGAGCAAAAAGCGTGGATGCTGGAAAAGCTGACCAGCGGCGCCTGGACCGGCAGCATGCAGCTGACCGAGCCGCAGGCTGGCTCGGACGTTGGCGCGCTACGCACCAAGGCGGTGAAGGCTGGCGATCATTACCTGCTCAGTGGCCAGAAGATCTACATCACTTATGGTGATCACGACTTTACTGACAACATCATTCACATGGTGCTGGCCCGTGTTGACGGAGCGCCCGCTGGTATCAAGGGCATCTCGCTGTTTGCCTGCCCCAAATTCATGCCGGACGGCACCCGCAACGACGTGAACGCGGTTAGCCTTGAACACAAGATGGGGATTCACGGTTCGCCCACGGCAGTCATGAGCTTTGGCGATCAAGGCGGCGCCAAGGCCTGGCTGATCGGTGAAGAAAACCGCGGCATTGAATATATGTTCATCATGATGAACTCGGCCCGTCTGGGCGTGGGCCTGCAGGGCCTCTCGATTGCCGAGCGCGCGCTGCAGCAGGCCCGAAGCTATGCCAAGGACCGCGTGCAAAGCCGCGACATTGGCGAGGCCAAAGGCGGCCCGGTTGCCATCATCAAGCACCCGGACGTCAAGCGCATGCTGCTGACCATCCGCGCGTATACAGAAGCCATGCGTTTGCTGGCCTATAGCGCGGGCTACTCGCTCGATTGCGCCAAGCGCAAAGGCGATGCGGCGGCGCAGCTGCGGGTTGATCTGCTGACCCCGGTCGTTAAAGCCTGGAGTACGGATCTGGGCGTAGAATGCGCCAGCCTAGGCATTCAGGTACATGGCGGCATGGGCTTCATTGAGGAAACCGGCGCTGCTCAATATTACCGCGACGCCAAGATTGCCTGTATCTACGAAGGCACCAACGGCATTCAGGCCAATGACCTGCTCTTCCGCAAGCTCGGCCGCGATAAGGGTGAGGCTGCCACCAGCTTTATTGCCGAAGGCCGCACCATCACCGGCCAGCTCAGCGCCCAGCCGGGCGATGACGCCAGCAGCATAGCCCGCCATGTTAACGCGGGGCTGGACGCGCTGGCGGAAGCTACCGCCTTCCTCGTGCCCTTGCTGGTAAGCGACCCGCGCGCAGCTGCCAGTGCAGCGGCCAGCTATCTTAAGCTGTTTGGTCAGGTTGCTGGGGGTGTGATGATGGCCAAGGCTGCCACCCGCGCCCTGCTCAAGCTGAAAGAAGGCGGCGCCGACAGCAGCTTTATGGAAGGCAAGCTGGTCACCGCCCGCTTCTATGCCGAGCAGTTGCTACCGCCCGCTTTGCCGCTGGCGCAGACCCTGCAGAGCGCTGCCCGGACGACACTGGCATTGTCTGACGACGCGATTTGATCTAACCGCATCGCCATGCAACATCACCTGACACCGCGCACCATTGCGCTGGGCCTGCTCACCTATCTGCTGTTCAGCACCATGGACAGTCTGGGACGGCTGGTCATGCAAATGGGCTATACACAGCAACAAGTCCTCATGTGCATCATGAGCATCGCCCTGCTGCCGCCCTTCGCGCTGGTGGCTTATGAGAAAGACTGGCGTAATCTATGGCCACGCCAGCCCGGCCTTATGGCGCTGCGCGTCATGTTCTCCTGCATTGAACTGGCGCTGGTGTTCTACACATTCCGCCATCTGCAACTGGCCGAGAGCTATGCGCTGTTCTTCACCATGCCGATCTGGGTGGCGCTACTGGCCGCCCTGCTCTTGCATGAACGGCTGCAGCCACGCCAGATGCTGGCGATAGGATTGGGCTTTATGGGCGTGATTGTCTCCAATCTACGGCCTGAGGGATTGAGCGCACTGAGCAGCGGCCATCTGGCCGGTTTGGGTGCTGCCTTGCTGGCGGCGATCGGGTTTATTGTCATGCGCAAAGTCAGCCATAGCGGTAGTGGCACCAATGTCGTACTTGCCATGTTTATGGGGCTGGCCAGCTTTAACGCCGTCACGTTGGAGCAGCTGCTGCCCCTGAGCGCACGCCCTGCTCTTGCTATCAGGGGCCGGATTATGTGCCGGTATTGCCCATTGCAGCTACCTGCTCGCCATTCGCACCACACCGGCAGGACTGGTGGCACCGTTCCAGTATTCCCAAGTTCTATGGGCCCTGCTCTACGGCACGCTACTGTTCCATGAGCCGATACAATGGCAAGTGCTGGCCGGGCTGGTGCTGATCGTCAGCGCCGGTTGGCTGTTAGTGAAAAAACAGAAAGAGCGCTAAAGCGGCTTACCAGGTGCGAACCGGGCCCACATCGACATGCACAAAGTCGCTGTCATCGTAAAAGCCAACGCCACCCACAGCCATCTGACGGGCGGTGCGGGCAATGCTGGAGGTCCGATAGCCGGGCAGGCGCAAATCAATCGCCATACCGCGCAGATGGAAGCTGCGGCGGGCCACACCTTCACTGCGTGAGCGCAGCATGCCGTTGGTCTTGGGCGAACGATAACCGGAGATGATATTCACCGGGTCATCAACGCCAGTACGCTTGCGCAGCGCCACCACCAAATTGAGCAGGCCGACATTGATCGGATGCACATCGCCCGTGCGGAAATCGCGCAGGATGTAGTTAATTTCGTCCAGCGCGGACTGCTCGTAGCCACCGCCACGATAATAGGTTGTGGTCAATTCCTCACCCGTATGGGTGTTCTTGAACGAAAGTGTGCGCGGGCCGCCCCCGAAGGACGCCAGCAGGATTTCGCTCCGGCGAATCGTTTCAGCCGCGGCGGCATCTTCAGCCGCAACCAGAGTCGCGGTTGTGGCAGCGGCAGCAACCAGACCCATGCGCAGGAAATTGCGGCGGGGCATCTCGATAGAAGTAGAAGTCTGGCCAGAAAGGTTGGCTGTCAGTTCAGAGGTAGTAACTTTATCAGTCATCCATCAATCCTTGAACGGGTCGCTAAGACATTATGCACAGGGCATAACCATGAATACTAAGGAAAACATAAGATTTGACTTCACCAAACCTCTAAAAGTCTTCCCTTTGTTAGCGGCTTGTACAGGTTAACTCCTTTTAGCCTTGTTGGCTAGTCCCAACGGCAAAAGGTTTAGCAGCGCCAGACGAGTCTGCGCAACCACCAAAATCGACGGCTGTTAATTTATATGAATAATATATCTAATATATTGATTTTATTAGCTAAGGCGCCGCTTGAACAACATCATCCGGCGCAACTGCCGAGGCGGCACTAGCAGGAGAAGCAGCCCCCGAAACAGCATCTGGCAAGGCCGCAGCCAGCACGCGTGGCTTGGCCTGCGCCTGGTTCAGCGCCGCGATCAGGATCTGGTCCTGCCCATAAATATCATCCCGGAAAACCGGCAGCCCGCCCTCGTCCAGCCAGGCGGTAATGTAGGTGATATAGACTGGGATGGGCGTACGCAGGGTCAGGCGGGTCTGTTTGAGGCTATCGAGGATGGTGGTGCGGCGCTCATCCGTCCAATCCGGACGATCAGCCCCCAAAACCCAGTTAGTCAGCGCAGGCGGGTCCGACACCCGAATACAGCCCGAGCTGATGGCGCGTAAATCCTTTACAAACAGGTCGCGCTCATTGGTGTCGTGCAGATAGACATCAAACTGGTTGGGAAACAGGAACTTAACCGTCCCCAGCGGATTGCGCGGCCCCGGCTCGGCCCGCAGGCGATAATGGCGGATATCCGCGCGGTGCCAGTCAACCGTATAAGGATCCACCTCAACGCCAGACTGATAGATGCGCACATTCTTGTGCTCCAGCGCATAACCCGGATCCTCACGCAGATGCGGCAGCACATCCTCGCGCGCAATGGTGGGCGGCACATGCCAGGTCGGGTTAAACTCAACCATGCGGATCTGGTCCGAGAAAATGGGGGTCGGCCGTTTCACACGCCCCACAATTACTTTCATATTGAGGTCAACCTGCCCTTTGCTGACGGCAATCAGCTGATAGGCCGGCACATTGACATAAACATAGCGCTCACCCAGATCATCGGCCTGCCAGCGCAGACGCTCCATATTGGCACGCACCTGATCAAGACGTGTGGCCAGCGGCACATTGAGCATGGCCAGCGTACTGCGACCCACCACACCATCCGGCTCCAGACCGGCGCGCTGCTGGTAGGCCTTGACGGCTTCCACCAGCTTGGCATCGTAATGCGTGCTGTTATTAGCTTCAGCCCCGCCCAGCTCACCACTAGCGGCCAAACGCTGGCGCAGGATCTTCACACGGTCAGCGTTATTACCTGGCTCGATCTTGCGGCCCTCGGGAATAACTGGCCAGACAATATTGGCGGCAACCTCTGCCTGCAACTTGGCCAGCGCTTGCATCAAGCCCTGATAAACCGGTGATTGCGGTGGCAGTTTGGCTAGATATGCCTGAAGGTCTGGCGCTTGCGATGCTGTTTGCACAACCAGTACCGGATCAATCTTCTGATAGGGGGCAAAGCGCTCTCCCTTGACCTGACGGGGCAACACCCGCCCCATCCGTACATCCAGCGCATAACGCATCAGCGCGTCGGTCAATGTCATATCCAGCTGCAGCTTT
>Ga0255169_1000767_pt1 | contig 10382 bp, 7 predicted proteins | sample Atl_Miss_RepC_8d_FD_183179 | JGI IMG/M metagenome (GOLD analysis project Ga0255169, IMG submission 183179) | Freshwater microbial communities from Altamaha River, Georgia, United States - Atl_Miss_RepC_8d | ecosystem: Environmental > Aquatic > Freshwater > River | place: USA: Georgia | collected...
AGCGCCTGCTGGCCAAGACCAAGCCTGCCGTGGCCACCCCACCACCGAAGAAGCCCAAGCCAGTCAAGCGCTGAGCCAGCAACCCATCCCACCTGGATCGGACGCCTGACCAGCGTCCGATTTTCTTTTGCTGGTGAGTGGACCAGGGTACGCTTGAGCTCTGCTCGTACCGTTTGGCACCGCAAAGCTGGTAGGCCTCCTGGTCCAGATATTGGTTCAGGACCTCCTCCACGGACGTCTTCACAAGCCCATCCAGATGATTCCTGATCTCGCCCTCATCGATTCGGATCACGTTCCGAATATTGCCCGTCTCGCTGCCCTCGCCTATGCTTGCCATCGTAGCCTCCGTTTGGTCATTGGGATTGGCTAGCTGCAACTACCACCCCTAACCTCGCACAGGTTGCTCTACAAATAGGCCCATAAATACCGACGTTATCAGACTACAAATGCGCATAACGATTCTTTCTGATGTACAATCAATTTTACTTGCTTCTATGGTTCAAAAAGGAGGGAAATTTGAACCACTGGTTGGAGTGGCAAATAACTGTTCATCCAACCTGAATTGGCTCGAGATTTTGTTTTGATTTGGTTAGGACTAAAATATTCACCAAATGCAGAGAATTTAGCATGTCTCAATCTGTGAGTCTGGATATCTTTGGCAAAGCCTCTGTTCCCTGGGATTTTTCCAGCGTTCAGAAGATCCTCGATAAAATCCAGCCAAAAGATTTTATTTTTGTTTCGTTGTGGGAAAAGAATGACAAACCGGATTCGGAACACAATCTGGTCTCAAACCATAGCTCACCTAAAAATCCTTTGGAAATAATAAAAAACAGTTTTATTCCCGGCCATTATATAGATATGGAGGTGGTTTGTGCTTTGGACGAAATGCTGAATGAATTCCTGAAAACTCTCAGTGCGGAGGTTGTCGGTGAATTCAGTTTTATGTCCACTTCCGTAAGTTTCGGGGAGCATGTGATGGTATCCACGGATATGGACGGCGAGATTACCACCCGAAGCCCTTCCACCCTGTCCTTTTCTATTCTGGGTGGTTTTGACACCCCTCTCTGGACCAGCGAATACGACAAGGCAATTACTTCCAAAGAAGTCGCCAATCTATTGCACCCCTTCGTTGCCCCATTCTATTCCGAATACGCCATCCTCCCGTCCTATTCCTGGTGAAAAACACCCCCACCTCAAGGGCTTATTTTCTTTGGTATTGATGTTTGTTCATGTCCAGATGACGCCTTGATCCCTAGATTGTTGCCCAGGAAAGCCTCAGTCTGGCAGACATTTACATACCTGCTCAGCGTCCGGTCACTTTTTCCGATGGGAAGGTCCAATGCCTGGCAACCTTTTGACTTCTTGCCCTTTTTGCCCCCACCCTCTCGGAGGAGATCAGCAGAGTTGCTGGCTAACCCATGGACCAGTCGAGTTTCGAAGAGGAGGCAATCTAGGCACCCACATTTGGTTTGGCGCTGGAGAGGGGGCTAGCAAAAAGAGCAGGAAGTGGAACCGGCTTGGAAGGGGACTGGGTGCCAATAAGAAGCCTTATGCCAGGAAATATTTTCGTGGCGAAAATGTTGAATGGCCCTTATTGGGCTCTACTCTTGGGTGTGGCCAGCATTAGGATATTTTCCTTGGGTGTGGTTTCAGGAAGTGTTCCGATTTTACCGTTCGCCCAAAGCACCTGGAAACCACCCGGATAAACATTTCCAAGAGCAGGCAAATCCTTGCTGGCCTCCAAGGGGATTTCAACAGGCTCTGCCCATGCTACTTTTTGCCCAGCCTTAATCACCAAGATGGTCTTTTCAAGTGTGTCTTTCACATCTGTCAGGCTCTTGCCATCTTTGGAAAGGTTTTCCAAAGTGGATTCATCAAAAAGGCCGTTTTTGCCGATAAAAACCCGAAATGCAGTTTTATTTGTCGTAAAGTCTCCGTACGAGGGCACTGCTATTTCAGATAGAGGTTTATTGTTCGGGCTGTTCCAAGGTTCATTGAGCTTCCACCGTTTGAAAATCTCTTCTTCCCCGATAAGGGGAAGCAAAAGGACTCTCCAAGAATAGAGGGGAGTGCCATTCTTGTCCTGAATAACGGCGGGTGGTAGGCGGCCATTTTTTTGATGGTATTCCAAAAGGGCTTTGCCAAGGTGCATCAGTTTTTCATTTGTTTCAAATTGCTGATCCTGAAGGGTGGGTTTTTCTGTTTTCATTTTCTCCAAGTATGCTGCTGGCCCCACATTAAAGGCCTCCAGAAAATCAATTACACACAGTCTAAGGTACCAGCGGTTTTTGAATTCATCCCAGTTTAATTCGGAATCATTCCTTTGGTCGTTTGCCAATTGCAGAAGGTGATCTTCCATAGTTGATCTTGATGAAGCTGCGCTTGTAATTCCATTGGGTCCCGATCGCTGGGCAACTCTTGTCACAGGCGTCATACCGAATGGTATGAGGATAGATTCTAAACTGGAAACGCACTCCTCCGCTGTTGAATTGGAGGGGATTTTGATTATGCCCGGAGTGCGAAGATTCTTTTTGTCCACCTGAAGCCAAAAAGCTGTATTACTCATGGCTTCTAACTGGGTTTGGTTGATTATTCTTTTTATTAGTCCTTCATTCCTAGGAAAACCTAGAAGGAAAGAGTCTAAAGAAGATCTTTGGTTCAATGATTTTTCAAAATTTAATTTCGAGCTGACTCGCATGGATTCAATAGTTGCCCGCATTTGCTTTTGAAGTTCTGTTTCCTTTTCTCGGTTCCATGTTGAGTCTTTGCTTTTTTTTATATTTCCATCGGTAAGAATGAGGAATTGATGGGGTAAGGGGGAATGGGAAATATCCGATTCAAAATGGAATTGACCCCCTGGTGCTTCAGGGATGGTGAGTTTTTGGCCAAGCACTCTTCCCCATTCAGTCAAAACTATTTGGCCTTTCTCGGGAGAACATTCCTTTAGAATAATCGGCTTGGTGGGAAATAGGTTTTTTGGATCCTTCAAAAGTAAATCAGATTGATGTTGGTATCTGCTCCCTGATGAGGTAATTTTCGGCGGATTAGCTGATCCTGTGAAATTTTGGAGGACCGATCGCCTCCACCCCAAATCCGCCAGTTTGGGCGTTTCCGGGTTATCCCGTGATTTGTTGTCAGTGGTGTAGGCACCAACTAAATTACCTTCCGCGAGCCGCAATGATAGCTTGCCGAATCGGGCATCGTTTTCCTCGTTCCAAGTGCCATTGAAGCGCCGCTCAATCCGCGACCACCTCAAGGCGATATTTCCAGGTTTCTTCCCGGTGGTTTCAGAATAGGTTCCTTCCCACGAAACCGCGCCGGTTTTCCGCAAGACTACCGAACCCCATTCATTACCATCCCAATTGCCCGCGATGTCGTTGGGTTCAGTTTGCACCACTAGCAACCAACCTAACCCGGCAAAAAGGGATGCAATCATAAAAAGGACTCCAATGCGAACACGGTTGAATTTAGGTCTTGTAAGCATGGTTGGATTTAGGATTGGCGGCATGAGCGTGTTTTCCGACTGCTGCACATGGGCAAGTGCCCCTTCCAGCATTTCCGCAACTTCCTGTGCAGAATTCGGCCGTCTTTCCGGCCGCTTGGCCATCAGTCTCCCTATCAGCCCGCACAACCATGAGGGAAGGCGTGGATTGATCTCCCGGATGGGCTGAGGAGCGCCATCCGTGATCTGGCGAAGGATGGCGTAACTGTTTTCCCCATCGAAAGGAGGTTTTCCGGTGCACAGCGTGTAAAGAACGCAACCAAGGCCAAACAGGTCTGCCCGAGAATCCACCTGTTCCCCTTTTATCTGCTCCGGTGACATGTACTGAGGGGTTCCCGCCAACATTCCCGACCGCGTCAAGGTGGCATCATCCGCCGCCCGCGCCAGCCCGAAATCCGTGAGCATGGCCCGCTCCACCGTTCCATCTAGCAGGATGTTTGACGGTTTCACATCGCGGTGCACAAGTCCTTGCGCATGCGCTGCCGCCAATCCTTTGGCGGTTTGTGTACCAATCCGTAGGATCTCCTCCAGTTCCAGCGGTCCTTGCTTTTCAACCCGCTTTTGCAGGTTGGGACCAGGGGAATACCGCATCACCAGGTATGGTATCCCCTGCCATTCCGAAACGCCATGAATCGGCATCACATGATCGTCGATCACCGCCGCCGCAGCTTTTCCTTCCCGCGCGAAACGCTTGCGGGCCGCCGCTGAGGCCGCCAGATGTGGTAGCAGCATTTTGATCGCCACCATCCGGTTGAGAGACGGTTCAAAAGCCTTGAACACGACCCCCATGCCGCCTCGACCGACCACACCCACCACTTCGTAATGTCCGATCCTTCCCAGCATGTGCGGATTATCAGTTGGCCCCAAAAGTCTCAAGATATGGTCCAGGGATCCTACTTCATGTTCGGGGTTTTCAGGATCCAGCACGGACTGAGGAACTTCCTCTTCGGCCACCAACGCTGGCAGGATTTCCTCTATCCATTCAGGGTCTTTTTCACCTGATTCCAGCCGCGCTCGGCATTCTTCGCAGCGAGTTAGATGGTCTTCTAGTTCCTTGTATTCCCTATTGGAAATGTCGTTTCCACGGATGCGGGTTATGGTTTCCACTGTCAGACAGGTTGGGCGGGCGTTCACGGGGCATTCTCCCCTTCTAGGTTTTTCCAAATGGCAAGCAGGTCGGAAATCTTTTCTCGAAGTCTTTCCCGGACTCGAAACCTGGCAATATAGAGAGCGCCAGGGGTCTTGCCAGTTATCTCGGTGGCTTCGGCAATGGACCGGCCCTCGATTGAAGTCGACCAGAAGGCCTGCCAGGTCGCTTCGCTGAATTCCGGTCGGATCTGTTCTGCTGCCTTGCGGACCAGTTCCCTCCGGGCTTCGCGGACAAATTCGTCCGAGGTTGCCGGGGGGATTGCCGTGTTCCTTAGCAAGTCCAGCATCGAGGTGGACCCAGTGCCCCGATCTTTGGGTGTACGATCCAGCGCCTTGGTAATGGCGTTACGGGAGATGGTGGTTAACCACGCACGGAAAGGAGGTCGATCCGATCCTGGATCCCAGGTGTGGATTGCCCGTGCTACCGAAAGAAAAACCTGCTGCATCACATCCTGTGCGTCGGTTGGCTGCATTCCCCGTTTGCGGGCCATCCTGTAAACCACTGGTTGATAAATGCCTAGAAACTCAATCCATGCCTGATTGTCGGCGGGATTCTTGATCCTGCCGATCAGGCTTAGATTGGTTTCTGGCAAATCCGGCATAAATACCTCCACCAGGTATCATCCAGCCCGGCGGTTTTTCTTACACCGAAATGTTTTGACCATAAATCTAAGGAGATTTCATAGTTATGGCTTGGCCATTAAACCAACCGGGCTGGAGGAAAAGTATTGCCAAGGCTCAGTCCTTGTTTGCCGATCATGGCGAAGTGAAAGGTGGGAAAAATGGACCTGTTGGCCCAATGGTGGTTTCGCCCTGAGATTGAATTGATTGCTTAAGCATGTAGGAAAGCACGACAAAGAGCCAAAAAAGAAGGCATGCATAATTTCCAGCGGGCAAAAACCCAACCAACTGGTGTAGACCCCAATCCTAATCGGGCAGCCTAACCCCAATAAAACTATGCAGTCAACCTTGCCAATCCTCTTTAGAAGGAAGTGGTGCCCACTGAGCACCTTGTCCACAAGGCACTCTCGCGGTTCTTCGGTTTGCCCTGGGTATTAGGTTCCTTGGCCAGGCCAAGGCTAACCGGACTTTTTGACTTCTTGCCCTTTTTGCACCCACCGTCTCGGGGCCAAACAGATGCCAGCTAGCAATCCTGAAGTGACTTTTTGACCTTTTGACCTTTTTGCAGGGGGTGTCTCGGTTGCACGCGAGCGAGGGTATGATCCAAGCCATTGGCCAATGGTAGCCAAGTGTTCAGCCAAGACTTAAATGTTTAATTTTATTAAAATATATATTATTTAATAATATTATATATTTATTTAAACTATTGCTTTTCATTGGCCTACCCCATCCTTGGTCACGCCGTCGAGAGGGTGGGTGTAAAAAGCGCAAAAAGGACAAGAAGTTGGCTTTGGTCCATTGAGACCCCGAGACCCCCCATGCAAAAAGCGCAAAAAGACAAAAGGTTGGTGGGTTGGCTTGGTTTTGGGGAGCCAGTTGGGGGTGTTGGCAGGTGCTGGCGCGGACGGGGGTCAAAACCCTTACCGGCGAAAGGAACAGACCTAATAAGATTTTAAGAGCTAGGAATCAGCAAAAACTGATACATGAATGGGGCCAACTTGTCTTTTTTCAGCCTGGATCATCATAGGGTTTCATTGAGCAAGGGATTTTCCATGAATAAGTTCAGCTACTTTTCTCCAGTTTTCAGGTTGGATCCAAAGTGAAGAAAGTTTTTTGTCGATCACTATAGCAAGGCAACCCGTTGCAAACTCCACAGCCGCAGCCCCTCCTTGGGGCTCTTTTCTTCCCATACAAAACCAACCGGAATTGGTATCGAACCAAGCGTCTGGTGGAACCATATCATCAATACAAACCGAAATAGCTGGATGTAATTGATTTTTGTAATTGGCTCGCAATGATCCGGATTTGGTAGTAGGCGGCGACAGTGAACCTCCTTTCCAACTCTCGACTGGGCAATAACCAGAGCAGTAAAGACAAAACAGATTTTCGATAGAAACCTCAAGCTGTAAGGTGTCGATAGCGAATGAAGTGGTTCCCATTTTTCCGCATCGTATCTCTTGGCCTAAACTCATTGAAAAGTTAAATGAATGGTCCTCAATGTTGTAGTGTGGTCGTCCCGTCAAAGCTGAAGGGCAAGTTAAAATTTCAAAACTGAGTTCGATTTCCATAGCTTTCTTCTGCTAAATAAAAAGTTTATAGCGATATTGATCGACGACTAGTTTAGGCACCCAAAAGGGGGACAACCAAGTCTACCATGCCCCAACAAAAACAGGGACCGGTTGGTTTTCAAATCTTGAAGTCCCACCCCCGCCATCGCCCCCCATGCAAAAAGGGTAAAAGGTCAAAAGGTTGGTGGTTTGGCCTGGGTGGCTTTGGGTTGGGTATGGCTTGGGTCGGTTAGGGGCTTACCTGTTGGGGTAGGCGAAGATGACTGGCTGGATTGGTGACCAGGGCGTGGTGGTCAGCTCAGCCAGGGGTTATGGGGAAGTTCCAGCCCCCATCCATCGGCTACGCCGCCTTGTCAGTTCGCCATTTCATGACCGGAGGAATTACTCCTCCCCACTAGCAGACCAATCACTTTTGCATTCAGCTCATATAAACCAAATTTGTTTGAATCGTTTAATAAAAAGTCATCCTGCCACCTTGACCTAGCGAAATCCTTCGCCAATAATGACTATGGCGAAAACATTCGCCACTATCTCGTTTTTACGCCTACCCAAGGAAAGGCCATGTCTGATTCGAAGCCTCAGCCAACTTCCGTGGAACTAGAAATCCTTCGAATCGTGTGGGATCTTGAGCCCTGCCTAGTGCGTGACATTCATACCAGGCTGCATCAAGAAAAAGGCACCAACTACTCCACCACTGTAAAAATGCTGTCCATCATGCTGGTCAAGGGGTTCATTACCCGAGATGAAAAAGTATCGCCGCACATTTATCGCTCAGTTCTTACGCGCCAAAAAGCTGGCAAACGATTCTTGGTGGATTTAATCGACAAGGTATACGAGGGATCCGCTACCAGCTTGGTCTTGCAAGCACTTTCAGGTCGGAAAGCAAGCATTGAGGAAATCACGGCTATTCGAAACCTGCTTGATTCAATGGAAAATCGAAAATGATCCAGGTGCAAATGGAAAGACTAGGATGGGTGCTAGTCCATTCCCTGTGGCAGTTCACGCTCTTGGCAGCGATAGTTCTGGCACTTCTATCCTTGTTACATCGGGCTACTGCCGCATTCAGACACAACCTGCTGGTCTGCATTCTGGCGCTCACCTTGGTATTTCCCTGCGCCACTTGGTTTTGGCTGGCTAATTGGCCCGCGACCCTACATTCCTACCCTGCCATGGATGTACCCATTCCGCAGCTAACCCAGGCAAATCAAGAAAGATGGCTACTCGATTCCGATAACTTTCAAAAGCAGATAATTCAAACCGGCCACGTTAACGATTCTTCCTCGTTCTGGCTTCATTCGCCTGAAGCGATTGCCCAGCATATCCGTCCTTGGTTAAGAATTCTGGTATTGATTTGGTTTTCGGGCGTTGCCCTTTTTTCCATGCGGCCAATTCTCGGTTGGTTAGCTTTACGAAAATTGGCGCTGACCGGATTGTTGCCGGTGTCAGAGAACCTTTTCAAATATGCATACCGGCAAGCAACCAGGCTTGGTATCCAACGGCCAATTCGGTTGTACCAGTCAAGCCGAGTGTCTGGCCCAATAGTGGCGGGATATTTTCGTCCTTTAATATTGATCCCTGTCGGACTTTTAACCGGTATTCCTGCTGACCAGTTAGAAGCCCTCATTCTTCATGAGTTGGCGCATATCCGAAGGAATGATTTTTTGGCAAATCTTGCGCAGGTTTTTGTAGAGACCATGTTCTTTTACCATCCGTGCATATGGTGGTTGACAGGACGAATCAGGATGGAGCGGGAGCTTTCCTGCGACGACATGGTAATCCAATCGGGTGGTTGTGCGACAAGCTACAGTCGTGCCCTACTTGCGGTTGAGGAAATGCGTGAAAGTGGCCTTATTTTAAGCCTCGGGGCAGGGGAAGGCGACCTGCTGAGGAGAATCAAAAGATTGACAATGGGGGATGCCATGAATGGTATTGAAAATAAACACCGCTTCATTTTTTCTTTCGGTGCCCTGCTGGCCCTGGCACTTTTGTCGGGGGGTTACAGTTGGCTTTTTGCCAGTCAGATCCCTTCAATCACGACCCAAGCATCTGGAGAAACAGGCAGTAATTCTTTTCCCACAAATTTTAACTTTATGATTTACGGAAATATCACGGATTCATCCGGAAAGCCGGTGAAAAACGCCCATGTTTGGTTGGCCAAGCTGAACGATGCAAAAATGAACTTGGATAATTGGCCATTGAAAGCTATTTCCAGTCAGGCTGGGCAATTTGAAATTAAAGGATCAACCAAAGACCTCTTGGCCTACTTGGGTCTAAATAAATGGGAAGAAACTGAAAGCGAATACCTTTGCCTGTTCGTGGAAGCAGAGGGCTTCGCCCGTAAGATCGCCAATCCGGATGTGCGGGTAATCCCTGGCAGAGCACTCCAGTTTCCTCCAATTATATTAAGCCCAGGAAAGTTGATTCACGGCGAAGTTCTGGATGATCAGGGTGCACCTCTTAAAAACGCCAGCATCAAAATCCAAATCGTAGAGATGGGGGCTGCCATTCGAATCAAAACTGACAACGATGGAAAATTCAAAACACAAAAAATTCCACCAGAAAAACGAGTTAATTTGACAATAAGCTCGGCGCTAATGGCCGACAAGGTATTGACCTTGGAAACAAAGCCTGAAGGGGAAATAAAACAAATTGTCGCGAAATTGGAAAAGGAAGTGCCCATCCCCATTCAGATTTGTGACCATAAAGGCGTTCCAATCGAAGGCGCGATGGTCCGCAGTCTGCCAGGAGTAAGTAAGTCAGACGAAGATGGGAAAATTCTTATAAGGGGATTTTCTGCCAATCCACCAGCCATAGGCTTTCGCATTTATAAAGAAGGCTTTGTCGAGGCAAGTAGCTATCTTGGCAATCCTGTTCAAAAAATCATTCTCAAAAAGGCTGGTGCATATGAAGGGCGCGTCATCGATGCCGACAATGGATCCGCAATCAAGTTGGCAGCAATTAAGTTCAAGCGTATTTTTTCTTCAAATGGCCAGGATGGTAGTGTTCGACTCAGCGTTCCCGACCAATCCAATGAGCCACCTGGACATTTTATTCTTCCCTTTGATGCGCTCGGGAAACACCGACTAGTGCTGATTCCCGCCAGTCAAGCTTATGATCCGGTGGAAGTTGAACTCCCTCAAGCTGCCGATTTTGAAAAAGTTGATGTCGGGGAATTTAAGTTGAGGGGTAAATAGGGAGATTCGACTTTAGAGCCTGTTTAATAATCAAGAAACGACATAGCCGCTGGTTGTGAAGTAGATACCGGAATCGCTGGCGGAGATTGATCCAAGGAAGGAGCCCAAGAAGGCAGGGGGCCAGTCACCTGGGAGGGGGTTGTCCTCTTGCCCCCTTGCCCTGTTGCCCTGAGGCTACAAGAGTGCAGAGGGCGACCCACACCCCAGGGGTTTTGCCCCCTTGGCCTCTTGCCCTCTAACCCCCTTGGTTACTTAATCCAGCTACCAAACCAGTCATAATCCTGTGATGCCCCCTATCCATTGGGGCTTCAGCCACCGGCAATTTCGCTGGTGGCTTTTTTATTCCCA
>Ga0255169_1000776_pt1 | contig 10314 bp, 11 predicted proteins | sample Atl_Miss_RepC_8d_FD_183179 | JGI IMG/M metagenome (GOLD analysis project Ga0255169, IMG submission 183179) | Freshwater microbial communities from Altamaha River, Georgia, United States - Atl_Miss_RepC_8d | ecosystem: Environmental > Aquatic > Freshwater > River | place: USA: Georgia | collected...
CAATAAGCAGAGAATCGCCAATGCCGAAGAGAAATAATCCGAGAAAAAGAATCGCAAATCTTCGAACAGATATCGACCAAGGCGAGATAGCTGTCCATGGCGTTACGGGCACCGTCTTGCTAGGTCTTAAAAAGGCTCGGAGAGAGCGGTAAATATCGGGCATGGACCTCAGCGTACTTCATAAATTCTATTGCTCTGTCGGATAAGGCTTACACTGCTCTGATGTTTCCAGGTATCGGTACCATAATAAATATCACAGCGATTATCGCTGGCGCCATCCTCGGTCGCTTGGGTGGCAACCGAATTCCGGAACGTACTCGAAGTTTGATAACTGATGTTTTGGGATTTATTACTCTGATCAGTGCCGCTGCCGCTATAAAGGAGCTTTGGAACGATGAATTTGTTGGTTCAACTGTTCAGGGTGGACCAATACTTGTTGTTCTAATCTCACTCATTTTAGGAGCGATTCTAGGATCGTGGATCAACCTTGATCTCCGACTTACTCAGATGGGCGAGAGTTTAAAGAGGCGCTTTGCCAAGGACGACAACTCATTTGTTGAGGGATTTGTGACGGCTTCCCTTCTCTTCGTCATCGGCCCGTTAGCAATTCTTGGGAGCATTAGTGATGGAATGAACAAAGGCATCGAACAATTGCTCCTTAAGAGTTCGTTGGATTTCTTCGCAGCAATAGCTTTTAGCGCAGCATTTGGCTTAGGCGTACTACTTTCATTCTTACCGGTCGGCATTTATCAGGGTAGCTGGACGATTATTGCGATTTATCTAGGAAATATTCTCAGTGATGGTCAAGTTGCGGCTATGACGGCGGTTGGCGGAGTATTACTGCTTGGAATTGGATTTAAACTTTTAAATATTAGGAACGTATCGGTTGGCAATCTTCTACCAGCCTTAGTTTTCGCCCCAATTGTTCTCTTACTCTTTCAAAACTAAAAACCAGAGGCATCAATCACAAATCGATATTTTACATCGCTCTTTATGGTTCGCTCATAAGCTCGGTTGATTTGATTCGGTTGAACAATTTCAACATCACTAACGATGTTTTTCTCGGCGCAGAAATCCATCATTTCCTGTAGTTCAGCCATTCCGCCAATCATGGATCCAGAAATACTCCGTCTTCCTTCGAGCATTGTCCCTGCATTAATGGCATAAGGTTTCCCGGGTAGTCCAATAATCACAAGCGTTCCGTCGGTATCCAGCGCTTGTAGGTATGGCTCCAAATCCAATTCAGCCGAAACTGTATTGAGAATTAAATCAAAACCTTTGCGATACATCTTCGGCCAATCCGAAGAGATATCCACAAAGTTACTTGCTCCAAGTCGCTTAGCGTCCGCAGCCTTAGACGCGCTATGAGAAAAGACCGTTACCTCTGCGCCAAGAGCTGACGCAAATTTCACTCCCATATGTCCAAGCCCGCCTAGGCCCATCACGCCAACGCGTGAATCTTTCTTAACTTCCCAATGGCGAATAGGGGAGTAAAGAGTTATGCCGGCGCATAGAAGAGGCGCAGAGCCAGCGAAATCTAAATTCTCAGAAACTTTGACCGCATATCTTTCATCGACGACAAAATAGTTTGAGTAACCGCCAAACGCGACTGTCTTTCCATCTCGTTCTAGTGAGTTGTACGTAGCCGTCATACCTTCGGAACAGAAATGTTCCATCCCTCGTTTGCAATTTCGGCACTCTTTGCAGGAATCGATAAAGACACCGACGCCAATACGATCGCCAACTTTAAACTTGGAAACCTTAGAACCGATTACTTTGACGATTCCTACGATTTCATGTCCTGGAACCATTGGGAAAAGTGCAGGTCCCCATTCCTCTCGAGCCTGATGGATATCTGAGTGACATATCCCGGAGAATTTGATGTCAAAACCAACGTCTCGATCACCAATTGGTCTGCGTTCAAATTCGAAATCTGTCAGGGGAGCTTTGCTCTGAAGTGCTGCGTATCCTCTTGTTTTCATAGCGAGATACTAGTTCCTGAAATATCGGTTCGCGGCATTGTCACGAGAACGGAAGGGGATCTATTGACTGATGTGCTTGACCTCTTGAAGTTACTTTGCGCATATGATGTCGCCGACACAGAACTTCGTAAGCAATGGTTTCACTGCTACTCGTATCACCGACGACAACTTGCTCACCTTCGGTAACCATTGAGCCATCGACGGTTCGAGCGTTGTGGGTAGCTCGTTCGCCGCACCAACATAAGGCTTCCACTTGGAGCGTCTGAACGCGATCGGCTAATTCAACTAATCGAGCCGAACCTGGAAAGAGTTTTGTCCGAAAATCAGTGAGAATTCCAAAGGCATAAACATCGATTCCTAATCCATCTGCGATTCGGGCTAATTGTTCGATTTGTACAGGCGAATAGAACTGAGCCTCGTCGCAAATGACGTAGTCAATTTTCGCTCCCTGAGATAGTTGCTCAACCACGAACTGGTGAATATCTAGTTCTTCCTCAACTTCGAGCGCCTCTGAAGTTAGGCCCAAACGTGAAGAAATTTTCCCTGATCCGGCACGATCTCGATTCGTGAACAGTAACCCAGATCTTCCACGACTTTGATGATTGTGCGCAGTTTGAAGGGCCAAAGTGGACTTGCCGCTATCCATAGTTCCGCAGTAATAGACGAGTTCAGCCATTTTAAGTTCTCAATAAAGAAACAATTTCGATGCCAGGTTTAGCGCGTTGTATAGCTTCGCGTCCATTGAGTTGGGAAATTTCTAGAAGAAAAAGGTGAGCGGCAGTTCTGGCTCCCGACATATCAACGAGATCTTGACAGGCAAGGACCGTACCGCCAGTTGCAAGAACATCGTCAACAATTACCACTGTTTTATCTTTACTTAGAAGATTCTTGTGCATCTCAAGTGCATCAAAGCCGTATTCAAGTTGGTAATCTTTGCGATGAACATCGCGTGGCAATTTACCCGGTTTTCTCACTGTAACGAATCCAATGTTCAAGGCTCGACAAAGCGCACCTCCCAAAATAAAGCCGCGACTCTCAATTGCTACCAGAGCATCTATTTTTTCTGGAAGATCCGCTATCGATTGGGCTAGCGCATCAACTACGACGCCAAATGACGGACCATCCGCGAGAAGGGGTGTTATATCTTTAAAAAGAATTCCTGGTTTCGGATAGTCCGGGACATCTGCGATTAGCGATAGGGCGCTTTCTAGATCGCGGTTGGTCATGGTTGGAGCATATCCTCGGCGAAGAACCTCCGTGTCCGAAAGGGGACTTGAACCCCTAATCTCTTTCGAGAACTAGCACCTCAAGCTAGCGCGTCTGCCAATTCCGCCACCCGGACTCATGCAGGCATACTTTAGCCCATGGAATTGAATGCGGCGTTACGAGCGGAATTAGAAGCAGATGTAATTGAAATTTGCTGCGATTTGATAAAGATTCCTAGCGTCAATTACGGAGATGGTAAAGGCGATGAGGCCGAAATTGCGCGTTATGTACAACAAAAACTCCATGAGGTCGGGATTAATGCAGAGATATTTGAGAGCGCAACAAATCGATGTAACGTCGTAACAAAAATCGTAGGTAGCGATAAATCTTTACCCGGTCTTGTAATGAACGGACACCTTGATGTAGTTCCGGCAGATGCTTCTGATTGGACAGTTGAACCTTTCTCCGGCGAAATCAAAGATGGTTGCATTTGGGGTCGCGGAGCGGTTGATATGAAAGATATGGATGCAATGCTCCTTGCAATAGTTCGGCTTTGGGCACGAAATAAATATCAACCAAAACGATCCATCGTTTTAGCTTTCTTTGCGGATGAAGAGGCCGGCGGAATCTATGGTTCGCGCTGGATGGTAGAGAATCATCCGGAGCTTTTCGAAGGATGTTCTGAAGCGATCTCGGAAGTAGGCGGTTTTTCGGTCACACTGGGGAATTCAAAGCGAATTTACCTGATAGAGACGGCACAGAAGGGTATCGAGTGGTTGAAATTGTCCGCAAAAGGGATCGCTGGGCATGGATCCTTGTTAAATGATTCGAATGCAGTAACCAAAATATCCGAAGCAATCGCAAAAATTGGCTCATATGTATGGCCACAACGTTTAACTCGTACAAACGAAAGACTATTAAAAAAAATATCAGAAATTACTCAAGTCCCTTATCGCGAAGACGATTTAGAACCTCTGTTGAAAGAAATGGGACCGGTCGCAAAGATGATAGGTGCAACGCTGCGAAATACCGTTAATCCGACGATGCTGAGCGCTGGATACAAAGCAAATGTGATTCCTCAGACTGCTTGCGCTGTTGTCGACGGTCGAACAGTTCCAGGTTTCGAGCCGGAACTTGAATCTACTCTGCGTCAATTAATCGGTGATGAAATCGAAATAGAGAAAATTGTTTCTGACATACCTCTAGAAGTCGAATTCGATGTGGAAATAGTTGGAAAGATGATAACGGCCTTGCAAAGTGAAGATCCGGATGGAATTCCAGTTCCTTATGTATTAAGTGGTGGTACCGATAATAAGGCTCTCGCAAGACTTGGAATAAAGGGATATGGATTCAGTCCACTCAAACTGCCCAGCGATATCGACTTCATGGCGCTGTTTCATGGGGTAGATGAAAAGATCCCAATCGAATCACTCAAATTTGGCGCGAGAACCTTATATAAATTTCTAATTCAAGTTTGATTGTCTGGAGCAGTAACTTCATCTAGAGCTTCTCTTACCGGAGCTGGTAGAACTACATTTTCACTTGTAAGAATCCCTCTTAACTGAGCACCTGTTCTCGCTCCAACAAGAGCCGCACTTACTCCAGGCAAGTCGCGTACCCAAGCAATTGCAACCTCAATTGGTGAAAGTCCAAGTCCGTCTGCGGCAACCAGAACCGCTTCCACGATTCGGGCTGACTTATCGGAGAGATACGGTTCAATGAAATTTAAGAAATGTGGGCTAGCTCCGCGAGAATCTGAAGGCATTCCGCGACGATACTTGCCGGTTAATACGCCTCTCCCGAGAGGTGACCAAGCGAAGAATCCAAAACCCAGCGCTTTCGCAGCGCTGAGTACTTCGCGTTCACATTTTCTATTGAGAAGAGAGAGTTCGTTCTGAGTTGAACTGATCGGAGCTTTTCCAAAAATGGGATTCTGCAAGGTTACAGCTCGCGCCGTTTGCCAACCCGAGAAATTCGCAATACCAACATATCGCACCTTCCCACTTGAAACTGCGCTATCGAATGCGCCGAGAGTTTCTTCGAGTGGAACATCTTCATCCCAAGCGTTAACTTGCCAAATATCTAGATAATCTGTTTCTAGCCTTGTAAGCGTACGATCCAACTCAGCTAGAAGTGCCTTTCTAGAGTTATCAATTTTCCGTTCCCCGGATCGAATAGAAATACCAGATTTTGAAGCGATTACGAGATCCTCTCGTTTAGCCATGGCATCAATTAACCCGCCCAAAACTCTCTCACTATCACCATCACCATAAATTGCTGCGGTGTCAATGAAGTTTCCTCCTGCATCAAGAAAGAGTCGTAGTTGATCGGCAGCTTCTTGTTCATCGGTATCTCGACCCCAGGTCATGGTTCCTAGCCCGAGACGGGATACTTGTAGGCCGCTTGCGCCAACCGGTCGTTTCTCCATATCTACGACCTTAGCAACAAGAACTCTCGAAAAGTGGGACGGTCGCTACCCTTCTGCCGTGACTCTCATCTACCTACTCAGGCATGCCGAATCACTAGCGAATGAGAAGGGGATATTGGCAGGCCGAAGCGATGTTGGGTTATCCGAGCGGGGGAAATCGCAGTCGAAATCTTTAGCTAAAACATTAAAAGACCTGGAAATCGACCGAATCGTAATAAGTCCTATCAAACGTTGTAGCGAGACAATTTCTCCATTTGTTTCATCGAGGAAGAACACATCCTACGAAGTGATGGAAGATTTTCAAGAAATGGACTACGGAAATTGGAGTGGAAAAAGGCTTAAATTCCTGTCTTTAAAGCGAGACTGGCGAAAAGTTCAAAATACGCCGGAAGAATTTACTTTTCCAAATGGAGAGAGCTTTCTTGACGCTTGGGGAAGAGTTTCTCGAGGTATGAAGAGTCTTTCTACGCGCTATCCAAAATCAAAGATATTGGTAGTCACGCATGGAGATATTATTAAGATGGCTATCGCCCACACATTGGGCGCGGATCTCAAAAGCTTTCAGAAAATTCGAGTAGAGCCAGCAAGTCTTAGTGGAATCGAGTACGGGAAAACGCGCTCCTTACTATTTTCTAACAAGTCATTAATTTCTATTGAAACGAAAGCAAAAGTAAGTCGAACTCACAGGAACAAATCTTTTGTACTTGGAGGTGAGAGGAACTCGTGAATCGTTTTTTGGGCGAGATAGAACTTCTAGTTTTGGGAACAGTAGGCGCTCCCGGAGAAAGAGAGTTCTTCCTGCAGGTTCACAAAAACGGAGTTCTCTCATTTGCTCTTGAAAAAAGCCAGGCAGCATCCTTGGCTGAGAAAGTGATTCAAATAGCTCGTGAGGTAGGAGAATCCGTAACGCGCCGGGAAGTGAATATGCCTATGTTGGAGATGCCAATACAACCCGAATATAGCGTTGGTGTTATTTCCTTAACTTGGCTACCTAATGAGTCGAATATGAGAATCGAGATAAATGCTATTGACGAGGAAGACGGCGCAGAAGCGCCTGCGAGTGTGAGTTTTGATTACGACGTAAAAAGAGCCATTGAATTCGCATTAGGCGCTATCAGCGTTGTGGCAGCCGGTCGACAACCTTGCATTTTCTGCGGTGGACCAATTAACGCAGATGGACATCTTTGCCCTAGGGCGAATGGCTATCGAAGGCAGATATGAGTATCACTTTTGAACAATTGATTGAAACTGGGCCAATTGAAATAGCCGGAAGATTAGTTGACGCCTCTAATGCAACATTATTTGGCAAAATTAAGGCGCAAGCAGGCGAAGTGTCAATTGTTTACAAACCGATAGCAGGTGAGAGACCCTTATGGGATTTTCCCGAGGGAAATCTGGCTTCGCGAGAAGTTGCCGCCTATCAAATTAGTAGAAACGTTTTCAACATAGTTCCCTTTACGGTACTTCGTGACGGACCATTTGGTCCAGGCGCAGTCCAACTTTGGGTTGATACCCCTGATGATTTTGACCCAGTCGAATTCGGATCCTCCCTAAATCCGGAATTACGTAATATGGCGCTATTTGATGTTGTCATAAACAACACAGATCGAAAATTCGGCCACATACTTCTTGATGAGAACCGCAATCTTTTCGGTTGCGATCATGGCGTTTCGTTACATAAGGACTGGAAGTTACGCACAGTTCTCTGGCAATTTGCTGGAGAGAGATTAACGTTGGAAGAAGTTGATGCACTTGAAAAGACCAAAGAATCAATAGATAGCGGAGAATTACATTTAGAAAACTTGCTTCAACCTTCTGAAGTTCACGCTCTCTCAGAACGTATAAATCGTCTACTGAAAGAGAGGACCTTTCCGTCACCAGATCAAGAATGGCCCGCAGTGCCGTGGCCACCAGTTTGATTCCGGGATAAGTACGCTACATTCATGGAAAGCTGGGCTCAACCGTATCTGCCACCAACGAAATTTAGGCTGCCACCTTTAGAGTTGCGGGATAGTTACTCTGGAAAATTGGTTCAAATTCGTGATGGCGGAGTTTACGTATGCGGTATTACTCCATATGACGCTACTCATCTAGGTCATGCCGCAACATATTTATCATTCGATTTAATTTCTAGGTTCTTGATTGCAGCCGGTCGCAAGGTGAACCGTTCACAAAATGTGACCGATATTGATGATCCTCTGTTGGAGCGAGCGACAAGAGATTCCGTAAAGTGGCAAGAATTAGCAGAGAGTCAGGTACAACTCTATCGAGATGATATGACCGCGCTACGAGTGTTGCCTCCAGACCATTTCCTCAGCGTCATTGAAAACATGGAACTCATAATTTCTTATATCGAAAAATTGATTTTGACTGGCAAAACTTACTCGATCGATGGAGACGTTTATTTGGATATCTCACTGGTGGAAGGAGCCTTGGAAAATCTTCCGCTTTCTAACGAAGAAGCAAATCGAGTATTTAAAGAACGAGGCGGCGATCCTGATCGACCAGGCAAACGTAATCCACTTGACACTTTGATTTGGATGAAACGACGACCGGACGAGCCCGGCTGGAATAGTCCTTTCGGTGAAGGAAGGCCAGGTTGGCATATTGAATGCGTCGCGCTTGCGCTTTCGTCTTTAGATAAGAAATCGGATTTCTCCATAGAAATTCAAGGCGGTGGCAGCGATCTTCGATTCCCGCATCATTACATGACTGGAGTTCAGGCTAAAGCAATTACAGGCAGAACTTTTAGTTCCGTTTATGTGCACGCAGGAATGATTGGATTAGATGGCGAGAAGATGAGTAAAAGTCGGGGCAATTTAGTTTTTGTCTCCGATTTACTGAAGAATGGCGTTGATTCAAATGCATTGAGAATTGCACTTCTAAAGCGTCACTATTCAGAGGATCTAATGTGGTCTGACGAAAAATTGACTGATTCAGAGAAATTTTTGGAACGGTTAAAAGAGTGCTTATCGCGACAGGAAGTGGCATCTACAGATGATTTGATCAAAAATATTTCTCAAGCTCTTGCAAAGGATCTTGATACAGTGTCCGTCTTCTCGCTTCTAGAGTCCTGGTGTGTAGCTACGGAATCCGGAGAGAAGGGCGGAAACGCCGGGGAGTTATCAAGAGAGCTGGATTTATTGCTTGGCCTGGCTTTATAGCTAAATATTATCGCGCAGAAAACGCTCTACTTCTCTCGCTATGGAGTCTCCAGTAGCTAGTGGAAGTTCAGCATCATCTTTTGATTTTTCTAATTCCTTAACGTAGTCGCCAACTTCACTATCTTCCAACGCAAGTTTATTAACTTGGGATTCCCAGGCAGCAGATCGGTCCGATAGATCGCCATGTGGAATTGAAATATTTAAGAAATCCTCAAGCGAGTTAATTAAAGCCAGAGTAGCTTTAGGACATGGCGGCGTAGATACGTAATGCGGCACAGAAGCCCAAAGTGAAACTGCGTCGATATCTCTGCGGAACGCAGAATCTTGGAGAACTCCGATAATCCCGGTCGGTCCTTCATATCTGGAAACTTCAACACCTAGTCTTTTTGCAACATCAGGGTGAGCACCGCTTCCTGTTACAACTATCGGTCTTGTGTGAGGAACATCTGCAAGAAGAGAGCCAAGGGCTATAGACATGCCCACCTCGTAATCATCGGCCAGATCCAAAAGTTGTCGAGTAAATGTTCGCCACTTCATTGAAGGTTCAATTCCCTTAACAATCAAAAAATCATGAGGAAGTTGAGGGGCAGAAACTTCAAAAATTACTGTATTGGGCCAGATAATTTCTCTGACAACTCTGGCGTCAAGAGAAATCGATGGTCGATTTACTTGAAAGTCGTAATATTCCTCTGGGTCCATCATCGCCAATTTATGATGAGACCAAGAGGCTAGAAGGTGATCTAGAGCTCCAGTCGCTGCTTCACCAGCATCGTTCCACCCTGAGAATGCTGAAATCATGATTGGGTTGCGTAACGTAAATCGGCTTTCGAAAAGATGCACAACGTAACCTTACGATAAACTTGAAACAATGGCCGAATTAAGAAACTCATTTCGTGAGGCCCTGAAGAGTCGCACCCTTGTCGCCGATGGTGCAATGGGAACCATGATCCAGGCCGCAGCACCAGCGCTTGAGGATTTTCAAGGACACGAAGGGTGCAATGAAATTCTCAACGTAACAAGACCCGACATCATCGCAGATATTCACCGGGCGTACCTTGACGCGGGTGTCGATGCAATCGAGACCAATACCTTCGGAACCAATATTGGAAATCTTGGCGAGTACGGAATTGTCGATCGAACCTATGAATTAGCACGGGCTGGGGCTGAGATTGCAAGAAAAGTTGTCAGCGAATATTCGGAACCAAAATGGATTTTAGGATCTTTAGGACCGGGAACGAAATTACCAACGTTAGGTCACATTACATTTAGCGAGTTAACGGATTCTTACCGCGTCGCCGCGTCAGCACTTATTGATGGCGGCGTCGATGCGCTGTTAATTGAAACTACTCAGGATCTTCTCCAGGCTAAAGCTGCGGTAATAGGAGCGCGTCAAGCTATCGGAAGTCGAGATATCGTATTAATAGTCCAAGTCACGATTGAAACAAATGGAACCATGTTGGTTGGTTCTGAGATTGGTGCGGCCCTCAACTCGCTCGAAAATTTAGGTGTGGATTTAATTGGACTGAATTGCGCA